>CESQ01074780.1_pt1 | contig 20021 bp, 17 predicted proteins | sample 361401 | NCBI WGS metagenome assembly CESQ01 (sample SAMEA2622119, study PRJEB7988) | marine metagenome | isolation source: saline water (ENVO:00002010), including | reverse complement strand
GTTGCTCAATACATGAATCTATCTAGAAAAGATGATAACTTTAGTGCATTAGTTTCTTATTCAAGTCCTGCTTTAGGAAGAAAATTGTATGCTAATAAAAAATATCTAAAAGATCATAAATGGAATAAATTAGATTTTAAAAATGGTGATTTAAACACTTCTCTTATTAAAACTGAGGTTGGGAGAACAATAATGGTTCAGTGGGATGAAACTAGTCCTAGGCCATATTCTCGTCATAATTTAATTCAAGGAACGCTAGGAACTTTAGCAGGATTTCCAACTCGAGTTGCATTTGATAGTGAAACTAACGTTAAAAATAGAATCAGTGATGAATCGGTAGACTACCACTCATGGATTCAGGGTAAAGATTTAGAAAAAATTTATGATAAATACGACCATCCCCTTTATAAAAGATTAGGAGATCTTGCAAAAAAAATGGGAGGGCATGGGGGAATGGATTTTATGATGAGGTATAGGATAATAGAATGTTTAAGAAATGGTTTACCTCTAGATCAAAATGTATATGAAGGATGTTTTTGGAGTGCTGTTGGACCACTTAGTGGAAATTCTATAGAACAAGACGGGTCACCTCAAAAATTTCCTGATTTTACCAGAGGAAATTGGAAATCAACTAAACCCTTAGATATTATATCTTAAAGTCTGCTATTTAGGTAATTATTAAATGCGGATCCAAAAGTGTAACTTAATCCAATTCTAATTTCAGAATAGAAATCTGTTGCTATTTCTTTCTGTTGTAGTAACAAATCTTCAATAGAAGCATTTCCTTTAGGTAAGCTAAGTTGGTCTCTAATTAATTCAATTTCTCCACCTAATCTTATTGCTAATCCCTCAAACACTCTTATTGAAAACCAACTGTCTAATCTAAAACTATTTTTTGAAGGATCTTGAATGAATGATTTAGCAGATACGTTTGTAAAAATTTCTCCCCAAGGTTGTCTAAATCTAGTTTCAAATCCTAACTGATGTACATAAACATACTCTTCTAATTTATTATAGATTGTTTCTTCAATGTAGTTTCTATAACCATATCCGATTCTATAATTAATAACCATTTCCCTTCTTACAAATTCATCGTATGGAAAAAAACTATATTCAATTGCGGGTTGAACCCAGTGTCTAAAATCAATGTTTTGATACGTGTCTCCACCTAATCCAGCAATAAAACCGGTTGACCATTTGTTATTTATACTCCAAACATTTTTTATGTTTAACAGCTTTCTATTTCTATTGCTTATAAATACATTATTATTATTTTCATATTCATTATTTGATCTTTCAAAATCTAAATCAATTTGTAATTTGATTTTATCAGTTACTTTGTCAGCATCAAAGGCAATCTCAATATTTGATTGTTTTCTACTGGTTTCACTTTCAAAATTTGCTTCACCAGAAGTTTGAAAAACCCAGTTTTTCCACTTATCTGAGCTTGACTCATATGATTCATTATTATTGATAATAGAATCATATGATATACTTATTTTATTAGAAATATCACTCTCAATTAAAAAATAGACTAAGCCAATATCAATTTTTCTTTTTAACGCATTTCTTATTTCATCCCTTGTCAGTCTTGGATTTGTATCTAAAACTAATGAAAGCTCTTTATCTGAAAATTTGTTTTTTCCTATGAAATCAAGACTGTATCTACTTCCATTGTTTGCATTTCTATTCCTGTAAATAAATAATTGAATATCAGCTAGCCCCTGGTCTCTTACATGATTTACATAATTAATTTCATTTTTTAAGAAGCTATTATCACACCTGTCGCACTTAATATATAAGCTATTTAAATCCTGTTGAGCATGTAGATTAAAAGAGGTTAATAGAATAATAGATATAAATACTTTTTTCATTTTATAACTCCAGTTCTTTAATTGGATCCCAAAATATATTTTCAAAATTTTCAATCTTATTATTTTTTATTAAAACACCTTCTTTTTTTAATAATCTCTCCATCGTTTTTTCATCAGTGAAATGATGCTTTCCAGTAAGTAATCCATTTCTATTTACAACTCTATGCGCAGGAATACTTGAATTATGATGAGAATTATTCATTGCCCAGCCTACTATTCTTGCTCCCTTAGTTGTTCCTAAATATTTAGCTATAGACCCATAAGAAGTTACCCTTCCCTTGGGAATTAGTTTTACTACATCATATACATCATTAAAGTAGTTAGAAGATTGCATATTATAAATTTATTATTGGGATGGAGCAGAGGAGGAGGGATTCGAACCCCCGGTACCTTGCGGTACAACGGTTTTCAAGACCGCCGCATTCGACCACTCTGCCACTCCTCTTTATAAATTATTATGCCTGCAAAAGTATATGAATTATAATTTTTGACAAATTATAAATTCAACTTATTTTTTATTTTTTTTCAACGCGATATCAATACTAGTATTCCATTCAAAACCGATTAGTAACATTGAAGAAATAAGATATACCCAACTCATAAATGCTATAAGTACACCAATAGAACCATATATTTTGTTATAAGTTGAAAAATTATTTAAATAAAATGAGAATAAAAGTGTTATTAAAACACATCCTATTGAAGCTATTGTTGAACCTGATGAAAAAAAATTCCACTTATTATGAATAACTGGGGCAAAATAATAGATTGATGTTATTACCAAATAAAAAATTATGAAAAGAATTGAAATAGAATAAATATAGGTATAGTAAAAAAAATCATAAAAAAAATAATTAGTAGAACTTAACCATGTGGTAAAAAAAGCACCAACCGTAGATAGTAAAATTGAAAAAATAGCAACGATTAAAAAAATTAATGTTAAAATTAATGCTGTAAATCTAGTTTTGAAAAATCCTCTTTTTTCATCAAGTTTATAACAGCTATTAAATGTTTTGATCAAAGTATTAAATCCATTTGTAGATAAAAATAGAGCAGCTAGAACTCCAAAAGACAATAGTCCTCCTCTTTTAATACTTACCAAATCAAGAATTGTTTCTTTAGTAATATCATACATGTTACTTGGCATTATTTGATTCAGAAAACCCATTATTTTTTCTGAATTAATCTCTGGAATAAAAATATTGATATATGGTATCAAAGCAAATAAAAATATTATGAAAGGAAATGCGCCTAAAGTAAAACTAAATGCAACAGCTAGTGATCTTTCAAAAATTTCATCTTCATTAATTTTTTTTATAAAAATTTTAAAAATTTGATATAAACTTATAGCTGAATTTTTAAGATAAATACCTTGTAAGAAAGATCTTATTTTGTTCTTAATCTTATTTATTTTATTCAAAGTATTTTGATAATTTATCTTTCATAATTATGGGTACTCTTTTTGGTTTTCTGGTTAATAAATTAATAAATGTCAAAACTGTTTCACCGGTATTTATTAATTCATTTTTTTCATTAAATATTTTATAAATGAATTTTATTTTAAGTTTTGGTATTTCAGAAATTTTTATATTAACAATTAGTTTTTCATCATATTTTGCTGGTATTATAAAATTTGTTTTCATTTCAATTACAGGCATTCCTATTCCCATTTCCTCTAAAGATTTATAGGTTAATCCAATATTTCTAAAGAGTTCTACTCGAGCTATTTCATAGTATTTCGCATAATTACCATAGTAAACAAATCCCATCTGATCAGTATCAGCGTATCTTACTCTAATATTAATATTATCTTCTAACATTTTTTATTTAAATATTTTAAGTTTATCAAGTGCTTTTTGAAATTTTCTTGCATTTTTTTTATGCTCTTTAAAATTCTTTGAAAAAACATGATATCCAGAAAAATCATCTTTTGCACAAAAAAAATAATAATTGTGTTTATTATAATTTAAAACTGCATCAATAAATTTTTTTTCAGGCATGTTGATTGGTCCTGGAGGTAAACCTTTATTTTTATAAGTATTGTATGGAGAATTTATTTTTTTGTGAACATTTAATACTCTTTTAATGCTAAAATCATTATGAGCAAAAACAAGAGTTGGATCTGCTTGTAAATACATTTTTTTATTCAATCTATTGATGTAAACCCCTGCAATGTCTGATGCTTCATCTATATGATTTGTTTCAGCTTGTACTATAGAAGCAAGTATTCCTACCTGTATTTCTGATAAGTTTATTTTTTTTGCTTTAGCCTTTCTAGTATCATTCCAAAAGTAATCATACTCATATTTCATTTTTTGAAATAAAGATTTTGATGATATATTCCAATAAACTTCGTAAGTGTCAGGAAGAAACATTAGAATAACATTTTCTAATTTAAATTTTGAGATTTTGTTTTGCCATTCCCTACTATATAAATAATCAATAAAGTCATCTGAATCAATTTTTAATTTTTTAGTTATCTTTTTTGATAATTCATCCAAATTTCTAATGTTGTTAAATGTAATTTTTAAAGGGGACTGATTACCTGATCTAAGTTTTTGGATTAGATCATAGTTTGACATATTTGATTCAATTACATATGAACCGGGCTTAATATTATTATTATATTTCATGATTTTTGATAAAAAGCTGAATGAGACTAAATCATTAATATATCCTTTTTGATCAAGTGTGTCTTGTAAATTCTTAAAACTGGTAGACTCATAAATATAAATATTTTTTTCAGGAGAATTAATTAAAAAATTTGGACTAAAAAAAATTTGAAAAAAATATAATGAAAAAGTTGTAAGAAGAGTGGAAAATATAATTACACTTAGTATCAACTTTTTATTTTTCATAAATTTGCAATTCTACTTTAAATTTATTCATTTCCATTTTTAGAAAAGAAAATTGAAAAAGAAAAAATATATTTTAATTGAAAGTCAATATTTTCCAAATCTTGAATATTTTTTACTAATTAAAAATAATAGTAACATATTGATAAATAATGATGGAATTTATAAAAAAAGAACTTTTAGAAATAGATGTGTTATTTTAGATTCTAATGGGAAAATTAATTTATCTGTACCCATTATAACCTCTTTATCATCAAAAATACTTAGAGATATAAGAATTGATAATTCTGAGAATTGGTCTAAAATACATTTAAGATCTTTACAAACATCTTATGGAAAATCTCCTTTTTTTTCATACTATAAAGATTACATTTTTGATTGCCTGAAGATGAGACATAATTTCCTTATTGATCTTAACCATGACTTATTGACATTAATTTGTAAATTTTTAGATCTTAAAAAAAAAATTAGATATGTAGATGAAAAAAGGTTAAATTCATGTGATTTTGATGATTATAGAAACATTGTAAATCCAAAATCATTGTATTCTTCTAGGAAAATTTTTGATCCTTATCAATACACACATGTTTTTGGCAAGGATTTTGTACCTAACTTAAGCATAATAGACTTATTATTTTCAGAAGGACCTAGATCTATTGAAGTAATTAATAATTCTGATTCTTTTTGAGATTAATCCTATTTGATTAAATTAGTCTAAATAAACTTTTTAAGTTATAACGAATGGAAGCAAAATTTTCTAATAGAGTGAAAGAAGTAATTTCTTTAAGCAGGGAAGAAGCACTTCGTTTGGGGCATGATTACATAGGAACAGAACATTTATTATTGGGAGTAATTAGAGAAGGTGAAGGAATTGCAATTGGTCTTTTAAAAAAGTTGGGAATTAGTTTAGATGATCTTAGAGCTTCTATCGAACATAATACTAAAGGCTCTTCATCTAGTAATTTGAAGAATTTGTCTAATATCCCCTTGACAAGACAATCTGAAAAGGTTTTAAAAATAACTTATTTAGAAGCTAAAATTTTTAAGAGTCAACTTATAGGAACCGAGCATTTACTCTTATCCATATTAAGAGATGAAGATAATATAGCTACTCAAATTTTAGAAAAATTTGATGTGAATTACGATATCGTTAAAGAATTATTAGAATACCAATCAAATAATCCTATTGCTACTACATCTTCAGAACAAATGGATGAAGATGAGTTTTCTGAAAAAAAATCCACTTTTTCTAATCCTGAAAATAAACCAAAAGGTTTTGATAAAGCTAAAAAGTCAAAAACGCCTATCCTTGATAATTTTGGAAAAGACCTAACCAAGTTAGCAGAATCAGGTAAGTTAGATGCTGTAATCGGTAGAGAAAAAGAAATTGAACGCGTAGCTCAAATTTTATCAAGGAGAAAGAAAAATAATCCTATTTTAATTGGAGAACCAGGTGTTGGTAAAACTGCAATTGTTGAGGCTCTAGCTCTTAGAATTATTGAAAAAAAAGTTTCAAGAACGCTTCATAATAAAAGAGTCCTTACTCTTGATCTTGCCTCACTTGTTGCTGGCACAAAATATAGAGGTCAATTTGAGGAAAGAATGAAAGCTATAATGACCGAAATTGAAAAATCTACTGATGTAATTCTTTTTATAGATGAACTTCATACAATTGTCGGTGCTGGTGGTGCATCTGGATCTTTGGACGCTTCAAATATGTTCAAACCTGCTTTATCTAGGGGAGAGATACAATGTATTGGAGCTACTACTTTAGACGAATATCGTCAACATGTTGAAAAAGATGGTGCTCTGGCAAGAAGGTTTCAAGTTGTAGTTGTAGATCCTACAACACCAAAAGAAACTACTAATATTCTAATGAATATTAAAGATAGATATGAGTCTCATCATAATGTGACCTATACAAAAGATGCTATAAAGGCTTGTGTAAGTCTATCTGACAGGTATATAAGTGACAGATTTTTACCAGATAAAGCTATAGATGTAATGGATGAAGCTGGATCTAGAGTTCATATTAATAATTTAAATGTACCTAAAGAAATCATCGATATAGAAAATAAAATTGAAGAAATTAAACTTATTAAAAATCAAGTAGTTAAAAATCAAAAATATGAAGAAGCAGCAAAATTAAGAGACTCAGAGAGAAAGTTGATTGCCCAACTTGAAAAAGAAAAAGAAAAATGGATTAAAACATCTAAGAAAAAAAGAGATAAAGTTGCAGAAAAAAACATAACTGAAGTTGTCTCAATGATGACTGGAATACCTGTTGATAAAATTGCTCAAAAAGAAAGTAAAAAACTTCTTGGTATGTCAAAGGAACTTTCTAGTGAAGTTATTGGGCAAGGTAATGCTATTGACAAATTAGTAAGAGCAATAAAAAGAACAAGAGTAGGATTAAAAGATTCTACTAAACCGATTGGTTCATTTATTTTCCTTGGACCAACTGGTGTTGGTAAAACAGAACTTGCTAAAGTTTTATCAAAATATTTATTTTCCAAAGATGATTCTTTGATTAGAATTGATATGTCAGAGTATATGGAAAAATTTTCTGTTTCTAGATTGGTAGGGGCGCCTCCAGGTTATGTTGGTTATGAAGAAGGAGGACAATTAAGTGAAAAAGTTCGAAGAAAGCCATATAGTGTAATATTATTAGATGAAATTGAAAAGGCTCATCCTGATGTTTACAATATTTTATTACAAATTTTAGATGATGGTTTTTTAACTGATGGATTAGGTCATAGAGTAGATTTTAGAAACACAATATTAATTATGACTTCAAATGTTGGAGCTAGAGATATAAAGGATTTTGGTGTAGGAATAGGTTTCGAAACCAAAGCTAATAAAGATAATGTTGATGAAATTCTAAAATCAACTATAGATAAAGCTCTTAAAAGAACATTTAATCCTGAATTTTTAAATAGGCTTGATGATGTTATTATTTTTAATTCTCTAACTAAAAAAGACCTATATAAAATAATTGATATTTCCTTAAAAAAACTTTATGAAAAGGCAAATAATATGGGTTATTCAATTAATCTTACAAAGAAAGCTAAGGATTTTCTTATTGATAAAGGTTATGATCCAAAATATGGCGCAAGACCACTGGATAGAGCTATTCAAAAATATTTAGAAGATGTTTTAGCTGAGGAAATATTATGTGGAAATTTGAAAAAAGGAGAATCTGTTATAGCTGATTTTGATTCAAAGAGTAATTCGATATTTATTGCAAAAAGCCATAATCTTAAATCAAAATAATATTTAAGTTACCATACCACCATCAACTTTGATTATTTGTCCTGTAATATATGATGATTGATCAGATGCTAAGAATGTACAAACATTTGCAACATCTTCTGGCAGACCTTCTCTTTTTAAGGGTATAGATTTCGTCCATTCTTTCAACTCAGATTCATTAATTTTTTCAGTCATTTCCGTTGAGATAAAACCAGGTGCTACTCCATTACATCTAATATTTCTTCCACCCAGCTCTAGTGCTATTGATTTAGTAAAACCAATAATACCTGCTTTTGAAGCTGCATAATTAGATTGACCTGCATTTCCTTTAATACCAACAACAGAAGTTATATTAATTATTGAGCCGTGTTTTTGAGATAAAAATATTTTAGAAACGGCTTTTGTTAAATTGAAACAGGATTTTAGATTAGTATTAATTACATCATCCCAATTTTCTTCATTCATTCTCATTATTAAACCATCTCTTGTAATTCCTGCATTATTTACAAGGATATCCACTTTATCAAAATCTTTTATTACATTTTCAATTAAACCCAAAGATTCGGAAAAAATTGCAGCATTTGATTTGTATCCTTTGCAAATAACACTTGAATTTGATAATTTTTTTTCAAGCTTTTTAGCTTCTTCATTACTTGAATGAAAAGTGAAGGCAACATTACAACCCTCCTCAATAAATTTTGAAACAATGGCCTTGCCAATTCCTCTAGTTCCTCCAGTAACTATTGCAGTTTTATTACTTAGTTGTTTCATTCTACATATATATTAAATAAAAAAGATCTAATTCATAATTTAATAATTATTTTTTTTATTTTTTTCCATATAAAACTACAATTATATTTTTTTATATTATTTAAGAATTTCATATTTGCACTTGAATATGGAAAATAAATATAATTTGATAATTGTTGGCTCTGGACCAGGTGGCTATGTTGCTGCAATAAGAGCATCACAATTAGGAATGAAAGTTGCAATTGTAGAAAAAGAGTCCCTTGGAGGTATTTGTTTGAATTGGGGTTGCATACCAACAAAAGCCTTATTAAAAAGTGCTCAAGTATTTAATTATGTAAGTAAATCTGATGATTTTGGAATTAATGTCAAGAATGCTACTGTAAATTTTGATTCTGTTATAAATAGAAGTAGATCTGTTGCTGACCAAATGAGTAAAGGAGTTAATTTTTTAATGAAAAAAAATAAGGTTGATGTAATTAAAGGTTTTGGGGTTGTTAAATCTAGAAATCAAGTCGAAGTTATTGGTAATGGTAATAAATCTAAAATTTACGATTGTGATAATGTTATTATAGCTACAGGAGGGAAATCCAAAGAATTGGAAAATATTCCTATAGATGGAGATAAAATAATAGAATATAGAAAAGCAATGTCCTTAAAAAAACAACCAAAAAAAATAGTAATTGTTGGCTCAGGAGCTATAGGTTCTGAATTTGCTTACTTTTACAATAGTATTGGTACTGATGTGACTCTGATAGAATTTCTTCCCAATATTCTACCACTTGAAGATGATGATATTTCTAATGAATTACTTAAATCATTTAAGAAAAATGGAATAGATGTAAAAGTGAATGCTGAAGTTACTAATGTTGAAATCAAAGGAAAAACTTGTAAAGTTTATTTCAAGTCTGGATCAAAACAAGACTCTATATCATGTGATATTGTGTTGTCAGCTATTGGGGTTGACACAAATATTAAAGGAATTGGATTAGAAGATATAGGTATAATTTCTGAAAATGGAAAAATTAATGTTGACGAATATTATCAAACTAATATAGAAGGTGTTTATGCTATTGGTGATATTATTAAAGGTCCAGCCTTAGCTCATGTTGCTTCTGCTGAGGGAATTATTTGTGTAGAAAAAATAGCTGGATTGAATGTAGAATCTCTAGATTATGATAACATACCATCATGTACTTATTGTAGTCCTGAAGTCGCTTCTGTTGGTTTTACTGAAAAGAGTGCTAAGGAGTTAGGGTATGATATTTTGGTTGGTAAGTTTCCTTTTATGGCTTCTGGTAAGGCAAATGCAGCAGGTCATACTGATGGATTTGTCAAAGTTATTTTTGATAAAAAATATGGCGAATGGTTAGGATGTCATATGATTGGATATAATGTTACTGAAATGATTGCTGAGGTCGTTGCTGCAAGAAAGCTTGAAACAACTGGTCATGAAATAATCAAATCAGTACATCCTCATCCTACAATGTCCGAAGCAATTATGGAAGCTACCGCTGCAGCATATGATGAAGTAATACATTTATAAAACTTCTAATATTTTATTTCCAATTTCTGCTGGTGATTTTACTACATGTAAACCACACTCTTTCATTATTTTCATTTTTGCTACCGCTGTATCATCTTTTCCTCCAATAATAGCTCCCGCATGGCCCATCCTCTTACCTGGAGGTGCTGTTTGTCCAGCAATAAACCCTACAACTGGTTTTTTATTTCCATTTTCTTTTATCCATTTTGAAGCTTCGGCTTCATAATTTCCTCCTATTTCTCCAATCATAACAATACCTTTTGTATATGGATCATTCATAAATAATTTTATAGCATCTTTTGTAGAGGTTCCAACTATAGTATCACCACCAATTCCAATCGCAGTTGATATTCCCAATCCAGCCTTAACAACTTGATCAGCAGCTTCATAAGTCAAAGTTCCTGATTTAGATACAATTCCAACATTTCCAGGTTCAAAAACAAAACCAGGCATTATTCCAACTTTTGCTTCACCTGGAGTAATGGCTCCAGGACAATTAGGGCCAAGAAGTGTTGTATTTTTACCTTTTAAATATGATTTAACTTTAATCATATCTTTTACTGGAATTCCTTCAGTAATTGCAATTATTATTTCAATTCCAGCATCTATTGATTCCATAATTGCATCAGATGCAAAAGCAGGGGGAACAAAAATTAGAGAAACATTTGCATTAGTTTTTTTCTTTGCTTCAATAACTGTATTAAAAACAGGTCTTTCCAAATGAGATAATCCTCCTTTGCCAGGAGTAACCCCACCAACAACATTAGTTCCATAATTAATCATTTCTGATGCATGAAAAGTTCCTTCAGAACCTGTGAAGCCCTGAACAATTACTTTAGAATTTTTATTAACTAAAACACTCATATATTTTTATTTTTCCTTAAATATAAGTCACTGAATTCCCTTACACAACCATCTCCTCCACAAGTATTTAAAATAATAGAAACTTTTTTTTTAATTAGATCTACAGCATCTTTTGGACAAGCAGAAAATTGAACCATATTAATTATGCCTAAGTCATTAATATCATCACCAATAAAAGCAACATCTGCCAATGTAATATTCTTTGATGTAATCCAGTTTTCAAGAATTTTTTGTTTAGGATCATCACCTATATAGATATGTTTAATTCCAAGATACTTTGCTCTTGACAATATTGCACCTCCTCTCTCACTATTACTAATAATTCCAACCTCAACACCATTTTTTTGAAGTTCCATCATGCCAATACCATCTTTTGCATTGAATTTTTTTGTTTCTTTTCCATTTTCATCAACATAGACACCACCATCAGTTAGGGTTCCATCAACATCAACAATTAACATTTTAATTTTTGGGATCATATTCTATATAATATTTTTTCCTACAGCTTTAGCAATTGGTTTTAATGAATTAAACATTTTTTTAAATTCTTTAAAATCTAATTGTTGAGCAGCATCTGATTTAGCTACTTTAGGATTAGGATGGCTTTCAATTAACAAGCCATCAATCCCCATGGCAACACATGCTCTTGTTAAATCTGGAACACCATAACTATAACCCATTGCATGGCTAGTATCAAGTATAATTGGTAAATTTGTATATTCTTTAATATAAGAGACTCCGCATAAATCTAAGGTAAAGCGGGTGAAATTTTCAAATGTTCTAATTCCTCTTTCACATAACATGACATTTTCATTACCACCTGATAATATGAATTCAGCAGCTTGAATAAATTCTTTAAGATTAGATCCAAACCCTCTTTTTAGTAAAACAGGTTTATTTTGCTTTCCACATTTTCTTAATATTCCATGATCATACATAGCTTTTGCACCTATTTGAATAATATCAACATGCTCAATCACCTCATCCACATGTGATGCATCTCTAACTTCGGAAATGATATTTAAATTGTGTTTTTTTCTAATTTCTGATAACATTTTTAATCCTTCTAATCCTAAGCCTTGAAATGAATAGGGAGAAGTTCTTGGTTTGTAACAACCTGCTCTTAAGGTTGTTAAATTTAGTTCTTTTATAAATTCAGCTGATTTAGAAATTTGATCAATACTTTCAACAGAACAAGGGCCAGTTATTAATAATGTATTATTTGAATTACCACCAATAGAAATATTATTAAAATTAATTTCTCTAGTTTTTTTAGAATACTTTTTGCTTGACAATTGCATATCATTTTCCATCGGAAAAAAATCTGCAATCTTATTTTTAAATTCAATAGGAGGACTTTTTAATTTAGAGGGTGTTATTAAAATAAAAAAATTATTTTTTTTAAAAATTATAGATTCAGTAAACTCAGCTATCTTTTTTGCTTCTTCTTCTTTAATATTTTTTTTTAAATGTATTATCATGATTCACTAATTATAAGATCCCAGAATGTGATGCATCCTGTTAATTTTTTTTCGTTATCAATTATAGGTATAAATGAAATAATAAAATCATTCTTTTGTATTATTTTTAACATTTCACCAATCGAACTGTTTTCATTAATAGTTATAGATTTCTTATTAATTAATTTACCCATTTCTATTTTATTGAAATTTTCAAAGTCGTTTAAAATACCTTTTCTTATATCTGCATTACTTATTAAACCACAATATTGTCCATTATCATCTGTAAACATTACAAAGCCTAAATTGTATTTTTCAATAGTTAATAAAGCTTTTTTGACTGAACTTTCTTGAATATTTATCACAGGACATTCTTCTAAATTTATCATAAAGTCCTTAAGAATATATTCTGAGTGTACAACTGAGCTTTTTAAAATATATAATGCTGATGCAATACTTTTATGATTCATAAGATATGATCCTGAAACACATGCTTGAACTCCTAAAATCCTCATTATAAAACCCAATTCATCATTAATTCCCCCATCAATATGAATTTTAATTTTAGGATATTTTGCTCTACATTCTCTAATCTTTTTAAAGTTTATAGTATTAAATTTTCCCCCACTTTCCCCTGGCGTTGTTGTCATTAATAGTATAAAGTCAATATTTTTTTTATATTTCTCTATTATTTCAATCGAAGTATTTGAAACGATAGCAATACCAGTCTTTGTATCTTTAAAATTAGGAATAGAAAACTTTTCTTTAATTGTCTCATATTGAAATGTTACAAATTCAATTTTTAAATCATTTATAGATTTAAAATATTTTGAAGGGTTTTCGGAAATAATATGAAGATCAATAGGTATTGAAGAGAGACTCTTAATTTTTTTAATATCGGAATATATTTTTTCTTTATCTGATTTATTATCATTAAAGTCAATATGAATCATATCAATATTTAGTTCATTAAGAATCTTTATATTTTCTTCAATATTTTTGTTTGAACTTGAATATATTGATGCAGAGATTTTCATTACTTAACAAATATAAATTAATTACTAATTTTTTAATCTATATGATTTATAATTCATAGTTATTAAATTGTAGGTATGCTAAACATAAGAAATTTTTTTATATTGATTATTTTATTTTCCTGCTCTAAAAAAAAAACAGATATTTTTCATGAATCTAATTCTCATTTAAGGCTAGAATCTTCTTTTCCTTTTTATCACGGTGTAGCTTCTGGAGATCCTCTTCATGATGGAATTATATTATGGACAAGAGTGACTCCAAAATTTATTGATAAGCAAATTACAGGGGAATGGCACCTCTCATCAGATAGCACTTTTAAAAATATATTTAAAAAAGGTAAATTTACCACCAATCTCGATAAAGATTTTACCGTCAAAATTGATGTAAGAGGCTTAGAGCCTGGAAAACATTATTATTATTATTTTAGCTCTTTAGGTCACAAATCTATTGTTGGTAAAACCAAAACTACGTCTTTGGATTCTGATGAATTAAATTTTGCAATTATAAGTTGTAGTGATTACCAAAGAGGATATTTTAACTCTTATGCTGTGCTTGCAAATGAAAATAATTTGGATGCAGTTATTCATCTTGGCGATTATATATATGAATACAAAGCTAGAGATTATAGTAATGGTATATTTAATAGATTACATATTCCTGATAAAGAATTGATCTCATTGGAAGATTATAGAACAAGATATTCTCAATATAGACTTGACCCCGATCTTATTAAAGCTCATGCATCTCATCCATTTATTGTAATATGGGATGACCATGAAACTAGTAATGATACTTATATGACAGGTGCTCAAAACCATCAGACCACATCCGAAGGAAATTTTATTGATAGAAAGCAAAATGCAATGCAAGCATATTATGAGTGGCTTCCAATAAGAGAAAATATTAAACCTTACAGGTATTTTTCTTATGGTAAATTAGTTGATTTACTTATTTTAGAAGAAAGGTTTGAAGGAAGGACAAAACAAGCAAATGATCTTGAGGACCCTTCATTATATGATAGTTCAAGGAGTATGCTTGGTTCAATTCAGCTTGATTGGTTTTTAAATAAATTGAAAAATTCGAATGCTAAGTGGAAAGTAATTGGTAATCAAGTTATATTTTCTTATTTAAATTATGGTAGAGAAGATTTTAAAATAAATTTAGATTCTTGGGATGGATATCCAGAGGAAAGAGAAATGATAGCAAGTTTTATTCAAAATAATAATATAAAAAATGTTGTGATTGCTACAGGGGATACTCATCAGTCATGGGCATTTGAAGTAAACCACATTCCTTTTACAAATAAAAAAGCATATGCGTTTGAATTTGGCACCCCAAGTATTAGTGCAGGAAATTCCGATGAAAGATATTTAAATGCTCCAATAGACGAAATCATTGAACATGAAAAATATATAACAAATAGTCCTATAAATCCTCATTTAAAATATTCAAACACAAGGGATCATGGTTATCTAGTTTTATCTTTTAATGATAAGAATGTAATAGCAAAATGGGTCTATGTTAATCCTCTTTTTAATAAAAGTGATTCAATAAAAAACATTGTTCAAATTAAAGGGGAACCAGAAGATTATTCACTTCATAGATTAATATCTGATTAATTCTTTTTTATGAAATACCTCTATTATATAATTTCTATATTACCATTCAAATGGTTATATTTTCTTTCAGATTTGCTATGCTTTTTTTTAAAAAAATTTTATAGAAAAAGTGTTGTAAGAAAAAATATTAAAAATTCTTTTCCAAAAAAAACAAGAGAGGAAAAAGATGTTATTTATAATAAGTTTTATTCGAATTTTTGTGATGTCTTCATAGAGATAGTTAAAGGTTATACTATTACTAGAGAAGAATTGATAAAAAGAGTGAAAATTGAAAATTTGGAAGAAATGAATCAAATAATATCTGAAGATAAACCTATTGTAATAATTTGTAGCCATCAATGCAATTGGGAATGGCTATTATTGTCTATAGGTGCTTATTTTGATGTTAATACATTTGGTATTTACAAGAACCTAACAAATAAGACTTTTAATGATATTATGTACAAAACCAGGACAAAATTTGACATTACAATGGTTGAAGCTAAAAAATCTGTTGAGTATATGAATAATAATTCACATAAAATAAAGATTATTGGATTAGCTGCTGATCAGTGTCCAAGGATAGATAATAAAGTGCATTGGAAAAAATTCTTAAATCAGGAAACAGCTTTTTATAGAGGAATAGAGCTAGTGCCGAAAAATATTAATTGTAAAGTTTTTTTTCTAACTATGAGAAGAATAAGTAGAGGTTATTATAGCATGAAGTTGCTTTCATTGTATTCTCCTCCTTATGATTTAAATAAATCCCAAATTCTCCCAAATTATGTTAATTTTCTGGAGAAAGAAATTTATAAAAACCCTTCAGATTGGTTATGGTCTCATAAGAGATGGAAACAAAATAAAAGATAATTTTTATTATCTAGATCATAATTATTTTTGAATAAATTATTACCTAATTTTGCACTACAATAAATTATGAAAAATATTAGAAACTTTTGTATTATAGCTCATATTGATCATGGTAAGAGTACACTTGCAGATAGGCTTTTAGAATATACCAATACCGTAGATAAAAGGGACATGAAAGATCAATTGCTTGATGATATGGACCTTGAGAAGGAAAGAGGAATAACAATTAAAAGTCATGCTGTTCAATTAAATTATAAATTTAATAATGAGGAATACATATTAAATTTGATAGATACTCCTGGTCACGTTGATTTTTCATATGAAGTATCAAGATCTATTGCATCTTGTGAGGGTGCTCTTTTAGTAATTGATGCTTCACAAGGGATTCAAGCTCAAACCATATCAAACTTATATTTAGCATTAGAACAAGGCTTAGAAATAATTCCAGTTTTAAATAAAATAGACCTGCCAGGATCAATGATTGAAGAAGTTTCAGATCAAATAATTGACTTATTAGATTGTGATTCATCGGAAATTTTACATGTAAGTGCAAAAGATGGCATAGGTATTGATAAAATTATGGATCGAATAATAAAAAAAATTCCTGAGCCAAATGGAGATGCTAAAGATAATTTGCAGGCAATGGTTTTTGATTCAGTATTTAATTCTTTCAGAGGAGTTGAAGTTATATTTAGAATATTTAATGGAACAATCAAAAAAGGTGATACAGTAAAATTTGTTAATACAAAAAAAATATATAACGTAGATGAAATTGGAATTTTAAAAATAAAAAAAGAACCAAAGGGTTTCTTGGAAGCTGGAAATGTTGGCTATTTAATCTCTGGGATTAAAGAAGCAAAAGAAATCAAAGTAGGAGATACAATTACTCATAAAGATAGCCCTACTCAAAATGAGATTAAAGGTTTTGAAGATGTAAAGCCAATGGTATTTGCCGGAATTTATCCTGTTGAAAATTCTGATTATGAAGATTTAAGAGCTTCTTTAGAAAAATTACAATTAAATGATGCTTCTTTAGTATGGCAGCCTGAAACTTCTGTTGCATTAGGTTTTGGGTTTAGATGTGGTTTTTTGGGAATGCTTCATATGGAAATAATTCAAGAAAGGCTTGAAAGAGAGTTTGATATGACAGTAATCACTACTGTGCCTTCTGTTGAATTCAAATGTTTTCTAACAGATGGAACCACGATTGAAATTTTTGCTCCGTCTGATATGCCTCCTGTTACTAATATATCATATATTGAAGAACCTATTATCAAAGCTCAAATCATAACCAAGTCTGAATACATAGGTAATATTATAAAATTGTGTCTTGATAAAAGAGGTACAATTAAAAATCAAGTATACCTTTCTAAGAGTAGGGTTGAACTTTTATTTGATCTTCCTTTATCAGAAATAGTTTTTGATTTTTATGATAAACTTAAATCAACTTCTAGAGGATATGCTTCTTTTGATTATGAGTTATCTGGTTATGTTAAATCAAAATTAGTTAAATTAGATATATTACTTAATGGAGAAAAAGTTGATGCATTGTCTGCGATAGTTCATAAGGAAAAAGCATTTGAATGGGGTAAAAAACTATGTCAAAAGTTGAAGGAATTGCTTCCAAGGCAAATGTTTGAAATAGCTATTCAAGCATCAATTGGAAATAAAATAATTGCTAGAGAGACAGTTAGAGCATTAAGAAAAAATGTTACAGCAAAATGTTATGGAGGAGATATTACAAGAAAGAGAAAATTATTAGAAAAGCAAAAAAAAGGTAAAAAGAGGATGAGACAGGTTGGTAACGTTGAAATACCTCAAGAAGCTTTTCTTGCTGTTTTAAAAATTGAAGAATAATAATGAATAAAATATTAGACGGTAAAAAAACCTCTCAGAGGATAAAGGAAGAAATAAAAATAAAAGTTGACAAATTAATATTAGACGACAAAAGACCCCCTCATCTAGCTGCAATATTGGTAGGTGAAGATGGTGCAAGTTTAACTTACGTTACCAACAAAGTTCTATCTTGTAAACAAGTCGGTTTTAAATCCTCTTTGATTCGGCTTCCAGAATCAATTAGTGAAAAGGATTTGTTAATGGAAATTCAAAAGTTAAATAAAAACAAAGAAATAGATGGATTTATTGTACAATTGCCTCTTCCAAATCATATTAATGATGAAAAAGTTTTGTTAACAGTACGGGCAGATAAGGATGTAGATGGGTTTCATCCTGAAAATTTTGGAAGAATGGCGCTAAATATGGAAAGTTTTATTCCAGCTACTCCCTTTGGGATCATTGAATTACTTGAGAGATATAATATTGACTTGAATGGTAAAAGTGCCGTAATAATTGGTAGGAGTAATATTGTAGGGAGACCTATAAGTATACTTTTAAGTAGAAAGGCTAAAATAGGAAATTCAACAGTTACGGTTGTTCATAGTAGAACAAAAAATTTAGAGTTTTATACTAAAAATGCTGATATAATTGTATCAGCTTTGGGTGTCCCTGGTTTTTTAAAAGGAAATATGGTTAAAGATGGAGTAATAATTGTTGATGTTGGAATTACTAGAGTAAAAGATTCTTCTAAACAAAAGGGATATTCAATAAAAGGTGATGTAGATTTTGATTCGGTATATGAAAAGGCAAGTTTTATTACCCCTGTTCCTGGTGGCGTAGGCCCAATGACTATAGCTTCTCTTCTTATAAATACATTAAAGGCTTACAATAAAAATATTGCTTAATGTTATCATGAATTTTTTTTTTAATTTTTTTTTCATTCTCTTTTTTCTTATTTCTAATCATTCATTTTGTCAATCAAATTTTTTGTCTAATAATAAAAAAGCAAATAAGCTCTATTATGAGGGCGTTAGTTTTTCTAAAATTGGAGAATTTGAATTTGCTTTAGATAAGTACAATAAATCTATAAAATCAGATCCAAACTTTGCTTTGCCTTATATTAATATAGCTGAAATTTATAAAAAAAAGGGCAGTTATTATGATGCAATAAGTGTTTATAAAAATATTTTAAATAATAAATTAAACTATGATAGGGATAGGTTAAATTATATGATAGGGGAGTTGTATTTTTTTTTAGGGGAGTATCGAATTTCAAAACCCTATATATCAAAAATTGAAAATCCAATCTTGATGGATAGGAGTGATAAATATTTAGATAATATTAATTTTTCTTTAAAAAATTTAAAAGATTCTATTTTGGTAGTTCCAGAACTGATTGAGTCTTTAGATGTTTTTTTTCTTAAGTATTTTCCTTTTTATGATGAAAAAGATAACATATTGTATTTTACAGCAAGAGAAGGAACATCTCTTTATGATGATGAAAATTTATATTATGTAAAAAAATTATCTGACAAAAACAGTTGGGGTGATATAATGAAAATCTCTAAGGCTATTAATTCTGAAAATAATGAAGGATCTATTTCTTTTTCTTCTGATAGGAAAACAATGATTTTTTCTTTTTGTACTTCAAGTTTTAAAGGGCAAAGTTGTGATCTTTATTTTTCAAATAAAAATAATGGGATTTGGGAAAATCCAAAAAAATTAAATGATAATATTAATTCTGAATATTGGGAATCTCATCCTAGCTTATCTTCAGATGGCAACTATTTATTTTTTTCTTCAAATAGGCCTGGAGGATTTGGTGGCAAAGATATTTGGCTATCTAAAAAAAATGATAATAATTGGGGTAAAGCTAAGAATTTAGGGGATTCGGTAAATACAATGAATAATGAGATTGCACCTTTTTTACATGAAAATATGATTGATTTTTATTTTTCTTCAAATGGAAGAAAATCTTTTGGTGGTTATGATATTTATCATGGTTTATTTGATAAAAAACTTATAAAAGATATTTCTAACTTTGGATATCCTATAAACAATCATTTTAATCAAAGTTCAATAAA
>CESQ01012163.1_pt1 | contig 20175 bp, 2 predicted proteins | sample 361401 | NCBI WGS metagenome assembly CESQ01 (sample SAMEA2622119, study PRJEB7988) | marine metagenome | isolation source: saline water (ENVO:00002010), including | reverse complement strand
AATGATCCATTCTATAATACTTCAATCAATATTGAGTCAGTAACTGCAACTACAATTACTCTCCAAGTATTAACAACTGTTCCTTCCACAAACACTGATGCTCATACATTTGTATCTGCAACTGCTGGTGCTGTTATAACTGGTGGTAACTACACACATACATTTGTAAGTGCTGCAGCTGACGCAGTTAATTTTGGTGGTAACACTGAGAATGAATTGACTGATGCTCAACCATTCTTATGTTCTGATGTACAGTCTGCTGTTGATTCTCTAACAAGTATTGTTACTGGAATACTTGCTGATGGTGACCTTAACTCTATGCCAGTAGAAGTTAATTATGGTACTGGTAAAGGACCAGGTGAGATGAAGTGTGCTCGTGACATTGGATACTTTATTGATGCTATTACTGTTGACATGTACTGTGAAGGTAACAAGCATACCAGAGCATTCACAGAGCAATACTTTACTAATGCTACTACACCATTAGCTAATGGTCTTGTAGGTGAGGAATCAGAAGCTGTAACTGCATACAATACTGCCATCAACGAGATGAAGAGAGCAGTTACTAACCAGTTATATTATAAGGATCTCACAGTTACTGAAGGTTTAGCAATCTTTAGTGGTGGTAGTCCTGTAGGTACTCCAACTGCTGCAAATTATATTGCTTCAACTGGTGCTATCACATTAACTATTCCTGGAAATAGTTTACAGAATGGTGATAAGGTTAAGATTGTACCTAATGCACTTACATTTACATGTGACATGGGTACTGGTTCTCCACATACATGGGTAGGTGGAACCGCATCTAATGCAGTAACAGTTAATGGTAGTGTTCAGAAAGACGTAACTGATGCAGCATACACACCTACAACTGGTATTCTTGAATTAACAATTGGATCTCATAGTTATACATCTGCTGATTCAATTACTATCGCAACAAACTCACTAACATTTACTTGTGATAAAGACCAGAATCAAACCACTCACACATATCCACGTGCTACTGACCCTGCACAGGGAACAACTCTTCAAATTATATCTGTAACTGGTTCAACAATTACAGTTAACGTTGGTGCAGTAACAGGATGGAAGACATATCCTCGTGAAACTGATCCAGCAGCTAATACTTGGTTGACAGTTTCTAATAAGTCTGGAGATCAGTTTGATGTTAACGTTGGTGCTTCTCCTATTGTAGCAAAGAATGTAACTGGTGCAGTTTACTCTGGTACAGATGGCACATTGGAACTAACAATTGGTGCTCATAGCTATACTACTCTACAAAGTATCTTCCTTGAACCTGCTTCATTGACATTTACTTGTGATATGGATGGTCATGCAACAGAGCATACATATCCAAGAGTTTCTGATCCAGCATATAATACTGCTCTACCAATCACTGCTGTAACTGCTACAACAATTACTGTTGATGTAGGCACAACACCTATTGTTAATCATGACGTAACAGATGCAACTTACGTACCTTCAACAGGTGAATTGGAACTAACAATTGGTTCTCATAGTATTCCTGCTCCAACAACATTTACTCCTACTGATGTTGCATACGATCCTATCAGTGGTGTATTGACATTTACTCATACTGCTGGTGAAGGTGCATTTGAAAATGATGATGAAATTAAGATTGCTGATGATTCATTGACATTCAGTTGTGATGCTCCTATGGGAACACACGTATTTGTACAAGGTCTCCCAAATGGTATTCTTGATAACCTAAGTGGTAATCATACTGCTGTAGCAGGTACCACATATACTCCTGCAACTGGTGTTCTAGAAATAGAGATCGGATCACATACTCTTACAACTTCTAATACAGTTACTATTGCAGAAAATGCTGTTACATTTACTTGTGCTGCTGATAATAACGCAAGTAATCATGCATATCCTCGTGCTACCGACCCTGCATTTGGACAAGCATTGGCAATTACTGCTGTAACTGCTACTACAATTACAGTTAACGTTGGTATTGCTAATGCTAGTACTCCTAATGGAAACGAAGGAACATATCCACGTGCTACTGACCCAGTAAGAGGTAAGTGGTTAACTATTTCTAATGCAACTGCTACAACATTTGATGTTAATGTTGGTGAAGCTAACGTAGGTAGCACACATACATTTGTTTCTGCTACAACAGGTGCTATTACTAAATCCAACGCAAGAATTAAGATTGGGGATGAGAAGTTATCCTTCACTTGTGATTATAATGGTGATGGTAATAATACTGTTAAGTCTTATCCTAGAAATACAATTGATACTGCTACTGCAACAACAGGAACAACATATAATGCATCAACTGGTCTTCTTAAAATTACTACTCTTAGCAATCATGGATTCCAAGATGGAGATTTCGTTAAGTTTGAAGATGGTTCTCTAACATTCAAGTGTGATGAAGATAGTCAGCAAACTAATCATGCATATCCACGTTCAACAGATCCTGTAAGTGGAGAGTGGATCAAGATTGATAACGTAACTGGTAATACATTTGAGGTTAATATCCTTCAAGGTACAACTCCAACAAATACAACAACTCATGTATTTGTGTCTGGTACTCAGTATGGTATCAAAGCTAAGCGTGACAGAGCATATGATCAAGCAATGACTGTTATTGGTACATCTGCTACTACAATTACACTTAACGTTGGTATCTCATCTGACACATCCACACATACATGGGCAGGTGGTACATCTGTTAATGCTATACAGTCTGGTGGTTCATATAATCATATCTTTGTATCAGCAACTTCTGGTGCTGTTAAGACTGGTGGTGATTACAACCACACATTTGTAAAATCAGCAGTTAATGCTATTACAACCACAACAGATACAGTTGAATCCAGAACAAGTCCGAATGCTTGTGCTGATGTTCAGTCTGCTATTGATACATTAGGAACCATTGCTACTGATGCAATTACTGCTGGTAATATTACTGGTGGTATTTGGAACTCTCCAGTAAATAATGGAACCTTTATCACTGGTGAAGCTAAGTGTCGTAGAGACCTTGGTATTGTTGTTGATGCTGTTGCACAAGACTTGTGGTTTGGTGGTAATGAATTTACTATCTCTGCTACTAAGGAATACTTCCAAGGTAATCAGTTACTTGCAAATGGTATAGATGCAACTAAGGAAGTTGCTCCTGCAATTACTGCATTCAAGCGTGCTGAAGAATTAATGCAGCGTGCATTGAATAACACATACTATGATCGTGATCTTAATATCACATTAGATGCTGGTGGAGATCCACCAATAGTATCCAATATTGAATGTGATGCTCATGACATAGTTCTTGCTAACAAAGAATTTATTGCTAAGGAAGCATACTTGAGAATGAAGGTTGCATATCCTTCATACACACCTTCTGCTGGAAATACAGAGCAAGATTGTTTAGATGATGTATATGATGTTTTACGTGAGGTAATGTGGGATGTTAAGTTTGGTGGTAACTATAAGACATATGATGTTGCTAAGGGTTACATCACTAATGACTTTAATGGAACAACATATCCTCAAATTCTTCAAGATGTTGAAAGGGATGAGGTAGCAAAGGTATTCACTGAAGTTAAGGATATTGCTATTCAAGTAATGAAACAGGAGACAGTAACCGTTTCATCTGGTAATACTTTAGTTCAGAAAATTGATGATACTATTGTAGATGATTGGGATAATGATGAGTTGTTACCTAAGTGTGGAAGTGTTGCTTCTGCTTTAGATACTTTAATGGGTATTATTGTTCAAGCAATTGGAAATGATGGTGGTGTTGGTAATCTAAATGGAATACAAAGAAGCACCTATGGTGGATCAGATCCTGCATGGAATACTTCTCTAAACATTATTTCTAAGACTGCTACATCAATCACAATTAATGTTGGTGTTGCAGCTGCTCAAGATCAATTCGCTCACACATTTATATCTGCAGCAGCAGGTGCTGTTATATCAGGTGGTAACTATGACCATACATTTGTAAGTGCTGCTACTGGTGCAATCAACGTTGTTAATGGATCTCAGATAACACCAAATAATGCAACTTATGATCCTGCTACTGGTTACTTAGTATTCTACTTTGGTGCACCACATGGTGTATTAGTATCAGATCAGTTATCTATTGATGCTAACTCTTTGACATTCTCTTGTGGAATGGATCAGAATAATACCACTAAGACATATCCTCGTATTGGTACTGATCCTGTTGCTGGTGCAAACGTTAATCCTGTTTCTGTAACCACATATTCAATAACAGTTGATGTAGGTGCATCTCCTCTAGTTAATCATAACGTATCTAATGCAGTTTATGATGCTGCTACTGGAGATATCGCTCTTACAATTGGTTCTCACTCATTGGAAGTTGGAACTAGCATTAAACTTAGGGAAGAGTCTCTAGTCTTTAGTTGTACTAAGGATCAGAATAAGACTACACATGCATATCCAAGATCTGCTACTAAGTATCAACCATCTGCTTATGCTGATGGTAATTGTTCAGATGTTCTTGCAACAGTTAATGCTCTTGTTGATATTATTTGTACATCCCTTAATGATGGTAATCTTAATTCATTACCACCACTTAGTTCTGGTGAATGGGATTGTGCTAACGTACGTTCTAGTATTGAGAACTTATACGATATTATTACAGAGGCAATTGAAACTGGGTCTCTTGATAATCTACCTGTACTCAACACAGGTGATTACACAATTGACAATGAAGCATCCAAGTGTTTCCGTGATGTTACTTACATAGTTGATGCTATTGTTAATGACCTAAGACTTGGTGGAAACATTAATAGTATACAAGCTGGTGAAGCATACTATGTTGGAATGAATCTAGAGTATATTGATGGAGAGAAGACAGAGACATTAGATGCATGGAATTACACGGGTAGCATAGCAACTGCTGCTATGAGAAACTTTGATGTTCTTGCATTCAACTGTTCTACAACTTCTGGTTCTGCAATCATTGATGTTAATGATACTCGTGGCATAATCATTGGTATGAGTGTTAAAGAGTACGAAAATTCCCGTGGTCAAATTAATCCTTCAACACCTGCATTCGTTCATGGTTTACTTCAAGACAATGCTGTTGCTACATTTAGTAATATTCCAGAAGGAACATACGTTAAGAGAATTGTAAGTAATACTCAAGTTGAGTTAGGTGTCAATGGTTCTAGATTAGCTGAAGGTAATACAGTAAATGCTCTTCAGAGTAGCACAACTACAGATCTTTACTTTGTATATGAAAGTGGAATATGGGCAGACACATTACCAACAACTGTAACTGTTGGTCCTGAGATTGATGGTCCTGATATTATTCAAGATACATTAACTTCAACATCTTATAGAGAGTGTAGTGGTACAGCTGATGCTATTGAAACAATTGTTGGAAACATTACCACTATTATTAACAGTGGTTTAGGAACAGTTACTAGACAGGAACAAACAGTTAACACTGCACTTCTTGCATCTAGAGCAACTGTATTCACAATTGACACAGGTGGTAACCCATCTGACCCACATAAGTTTGAGACTGGAACTCCTGTAAGATTGGTTCCTAGACCTCGTTTTGATGTTGTAACTAAGACATATGTTGATGTTGATAAGCGTCTTGTTAGATTACCTAATGGATTTGAAACTAACAGAACATACTATGTAATTGCACCAGGTAGAGTTACACAACCAGAGAACTACGGTTCTACATCATTCTTTGATGGAAATGATCAAACCAGATTGATGCTTGCAACATCTAAAGAGAACGCAGCAGCTGGTATCTACATCTATGCATCTGAAACTGATGCAATTGATAAGGATGTTGAGATTGATCTATACCAATTTGTTCTTGATGATAGTTATGATCTACACAACTACAAGTCACAGTTAAGTACAGCTATTGTTGCTGGTATTGAAACTGATGTATCACACATCTTTGACAAACCATCTTCATCTATCGGTAGTTCTGAAGCACAGACAGTGTTTATTAGAGCTATTGAAGGTGGACTGTTGCCATTAGTTGGAACTCAGTTTGCAAGTAATTCAAGTGTTGCTGTAACTGATACTAGTGATGCTAATGTTGGTAGAATTAATCCTAACGTTGCATTCTTTGTAAGATATGCAAACAATAAAACATTTACAATTCACCAGACTTATGCTGATTCAATAAATGGTGCTAATCCAATTATATTTGCTACAGGTCAGGCAGGTCTAGTCTTTGATGTATTTGCGAATAAGCGTAGATCACCAATGAGGTTTGATCCTACCTTTACAGATAATGTAACTAGTACAGGTAAGTGGTATATTGCATGTAAGGATGAGGTAAGTGGACAACCAGAAAACGTCAAGAAGAATAATGTTTTCTGGAGAATTCAACTATCAGATTATGCTGATAGATCTAAGTCTACAGATATGTGGTATGAGCGTCTTGATGATACTCGTACAGCAGATGATAGAACATATAAGATTCGTTATGTTATACCTAAGTATCTTGAGAATGCGAGAGATCCTATTAATGGATTTGTTCTTAAGACTAGAACTGACGACACACGTAAGTTAGTACCTCAGAAGGTACTATTGAAACCAGTTGTTGGTACTGTATACGGTGCTAGATTTGAGAACCCAGTACAAGCTGGTGAATACATTGGTTATGATTCTAATGATTTCTTATCTAATAATCTAAATCTTGATGCAGCATACGATCCATATAAGAAGGATCTAACTGGTTCTGGTATTGAATATCGTGGGTTCGCTAGATTTACATCTGGTGTTCAGTCAACAATTCAATCTGGTCGTTATGTAGAAGATACTTTAGATCCTAGCATCAAGTATCTTGAGTTGACTCTTAATGATCACACAATTGATACTAAGAATTTCCCTGGATTAAGAAATGAGATCCTAACAACTATTAAGATCAATGCTCCTCAGGGTGGTAACTTCGTAGTAAGTAAGGTTGATAATCAAGCAAGTGATGGTAATGCAATATCATTCTCTGGTAATTCATCAGGTCTTGCTAATGTTCATGCTTACTATACTACTGCTGGTCAACATTATCTAATCATCAAGAATATTCGTGGTGGTACTTTAGAGTATAGTGAATACAACAACACTAGATTTACTCAAGGCACTGTCTTTGCTGACATGCTAGAGGATCAGGATAGTGGTAAGTCATTACCTCTCAAGACAAACATTGCTAAAGGTCTTACTCAGTATTATTACAAGCAAAATGGTGCTAATGTTTACACCATTACTCCTGGTGATAGAATTCAGGATGATGCTGGTGTTGAATACTATGTTGCTAGTGTAGAAGATACAGGAATCATTGATGATACATTCTACATCTTTGGATATGAAACATTACAGAAACGTATTGCAGGACAGCAAGATGGTATCTACTACATAACTGCATTACGTGGTAACCTTTCACCATTCCCAACAGGTGCTGGTGTAACAAATAACTTTAAGAAATTTAAGTTCTCCCAACCTGTAAGTAAGTTATATCCTCTAAACTTTAGAAATGATCCTCTATGGTTTAAGAATTCTGGTACAACACAGGAAGAAAAAGATTACTATGCTGGACTAATTGATCCACCAGCTACATTCTCTGCTGCTGATAACTATACACAAGGTTTAGTTACAGTTAACGACTTTAAGAATTCTCTAACTAGAGAACTTATTGGTGATTTTGTTGCTCAACCTGCATTTGTAGACAATACATTTACATCTGGAAATCAGATTCAAGCACAGTCTGGTAATGCAACCTCTGGATCTGAAGATAGATTGATTCCTATCTCTGGTGATAGCACGGTACTATCTGATCAACGTTACTACGTTGAACTTAGACGACCATCTATTGCTCGTGCAGGTAACCACACATTTGAATACCTTGGTTTTGGTCCAGGTAACTACTCAACTGGTCTACCAGCTAGACAAGAAGTAGTTCTAACACCAGAAGAAGACTTCTATGCTCAGTCTAAGAAGCAAGATGGTGGTATTGTATTCTACACTGGTATTAACTCACAAGGTGATCTATACATTGGTAATAAGAGAATCAATGCTATTACTGGTGAAGAAACATTCATTGATAAAGCAGAACTTACAGATGATGGTGATGAGGATGATACAATTGGAGGTTTAGTTACCACATTTGACACCCCTGTAACATTCAACCAGAATATTACAGTTATTGGTGGAGATGGACAACTACCTAATACATTTGAATCTCCTGTTGTTATATCTGTACAAGATGGTGACTTCACACAGCAGAAGGATTCCCTAATCATACGTTCAAATGTAGATAGTACAGAAAATAATCTCGGCCAAATTGAGCAAGATGAAGGTTTAGATAGAACTGCATTCTCTCCACCAACTGAAGGTGATATTAGAATCAGTAAGAATACTATCAGATCTGCTGTATTTGGATTTAATGCTAGAGGTAAAGGACAATCTTATAAATTCCAGACACATACAGTTGAAGGCGTAGCTTCTAATATTACGCCTAATCAGTCTCTTCTTATTGCTCAAGGTGGAACTACAATTGGTGCAGAGCAGGTTATCAACTATGGTGGAGTTCTTCCAATACCAGGTGACGTTCTCTTTAAGGGATCTGAAGTTGGTAAGAATGGATCCATTGCTTGGGTACTTGCAAACTACTTTGCTACGATTGCTAATGATAGTATTGATAACATTCAGTTTGATGGAACCAACGTTGTTAAACTTTCATTCAGAAACCTTCAAAGTGGCGTTGCACTTACTAACACTGATATTGGTATCACATCTGGATCACAGATTAGAATTAAGAACCTATATTATGATAATAGACTTAATTTAACTTGGACAGTATATGCTGCTAAGCCTGGCGATCCATTCTCACCAACAAATACTTACGTTCATTTCCAAGTTATTGATCAGATTCCTCAGGATATTCAAGCATGGGAAGATATTATTAGTGGAATTCCTGTTGGTGGTGACACTCCTACTATTGAATTCTCTAATGCTAACTTCAAGGAAGTTGGTGTTCTAGGTGCTGAGGCATTAAGAACTGAGACTGAAACAATTGGTGAATACAAGTTAGGTATTAACACAATTGTTAGATCTACACATGATGCATATAAGAATGCATTTGTAGAAGATAATAACACTGATCCAAAAGCAAACTTAGATGTTGTTGGTAACGTATACATCAGTGGACGTAGAACAACAGATTACCTAACATATACACAGTATGCTTCTCGTACTAAGGCAAGAATTAATGATGCATTAGTTGTTGGTGGAGATAGCGATGTTATTACAGATTACGCTACATTACGTGTTTCTACTGAAACATCAGTAATTACTGAAGCTACTCGTGGAAATAATGAAGGTAAGGTTGGTGTTAATGTAACTGATGCTGAATTAGATAGAGCATTAGTTGTTAAGGGTGATTCAAGATTCACTGAAGACGTTAGATTTGAGCGTGACATTGAAGTCAATGGTGATGGAACCACAGCTGAAATCAGAACTTCTGAGACATCTGGAACATTCAATGCTATAAGTGATAACACATTCATAGGAACACTTAACGTTGGTGACTTTGCTTCAACCATTTCAATTGGTAATCAAAGAACTGAAGTAGCAACATTAAATCTAGTTGATGGTGTTACTGGTGATCAATATATTAACATTGGTCGCAACAGTTTCCATAGTAATATTAATCTAGGTACTACACCAAATACACCAATCACTAATATTTCTAAAGTAGAAATTGGTGGTGCATATGGTAATAATGAAACATTATCTTATACTCAGATAAGAACTAAGTCATTTAAAATTGCTGGTGATGTACAGCTTGGTACTAGTAGAGAACTTGAAGATACAGTAAACTTAACAACAACTGCTGGAACTGTTAATTTCTTTGGTGGCAATAGTAATACTAATATACTTAATTTTGCTACTAATGCTTCCGATATTACCATTGCTGGTCAGGGTGGAACAACTAGAGTTAGAAACAGTTTAATCGTTGATGCATCTGCTAGATTTAACTCTAGCATGACATTATGTGGTGGATTCTCATCATTCTCCTTTACTGCAGACAGAGCAAGATCTGGTTCTGAGAAGATTAACCATAGTTCTGGTATCTTAGGTAATAACCTATACAATAACAACGTTGATATTGTTACTGTTGATAGAGTAGCAACAAGTTCATCTAAGTATTGTACTGTTGACACTGCTGGTACTGGAAACTGGGGTGGTATTCAATATCAAGATGCTATCACCAATATTGGTGGTAACCCACAGATTGAACCTCAGGAACTTGTTCAATTAACAGGTAATCAGGTTTACATACCATTAGGTCAATCTCCAGTTGATGAAAATGGTTCACCATGGTTAAAAGAAAATGATTATATTATTATAGATTCACCTGAGGGTGTTGGTGAAAATTATACCACACTTGCAATGGCTAGTGAAACACTAGGTGCCATTAGTTCAGGTGGTAGCTTCCTTGGTGTTGTTGGTAATGTATCAATTGCAGCAACTACACCAGGTGCTAGTGGTTCTACTGGTGGATTCAATACAAATCAGAATTATATTTGGTTCTCTGAAGGAGGATCTGGTAGTAGTTCATCTGGATCTGAAAGATCAGTTGCATTCTCTCCCGTAGATGGATCTAATCTTGGTGGTGCTGGTCCTATTTCTAGATTTGAAATAGATGCTATTGTAGGTAATAACACTAACGGTGGTGAATATCCAGACGTTACTGATCCTTCAAGTGCAGAACATTTAGAACTACGTTATAGTTTAGATGCTTATAGCGTTGGTATTGCATCTGCTACATGGGTATTGATTGATCAAATAATTCCAATCCAAGACCTTAACACTATGGCTCCTGGTGTATCTAAGTTTACATTAGATGTTCCAGTTGCTGCACAACAGGCAAATGTAACCTTCCAGCTATATCAACCAAGTAACACTGGTGTAGATAACTATGGTATTACAAATGTAAGATACTTCAGTGCATCTAACTCTGGTGGTTTAACTCACGTTGAATTCTTGAAAGTTATATCTACTCCAAGAATATCAACTGCTCCATATTATATTGTTGCTGAGAGAGAACCATTTGGTACTTTCACAGGTGTAAGAAATGACCATCCTGATGGAACAGCAATCTACAAGTGTAACGTACAGTTTGACGCTACATGGATTACTGATGTAATTGATAATGTTGGTGATACAGAGGATGTATATCTTGCAGAATTTGGAGGCATCATTGCTACTAACGATTACGTTATCATTAGTAGAAGTGCTTCTGTTACAGATGTAGAACCAATTGTATATGATATTGGTGAGGTATTCCAAGTTAAGACCACACTTACACAAACAACTAAGAGTTTCACTGTTTCTAGTGGATGTGATGGTGGTGCTGCTAATGATGTATTCACTATTGATTCAACAACTGGTGATACTTACATTGGTGGTGATCTAGTCATCAATAATAATCTTGATATATCTGGTGGTTGTGGAAGCACTGATAGAGGAACATTCCAAGGTAACCTTACAATTAATGCTGGTGAGGAATTTACATTCTTTATCAATAATATTAGCACTGCTGATCTTGCTAAGTTAAGTGTTAATGATTTAATCTCGTTTGAATCTAACTTTGGTGGTGCATTATTACTTCCTGATACTAGAATTACAGAGATTGATGCAGATAAGGTTAAAGTTTCTAGAAACATTCTCAGCACTCAAAACTTAACTAACGTTGTATTCAGAGCAGTAGTTAACGAAGAGTTTACTATTAAGAATGGTAATGATCAAAATACTCTTTACTTTGATACATGTGCTGCTACCATGGAAATTGGTAATCAGTATAGAAGACTTGATATTAGTAGGGTACTTCCAAGTACAGAAGCTACTTCTGTATCATATGCAAGATATGAAGGTAACGAGAGTACTATTAGATTATACTCTTATTGGGAAGATCCTCTATCAATACAGGCTAATGGACCTACTACTACCTTAACAGCTAATGCAACAACAGGTGCAATTGCAGGGTCAGTTTACTTACAGGTTGACCAACTTGGTGAAGGTACTGGTGCATTTGCTGTTGATGATTTAGTTAGAGTTAATACAGCATCAGGTGGTACTGGTGTTTGGGAGATGATGAAAATTGCTGCAGTTGATGTAGCAGGTAAGATTTTAAGATGTCTTCCTGGACAAGAAGGAACTGCTGCTAATGATATTGCTAACTATGTTCAAGCAACTACTGATGTAGTAAGAATTCTTAAGCATGGTAAGTCTTCAAATCTTGTAGATATTGATTTACGTCAACGTTCTGGTGTAGATTATATTTCTGCTATCATTGACAATGGTATTATTGTACAAACTAAGTTAGATTATACTAACTGGTTACGTTTATATGATAAGAACACAGGAAATAGTGAATACTTCTTAGTTAACTTAGCACTCTTTGGTACTGTTCATACAGCTACCATGAATGAATTAGGTCAAGATGGAACTATACCATTCAGAAGAGGTAACTTAACTGTAAATGGTGAACTTACATCATATGGTGGTGGAGTTAATATCTTAGATTCTGTAGGACAGACAAGCATTGTTAAGGTAATTAATGATGATGGTCATGCTGATCACTCTGGTTCTATATACTTTGATGCTGGTGTGATTGGTAGAGGTGATATTAAACTCTACTCATCATTTGGTCCTGAAGAAGTTCTAACACTTGGTAACCAAGTTACATTTGCTGTTGATGTTTATGGTGATGCAGAGATAAGTAACTCTCTTACAATTAGAGGAACTGCTGCTGAGTCACCATCTAAGAGTCCACAGTTTAGCGTAACTAATCTTGGTATTAACGGTGCAAATTCATTCACAGTTAATAGAGATCAATCTATTGATGCATTTGGATTAACTAACTTCTATACTAAGACTGGTGGTAGACACTCACGTTACATTACTAATGGATCTGATCCTACTGATCTAAATCTAAAAGCAAATGTAACATACTTTGTTAATGTAACAGATGCAAGTAGTTTAATTGTATACTTACCTGAATCACCAACTACAGGTGATGAAGTTAGAATTGTTGAAGTTGGTGGAAATCTTGGATTTGATACAATGTTGGTTATGAGAGCATTAACTCCAAATACTAAAGTACAAGGAGATTCAACTGGAACTACAATCGGATTGAGTGGTACTACACCATACAATTCAGGTGAACTTGTAGTACAGACAGCAAACGCTGGATTCACATTGGTATACCTAGGAGGAACGGATTCACAAGGCACCATCGTTTCTTCCTCTGTACAAGGATGGTGGCTAAGAGAGGTCTAACACATGGCATTCTATAATAGAATCAAATCAGGGAAACTCGCTCCAATAGGTACAATAATGCCTTGGGGCGGTGCTTCTCAGCAAGGACAAAGTTTAGCTAATGTACCTGCAGGTTGGATTGTTTGCAATCTTGCTTCTGTTGCTCTTAATGCTGCAGATTATCCTTTACTTGCTGCTACATTAGGTAATGAGTATGGTCCATTCCCAGAAGAAGGTAGTGGATTTCAAAATGGTGTTAATTTTGGTATAGTTAATGATTTTCCATATAATAAAGATGAAGGTATTGGTCATGTAGATGTGTTTGGTTTACCTAATCTAAATCAACTTGCATTAGTTGATATTGAAGGACAGAGACAACAACCTAATAGCAGTAGTCTTACTGGTGCAGATAAAATTGAAATGGGTCAATATGTTGGTATAAATGGTCCTGATGCAACACAACCCCCAACACTTATTAGTTCTGATGTAGATATTACATTTACATTAGAACCATCTAATACACTTGCTGGTAGAATAACTGGTATTACAATGGATGATCCAATCTATTTTGATACCACTTATGTTGTACCTAGAAAATTAGGTGTGGATCATACTCCAGAACATAGTCATAGACCAGATACTGATTCTGAGTTTGATCAATTTTATTCATCTTTTGCACAAGGAAACGGGATACAAGAATTTCTTCCAGGTAAATCAGAGTTTGATGAAAATGGTTCAGTCCAATATGGTGCTGTTGCTCCTGCAGGACAGTCTGGTGATGGAACACCTGCTGCCAGATGGTTAGGAAGTGCAGGTGAAAAAGATATTTCATGGTATGATGAATTTGATGGTGGAATAAGTTTAATAGATGGTCTTCGTAGAAATTATGTTAATCCTCAATTAGAAATAATTCCTGCAATTCCAGCATCACCTAGAGCAATACCTCAGAGATATTATCAGTATTCTGGAACTTCAACAACTACTAACTTTGCCTATAATGATGATAATAGAGCAGTAGAAAATGTTCAAACTTCAGCACATACAGGAGCATTTCCTCCTGCTGGATATTATAGTGGTGCGAGAAATTATTACAAATCAATAGATATTCCTGAAAATCAGAGAGGGGAAACAATGCCTTTGAATGATATTCAAGATATGCCTTATGATCCTTCATTAGGAGAGATGCAACCAATAAATACAGCTGTAACAGATACGTACATGACAACCCTAAACCATAAAGGTGAAAACTGGGGTACTACTGATCTGAGATCACATACTCATGATGCTATGGAAGTTACTATGGTTAGGGGTAGTTTATCAGTACCATCAACCATTCTTGTTAATGATATTTCTACGGGAACATCAGCACCATTATCTGTAGCAACTGCATTAAGTGTACAGATTAATCCAAACACACCTTCGTTAACAATGATGTACATAATAAGGGCGTACTAAGATGGCAAGTTTTTATACAAAAGAAAAAGCAAAACATGGAACTATGACTGGTTCTATTATATCATTTCCTATAGAAATAAGGGAAGTTAATCCTAAAGACCCTGTTACTAGAAAATTATTACCTGCTGGTTATTTAAGATGTGATGGTAGTGTTCAGTTTGCTAGAGAATATCCAGAATTAGCAATAGTCTTAGGAGTGGGTTTAGAAACAAAGTACGCAAAAGATGGTCAAGTTCTTACTAACGATGAGTTTCAACTTCCAGATCTAAGGAATAAACATATTAGAGCTACAACATCATCTAATATTGGTTTGTATAATGATTTAACTGTGCAAGATGCAAATGATCAAACTCAGTTTAAATCTGGTATTGGCTTAGATGTTGTTCAAAATATTGATAGTCCATATCAATTGAATTATACAGGAGATTTTTATATACCACCACAAACAATAGAATTAAGAGGTGAACCAAGATTTACTGTTGATACTGGTGTGTATACTGCAACAGCTGAAGTTCCTCAAAATGCTTTTCAACCACATTTACATAGAACATCAACTAATCAACATAGACAAAAAGATAATAGTGGTAATTTCTTTAGAACTAGACAACGAAATCATAAATCATCAGTAAGTACATTAAATATATGTCCATGGTTTACTAATACTGCTCAACCATTATGTAAACATCAATGGGAAAATGAAATGCAAGTAGGTAGATTTCATGCTGTTGATCAACAACAAGGTGCTATGGATTATGATTATTATGGTGCATGTTTTAGTGGTTGTCTTAATTTTGGTACTGCTGGATATTGTCTCTGGCCAGAGCAAGGATTATGTGCTGATGAACCAGAAGCTGCAAACCAATGGCAGAATGTTACTTGGCAAAATAGACAAGCAAATGAAGGAGATGGTGCAGACGATCAAAGATATTGTGGATCTGCCCCAAAAACTTCTGACTTAACTGGTAATGAAGGTCCAGGTCAAGGTGTTACCTTTGGAAATATTTTTTATGAAACTACATTATATCAAAAATGTGATTGTGGTTTTGTTATCTTTGATAATCCAATCAACTGCGATATGGATGGTCAAGATAATACAGCTGTTTCTTCCTCAGTTTTAGAAAATTACGGTCCTAATAACAATTATCCTGGTAATTATGAGAGTGTTGGTTCTACCGCAAAGAATTTACCATTTAGTAGTAATGATGATGAAAATTATGGTGTCGCTTACTCTGGAGTTACTAATACAGTTACATTATCAGGTGAAAATGGTAATGATGGTTCTCATAGACATAGAATAGGTTTTGATTCTGATGAAGAACATACGTATAAAATGATAACAAGAGCTGGGTTTGCTAGAGCTGATAGTGGACTAGTTTCTAAGATTACCATAGAGAAAAATAACTCTAAGAAGGCAGATAAATACATACAGCCATACATCGTCACGGAATATCTGATTAAAATCTGATGGTACAATATAGATCTCCTTATAAAAATTTTTATAGCGATAAAACTGGTTCCTATATGACTATAGGTGCTATCGTTCCTTCATTGGTAGATAGTTATTCCACATCTGTAAGTTCCTCAATAACTGGAGAAGGTGTTGGTGGAGAAGATCCATCGTATAATTATAAAAACTTTCTTTATTGTGATGGAGAGAAATATAGTATTAAAGACTATCCATTATTATATGAAAAAATAGGTAATGAATACAATTTAACAGAAGAAGCAGTATCAAATAATTCTATAAGATCTGAATCATCAGGTGCACCTGGTACAGTTTATAGGACATTCGTAGATAATGGTAATGTGTTTGCTGAGATACATTCAGAACCAATACCAAATACTACTGAATATAAAAGATTAATTCCAAATAATGCTCAATTAACATTTGAATTATTAAATGATTATCCTACTGCTAATGGACAAGTTGTACAAGGAAGACAATATATTTTAGAATATTCAGATACATTTCAATCACTTGCATCACAAGCTGATACACATGTCTTTAGAATATTAATAAATTATGATGCTGCAAATAATACAGGTGGTGCTCCAGGTGGTACTGTTAACTGGGTTCTAACATCTATAACATTAATACAAACATCAGATGTAAATTATCCTCTTATATTACCAGAGACTAATTATGGTACTGTACCTGCTCTAGATCCAGGAACATTTGATCCTTTAACAGGAACAGGTTATCCTACAGGTTATTCTCAATATGGTAATGCTAATAATGATACACCAGCATTTTCATGGGCAAATTTGAGTGGATTACCTGCAAATGTTAATGTAGATACTTATGAAATATTAATTGAAGACTTATCTACAGATGTAAGAACTAATTGGCATGTTCAAAACATACCAAGTACAACTACATCTTTTTCTGTTAATCAACAACTTCCTGGTGGTTCTACACTTCAACAAAATACAGTTGAGCAATCATCTATTGGTTCTGCTCCTGAATGGGTTAACAATGGTTATTCAGGACCACAACCACCAACAGGTCAGAAGCATATCTATAGATTTCATGTACAAGCAACATTAAATAATTCACAGCAGATTTGTACATATCAAGATTTTACAGCTGGTGGTGGATCATTAATACCATTATATAATAGAAGTCCTCAGTTAACAGAAAATTATACTGTTACTGGTGGTAATTCTGGTATTGTAGACACAAGTTTAGATGTAATTATTGGAGATTTAACTAATCAACCACGTATTAAAATAAGAAAAGCATTTAGTATTTCAGATTTACCACAGGTTCTTGGAGAGTTTAGAGTACCTGATTATAGAGATAGAAAATTAATTGGGTTTGGTCAAGGTGTTGATGGTGCTGGTACTCCTTTAGTAGGAGATAGAATTACCATGGAAGTTGGTGATGTTGGTGGACAATGGTTTATTGGTACAGATACTATTGAAGATCCTGCTGAGTTTTATGAGATAAGTGATGTTCTTACTACAGGATATACAAGCGTTAATACATTAGTTCAACCATATCTAACAGGTGAAAAGAAATATACTGTAGGACCAGTTGAAGACTATATTTTTGCAAGACCACCAGCACACCAACATAATGTATTAGGAAGTGAACCAGATGATACTACTGAAGCTAATCCAGTGGGTGTTGATAGATTTACTACAGGATATAGTAGAGTAAAAGGATATGTTGAAAATTTCATACCTAATTTACCTAGTGGAGAAACATTAGGTCATGCTCATGGATTATTAGGATATAGACCATTAAGTCCAAGGACTTCTACGTATGGTAATGTAGCAGGTATTGGTGAAAAAATACCAACTAATGCATTAGATGATTTAACATGGGATGTAGATAGTGCTGAACTAACATGGACATTGAGTGGTACTGCTTTACTTGATTGGGGTAATGGAGTAGGAGAAGTTGGTGGATTCCTTAGTCCTGGTAGTGGGACAAAATATCTAGGATTTGGTAGTACAGGAAATACAACATTTGCAACTCATCAAGCAACTAGAGATGCATCATTTACTTTAACTGTTACAGGATATACTAAATTCTTTGCATTGGGTATCATGGGTAATGATATCAATGGTGGTGAGAGATGCAATGATACTACTGATAATCTTAAAATAAGATTTACAGGTGCTGGTACTGCTGCAACATCACCATGGTATGAATTGATGGAATCTGCTGGTTCATATAATATAAACAATAATAGTACTGGATTTGGTGCATATGACGCTGTTTATCAAGTATGGAAAAATAGAGAAGTTGATATACCTGTAATATATCAAGATGCTGCAGAACAACCTATAACTATAGAATTGCAACAAACATCTGATAGTGGTGTATCAGGTGCTGATCCAATTGGTGAATATGTAAGTGCTAATAATATTACTGGTACATTGAATGATCCTGTTGGTGCTGCTTTCCATCCTAATGGTTATGATGCAGTTGGTGTTGCAAAGATTGGATTGAGAGCAGGTTCAGAAGGCACTTGGGATAATTGTTATAATTATAAGATTACAGAACCAGGATCACTTCCAATTGTTAGTGCTTCTTCTGGAAGTGGCGTAATGACAATAATATTTGTAGGAACACATACATTTGAAGTTGGTGATAATGTAATATTACAAAACACACTAACTGATTTGGATGGTGCATATACTATCTTAGCAGCTAACTTTACACCATCATCATTCCAAGTATTGTGCGACGTAACTGACTCTGCTGGTTTTGGTTCAGTTAGATTAGCGTCAGGATATTTTACTGATGTACCTGTTACACCAACACCAAGAGTTTGGGTAGTTGATGATACTACAACTATTGGTGGTAAAGAGATAATTGTTACTACACCAGGTGAAGGAGAAGAAAGATTTCTAAACACATATGATAGTGGTACTGCAAACTTAGCATCAAATGCAGGTGGAGAAAACATTACATCTTATACCATTAGAATGACTGGTGGTGGTGGAGGAGGAGGCGGTTCCTCAGGTTCGGGTGGAAATGGATTTGATACATCTGTAACTTTAACAGTTGATGGTAATCCATATACTATTACTGCAGGTGGAGGATTAGGTGGACAAGCTGGATCTAATGGAGGTCAAGGTGGACAAGGAGGTACATATACAATACCTGCAGCGATATTCAATGATCCTAGATTTACATTTAACATTAGTTCAAATGGTGATAATGGAACTACAGGTGGTGTAGGAAATGGTGCAACTCCTGCAGGTGGACAACCAGTTTTCTGGAATGATAGAGGTAATGGTGGTGCTGGTTCATATGATAATTTTACCAATACAGGATCTGCATCACAAACATGGTCAACATCAACTACTAGTTGGACACAAGTATATGGTCCTGATTATAGTGCTGGAACAAATTATGTTGAACTAACAGGACAATCTACTGGATCGTGGGTAAATACATGGCCATGTAATATACAAATATCACCAGTTCGTACAGCTGATATTAAAACAACTGCAGTTAATAGTCCTAATGGTTTAGGACAGTCAAATATTTGGAAGGTTCAACCAACTGTTCAGTGTGGTTTAAATTGGGATTTAGGATCTGCTAATGCAATTCAAGGTTCAACTATATTTGGACAACCAAATAGTTGGGTTAATGTATATGGACCTAGTGCCAACACTGCTGCAGGAAACTTTATGGAAACCACATCAAATGGTGATGGTTTGGTTATAGATCCAGTAAATCCTGATGCAGCAAATAAATCTGGTATGATGGGATTCCATTTTTATTATGAGGGAGTTTTAAGAGCAATCAACCCATATGGAAGAAATGGTCCTTCATATGAAAATGGTACATGGAACTATTGGGGTTGTTATAGATTCAAAGGAGGAAATCAATTAGCAGGTACTTCTGATATTGCTATAGCATTTAATACAAATGGCGATATGATTGTTACTGGTCATGGATTTGCT
>CESQ01048753.1_pt1 | contig 20345 bp, 19 predicted proteins | sample 361401 | NCBI WGS metagenome assembly CESQ01 (sample SAMEA2622119, study PRJEB7988) | marine metagenome | isolation source: saline water (ENVO:00002010), including | reverse complement strand
GCAAATGTTCTAGTTCCTCTAGAGAGTACGGCGGAAGGCAGTAACACTCCCACCTCTAAATGGATTGAGATCTCAATCTCACTCAGATCCTAATACTTGCCGAAGGCAGTATTACTTCATTATTGAAGCGATGTTAGATAGCATCCAAGAAGATGCCGCCATCAGTTGTAACCAATCTCCGAGTCCTTCTGGGCCCCCATAAGCAAATACGCTGACCATTGAGATTGTCCGATTTCCATATATTCAGAGGCTGCTGAGTTTTTCCAATATTTCTTGTCCACCCATGTAAGGCCTCAGGACTTCAGGAACCGAGACCCTGCCGTCCTCTAACTGGTTCTGCTCCATTATCGCTACAAGTGCTCTGCTAGTAGCTACTGCTGTGGAATTGAGAGTATGGACTGCCTCATTGCCCTCTTTGGTCCTATATCTCATCCTGAGCCTATTTGCCTGGTAGTCCGTACAATTGGAGCAAGAGACCACTTCTTTGTAGGAGCCTGCACCTGGTAACCAAGCTTCCAAGTCGTACTTCTTGGCAGCTACGGTGCCCATATCCCCAGTACATATGTTCACTACTCTGTAGTGGAGACCTAGACTGTCCCAGAGATCCACGGCATTCTCCAGAAGCTCTTCATGATGCTTCCATGATTCCTCAGGATGACATACTACTATCTGCTCAATCTTAGTGAACTGGTGTACTCTCCATATTCCTCTATCAGAGAGTCCATGGGCACCAACCTCCCTTCTAAAGCATTGAGAGACCCCTACAAGCTTCACGGGTAGCTCGTTAGGCTCGATTACCTCATCCATCCTCATGGCAGTCAGAGGATGCTCGCTAGTAGCAATGAGGTAGTAGTTATCAGGCGCTATTCCGTACATTACCGTCTCAAAGTCAGATAAGTCGGTCACGCCTTCGTAAGCATCTCGATTCATCATAAGTGGAGGTTGTACCAATGTGTAACCTCTCTTGATGAGAAAGTCCGCCGAAAACTGCTGGAGCGCCATCTCCATTCTAGCTAGATCTCCCTGCATGAAGTAGAATCTGCTTCCAGCTACCTTGGCTCCTCTAGATTGGTCCACCCAGCCATTCATCTCAATTAGCTCATTGTGATTTCTGGTCTCAAATTCGAACTCAATCTTAGATCCATGGAGGCTGTGAAGAGTATTCTTCTGGTCGTCTTCTCCCACCGGAACGTCTGGATGTAGAATATTTGGAACTCTCATCCTAAGTTCATCTCTCTTTCTCAGACACTCATCAGCCAAGGCCCCTAGTTCTGCAATCCTCTCTCCGAGATTAGCAACCTCGGACAGAATTTCTTCAGCAAGTGAGCTGTCTCCTGACTTTTTCGCTTCAGCAATCCCCTTCGCCGCGGAGTTCCTTTGCCTCCTTATTTGATCGGTATCGTACTGCGCCTTCCTCCACTCTTCATCTAATCTGATTATCTCATCTATTGAATCATGGGAGATTCCTCTTCTGTCATGATCCGACCTAATCATGTCAGCATTCTCACGAAACATGGCAATGTCCAGCACTGTAATCAGGCCTAGGACAAGCCTATCGACTTTCAAGGAATCGGGAGAAAACATCAGAAGAATGTGATGTCCTGCCAAAGAGCACTCATTCCGAGTGCGAAGTATCCAGAAATAAGATAGCCCAAAATAGAGCCTCCGTTCAATAGCGGAAGGCCTGCCTGAGGCTTCCCTCTCGCGACTTGAGTCATTAGGGCGAAATAACCCACAAGACCTCCCAATAGGGTACCCATGGCAACAGTCAACGAGTCAGCATACATTACTCCAAAAGCACTGAAGTAAGTTACTTCTCCACCAGTTTGAGGCAGAAATGAAACTGACGAGATGACTAGCATACCAGGGAAAATTACATCTCCGAGACCCATGAAGAGGGCATCTCTTCCCTTAGTAGCTCCTTCCTCATTTTTTATGTGAGGAATAGGATCTTCCCAGTCCATCTTAGTGGCCTCAATTTCCTTATCCCTCATCACGCTATCATCCTCCTCGATGAATGAGTAATTGGCATTCTTTGGAGCAACAAGTAGGACCGGGAGCTTAAGATCAATCATGGTATCAGCCAATTCTAGCATGTGTTTGCTGCCATTCACGGCCCAGTAGTCGTATATTGCGGCAGCAATCATGAACCCAATAATTAGAACTGGGACGAATGAAACTCCAATGAGTGTTATTACACCAGCACCAACCATTATCCCCACTCCATTCACTACATACCATTCAGGAAATATATGCAAGAGATAAATTAAACCAATACTAATTGCTATTGATAGTAAAGCCACAGCAAATAGCGTGTCTAAACCTAGGAAGTACAAAATAAGAGCAACATATGGTTGTAGGGCGTAAAAAAGGCTCATCCAAAGTGCAAAAAGTACGATTGCCTTGATGAAGAATTCAAGCCCCCTTCTCGCTAACCAGATTATGACTATGGTGAAAACTCCTATCATTGCAAGCTCTAGCGCAACGAAGGCACCCTTGGAAGCCCCCTCTTCTCCAAAGGCTCTGGCTTCAGGAATATTGTATATCGGCTGTACACTAAGTCCTATCAGGATTGTTGATACAAACATGAATGCCATACCCGTCATAGAGGCCCATTGACCCCTCATTGCATCTAGTACGCCGGTGGCGCCCCCCTCTGACATGTTATACACGAACTTCAAGGGCCATATCACCTTGACCCGCACGCGCCCACAGTCTTTTGGTGCAGGAAAGTCCCATGCGAAGTCGTGAATGGCTTGATCAGAGAGTCAATTTAGGTATCAAATTAGGACTGGATAACTGTAAGGAAATTCTGTCTAGACTAGATAACCCACAGTACTCATTTCCTTCGATACACGTCGCTGGTACCAATGGAAAAGGCTCACTCTGTGCACAATTATCCTCTATGTCATCGGCAAATGGACTCAAGACAGGATTGTTTACTTCACCTCATCTCATCTTCCTGGAAGAGAGGATTAGAATTGATGGTAGACCGATAGAAACAGATCAATTCGATGACGCGATAGAGAAGGTGCGTATTGCTTCCGAAGAGCATCCACCATGCTCTCCCACATTTTTTGAAACGACATTTCTGGCTGCTATGGTGGCGTTCAGAGAATGTGGAGTTCAGAGGGCCATAATAGAAACAGGAATGGGTGGGAGATTGGATGCAACAATCCTAGTAGAAGCTGATTTGGCTATCTTGACTACAATCTCCATGGACCACTCAGAATATCTAGGTCAGACTATTGGTGAAATAGCGTCTGAGAAAGTTGCGATCCACCGACATGGAAGTCCACTAATCGCGATCAAGCCTCAAGATATGGATGTTCAAAGAATAATTAGCGAGAAGGCTGGAGAAGATTTGGTATGGGTCACATTAGAAAAAGAACAGACCAAGTGGGATGCATATTCGGCAATTACATCAATAGTTGCAGATAATCTTGGTTGGCCCGTCACAGAACATGAATGTGTTTGGCCTGGCAGATCACCTAATTTTGGTGCTTCGTGGATTGAGGGTATTGATCTAAAATTCAGTGCCGCACATAACCCTGAGAGTATTGAAAACGACATTGAAGAAACAGAAGAAGTCGAAGTAATACTGTTTGCGATGATAGAGAAGAAAGAGATTCAGGATTCGATCAAATCTTTAGCTGACGCTATCAGAGTTAAGAAAACTAAACCAAAGCTCATCTTCACAGAGGTCAAGAATGGAAGGAAACCATCAGTTAGGGCGGATTTACTCAGAGAAATGATACACTCACATTATCCAGACCTCATGTCCTCCAGATGCATAGTTGACTCACATGAGGCATTTTGGGAGGGCGTCATGACTGCACGTCATGGACATGGAAACCTACTGGTCATCGGGAGCATATACCTTATCGGAGAAATCATGTCAGAGATTATTTCCAGTAGAGGACTTGACGCTATTGATACAATGACTATCCACTAAGAAGCCAAGTACGATGACCTCTCCTCGGTATACATCAAATGTCCGAGAAGAGTGAACCTAGGCCTGAGATCAAGGTGGTTGTAGAGTCGAAAGATACAGCCTCGAAGGTGATCCTGATAGCTTTGGTAATCGTCCTATCAGGCGTACTGATGGCTCTACTAACCACAGAAGCCGGAGAAAATATCCTTGGTTCGGCTAACGACTCATCAGGGAACTGCGGTGATGGAATAGACAATGATAATGGCGGGCAGGCCGACGAAGATGACCCTGATTGTTACAATAACCCAGAGCTATGGGAGGGATATGATGAGGACAGATCAGAGGCGAACCGAGATAACGACCCACCCGGTGGGAGATAGTGGTGATTACATGGGGGACAAGTGGGATGAGAGATTCTTGGAGCTCGCCAGTCATATTTCTTTGTGGAGCAAAGACCCTTCCACGAAGGTTGGTTGCGTGGTTGTAGGTGACGATAGGGAGATTAGATCTACTGGATTCAATGGATTCCCCAGGGGAATAAAGGATGATGAAACCAGACTGTCAGATCGTTCTCAGAAGTACCCCCTGATATGTCATGCCGAAGAGAATGCCATAATGCACGCTGCCAGAGTCGGTGTTTCTCTCAAGGGAACGACTGCTTATGTTACATGGCCACCTTGCTCTAGATGTACTAGGTCATTGATTCAAGCGGGAATAAATGAAGTAGTTTTTCCTAAGGTATTGGAAATTCCAGAAAGGTGGCAAGAGGACTTCTCTATAGCGATGTCAATGATGTCGGAAGCGAAAATCACTGTCAGACAGGTTTAGTTATCCTATGCCACAAATCGTCTAGATCAGAGTATAGATCATCCAGCTCACCATCGTTCACTATTACCATGTCTGCCATCTCTGCTGTAGCATTTAGGGCCTGCCCCGCATCATCTTGAGCGACCTCTTCAGACTTCTCCTGAGCAAGGAAAGTCTCTTTCATGTCTGGATCTCCTGTCCTTCCCCGACTCTGCGACCTACTCCATCTGGAGTCCACGCCAGCTCTTATTTCAATCAGAATGAAATCACTCCTTTGTCTCAATACTTCGACCTCCCCCGGAGTTCTAATTGAGTCTATCACAGCGTCTTCTCCATCTAGGTTAGCTAGAAGCATTTCTGCGAGTACTCCAGCCCCTCCTCTACGCCGAAGCTCCCTGCCTCCTTCTATTAGAGAATCTCTACTCTCAGGGATGCCCTGTTCGGACAACCATTTTCTTATGGAATCAGAGCAGGATGTAGTCCTTACTCCTTTTGAGGAAAACCAGTTTACCACTGTAGTTTTCCCCGAGGCGTTTCGCCCAGTGAGTCCCACAAGCATGTGATTGGGAAGGCATATCAGAGATAGGGGTTTCTAGCGCCAGAATGGCCTTGTCCTCGCATATTGTAACTCTGCGTTGTGAATTGCTCTGAGTAATCTAACTCTATCACCAGGCGGTCCTCTCAGTATCCTAGTTGCAGTATCCTCCCCCACGCCTCTTCCCATTAGGCATAATATGGCATCTTTACCATGTGTTTTTACAAGCTCAGCATTTCTCTGTACCCTTCCAGAAATTTTCTCATCTGTACTCCCTATCCTTTCCACGAGCATCTTCTCCATTCTCTCAGGAGCACAAGCCTGCATGGTGCCCCCGCAGGATGAACAGGGTTCTACAATACCTATCCTCTCAACTCTCCTTCTTCTTTTTCCTCCGCAGTTTAGACAGACGAGTACGGCCCTTTCGTTGAGTAGTCTAGTTTCTAACCTCTCACGAATCTCAGTATCACTCCAAGCCGGAAGTAGTAAGTCCATTTCCGCTCTAGGAGATCTGCCCAGTCTTCCTGGTGGGGTTTGATGGACCCGAACATCACCATTCGTGATATCTCTAAGAAGGTCTTGAGTCCCCTCAATATCCATCCTCTCATGAAATAGTTTCTCTAGGGACTCTTCGATAACTGGAGTCCCTCTGTATCTCTGCATTAGTCCTTCGAGATTTACTTTCCTTGGATCCGTACCTTTCTCTAGAATTCCCATTTTTCTAGCTACCTGGACGACTCTCCACCTTATCGCCCTTCCATTAGGTATCGTCATCCACATTATGGATGGTAATGACGGGGGTGGAGTCTCCGAAAGAAGGTTAACAACTTCACTCGGGGTCAGTGAAGGAACCTGTAGAGAGACTCTGTATGGATCTATCGTCGATCTACCCATCTTGCCATCTTTCAAGGAACCCATAGCCTGTAAGAAATGCCCGAGAGTCTCATTTACTCTAGAGCCTCTGCAAGTATTCACAATTATGGCGCCATCACTCTCCGAGACTGTTACAGTCTTGTCATCAGGAATTATGCCGGAGGAATCATAATGTTCTGCAACAGTACTAATCAGATGATCACGAGCCTCATCTGAAAGAGGGTAGTCAGACAAATCTCTTACCTCTCTGTCCATAGCACCTATGGCCACCGCGATAGATCTCCTTAGCATTCCAACTTCCATGGCTATTTCCATTGGCACTGGGGGTAACTCCCCAGACCAAACGGGAACCTCACCAGAGTCCTTTATCGGAATTACCAGAATCTCTTCCTGATCGGGATCAGCATCAACTATCTGCCATGTTCTACCTGCCATTACGAATGTCCTGTTCCTTCTCTTCCCCCCGTCTTCTTCTCCTCCCAACGATAGAACAAATGCCTCATCTACAGAACCCAGGATACTTCTACCAACTGCGTCTCTCACTCTGTAAGATAACTCATCTGGAATCATGGAAATATGATCTATTCTATTTCTACCAAGTCTGCCGGAAGGTGAGAACCAGCCATTCTTCAATACGTCTGGAAGGCCATTAATCAATTGATTCCTCCATCTAATCTTATCAGTTTCAGAATGTTCAACTTCCCATGATGGCCTCTCTATCGGTGCATCTCCATCTGTCCTTTCTGACAACTCCTGCCAAAGCCTTCCCGGCCAAGAAGTAACATCTGACTCAGACGGATCCTCAACGAAGTTTACCATCCACCTGTCACTTAGTACCTTTAGCAGGGAGATACTATCCTTCCTTCCCCAATCTCTGAAAATAGAGCATCTTCCAATTATCTTAGTAGCCAAATCAATCGGAACAACGCCTCTCTCTATTGACATCTGTAGGAACTGATTCGCAGCTACTATCCCGGGATTATTCCTCCATTCCACCCCTTCAAGCTCTCCCGACATCGCTCTCCTCGCAATAACCGCACCTTCTGCAACCTCATCTGTCTCCCAGGCCAAAAGCTCACCTCTACCAGTCCCTCCAATGACATGCTCAGCTCTGCCCATTCTCTGAAGTAACCTATCAACAGCTCTCGGACTCTGCATTTGATGCACTCTTTTTATGCTTCCAATATCTATGCCCAGTTCAAGACTACTAGTGCAAACGATCGCATTCAGCTCGCCTTTCCTTAGCCCATCCTCCATCTCCTTCCTGGTTTCAGCGGCCAGACTTCCATGATGTACTCCTAGCAAAATATCTTCATTCATACTACGAAGCCTTTGAGAAACAGACTCAGCAGCATTACGTGAGTTTACGAAAACTAGAGCAGGATAGTCCTCAGAAAGAGACTGTGCGAGTCTCCTATGTGCCGCCACGGAGTGAGGGGAACTTGACCATACTATCGACTCGGCCTCATCAGATGGTGTTGGAACCTCTCTATGAACTCGAACCTCAGTAAATCTAGGTGATGGACCAATTATGGGAAGCGCCTCATCTGAAAGCCATTTTGCGGTCTCTAATGGATTTCCAACGGTAGCTGATAATCCAACTCTCTGGAATTTCTCGGAACAGTATTCAGCAATCCTCTCAAGACCGACAAGTAGCTGTGCTCCCCTCTCCGAAGAAGCCAGCTCATGTACCTCATCTAAGATAACTGCATTCAAACCAGAAAGATGCCTCCTCAATCTACTTCCAAGTAGCATAATTTGGGCTGTCTCAGGAGTGGTTACTAGTAGATTAGGCGGATTCTTCGACTGTTTCGCCCTCTCTCGTTGTGATGTATCTCCATGCCTCAGGCCTACAGTAATTCCAAGTGGCTCTAGCATTTCCGCGAGTCTTCTGTCGATATCTCTGTTTAGAGCTCTTAATGGTGTGATATAGAGAATTGAGAGCCCCTCCCATTTCTCAGTGACGAATCTCGATGCGAGAGGTAGTATGGCGGCTTCTGTTTTCCCGCTACCCGTAGGTGAGACCAATACTCTATCATATCCAGATACTAAGTCTTCCATGGAGGACTCCTGTATAGGAGACAGAGACCAACCTCTAATCTCAATTAGCTTCCTGATTTCAGGGTGAAGAAGATCCATACTGGTAACTCCGTAATTGTCAATTTATGACCATGAATAATTCATGGGTGCGGAGGGATATCATCAGACCAATGTCCCATACTATTGAGAGTCCTAGTAACATTCGTGACCTCACCTTGCTCCCAATAATCTACCCCTATGAAGGTTGGTCTATCTCCAACTTGTTCCCAGCACAACAATGCTCTATTCAACAGTGTACTGTATTCATTGACTTCCTCCGCCTTTGTAGCGTCAGATAAACCGAAAGTGCTCAACCAGTTATTCATATGCCAAACAGGCTGACTAGAATCACCTCTGCCTAGGTTACAAGTCATCTCATCCTGATTAGATTCTCCATATGGAGTATCCCAAGTATGCCTCCATGCCGACATTAACTCGGTGTAATTCTCTTGGTATTCATATTGAATAAATACAACCATATTTTTTCCAGAGAGGGCCAAATCCCCAATCGACGGCCATTGATCTCCTAATTCATGTACGTAGGCCTTCTCCAGAATACCAGTAACATTTAGCAGATATTCTAGATGATCCCCCGGAATCTGGTTTTCGAAAAGAAAGCTTACGACATCGCCACTACTGTTATTATGAAGGGAATTAAGGGTTCTAAGCCACGAAAAAGCATCAACACTACCAAACAAGCAGGGGTGCATATCTAGGACTCCTATACCGTGACAGAATACCACATCTTCCTTCTCATTTTGCGATCCCATTTGGTGATGAGGATCTAACATAAATGACCTTATCCCACCTTCCCACTGACTTTGTAACCCGGTTAGATGGTTTATTCCAGCCAGGACCCCATCTTCTGGGGTTGAATAGGCGTTATGTGCCTCTGCAAAAGTGAAATCGTCATATGTTCTCAGACAATACTCAGCTTTTCCGTGACATGATATGTAGTCGTCCCTATCCAGGTGATCGAAACCTCTGGATTGCTCCCAATCGTTGGGAAGGCCATCTCCATCAGCATCCTGATCTAGTGAATCACAAATCATATCCCCATCATAATCTGCAGGAACTGAGCTATTGTCAAGAGGGTCAGTGGAGCAATCTAACTCTGTGGAATCTCCCCAAAGGTCACCATCGTCATCACTATCAAGAAGATCACAAACCAAGTCCCCATCCACATCTGATGGAACACTACTAGAGATGAACTGGTCAGTGCTACAACTTAGCTCGATGTCATTGTCCCATCCATCCCCATCAATATCCAAGTCTTCACTATCAGATATTCCGTCTCCGTCTAGATCAGGGGGGCCTGAAGTACATCCAGAAGTGAGAATAAAAATGATAGCTAACACCGGCACGACTCGTCTTTTCATCAAACATCCATGACACGGCCTTCTCATGAACCAATCGGAGAAAGATACTGAAATTAGATGAACGCATATGGGAAGTAACTAATCGTATGTGCTAAGTCGAGTACTTTAATGGCTCGCGGAAGGAGCAGGAAGGGTTTCTTCACCAGATGGTGGGAATCGAAGAAAGATAGCCAATTCCAGATAGTAACTTACACGACAATCCTGTCTACCGCTTCTGTTTTGTGGGGCTTCATCTTCATATTCATGCTCGATGGTGCTTCCGATCCAGAACACCAAGATTTCATGCTACCATTCAGCTGGCTCTGTTTGGCTCTTGGATCATTAACGTCCATTTATGTTGTCCCAGAGTTCAGCTTCTATTGGTCACAGAGAAATATTTTGGAAGACATCCTCTCATTGGATGCAAGGACTGAGATAATCAGAAGAAGGAAGGAAGCCGAAGAAGCGGCTGAAATACTCGGACCTAAATATCAATCGAGACTGATGGGACTTTACGATGACTTCCAAATCAGGGGAGGAAAGAGATTCAAGGTTATCTCTTTACCTCCTCTCAATAGTGGCAGTGAGGCACCTCAACTCCGAAAACAAAAAAATGAGCATGAATGGTGGGGAACAGAGAACTCACGACTATCAGATTGGCTCCCCGGATTGCCCCTTCTCAAGACTAAGAAAGTCAATAGAACGATTATCGTTTCATGTACATCTGCTGTTGCCCTATTATCTCTCAACTCGATCCTTGGGATATCTATGGGGCTAGATGGTATTAATCATAGGACCATCGACCTTTCAGCATACATCATCTCAATGGGAAATACCACCTTTGCCCCTCCTCATTTAGATTCAGTGAGTTTGCTACTAATGGCATTCTTTGCTATATTATTGGATTTCACTAGGCCTCTCAAGAATTATTACGAGGAGGAGTGAAATGTCTAATGCACTAGCTAGGGAAATATTTCTTGCAGTAGGGCTAGTGGCATTACTGCTTGGCTCTATGTTTCTATCTACAGGAACCTTCCCTCCGATGGTCGTAGTAGAATCTGGTTCAATGATGCACGATGACGAGGGGCAAATAGGCGCAATAGACCCCGGAGATCTAGTTCTGGTAATCAATCCAGAAAGGAAGGACATAGTCACATTTGTCGAGGCCACAGATCCACTCAATGATAATTTTGGATACGAGTCACATGGTATGCAAGGTGATGTAATAGTATTCAGGAAGAATGGGGGTTCAGATACTCCAGTCATTCATAGAGCTTTATTGAAGGCTATTGAAAACGACTCTGGAGGTTGGGATGTTCCAGGAACTACATTGTTGGGGGTGCAAAGCATCAACTGGACTCTAGATTACCCATGCGAATCATACCATGGTAACGACTACGATCTCAGAATAGAAAATTGGGTACCTTCACATGACGGATATCTGACTACTGGCGATAATGAGGATAGTAACGGCTGCAGAATAGACCAATTATCGGCAACGGGACAAGATGGAAGGAACGGCCTACTTGATGAGAACAACAACCCTGTAACCGCAGTCAAGGATGAGTGGGTTATTGGAATTGCCTCAACAGAGATTCCTTGGATTGGCGCTGCAAAGCTATTTTTCTCTCCTCCACCTTCTGCATCCTACGTTACTGATAAGACTTGGACAATGCTGATCCTCGTCATATCCTCGATTTTAGTAGCTCCCAGTGTTGTTGAAGCATTCCAGAGTAAGCAATCAACCGAAGAGGAATAATCACACAACCAGCATCAGAATTGGGATTACTACTACAACGAGCATAACTATCGTAGTGAGCCCACTGATTGACCCTGCTAGCTTCTCCACTCTCAGTGGGTTGCTGCCTCTCATAAATATGGACAGAATAGAATGCGTCCCATCCTTCACCATGTGCCCTCCATCGAATGGAATTATCGGCAGTAGATTTAGGAATCCCAGTAGGAAATTAACCCAAATCAACCAGAAAATGAAGTCAAATAGGGATAGCACTGTTCCCGTACCCAATGGGGACAGGATGAAATCATCATCCACCTCCAACATCATCCTCTCATGGATGTTCATAGTCTGCCCATCGTAGGACATCGGCGTCCCAAGCATCGAAAGAGGAGTTAGAGTAACTATCACAATCTTTTCCAGACTAGAATATCTATCATCGAAAATGACTGAAAATTGATCCGTTTGGAAAGTACCAGATCTTGGATAGCTAACGCCCAGAAAAGCCTCACCTTCTTCAATTCCGTAGGAATCTAGTACCTCATTAGTCTCGGATAAACATTCCAAATCTCCCTCGCATTGATCTAGATAGTACTGCCTCTTGTCTCCCAATGTTACTGGAACTTCAGAACTAATACCCCAATCTCCCTCTTCTGCAGAATATGGGATGACTGTGAAAATAATGACATCACCAGCTTCTAGTGAATCCATCTGATGAGAGAAAGAATCGTAGTCTGGAACCTCAATTCCATCAACATGAGTGATTATGTCATATGGCATAATCCCCGCTTCATCGGCACCACCCTCGTCAATAATTGCGATAGCGTGGATTCCGGGATTAGATGCAACAAAACCAGTCGATACAAACCCTAGGATAACTAGGAAAATAAAGGTAGCAACCAGATTAATTGCCGGACCTGCAGCAAAGAGGCGCAATCTCTCTCTTCTCGGGGCCATAATCATATCCATATGTTCAGGCTCCGCGAATGCGCCCACTGGAATAGGTCCTGCAACAAGCAGGCCGAAACTCTTCACCTCCATTCCATGAGCTCTAGCCTGAATTCCGTGGCTATACTCATGGATGAGCAGTGTAAACACAAGAGCTAGTGCAGGCCACCAGAATGGGACAAAGCTAGTGACTCCCGGGATAAATAGAATATCCGTAGCCGGTAAGGATCCCTGAGGAGGAGAATTCATAGATGATACAAATGCAAAAATCATCAAGAAAACTACGGCGAACATGACCAGGAAACACAACCAAATTGAAAACTCACCGAAAAATCTCCAAAATTTCCTATTCTTGGAAATGTATTCCAGAAAAACTCTGCCTCTTGAAGTTCTTATCATCAAAACAATCCCAAGAACTCTTTCAAGATTCCACATTTCTAGATAACCATAATCTTCCAAGTAAAGTAGGGATAAATACCATCCAGAAAGGGCAACAACAGCCCAAAGTGGAAGTATTCCATATATGAGAAGAATGGACAAAATCAATATTGGATAGATGGGGATCTTGACTCCCGCTTCTCCATCCATATGCATGACAATACTCCCTTCCTATTCAACTTGCGTCCTACAAAAACCCACATTAATGACAATCTATACGCATACCCATGTCGGACAATTCACATGGAGATTCTTCTGCTCGCAATTACTCTAGGGAATTGGACTCACTAAGAAGAGAACGAGACAGTATTAAGAGAATTTTATCTCAGGCAAATCTAGAAGAATTGAGTAATGAATTAGAGAAACTAAACATCTCAATTACCGAGATTGAAAGAGAGTTTGCCGGTAACTAGTTAGAAATTATAGTTTCCATGCCCGGTATAATTGAGTTACTGGGAAAACCATCAACAGATGTCCTCGCACCGTCAGATTTGCAAACTATGGACAAGAATCTATGCAGAGGCATTCCTTTGTCCCAGTCAAGGAATTCTTTACCATTCCTAGTGAGCGGAAGTGAAGGGATACTACGAGATAAATGACGAAGCTTGCCACTCAGCCCATCTACTTCGACTTTCATTATTCTCCAACTGTCCCCTCTTACCCCCTTGAGTCTGTAGGCATAAAGGGGAAGAAGGCCACATCTATTCCCGACATCTCTCAATGCCTCTAGCTGATCAAAAGTTCTACCTGAAAGATACAGTTTTTTGAATTTTGATGATTTGACCTCAATGGGGAAGCAAATATCTCCTCTCAGAGCTAGTAAATCCCCTGTTCCCTCTGATCCGCTACCCGGAGCTCTGACTACTAAGAATGGTCTATTTGTTACTTTCATGGCCTGTGTTCGCTCTATCTCAGAACATGATCTTGTTACTGCCCTAACTCCTTTGATCTCTCCAGCTAGCACCGAACGAAGCTCCCTCTCATACGCGCTACCTATGCTTCCCATGCAACTATCGTATTCTCAGGGTTAATGAGGACATTGGTCCATCGCTACTTTATCTTGCCCTTTCGGAAATCTCTCGTCCTATCTACACCTGGAAACTGATCCTCGCTCTCACGATACACTGTCTTCATATTATTTAGGAAATTGACTTCATCGGTTACAATCAGAACCATCCTGACTCCCGGATCCTCTTCCCTGTCCATCCAATCAAGGATTATCTCCATGGTCATACGGGCCCCTTCTCTGTGAGGATAAGCGAAAACATCCATCCCAAGTGGGGGCGTGACCAATGTCTCACGAGATTTAATCTTTGAAATCTCCTCGAACATCGCATTATACGAATTAACTAGTAGCTCCCTCCTGAAGTTATCTTGATTTGGCCTTCGACAGTCCGGACCTACAACGTGAACAAGATGTTCTGCGGGCAGATTGAAACCCGGAGTAGTGACGGCTTCACCGACTCCACATGGTTGCTTGCCTTCTTTTCTTCTCTCCACAGCGATTTCTGTGCACCTAGCTCTTAACTCCTCACCGGCAGCTAATTGCATCTTCTCATCAAGCCCCTCTCTTCCTGCTAATCTATTATTGGCGGGAATGACCATCACATCCCCCTCCACTCTGATGATATTACCAAACTGGACTCTTACCTGCCCATGGCGGCACTCTCTCACGATTATTGTCTCCGCCATATCATGACAAGGAGGGTCATCTGATAAGTAACCATCGACAAGAATCAGGATTCATAATCGATGCATTCATTCGATAATACCTACTAGGAGGGGCATGTCCTCCGGGTACGTGCTCGTAAATGTTGAGCCAGGAAGCGAGTCAGACGTGCATAAAGTCGCATTGTCATTAGATTGTGTAACTGATGCGAATTTGCTTTTTGGAGACTATGATCTGATTGTGAAAATAGAGGCTTCCAGTATGGGAGAAATTGCTCGACATGTCGTAGAATCTATCAGAGCAATACCGGGTGTGGCCAATACTAAGACTCTCGCGTGTGCAGAAATGTAACTCTCGTGAATATGAAAAACCCCTCAATGAGGCTCAGTAACTGTTTTCTTACCCAATAACTTCATTATCTCAGTAAATCACCAAACAAGCGGAGGTATACTGAAAATGTCAGGAAAGAAGTACTTCGTACTAATGGATAATGGAAATGACACAAGCCAGGTGTTTGTAAATAGTCAACCAAGAGGAGCCGCACTCAAAGCGGCCCGAAGGGGAATCACAAACATCAATTTGAGAGAGCGGGGCACCAATAGAGTGCACTGCTTCGAAGGCTGGAGGACTCTTGAATCCAAAGGCGAAGGCAGTCCAGCTTATCTTCCAGCTAAGATCTGGAAGGCTAATGTCAAAAAGACCGGAATTAAGCGTCTTTAGGATTTAAAGAAGAAGCTAGAACAATCTAGTTCCAATGCGAACCGTCTCAGTTGCCTAGCTTCTGAGACCGAGCTTTTTGCCAATTATTGCAATTGGATCATAGAATTCCGAAACCACCCTTTCTTTGAGGGGGATTATTGCATTCTCTCTAATGTTTATTCCAGCGGGGCACACTGCAGAACAACACCCTGTGATATTGCAATAATCAATGCCAAAATCTTCCTTAATCTCAGGTATTCTACTTTTGGTGTCTAAAGGATGCATTTCAAGGCTAGCCAGTCTAACAAAAAATCTTGGCCCGGCGAATTCATCAAATTTCTGATGCTCCCTCATTACATGACATGTATTTACACACAACATACACTCTATACACGATCTGAACTCTTGAATCCTATCTGCTTCATGCTGATAATATTCCCAATCCACCTTTTCAGATCCGCTTATTGGCTCAATTCTTCTATCTGTTTCATATGCCCATGTCGTGTCACTAACTAAATCTCGAATCAGAGGAAAAGTCTGCATCGGCCTGATTACCACTGGCTCCCCATCAGGAGTTTCTTCAAGGATATCGTCCATTCTGGTCATACACATTAGTCTAGATTTACCATTAACTTCAGCGCTACAGGAACCACACTTCCCTGCTTTACAGTTCCATCTGCAAGCAAGATCCGGAGCAAATTCAGCCTGAATTGTGTGTATGGCATCCAAAACAACCATTCCTTCATCAAGATCAATGGTGTATTCGACCATCTTGCCAAAAGGATCCCCGTCCTGATCTGGTATTCCTCGAAATACACTAAAAGTAACTGGTTGCATCCTCATTCCTCCTCATGTAAATCATCTGAATCCAAGAGGATTTTCAAATCCTCTGGAATAGGAGGGTATGACTCGAATTGTATTTCCATCTCGCCCTTTTCATTCATTGATATCACACTGTTGACCTTTCCCCAGCGAGCATGGTCAGGACTCGGAAAGTCATCTCTGGTATGTCCTCCCCTGCTCTCCTCTCTCTTCAAAGCAGCTAGTGTACACATTCTACTGACATCTATCATTGCCTTTATTTCAAGTGATTGATGCCATCCTGGGTTGTACGATTTACCACTTCCTCCAAATACTGTTTCTGAACGCAATTCAAGGTCATCCAATTCTTTTAATGCCTCTTCTAACTGAGATTTCGTTCTAATAATTCCGACCTTATTCTGCATCATAGTCCTTAGGTCGGAAACCACTGCAGCGGGGTTTTCTCCTTCTTTCCGATCGAGTGGCTCCAGAGTTTCAGCAATCACTTCGCTAATCTCATCTTCAGGAATTTCCTCAAACTGGTTTATGTGCTTAGATGATGTTGAGGCGTGTTCTCCAGCGATTTTTCCAAAAACAATTAGATCAGACAAAGAGTTCCCTCCTAGGCGGTTCGCACCATGGAGTCCTGTTGCCGCCTCCCCTGCAGCGAATAGTCCTTTGATGCAAGTCTCTTGAGTCTCATGGTCGACTTTCACCCCTCCCATTACGTAATGAGCAGTTGGCCCGACTTCCATACGTTCTTTGGTTATATCAACGGCGGCTAGCTCTTTGAACTGGTGATACATTCCCGGTAGCTTCTTTTTTACTTCCTCTTCGTCTCTCCAAGATATATCAAGATAAGCACCTCCATGCTCAGAGGCTCTTCCAGCATCTCTTTCACTATTGATGGCCTTTGCAACTACGTCTCTGGTTAATAACTCGGGGGGCCTTCTCTTAGTTGCCAGCTTTCCAGAGATGACCTCATCAACCCATTCCAGGGCTTCCTTCTCTGTATCTGCAAACTCATCTTTGTACATCTCTGGTACATACTGGAACATGAACCTCTCTCCTTCTGAATTCCTAAGCATCCCCCCTTCTCCCCTAACGCCTTCAGTAACAAGAATACCTTTGACTGATTTAGGCCAAATCATTCCTGTGGGGTGGAACTGAATGAACTCCATATCTCCCATTTGAGCACCGGCCCAGTACGCTAGTGCAAAACCTTCACCAGTATATTCCCATGACCCAGAGCAAACCTCCCAACATCTAGTGGCACCGCCAGTAGCCAGAATTATTGATTTGGCCTTGAAAACATGGAATGAACCATCGTTTCTACTATACGAAAAGCATCCGATCACCTTTCCATCTTTCTTGAATAGCTTCCTTACTGTAAACTCCATGAAAACATCCATCCCCATGTGAATGCCTCTTTGTTGAAGAGTCCTGATTAATTCTAATCCCGTTGCATCTCCTATGTGTGCTAAGCGTGGGTATGTGTGGCCTCCAAAGTTCCTCTGACTTGTTAGTCCCTTGGGCGTTCTATCGAATACTGCGCCCCACTGCTCAAGCTCTCTTATTCTATCAGGTGCTTGCTGAGCATGAATTCTAGCCATCCTCCAATCATTCAGATATTTGCCCCCTTTCATTGTATCACGAAAGTGGGTCTTCCATGAATCTCGCTCATCTTTGTTAGCCAAAGCCGCCGCCGCTCCTCCCTCGGCCATCACTGTATGCGCCTTTCCTAACATTGACTTGGAGATAATTGCAACACTGACTCCCGATGAGCTCGCTTCGATGGCCGCTCTTAATCCGGCTCCACCTGCTCCTATTACTACTACATCATACTCGTGAGTTGTGTAATTTTCATTCATATTACCACTCCAATAGTATTTGATCGCTAAGCACGTTTTCAGCTACAGCGAGCACAAACAAGTCTCCAAGGAAAACCATAGCAAGACTTGTCCAGAACCAAAATGAATGATGAACGTTTACCTTACTTATTGTCCTGTAGAGAGAACCAAAAACCCCTGATATCCCTCCTCTCCACCTATTCATACCTCCTCCGAATAGATGCCTAAATGCATGACACGATGTAACATACATCAGAAGGAGGAATGATTCGATACCAAGAATCAAAGTTCCTATAGAAATAGCCCTTGAGCCGTCAGAAAATTTAGTTGTTAGGATGACGTCATAGAATTTCACAGAGAGAATCAGGATCGCGAGGTAAAGCATGTACCTGTGAATATTATTCAGTATGAAGAGCCCCCTCTCGCCTTTGTATCCAACTGAATAGTTCAACTCTGGTTTTGCAATCATACAACCTGTCGGATTTTGGAAAAATGTCCTGTGGTAGACTCTTCTCATGTAATAGCAGGTCCCTCTGAATCCAAATGGGATCCATAGAATCAACATTGCTGAATTCATCCATCCGGGATGATTTGTAATGTGTAGCAAATGTAGAACGTCAGGAGAAAATATTGGCGACGTTACCCTGTGATCATCGTAATGTATACTTCCGTCCCATACTACAACTCTGAGTGCCGTGTAAATTAGCGCAATAGTGAGTGCAACTGCCATCCATACTGGCTCCGTCCACCAATAGTCTATCCTGTCAGTTCTCCCAAAGCCTCTCTTCAGAGGAAGCTTAACATTAATGCCAAGCGAACTAAGATGGTCTCGGTCCCAGTTGGACATGGTTACCCTGAGCCTAGGGCACGGACGGGCCCCTTAAGCAATTGCTTCTCACCAATTCGATTACACTCAACGTTGAAAGACGAAACTCTACTTGGAGAAACATGGATGAACACGGATTGGAGACATCGGTCTGCTACAACTGTGGCTACCTTCCAGGGGCGTGGCTTCCAGGCTTACCATGCCCAGAATGTGGCGAGATACTCCTCTAAGCAAGACTGGAGTAGTCAGCCTCGGCTTCTTCCATCTCTATTTCTTCAACATCCATCTGTGCCAACTGGAGCTTCCCAGAAAGCTCATCATTAACTGCATGCCAATAAGAGTATGACTCGATTACCCATATCCCAGACTCTCTGCTTCCATTGCCGCTTTCCTTTACCCCTCCGAAAGGTAGGTGGGCCTCTGCACCAGTAGTAGAGTTGTTTATTCCGGTCATTCCAGCTTTAATCCCAGTCTTGAATCTGAAAGCCTCTAGCCTATCATTTGTGTAGCAAGCACTAGAGAGTCCGAATGGAGAAGCATTAGCCAAGCGAAGGGCGTCATCGAAGTCTTTCGCCTTAACTACCGTGACTACCGGGCCAAAAATTTCCTCATGGAAGCATTTCATGTCTTCAGTGACATTCTCATACACATGTGGCCACATATACACCCCTTCATCCGCATCTCCATGGAATCCATCAGGAAGATTATGATTTGTAATTCTCCCAGATCCCCATGATTTGACGGCCCCATCACTTTCACAAATCTCTAGTCCCTTGAGGAAGTCTTCTCCATATTTCTCAGAGAGCATTGAACCGTAAAGCACCCCTTCATGACGCATTGAGTCTCCTATCTGAGTTGTTGAAACCTTATCCATAAACTTGGACATGAAGTCATCATATACGTCTTCATGTATTATCAGGTTCCCAAGACTAGTGCATCTTTGGCCACCGGTCCCGAAAGCGGCCCAATAAGCTCCCTCGACAGCATTTTCAATGTTAGCTGAAGGCATGACTACCAGGGGATTCTTTCCACCTAGCTCTAGTGATGCACTCACAAGGTTCCTCCCGCATGTCTCACCGATCATTTTCCCTACTGGGGTACTCCCAGTGAATGAAATTTTGTCTACCATCCCTAAGTCTGCCGCATCTACAAGATACTGTCCAGCGCCACTTCCCTTTCCATGGATGAGATTAATGACGCCATCAGGAAGGCCCGCCTCATGCATGATTCGTGCAAGAGCAAATGAAAGTAGTGGAGAATCCTGAGGGGACTTCCACACACACGTATTTCCACACATTATAGCAGGAATCATCTTCCAGAAAGGAACAGCCGAGGGGAAATTACAGGCATTGATAATCCCACAGACGCCCAAGGGCCTCCTGTACGTGAACAACTCTTTGTCAGGAAGCTCGGAATTAACAGTCTGCCCATACAACCTTCTTCCCTCTGATTGGAAGAACAGACAAGTATCGATGGCCTCTTGAATCTCACCTCCGCATTCCTTCATGGTCTTCCCGATCTCCCGCGCCTGTAAGCGAACAAGATCTTCTTTCCTCTCCATCAATAATCTACCCATATTTCCGATAACTTGGCCCCTAGTGGGAGCAGGAGTGGAAGACCAAGATGGAAACGCCTTTCGAGCAGCCCGGAGAGCATCATGTACATCTTCCTTAGTAGAGAGGGGAAACTCTCCTAGAGTATCCTCCAACCAGGCTGGATTTTTACTGACAAATGTCTTACCATCGCCTGAATTACAAAGCCTTCCTGCGATAATATTGTATCCTCTAATCGCG
>CESQ01182868.1_pt1 | contig 20351 bp, 15 predicted proteins | sample 361401 | NCBI WGS metagenome assembly CESQ01 (sample SAMEA2622119, study PRJEB7988) | marine metagenome | isolation source: saline water (ENVO:00002010), including | reverse complement strand
ACTGGAGCCCGCGGTACTACCAGGTTATACTATACCCCCAAGGGTGGTTCAGAGAACGGTTTCCCTCTTATGATGCTCTCGGTCCGGCGTTATGTCAAAATGAAGTAGCCAAATGGCCCATTGAGACGCTGATAAGCGTCCAGAACCCCATTATTGCGATAGAAACGCCCCATGCTCTGGGGCGTACTCCGACACTGAGCAAACCTATGATGGAGGCATACTTTCCGAGCAGTAAAGGAATCGAGCGCAATATCGCGACTATCAATCCGGCCGAGACCCCGAAACAGATTAGCATCAGGGGAGATATGGATGCGCCGAGAATTCCCGATCTAGCCATTGAGCCTACACCTTGGGCTATCAGTGAGGGGTCAATAAGCCAAGAAAGCCAAGCGAGCCATAGTCCCAGATAGACATCTTCAGAGAATCTCTTGGCCCCCCTCCAGTCTCGGTATTTGCCCCCCATCCTGGAGTGGATGAGTCGGGACAGATGCTCTATTTCGTAGACCCTACCCCTACTGAGCATCGAAACTCCGTGATAAATCAAAATAATGGACAGGATCACCTCTAGTAAAATCCAATGGGATCCTAAACCCATGGCCGAGAGTAAAGCAATGGGCACAGCCCATACTAAGAATCCGGAGGATGAGGCCCACATTGTCATGAAAATTCCGACACCCGGAATCAGAGCCTCTTCGGGGGCCTCGTAATCCCTCTCGCTAGGCAATGAAAGAACCAACAGAGGAAGGAGCGAGAGCCCAGCTGCAATTGAAAGCAGCCTGAGAGGGGATTTGCCGGATCCGAATGAGGCGCCTTCGGAAGCAGATTGGATGTCCGAGGGAGACATAGAACCGGGATTCCAAGAGGCGATGAATCCGGCGGAGTCGATTACGAAGACTGAGTCGGTGGGGCCGCTTGGAAGGGATTTTCCAACTGTCCCATCATCCAGCAGCAATGGCCACGACCCATTTATCTCGTTGGCGAAGTCATCCAAATTGTATGCCTTCACATCTTCTCCAGTGGCAATCTGAGCAAATGAGGCAGAAAGGCCGTCAATAGCGAGAACCTTCGCTGCCGAATCGAAGTCGGACATTTGCCTCATGGCATTTGGGGAGCCCGGGGTAAACAGCCCAATTACGGCCACATCTGAGTCATCGAGCAGATCCGAGAGAGAGCCAGCTCCAGAATCTGGATTGTGAGAAAGGAGAATGAAATTTGGGGCTGCTGCCCCTTCCCGATAGTTCTCAGAGTCGATATCTGGGAGACTGAGTGCAGTAACCGATGAGGAAAGAGCCAGTAGCAAAATGGCGCCATAAGCGGGCAATGGCAATTGTCCGGCCCTCAACGAGACGCCCACCCATGCAAACATCCCCATGAAGACGAATGCGGCCGCGGCTGCAGAACCCAGTATTGGGGGTTCGTCTGCAGGGACGCTGAACCTCAAGAGGACCCACGAATGGCAAGTCTCGCCGGGATCTTGATCGGAAAGTACCAAACAAGCGTCGAGCATATAGTCACCCGGAACCAATGGCTCGTCTGTTATCCAATTGAGAACAGTCCTGTTGCCTTCACCCTTGGAAAATCCATCTGGAATTTCGAAGTGGTCAATCCAATCATTTTCGTAGTGCTTGCCATGCCTCATTTCCGACCACGGAATGGGTCCGACAAGCTCTATTGACTGGGCTGAGAAATCGGATTCCCCCCAAGGAGAGAACGGCGTGAACTCTATTCTTGCCATACGATTCTGGTCCACTATTACATCCAACTCAGCCTCGACAATGTGGCCGTCGAAAACTACTCCAGTTCTAGCATCGTAAGTACCCCACCAAAGGGTTCCAGAGACGGCACATTCGTGTCTAACCTGGATAGATAATCTGATTTCTTCGCCGGAATTCATGGAGATGTTCACGTTTTCTGCTCTGACCTCGAAAATGTGTGGATCGGTCCTATCCTGACTCATCACTATAGATTCACTATTTGCTCCAGAAATTGCGGATATTCCGCCCATGGTGAGGGAGACGTAGAACTGTGTCTCGGACCCTAGTGGCCCGCCTAACGGGATGTCTGAGGTGGAACAGATGTCGCTTGCTGACTCTAGAGAGGCGAACAGGCGTATGGAAATGTTGCCCTCGAAGTTGAATGGCTCTTGTGTAGGGGAAGAATAGGCATCAACGATGGTTGGGAGGGTGAATGAGCTGGTCTTGGAAAATGAAGCACTTCCCGATGGAAGACCGGTTATCGTGGTCCAGTTTCTGTCTAGGAAGTGGTTCTCCTCCACTCCCTTGAGGAACAGCATATGTTGTTCCGGGTACTCGAAGTCGATCCCAGGGCCCTCGTAGGCTGTTTGGTTTTGGGCGATACCGGACGACGATGCCAGCAGCGTCACCACCAAAACTGTGGAGACGAGTAGTGGAACTCTACATCGATGCATCTTTTCCATCATTAGATTCTGCCCCATGGTGAATGTTCAATCCTTCGTCTCCGTGTTACAATAGCCTCGAAGCAGCGAATAGCGCCATTAGTGAACCGGAGAGCGTGGAAATGAAATTGACGCTATGTTTTCCCAAGAATCCACGATTCTCAAGAATCGCCCCCAGGATAGAGTCTACTTGACACCCGACCCACCCAAACAGGATCAATGCGGGGAAGAAAATTGCAAGCGGGGTGCCGTCTCCGTTAATCGCCCCTAGGATTGAGGACACTACGGCGATAAGCAACGCGCCGTAAAATGCGGCAAGGGTCCCCGTTGGCGACATTCCTCCGTTTGTTCCTGCGGGAACCGCCTCCAAAGTTGTAATTATCCGAGTCCTGGGGTCTAGGCTACCAATCTCTGAAGCAAGGGTGTCGGAGGCCGCGACGGAAACTGCCGAGCAGAGTAGGAAGTATGACCATTCGTGACCACCGATGAAGAAATGGCCTATTGCGATAATGCTAGCCATGCCCCCATTTGCCAAGACGTTCTTCCACCCCCTTACTCCGTCATTGGCTTCCTCGGCCGAAATTCTTGCCTTCTCCTCAAATCTCCATTTCGTGGCCAGAGAACCGACTATCAGGAATGTCATCAGGACCACTAGCCATGTCCAATGGCCAAGTAGGGAAATCGTCAGTCCTACGACCAAGGCTGCCAATAGTCCACCCCTGTCAAGGAGATCTTTAGTCATGGAAATTAGTAGAAGTCCCGTCACCAAAACGAGCGAAATAGTCAGATCGCCCCCTAGTTCAACCATATTGACAAGATGTCGTTCCTAACTGCGGTCATGAAAGATTCGGAATAGTTGCTAGGCAGAGGGTATTTTTCCAGCGGTTTCCCTACTCGAGAGAATTGACCCCTCGGATGACCCCTCTGGCTACGAAAAGAACGGAGCAAATAAGGAAGAATATCCAGGAGAAGGCAGCAAGGGTGGAGCCTGTCCCCCCCAAACCGAGACTCTCTGCTGCGGAGAATGACAAGAATGAGCTCCCATTCCAGAATGAATGGCCGGCTATCGATAGCGATAATGCCGAGGCGACTCCCCGAGGGGTGTGGATCCCAGGTAGATTGCGGATAGTTGGGTTCTTCTCGTAATCGAGAGAAAAGTCCCCCATGCCCAGTCCGGGACCGGTTAAATCCCCCTCACGCGTTTCCTGTCCTATTATCATCCATGGCTTGCTTTCTTGGTTTTCTTTGGATGCTTGTGTCACCGCATCCTCCATGGTGGGGCGTGAGCCATCGAAACCTGAAAGGTCGCCATCGCCGTCGGTATCGATACCGATCCCCTCAGCAATATCAATTGCTGAAATTGCCATCGTCCTAGCCTTCCACGAGAGTTTGGCCTTGAGTTCCTTGTCAGTGGCCAACCAACCAATAGCGGTACCAGTAATTGCCGTCCATACCGCGTGACCGGGGATTGAGCCTATCCCCCTGACCAGAATTGTGAAGCTCAATCCGACCGGTCCACCAAGTAAGGAGTAACCGATGTACTGGAAGTTCTCTATCAAAGCGAAGCCCAGACCTACTGTAAATCCAACTTGGAATCCGTGCTTAGGGCCTTTGATGTAAGGCAAGAATAGAGCTACTGCCATCGCCTTGAAAATCTCCTCACAGAGGGGTGCACCTACCGCTAGAAGTGAGAACTCGGTCCAATAAACTGAGTCGATGGGGCTGACAAGTTTTGGTGCGATAAGGGAATTGAAGATGAAGGCGGGGAAGGCGGAGGCCATACCCGCCATTAGCCAGGCCTCGGCATCCCTCCGCCTTGTTGGAAGCCCCAACAACTTGTTCGAAGTCCCCCACCATGCCAGAACTGGGAGGGAAAAGCCGACGAACCAAATGGGTATCCCGATCAGAATGAAGGCCAGAACCGCAATTATCTCCAAGGACTCAACTTCAGAATAAAGCATCGCACTTATTGATGCGCCCACCAGGATCACGGCTGAGAAAATGCCCCAAAGTTGCCTATTAGGGGGGACATCCAAGATCGAGTCGTCCTTGATTAGGAAGCGTGAGAACTTCGTTCTCACCGGGGTCCTCAAAGAAACCCCTGCAGATATGGCATGAGCTTCGGAACCCATTTTATCGGGCACGGCCAGTTGCACATGTACCAGTCTGGGTTTATGCAGACTAAGGATGAAGAAGATTAGCGGAGCGCTGCATAGTCCAGAAATTAGGACAATCACCGGTTCTAGACTGATCAAGCCAATTACAAGGAAAAGTAGCACGTACATCAGGAAGAATGCGGGAATTACCGTTCCGAGCATTCTGCGATAAGTCGCCCATGGTTTACTAGTTCTTGCAATCCTGAGATTTTTCGGAGGTTCACTAAGGGGGACCGGTTGCTTGATTCGATACATTCGTCCGAAATCATCCACGTATACTCTCTGATCTTCCATAAACTCACCCGGTGCCACTCAGATCGCCCATCACTCGCGGTGCCCGGAGCACCCGGTGCGGTTCCTCATCACTGTGGCGTTACATGGAAGTAGGGTTACGATATTGGGGTTTGCCATTAGGCAATTACCCCGCAGGAAGTGCAGAATGTCTCACTTCTTGACTCATCCCTCTTCATGCTCCATTGGCCACACGATGGACATCTTGGGAGTCTTCTTTTCTTCGTGCTACCGGAGCTGGTTTTCCTGACCCTACGGGCCTTTGGAACCGCCCATCCCTTCTTCGGGCGCCTGACCTTAGGCATACCTACGGAGTAGGGGTTGGACTGAAGAAACTACTGATTTGGGGTTGAGTTTTTTGCTGGAGTTTAATCATAAGCCAGACGTGTATCGGGGCATGCGCTGCACGATTGTGGGGGCAGGAGTGTCAGGACTGACTACCGGGATTAGGCTCCTGGAGGGTGGCCATGATGCTCGCATCGTTTCGGACAAGTTCAGTCCTGAGACGGTGTCTGATGTTGCTGCAGCGATTTGGTACCCATTCCTGGTGAAACCCGCGGATAGAGCTGACACCTGGGGCATAGTGACTTACGATGTTCTCGAGGCACTTTGTGAAAGCGATCCAGAAACCGGAGTCAGAATGATTGACGGGCGGGAATATCTGAGGGACGTTGTTGATCCTCCGCAGTGGAACGATGACATTGCTGCATTCAGGATCCTAGAGAATAGTGAGATTCCCGAGGGTTATGTGTTCGGTTGGGAATTCAGGGTTCCGGTAATTGATATGCAACTCTACATGCCATGGCTCAAGAACAGGTTTGAAGAACTGGGTGGGACATTCGAGAAGGGTTTTGTCGAAAACCTGCAGGACATAGATGGAGATGTTGTGGTCAATTGCGTTGGGCTAGGTGCCATAGAGTTGTGCGATGATAAAGAAGTCAAGCCGGCAAGAGGTCAAATTATCTTCATTGAGCAGGATCCCGGGGTCGGCCATTTTGATCAACAGCCGGAGACTCTGACATACACCATTCCGAGGACCAATGTCACAGTGCTTGGGGGAACTGCACAGGTTGGTGATTGGGATCTGGACATTAGGGATGAAGACAATGATCTGATTCTTAGCAAGGTCGAGGCGATTTGGCCGGACTTGGATAGGAGCAAGATTGTTGGCGGCACGGTGGGACTGAGGCCCTCTAGATCAGAGGTTCGCCTGGAAGAGGAAGAGATCGGCGGATCCAAGGTAATCCACAACTATGGCCACGGAGGTGCGGGGGTCACTCTTTCATGGGGATGCGCGGATGAAGTAGTTGCAATTGTCGCAGGCGGAAAGGGGCCTGATTTCTGAAGAATTCTTCGGCACCTTAGGTGAAGCTGATGCCAACATTAGCAATAGCATGGGGCCTGGTAATCCGGCTAGAAAACAATTTATGATTTCAGGCACTAGCTAAACGTACGGCTTCAGAATCAGCACCTATTTCGGACTCCGCGTAAGCGGACTTGGTTGTGCTAATTACTACGGCACCAATTTTGTATGGATCGCCATTAGATGATGGTCTTCGATCTTCGAGACGCCCGCACCATCCATCTTCGACTGTTCCGATTGGGATCCGAATTGATGCACCTCTATCAGAAACTCCATAGGAAAATTCGTGGATTGATTGGGTCTCGTGGAGTCCAGTGAGCCTCTGTTCGTTGTGAGCCCCGTAGACGTCCATGTGCTTCTTGACGTTCCTACCAAACTCCTCGCAAACCCGGAAGAAAACGGTCTCATCACCACAAGTCCTCAATGTGGTGTCAGAGAAATTGACGTGCATCCCAGATCCATTCCAGTCAGTTGCACCCAATGGCTTTGGATGCCATTCGATCGTTAGGCCGTACTTCTCTGCGTTTCTCTCTGCCAGATATCTAGCGACCCAGACTTCATCTCCCGCGTTTTTTGCACCCTTGGAGAAAATTTGGAACTCCCACTGGCCTACTGCCACTTCTGCGTTGATTCCCTCGACATTTATTCCGGCTTCCAGGCACATGTCAAGATGAGTCTCTACCACCTCTCTCCCGTAAGCATTCTCTGCGCCCACGGAGCAGTAGAACTGGCCCTGTCCTGTAGCGTCATTAGGGAACCCAAGGGGAAGATTGGTTTCGGGGTCCCATAGGAAGTATTCCTGCTCATATCCGAACCAGAAGTCATCATCGTCTTCCTCGATCGTCGCACGGCCGTTAGTTGGATGAGGAGTGCCATCAGAATTGTAAACCTCGCACATAACAAGGAATCCATTCAATCTATCGGGGTCTGGGTAAATCGCTACTGGCTTCAGAAGGCAGTCCGATGCACCTCCCTCGGCTTGCTTTGTCGAGCTACCATCGAACGACCACATCTTGCAATCATCGAGATTTCCTGAGAAATCGGTTTCAATCATCGTCTTGCTTCTCATACTCTGAGTTGGTTCGAATCCATCGAGCCAGATGTATTCCAATTTGGACTTAGTTGCCATGGCTCTTGTCCGAGAAAAGGCAGTATATAGTTTGAACGATTGAGTAACAATCTATTAAAATTATGATTGAAATAGTTATAAAAATTTAATTAATTGTACATTTGTACTATTTTTTTTATTTTTATTTATTATTTGTTCAATTTTTTTTATAATATTGTGATTTTCTGATTCAAATGAGTAATCTCATTTTCGACTTTTACTCAACTTTATTTGCGGATGGCATTGAATAGGAAGGGGCGCGGCAATCGTTCCATGAGCATGGCGGAGGCATGGAGAATAGCCGGATTCAGGAGGCTTGTAATTGGAAACGGCGTCAACATGCTTGGGACTGCAATTTTCTTCATTGGCATGGGATGGACAGTATCCCAACTAGGGGGACCTAAAGAATACGGTTTGATTTTCACCTCGTATTTTCTTGGCCATCTGCCACTGCTACTCTATGGTGGCATGGTTGTTGATCGGATGCCGAGAAGAACTGTTGCCCTGGTAGCGGATATCGCCCAAGCAATTTTAGTAACCCTAGGAGTGATCGCAATTTCATTCGGGTTTGGGGAAATAAAGACTCTTCTTGTTGTCGCATTTTTCACAGGAGGTGCGGGGGCATTCTCGATTCCGGCCATTGGGGCCCTGGTTCCAGACCTTGTAGATGAGGAGTTGCTGCCTCAAGCCAATGCTATCAGGGGCGTGGCAATGACTGGGGCCTGGATGCTTGGACCCCTGATTGGGGGCTTCTCGGTAGCTGTATCTGGGATCGAGGTTTGCCTCATTCTTGACGTGCTCACCTTCGCTTTCAGTGCAATGGTCCTCTGGACCATTCCGGAGATCGAAATAGAAAGGGAGGGAGGGGGCAACCTTCGTGAAGAGGTCAATGAGGCTTGGTCCTTCGTTAAGACGCAACCATGGCTTTTTGCGGGGATAGCGATGTTCATGGTTTGGCACATTGGCGACTCTGCTATCGAAATTGGGATCCCCTTCATCATCGAGAACAATGGGCTTGGCGCTAAGGAGTTCGGCATCTTCGGGGCTGTGGGGGCGGCTGGTGCGATGATCGGATCAGTGATCGGTGGAATCAGGCCAGTTTCAAAGGAAATCAGGGGTTTGGTTTTCTATGTTCTAATTGGGGGGATAGCATGGTGCATGCTGATGTGGGCGATGCCAATCCCTTTCCTATTGATACTTGTATTCGTACTAATTGAGGGAGTCCTTGGGGGGACTCTCGGAGTCATATGGCGAACCACCATGTCTGATAGCGTCGACCAACACTTGCGGGGGCGAGTTAATTCGCTAGATGCGATAGGTTCACTGGTATTCATCCCGCTTTCACCACTCTTGGGCGGTTGGATGATTGAGGAGACTAATGTCCTAACCACATTCGCTGTTGCCGTCTCTTTCATGGTGCTCACAACAATGGCTGGATTAGTCGTCCCCTCCTTCAGGAAATTCGAGAGAGTGGATTCTGACCTCTTCCCTATCGAGATGAGTCGAAGTCAATCCCGCTAATGTCCAAAGAGAACCACCGGTCATACATCCTCCGTTGGAAGTAAACGGCAAAACCTAGTAAGGTCCCGTATAGGACCCAGGAAAGAGTTGTCTTTCCAGTTATGAAGAGCACTTCGGACAGGATTAGCCCATCAAACAAGATGCATCCGGAGATGTACAATGACCTCCCGAGAGTATGGAGGAGGGGTTCTCCTTCTTGGGCTAAAACCCACTTTATTCGGTTCTCCCTTCGCCTGTCCGCTGCCCTCTTAAGCCTCCAAAATGCAGCCTTGGATTCTCCAGACTTATCGATGAATCCCGGTACATCTTCTTGGCCCTCCTCCACGTGTCCGTTAGGGTTTCAGAGATAGTGATTGTCTCTAAGTTCGGAGAAGTGCTGGCTTCATCACGAGTCATCTGTGCAACAGGGGCAGGGTTGCACCCAATGGCCGGGAGATACCTCCTTCAAGGACAAGTCCATTTCGACGCTCTTCTCCCAATCTGGATGCTTGACGCGCCTTCCGAATGCACATCCGGGAGGCGGATCAACGGGCGATGGCACGTCCCCCTCGAGGAAGTTATCATTTCTCGGCATTTTTGGATCTGAAATTGGGATGGCCGAAATTAGGGCTTTGGTGTACGCATGGCGGGGGTTTCGATAGATTTCGTCGGAATCCGCCAACTCGACAATCTTGCCCAGGTACATTACCGCCACGCGGTCAGAGATATGCCGCACTACAGCAAGATCGTGGGTGATGAAGATGAAGGTCAGGTTGTGTTCCCTCTGAATGGAGCTGAGGAGGTTTAGGACCTGTGCTTGGACTGAGACATCTAGTGCGCTTGTTGGCTCGTCGAGTAAAATGAATTCTGGATCAAGAGAGAGGGCCCTTGCTAGGGCGATTCTCTGCTTCTGGCCGCCTGAGAACTCGTGTGGGAATCGGTTCATGTGTTCCCTCTTCAGACCTACTGAGGACAGCAGTGACGCGACTTTCTGAGTCAATTCGGCGCCGTCGGCTACGCCGTTCACTTGAAGGGGTTCGCCGACTATTGAGCGAACTGACATTCGTGGGTTCATCGAACCGCCGGGATCTTGGAAAACGATCTGCATTTTCTTTCTGACGTCCCTGTTCTTCATTTCACGGATGTTCTCGCCATCATATATTATCGAACCAGAAGTAAGGGGGATCAGCCCCATAATCACCCTCCCCAGTGTTGTTTTACCACAACCGGACTCTCCCACGATGCCCAATGTCTCTCCCTTGTTGACGCTCAAGTTAACCCCATCTACGGCCCTAACATGGGAGGTTTTCGCCGATAGCATTCCTGTGTTTACTGGGAACCACTTCTTCAGATCGCGAATATCGATCAATGGGGTTTCCGGACTTTCAGACATTTAGCACACTCCATGCTTCATCTGAGCCGCCCACGCACTCCGGGCAGTTCTCGACCCAGTGTCCAGGGCTGATTTCCTCCATCTCTGGACGGTTGGTTAGAGTATCGCCCGTCCTTCCCATTCGCTGGCAGAAACGGCATCCTGAGACGAAATCAGATGGTTGTGCGACTTGACCGGGTATTGCCGGTAGGACTGATTTTCTCTCCGAATCCAGGCTAGGGCTGCTAGCTAGTAAGCCCCTGGTGTATGCGTGTCTTGGGTTGTCGAATAGCTCCCCTATTGGGGCCTTCTCCACGACCCTGCCGGCGTACATCACCGTTACGAAGTCACACATCTCCGCAATAACCCCCAAGTCGTGAGTGATCAGCATTATCGAGGTGCCCTTTTCCTTCCTTAGATTGCGCATCAGGGATAGGATCTGGGCTTGAATGGTTACGTCTAGTGCAGTTGTTGGCTCGTCGGCGATCAACAGTTTAGGCTCACAAGACATCATCATTGCGATCATCACCCTCTGGCGCATCCCTCCCGAGAGCTCATGTGGGAACATGGAAACAACTGATTCTGGGTTGGGTATCTGGACCTGCTTGAGAATCTCCACCACCTGGTCCCGGTGGTTCGGATCCAGCTTTAGGTAATCTGATGCAATCATCGAAGGGATTGCGAACATCGCAAAAACAGCAGTAATTGACATAAAAACGGAAAATGGCATCCATAGGGCCAAGTAAAGAACCAAGGACAAAGAGAATGATGATGGCATAAGGGAAATGGCATGGGAGGCCCTATTCTGACCATCATCGAGGCCGAGCGTTGCCAAGGCTGGCACCAGGGGGAAGAATATCCAGGACAGATTAATGGCTTTGAAACCTGAAACGAGTGATTTCTCATCCCAATCGGAAAGTCGTCCCGAGAATCCCTGGGCCAAGACCAATGCGAACAAGAATGAGGTGAAAAGGAGTTGCTGCTTCCTCTCCTTAAACAGTTGAATTAAGATCGAAAAAGGATAGAATAGTGCTCTAGAAATCCGTCCAAATTTGGAAATATCCCTAGGTGCGAGTCTGTCATGCTCACTCATAACTTCTGAGATTTGCTTCTCTACGGAGTATAGTGGGTTTAGGGCAGTCATTGGTTCCTGGAAGATCATGCTAATCTCGTTCCCCCTAATGGTCCTCATGAATCGCTCGTGTGCCAATGCTGGAGTCTTGGATAGGAATGAAGTCAATACACCCCCTATTAGAAGAGAAATTGAGATAAAAAGCAAGACTGCCCCTTGTACTGGTTCAATTAGAAGCCAGATAAACGATATTATAGAGAGGAATACGGAGGTCACGGAGACTCTAGTGGAAATAATTTCCAAGTTCTTGTTTCTCTCACTGGTGGTGAAGACCATTTCATCCCCGCAGAAGGTGATACTGCCTTCATCGACCTCGCATGTTGCTAGCCCTATGGCTGTGAGCGAGGTGACTGACTTGCCGCAACCCGATTCACCGACTATCCCCATAATCTGACCTTCTTCAACTGTCAGATTGACATCATGAAGGGCCTCTACCGGGCCATCCATGGTATCAAAGTGAACTCGTAAGTTGGAGATCTCGAGCAGTGGTGCCTTGTCGATTTTGTCTTCGCTTGTAGATTCCACCATGCCATTACCTCCTGTTCTTTGGATCAACGACGTCCCTCAGACCATCCCCAAGTAGGTTGAAACCTAGTGTCGTAATCGCGATTGCGATTCCAGGGAATGTAATCAGCCACCAGTCTTCGGGGAACCATCTTCTTCCGTCATCAACTAGAATGCCCCACTCTGCAGTCCCCGGCTCTGCTCCGAGACCTATGAAAGAAAGCCCGGAGGCAGAAAGGATGGTCCCGCCAATGTCCAGAGTGAATGCGACTAGAAGTGGTGCCCATGCATTCGGAAGTATGTGTCTGAACATTATCCTGCTGTCAGGTGCGCCCACGCTTTTCGCCGCCTCGACAAAGGTCATCTCCTTCACGTACAGGACCTGGCCCCTGATTAGTCTCGCATAGCCTGGCCAACCAGTGAATATTAGCGCAACCTGAATCTTCCACAGTCTGTCGAAGTCCTTGATGATGATGAATTCCGATTCATTTGATCCTGATGCAGTGAAGAGGAGTGCAGCGGAAACTGAGATCAGGAACGTCCTGAGTGTCAAGAATCGGTAGGGATTTCCGTACATTCTCTTTATCGAGCTTGAGGCTGTTGAAACCATCTTCTCATGGAGGCGCTTGTCACCCCCGGGGACGAAACTGGACATGGGCACTCGTCGTGAAATATTCTTCTCCAATACTGTTAATCCGAGAATTAAGGAGATGAATACAGCAATTAGCAAAATTCGAGATGCCCGCCCCCCTTGGCCCCAATAGTCTTGAAAAAGAGGGATTGCGAGCAATAATGCGGATGCAGAGACGAGAAGCGGGGCGTACCTATTGCCTCTGAATGGGATTTTGAAGGCGTATCGCCCCAACAATGCCAGCACTATGAATGAGGATATGATTGCCAAAGTTAGCAGTGGGACGAGATTGCCATCGAAAATTGAAAAGTCGTCGTACAATAATATTGCAGCCACCAGAGCAGTGGGTATTCCAATCATCAGCAAATCATAGTCCTCCTCCTCGAGTTCCATTTCCATAGGGGCGACTTTCTCGGAGAGTGCGCTTCGGGCGAATATGGCCAAAAGTATCAGCGGTGCCAACACCGCTGCAGACATTGACGTGGATAGCCTGACCGTTGACTCCAATGCAGCCACGAATGCCATTGCCAGAATTAGCCCTGGGATTGCGAAGAAGACGTCGCAGATTCGCATTATTACCTCGTCCACCCTACCTCCGAAGTATCCGCTAATGCAGCCCACGATTGTTCCAAGGGCTACGGTGCAGAGTGCGACTGTGAATCCAATTTTCAGAGATATCCTAGAACCATAGAGGACCTTCGAGAACAGGTCCTGACCTTCGTTATTAGTTCCAAGTATGCACACATCATAACCATCGGGCAACCAAGAGTGGTGCATTTCCTCATTGTTGAATTCATAGGTGACCCAGAGCGATCCAGTGAATGATGTGTTTTCCAGGACGTCATTGGAGACTAAAAGCCACGTGTCGTTACTAGGATCTATAGTCACCCAAGTGTCGTTTACTGGATATCCGTTAGTATCCTCAATGTTGAGTATCTCAATCACTTGGAGGGGCTTTCTGATGCTCTTCTGACTTTCTTGGGACCACATCTCATCGGACCATGCTATGGTCCTGTTGGTATCCGCCCTCCTCATGCCGAACAAGTCAATCTTCTGCTCGTGCCAATCGCATTCTTCGGAAAATGGTGCCATCCGTTTTGGTTCGTAATCTATCCACCATAGGTCTTCTGTGTCCTGGAGATTCCGATAAGGGTGTTCCACGGCGATTTCATCGGCAAAGAATGAGATTGTACTTACAGTGACCACTAGGAAAAGACCTAGCACAGCGAGGAAAGAACGAGAGAAAATCTTCCAGCTTCGAGAAAGGTCGTATCGCCTTTGTCGGAGGCCCTCTATGAGTCTCCGAAGGCTCTCCTCCCTATCCTGGGCACCATCGGACCAGCTCATTCAAGCCTCACCCTTGGATCAATCAGTGCATACGTGATATCGACGACCAGGTTGGAAAGTAGGAAGATCACGGATGTGATTAGTGTAACTCCCATAATTGTAGCAAAATCAAGATATTGAATGGCCTTGACTGCCACGCGTCCCATTCCGTTGAAGGCGAAAATTGACTCGGTGAGAACCGCTCCGCCAATCGCACCTCCAATTGAGAAACCGAGAATGGTGACTATTGGGACCAAGGCGTTTCGACACGCATGAACGATGACGGTTCTGAATTCTGAAACTCCTTTGGCACGGGCAGTTCGAACATAGTCCTCCCTTAAAACCTCGAGAAGGCTTGCTCGCATGTACCTCAAGAGTGACCCGGCTGATGCTACGCCTAGCGTGATGCACGGAAGTGCCAGATGGGTCAGAGTGTCCTTGAACAATGACCTCCTGGAGGAGAACTCCTCAGGCAATTCCTCCAAGGCAGCGTTTCCGACAAACCAACTGTCGACCAAGTGGAATCCAGTTCCGGTTTCCGGCAATGGCCACATGAATCCTTCTTGGGGATAGGAGTAGGAAGTATCGTGCCTGCCATAAAGTGGCAGACAACCGCCATCAGTTGGAGTCACTAACGGGAGCCAATCTGTTAAGGGGTCGCAAATCCCCTTCTGAGTGGCGAAAGCGTACTGGAGCATCATTGCAAGCCAGAATATTGGAAGGCTGACGAATGTAATTGCAACTAGCCTCGAGAGATGGTCAAAGACTCGGTCCTGCCAAACCGCACTTAGTATCCCGAGGCTGATCCCTAATGAGTAACCGATCAATAGCGAAAGGAACGCCATCTCAAGAGTGATGGGCGCCGCGTCCTTGACTATGTCAATAACTGGCCTCTTGTACGCAACTGATTCCCCCCAATCGCCTTGCATCAGGTTCTGTACGTATATCGTATATTGCTCGGAAACTGGTTTGTCGAGCCCCAGTCTCTTGACATTCTGCTCGTATGCGTCCCCGATGCACTTCTCCCCGCATAGAGCGGCGGCGGGATCGGCAGGAATAATCTGAGCGATAGCGAATGTGAATATGGAAACCCCAACGATTACTGGGATTAGCAGAATGAGTCTTCTTGCTATGAATTCATGTATCTTCATCCCAACACCCCTTCGAGCCCATGGGGCGAAGCAGAATAAGTTGCCGTACCACGACGAACGCCCCTCTTCGGGGCGTCCGTCGGGCACTTACGTTTTCCTAGTCGTCTACGATTATTCGCAGGATCCGACGAGGGCGCCGTCGACCATTGGTAGCTTGTCGTAGTCGAACCAGTGGGCCGATCCGATAGCTGACCAAGGGGCAGAGCAGACGTCGTCATGCTTTACACCGACACCGTTGTACTGGCCGATGATGATCATGTTGGGGTCGACCTTCCATGCATCGAAGGCTGCTTGGTAGTATGCCTCCCTAGCGGTGTCATCGGTCTCAGACTTGGCTGACAATAGTGCAGCGTCGACAGCAGCGTTGCTGTATCCAGTACCATAGACGTCCTCAGTGCTGGAGGCGAAAGGCGACCAGTAGTTGTCTGGGTCCAGGTAGTCAGGTGCCCAGCCGCTGAAGCGGATCTCGAAGGTCTTGGCGTAGTACTGAGTCAAGTACTCGGCCCAGGGCTTAGCGGATCCGTCTGTTGCGACGCCGATGCTACCCAGTGCTTGTTGTAGCTGTCCTGCCATGGCGATTCTGTAGTCGTTGCCCTCGTTTGCCATGACCCTCAAGATTGAGGGTAGGCGGCACTCGCTGCCATCTCTGTCTGCCTCTGCAACAACTACTGTGTTGTTGTTCGCAAGCTCAGCACAGTCGTACTGGCGGATGAATCCGGCATTCTCCAAAAGACTCTCTGCATAGGTAAGGTCGTAGTTGAAGGTCTGAGTCTGCGTGTCGGCGTAAAGGAAACCAGTTGGAATAGGCCCGTACTGAGGTGCGAGCGAATTGTCGTAGGTGTCCCTTCTGTGAGTCTCGTAATCGAAGGCATATGATATGGCTAGACGGACAGCTGGGATCGACATTGCGTTGCAATCGTTTGTCCCGTCTGCATCGCAGTCGTGGTTGAGGATGTAGTCACCATCAGCGTCCTTAGGGTTCAGGTTCATTGCGGAGAGAGTAGTTGTGAACGTCTCCCTGTACTTGCATATGTAACCATCCTTGCTCATGACGTTTGGCTTGTCGTCGATGGCGTCCCCATCTGCCGACGTGTATACCCCGTCATTATCCAAATCGTTGTAGCAGAACTTTGGCATGTGCTCGATGTTGATGCTGCCGAAGTCAGCCTCGCCGTCCTCGAATGCCAGAAGCCTGGTGGAGGCCTCTGTGACGATGGATGAGGTGTACCTGTTTACTGCAAAGTTACCCTCCTCCCAGTATAGCCAGTTTGGAGTAAGTACGATCCTATCCTCACGAATCCATGTGTCGACGATGTAGGCGTTTGTGCCTGCACCCAGAGGTGCTTCGTCCATCCACCCGTGGCACCAGTCATCAGTCGCGATCGAACCGTTTGCGTACTTGGTGACTACCCTGTTTGCGTTGCATAGGTCTGAGTTGACCACAGCACCAACTGTGTAGGCAATCGTGGACACGAAACCGGAGTATGGAGATCCGAGGGTAGCAGTGAACGTTGTTGCGTCAACGACTGTCATGCTCTCGTCGCAGTCTCCATCGCCGTCGGTGTCGCCCTCTAGGTTCTGGCTCAGAATCCAATCCACGTGGCTCTCTGGTGCGTGGTACTCTAGCACCCTGCACCATGAGAAGACGACGTCATCAGCAGTCATGTGATCCCCATTGCTGAACTTAACATCATCTCTTAGGGAGAAAGTGTATGTTAGACCGTCAGTGCTAACTGTGTGCCCTGTAGCGAGCCTTGGAATGATGATTGAGTTACCATTTCCGTCTCCTGCATACCTGTATAGTGTGTCGAACACATTCTCGATGATGTCTCCAGATGCGGAGTCATATGCATCGGCAGGGTCGAACGTAGAGGCGTCACCGATGGTGAGTTCTACGATCTCGCATGGCCTGTTGGTTCCTACCTCACTGCACTCGCGAGTCTGTCGAGCAGCACTCCATGCAGCGGACCAATTTTCTTCGTTGATGTCAGGAGTGTAAGCTGCTGCCTCTGCGGCGAATGCGCACATCCCACTATCAACCTCTGCTGCTTCGTCGTAGTTTGATGCGGTATCATCCATGCATCCTTCTACCTTTGCAACACAAGAACCATCGTCCTCGGTGGCTGCAGCATCGTAGTTAGAAGCACTGGAGTCAGTGCAACCCTTTACCACGGTGTTGGTTACGGTCTCAGTTACGGTCTCGGTTACGGTCGTGACGCACGCATTGTTGTCGCTGTCTAGCGTGTAACCGTCTCCGATTGCGTCGCAGTCAGCTTGTGTCAGCGTCCTTTCCACATCATCCCCGGCGCATCCCGCCAGGGCTGATGCAATCATCAGTGTGCATAAAAGAAGAGCATTCGCTTTAGCCTTCATCGCGCCATTGAGACTGTGAATTGTATTTAGTATCACCCTAAAAAAAGGCCATTTTCATCATTCTAGACGGAAAATGGCATAGATTGTTGGAAAGTCTTGAATTCGCTAGAGTCGTTTTCCCTGATTGGGATTTGCTGGTGGACGTGCCGAGATTTGAACTCGGGGCCTCTTCCATGCCAAGGAAGCGCGCTTCCAAGCTGCGCCACACGCCCAGTGGCCTGACGAACTGCGGCGTCCATTTAAGGGGGACGTGAGGCAGGGAGTGATGTGTCACTCGAGGGCAATGGCGTGAGCCCCCCCCAGATTCCAGATGGCCTGATGCAGGAGTTGGTCGCGGAGTTAGAGGGAGAGGATGCACCATTCGCCAATAGCATGGAAAGGGAATTGGTGCTGAAATGGATGGAAGAGGGAGAATCAAGGTTAGGATTCACAAGATTCGAATGCGACCACAACGAAATCTACCGGAGGCGTAGGCTTGGCGTGCCACCGGGACAGGTGACAATCGCACTAAATCCAATACTGAAAGATGATCCGGGACTTTTCCGGCACACTCTTGCTCATGAGATCCTTCACGCTGCGGGTTTATTGGATCATGATGATTTGCATGCACTCATAGTGGGCAAGGTCGCTCCCGCGCCAAAACTCAGGGACTCCCCGGTACTAATGAGATTGCGTGAGCAGGTGCTCGAAGGACTTCCCGAAGGCCAATGGATATGCGGCAAGTGTGGGCACACCTGGGAAAGGAGAAGGGTGACTAGGCCGACAAGGTGCCCTAAGTGTGCAAGCAGGTTCGAGGCGAAGTGAGGGTTCATCTAAGTGAGGCTCCCGGAGGGGGTCACGGGCGATTGGTGTAGTCTGGATATCATGCTGGCCTTCTAAGCCGGTGACACGGGTTCGAATCCTGTATTGCCCACCACAAATCTATGCAGGCATCACGAATCTCTTCATATACGCGAGGCAGGTCGGATGGACTCGCAAACTGGAGGATGATTCACAGTGAAGAGAGGTTCCCGTGCTTGGAAAAAGCAAGGGAAGCAACGCTGGAAGTGGCGAAAGAAGAAACTCCGAAGGCGAAAGGCGGCAAGGAAGAGAGCCAAGCAACGATGATGTTGGGTCAGCGTGAATAGGGGACACCTAGTCTCAGGAACATGGACAAGCCATCGCCTGTCGATGCAGAGATAATCTACGAGTCTGACGGCAGCAGGATTCTATTCGCAGGGACGGGGGCAGTTCTGGTAGTTGCTATCCTAATCTTCGCAGGTTCCCAATACATCTTCTCCGCTGACAATTCCGATTCGAGTGTAGAGGAAGGCAATAGTGGTGCCGAAATAATTTGGAATCAGAGCATATACATGCCCAGACATGAGGAATGTGTCGACGAGGAGAATGGGCAGGACCTGCCTGAGTTTGGAATCGGATATGAGCCTAGCATCTCAATTACCAGCAATGGAAACATGTTCATCACCGCGCATAAGGATCTAAGGTGGGGTGGTGAAGACTCCCCTGTCCCGATAATCTTGGACCCTGATGACCCAGGTCCATGGTGGGCCTGCACTGACGGCAGGGAGACGACGTGGGACTACTGGGCTTCTTGGTTCTGGGCGTCATACGACAATGGCTCTACATGGGATCATGGGGAGAACTTCGGGCCAACGCCCGGGAACATGCTCTTCGCAAACTACCTAGCAGGTGGGTCCGAGTGTCTTGGTGACGAGGGCGACATCTCGGTTGATGCCATGGATACGGTCTACTACCTAGACACGACACTGGAAGACAACTGGTGGCATACCCTGGATGATCACGGTAGCGAATACTCCACTGGAGTTTGCCAGAGGATGAACACTATGGCTGCGGATGACCGCCCTTGGGTCGCGGCACAGGGCGATGGCATCATCCACTACCTGGGGAATTCTGGGGTTTCCCCTCCAGAATGCACCGGAGATTCAGGGAGATACTGGTATTACCACTCCGAAGATGGGGGGAACACGTTCTCGCAGTGCTACTCGGTACCGGGGGGATGGAGCACTATCGCCAGCCAGAGGCATGGCTCGTACGTCTACATCGCACAGGAGAACGCCGATACCCAATCGGGTACTGTAATCGTGAGGATCAGTGACGAATATGGCAGAGGAACTGGTTTCGGGGATGGGACTTGGGCGGCCCCGATCGACGTCGGCCCGAGAGAGGGGAATTGTCCGGAGGGCTATCCAGTCGTGAATAACAACGAGGAGGGGACCGTTGCGGTAGTCTGGGCGGACTGCCCCAACGGAAGCACCGGGCCATGGGAGATCAGATTCGCCATCTCGTACGACCATGGTACAAACTGGTCCACCTGGAACGTCTCGCACATCAATGGGATTCAGATGTATCCGTTCGTAAGTATCAGTGATGGAGACATAGTCTCACTGGCGTTCTATGGCCTGGACTTCGATGACGGTAGTTTGGAGGGGGATTACGTGGAAGGTGAGGAGTGGTTCCTGTACGCAGGTGCGCTTCAATCCCCTATGGAAGGGGACATTTGGGATTTCACAATAGCCGACCCTGAACCCTTGCATGTGGTAACCGGTTACGAGGAACAGTCGGGCGACGTCCATGCATTGCACGACTTCTTCGAGACTGTGTTGAGCCCGGATGGCTCGTGGTTGGGTATCGCATACCAGCAGAACCTGGGTAAGCACCCATTCGAAGAGAATGAGGAGCAACGGTACATCAAGTTCGTCAGAGGCGACCTTTCAACCGCCTGAAGAGACTACCACGAGCTCGAGTTTTGTATCGGCATTGATTATCGAGGTATGGGGTATGATTGTCTCCCCATGGACGGCAAGTACAGTAGATGGGGCGACGCCCAACTTCTCAAGTATCTCGCTAACCGAAATCGGGTCGCTCGATTCCACTTGGGAAGCCTCCCCGAGATGCTCCACCCGGATTAACATGGTAGTCTGGGGTCGGGTCAGCCTTATGTCTGATTCGCAGGTGGGCGTTTCGCTGCCGAGATCGCATAGCCCGGTATTGCGGTGGATTCGAAATC
>CESQ01432513.1_pt1 | contig 20478 bp, 10 predicted proteins | sample 361401 | NCBI WGS metagenome assembly CESQ01 (sample SAMEA2622119, study PRJEB7988) | marine metagenome | isolation source: saline water (ENVO:00002010), including | reverse complement strand
GGCCTATACCACCGATGGTGGCAAAAGCTGGTTCCCGGTAATGGCCGGTATGAAACCCAAAGGTTACCGTTCTGGGGTTGCCTTATGGAAAAACTATGTGTTTGCCGTTGGCCGCGAGTCCTGCGACTACTACCGCGAGGGAGATAAAGCCTACACTCTTATGGAAGGGCAATACTATGCCGTAGATGTCTCACTCGATGGAGAAGCGGTATGGGCAAGTGGACCCGGAGGAGCGGTGGGAAAGTTGGATTTTAACTATATTGAGTAAAAAAATAATGACAATAAGGTCAAAAATAGACAACACGATCCATCAGAAAGATTCCTTAACGAAGTATCTGAAAGCCTTTTGCAAACTAAGAATTGATCGCTCTCACGGCATTGCTCCTCACAAGCCTATTCTTCTTCTTTCGATTATTCAGGCATATCAAACCAAACGAATAACAGGAACTAAAATTTATCTTACCCCAGAACTCGTTGCTCTCTTCAAAGCCAACTGGAATAGTCTTGTTCAAACTAATCATGATTGCCGGATATCCTACCCCTTTTTCTACATGAAAAGTGAGAGTTTTTGGGTGTTGAAGCCAAAGGCTGGGTTTAGCAACCTGAATACAATGGGTTCATTAGTCAAGAGCTTTGCGAACCTAAATGCAGCAGTGGAGTATGCCGAGATCGAAAAACCCTTATTTGAGTTACTTAATGATGCAACTTCTAGAAAGGCTCTCTTGCAGGTTTTGTTAGAAGAATATTTTCCAAACACTAGAGGTTACTTTTCTGAACAAGACCCTGTCTCACTTTTCAATGATTTAGAATACAGCTTTTTAAACGATTCTTCCGAATATTATAGAGAAAGAACAAAAGAACTGTTGACTCAAAAAAATGACGAGGAAGTCTTTCTTCTAGGGTCAGTTTTCAAGCGTGAAATTCCAAAAATATACAATGATGCTTGCTGTATTTCAGGGCTTAGGGTCAGCTCAATGCATAACATCTCGATGATAGATGCTTGCCATATAATACCCTTTAGCGAAAGTTATGATGATACGGTAACCAATGGAATCGCCTTATGTCCAAACTTACATCGTGCATTCGATAGAGGGTTATTGAGTATTACTCCAGACTTCCGAGTAAGGGTTTCTGAAGGGTTCGTAGAGGAAGGCAAACTTACGCTTAAGCAATTCGAGGGCCAGCGAATAAGTCTTCCAGCGAATAAAAAATACTGGCCGAATAGAGAGAGCCTAGAATGGCATGGAGTTAATGTTTTTAGATGAAAAATATAGTCTTCATTGATACAGAAGTTGACCCAAAGAGTAATCGAATCCTCGATATAGGTGCTATAAAATCAAATGGAGATTCATTTCATTCAAACTCTATACCTGACTTTATCCGATTCCTGACTGATTCAGAGTTTATATGTGGTCATAATGTTCTAAGCCACGACCTTAAATTTATTCGCAACTCCTTTTCTCGGGATTTCCTTGGATCAAAGAAGATAATAGATACACTGCATCTATCCCCCTTACTATTTCCTTCAAAACCATATCATAATCTATTGAAGGACGACAAACTTCTCACAGAAGAAATTAACAACCCACTTAATGACTCAATAAAGGCTAAAGACCTCTTTTTCGATGAACTCACCGCGTTTCAAAAAACAGAAGGTCATTTTAAAGAAATACTCTACCTGCTTTTACACGACAAAAAAGAGTTTTCCTCTTTTTTTAATTTTGCTGACTATAGATCGGAATATAAAAACCCTACAGAATTAATACATGAATACTTTCAATCGAAAATTTGTACTAGCTCCGATCTTGCCAAGATAAGCTCAGAATATCCTATTGAATTAGCTTATGCATTGGCTTTAATTAATTCTAAAAACAAGTATTCAATTACCCCTCCATGGGTATTAAGAAACTATAGGGAAGTAGAACGAATTGTATTCCTTCTGAGGAATAAACAGTGTATTAGAGGCTGTGTTTATTGTGATCAAGCATTAGATATTCATGCTGGCTTAAAAAGGTTTTTTGGTTTTAGCTCATATCGAAGCTATGGCGGGGAACCATTACAAGAAAAGGCTGTAAAAGCAGCAATCGACAACAAATCAATACTAACTGTTTTTCCAACAGGGGGAGGAAAGTCAATTACATTCCAAGTGCCTGCCTTGATGAGTGGGGAAAACACAAGAGGTTTAACGGTGGTTATTTCACCTCTCCAATCCCTTATGAAAGATCAAGTAGATAATTTGGAAAGGGTTGGGATTACCGAATCTGTAACAATCAATGGGCTATTGGATCCAATTGAACGTAGTAAGTCGTTTGAAAGGGTTGAAGATGGTTCAGCATCTATTCTTTATATATCCCCAGAATCCCTCAGGTCAAAGAGTATAGAAAGGTTGATTCTAGGTAGAAAAATCTCACGCTTTGTCATTGATGAGGCGCACTGTTTCTCTTCTTGGGGACAAGACTTTAGGGTAGATTATTTATACATAGGCGATTTTATCAAGTCAATTCAGGAAAAGAAGAATTTAGAAGAGGGAATACCCGTTTCCTGTTTCACCGCTACTGCCAAGAGAAAGGTTATTGAAGATATAAGAGAGTATTTTAAGAATAAACTAGGGTTGAGTTTAGAGCTTTTCAGCTCAAAAGAATCAAGAAAGAACCTTCATTATCAAGTGTTTGAAAAGGAAAATGAAGAGGAAAAATACAATACAGCAAGAGATTTAGTAGATGAAAAGAACTGTCCTACAATAATCTATGTCTCTCGGACTAGAAGAGCATATGAACTTGCAGAGCGCTTAGTGAAAGACGGATATAAAGCCCGGCCTTACCATGGCAGAATGGAGAAGCAAGAAAAGTCCGCCAATCAGGATGCTTTCATAAATGGAGAGGTGCAAATAATGGTCGCAACATCTGCTTTTGGAATGGGCGTGGACAAGAAAGATGTTGGCATGGTGATTCATTATGAAATCTCTGACTCTCTAGAAAATTATGTTCAAGAAGCAGGAAGGGCAGGAAGAGATGAAAGCATTACGGCAGATTGCTACGTGCTGTTTAATGAAGAAGACCTCAGCAAGCACTTCATTCTACTCAATCAAACAAAGTTGAGTATCAAAGAAATTCAACAAATATGGAAAGCAATAAAACATATCACAAGGTTTCGTTCAACAGCTTCCAATTCTGCATTAGAAATCGCTAGAAAGGCAGGGTGGGATGACAATATAAGAGATATAGAGACCCGAGTTACAACAGCTATTGCCGCCTTAGAAGATGCAGGTTATTTAAAAAGAGGGCAGAATATGCCAAAAGTATTCGCAAACAGCATATTAGCTAAGAATGCACAAGAGGCAATCAATCGAATAAACGCTTCTGAAAAGTTTCAGGAAAACCAAAAAGAGAAGGGAGTGAGGATAATTAAGTCTCTTTTCTCAAGCAAGAGCAGAAAACAGAGTGTTGATGATGTAGCTGAATCTCGAGTTGATTACATATCTGATCGTCTTGGAATAGTCAAAGAAGAGGTCATTAATATTGTAAAACTTCTTAGGGAGGAAAAAATTCTAGCAGATGCGAAAGATTTGACGGCTTTTATTCAGAAAGATGAGAGTGTAAACCGTTCACTTCACATAGTCGAGGTATATGCTAAAATTGAAAAGTTTCTCTTGTCAGTTTTTCAGGAAGAAGAAAAGACTTTTCACATCAAAGAACTGAATGAAACAGCAGAGGAAAATGGCTGTAATGAAATCAGTCCCCAGAAGTTGAAAACAATAATCAATTTTTGGGCAATCAAGAACTGGATTAAAAGACACCTAGATCCATCTAAAAACCTCATAACTGTATTATGCAGTCAATCCAAGTTGACCCTTCAAGAAAAACTGGAGAAACGTCATGAGTTAGCTCGATTCATAATTGAATTACTCCATCAAAAGACTGCTTCTGTAAAAGCTAATAATGATGAAGAACAGGTGTTAGTGGAGTTCTCTGTTCATGAGCTAAAAAATGCTTATGACAACTATCAATCGCTTTTCAAGCTTAGTATTTCCATTGATGATATTGAAGATACTCTCTTTTATCTATCACGAATTGAAGCAATAAAAATTGAAGGTGGGTTTCTTGTGGTATATAATAAATTAACAGTGGAGCGAATCGAGCAAGACAATAAAAAGAGGTACAAAATAGACGACTATCAAAAGCTCAATCAGTTCTATGAATCCAAGGTTCAGCAAATTCACATTGTAGGCGAATACGCTAGAAAAATGATCAGCGATTATAAAGATGCTCTGCAGTTTGTTGAAGACTACTTCCAGTTGAATGATCAATCATTTTTATCTAAGTACTTCAAAGGAAGTAGACAGGATGAGATTAAAAGAAATATTACGCCTTCTAAGTTCAGACAGCTCTTCGGAGAGTTGTCACCAACGCAATTAAAAATTATAAATGACAGAGAGTCCAAACACATTGTAGTTGCAGCAGGCCCAGGGAGTGGCAAAACCAGGGTACTAGTCCATAAGTTGGCTTCACTACTTTTAATGGAAGATGTAAAACACGAGCAATTATTGATGCTTACATTTTCAAGAGCTGCTGCAACCGAGTTTAAGAAACGCCTCTTACAGTTAATCGGAAATGCTGCTTTGTATGTAGATATAAAGACATTTCATTCTTATTGTTTCGATTTATTGGGCAAGGTCGGAACTCTTGAGAAATCAGACGGAGTTCTTAAAAGAACCATTGAGAGAATAAGAGCAGAAGAGGTAGAATCAAATAGGGTAGCTCGTACAGTTTTGGTTATTGATGAAGCTCAAGACATGAATGCCGATGAGTTTGAACTCATTCAGGTTTTGATGGAGCAAAATGAAGAAATGCGGGTAATTGCTGTTGGAGATGACGACCAAAATATCTACGAATTTAGGGGGTCAAGTTCAAAATACTTAGAGCAATTCATTCAAATCAATAAAGCTGTAAAATATGAACTAGTTGAGAACTACAGGAGCAAATCAAATTTGGTAGAATTTACTAACCAATTTGTACGAACAATTCATCATAGATTAAAGAGCACTCCGATCATTGCCAGACAACCAGGCTTAGGTGTTATAAAAATTGTTCAATACCAAAGTACAAACCTGGTTACTCCCTTAGTAAAAAATATAGTTCAAAGCCAGCTAGCAGGCTCAACCTGTGTTCTAACAAAAACCAACGAAGAGGCAATGCTTATTACTGGATTGCTTCTTAAGAAGAAGAGGAAGGCCAAACTCATTCAGACTAATGACGGATTTAATTTATATAACATTGAGGAGGTTCGGTTTTTCATCAGCCAATTAAAGCTGGACGAATCTTCTTACATAGTCCACGAAGAAAACTGGGAGGAAGCGAAAAGAGAGCTACGTAACCAGTATGAAAACAGCACTACTTTAGAGATTTGCCAAAGCATTATAAGAGACTTTGAAGTTACCAACCCTAAAAAGAAATACCGTTCTGACTTTGAGGTTTTTATAAGAGAGTCAAAACTAGAAGACTTTTTCGATGAGCATGTCGAGACAATATTTGTATCTACTATTCACAAAGCAAAAGGGAAAGAATTTGATAATGTTTTTCTAATACTTGATAATTTCAATCTTAACTCAGACGAAGCAAAAAGGCAAGTATATGTAGCCTTAACTAGGGCAAAACAAAACCTGTCCATTCATTTAAATAGCCGTTTTCTTGAGCAAATTATTAGTCAAAATCTTGTCAAGACTTTTGATGACTCATCCTATTCTCCACCTGATGAAATTCTCATTCAATTGACACACCGAGATGTTCAGCTAGGGTATTTTCAATTTGTACAACATAGGATGCGTGGACTATTAGGTGGAGATATACTATTACAATCCGAAGAAGGTTGCCTTAACACTAACAGAGAGTTGGTTCTCAAGTTTTCAAAAAGCTTCAAGGAAAAGCTCAAAGAATTTGAAGAAAAGGGCTTCAATATTAAAGAATGCAAGATAAACTACCTTCTTTACTGGAAGGCCGAAAACTCTGACCAAGAAGTGAAGATTATACTGCCAGAAATATATTTAGAGAGAAATGATTGAGCATCTCCTTCTATGTGGGAACGATGCTGATTAATCGGTACTACTGGTCTGACCACTTCGAGTGGTCAGACCAGTTAAAGGACATAAAAAAAACCCGAAGGGTAACTACTCCTTCGGGTCCTAAACAAATAAACTACTAACTGTATGAAGAGAACTACTGACTAGCTCTCGATTTTTACTTTCAATTTCTTATCCAATTATCATACCAAATCGCCTCTGCATACCCTACTTCTTCGATGCTTATTAACGCAAAAAGTAAATCTGAGTGTTCCATTTTAACCTTCTTTAACCAATTGCTATAGACTCAGTATAGACAAAGGCCAGAGTAATGGGGCTTTTCATTGCAAAAGTAGATTTATCTTGTCACCTTGAACGAAAGTGTTAGTTAAAAAATTGTTATGCTTAAGTTTGCTCTGCGTGTACTCTGGAAAAATCGTCTGTTTAGCTTTTTAAACATTGTGGGCCTCACTTTTGGTCTTTCGGCCAGCATTTGGTTGCTCCTGTTTCTTAGCCATGAACTAACCTACGATCAGCATTTTACTCATCACCAAAGAGTATACCGCGTAAGTCATGTGCTCTCCGCGCCCGGGGTTGAATTCAATACCGCCTTTTCGGCTCCCGAACTACCGGAGAAAATGATGGAAGAACTCCCGGGAATAGAAAATTTTTCTCGATTTGGCTTTGTTGGAAGAGGAGAGATTCAGCACAATAACCAGGTTTTTCGGCAAGAACGCATGTACTATACCGATCCCTCTGTATTTGATGTGTTCGACCTGAAATTACTGGCTGGCCATGCCAAAACAGCCTTAAAAAACCCGGGCAGCGTGGTTATTTCTAAAACCGTTAACGACAAGCTGTTTGGCAACGATATGGGTCTAAACCGAACCATAACTATCGATGGCCAAAAACTGAACATAACAGGAGTTTATGCCAACCTTCCCAAAAACACTCACTTTGCATTCGATGTGCTGATTTCCGGGGTGCGCTCCAGAGAATTCGCCATGCAAAACGGTACTTTCAATTCTGAGGCCCTTTGGAATGCGGAGTGCATAACCTATCTGTTGCTGCAAGAAGGCACCACCAAAGAAGATATTCTAAGCAAGTTTGGCCCCTTTAACGAAAAGTACTACATGCCTTTCGGCAATCAGATCAACGGCAAACATAGGCTGCGGCTGCAAGCACTGGCCGATATTCATTATGATGCAGAGACAATAGACGATGATTTTGCCAAAGGCAACCCCGCCAACCTATTGGTGTTTTCCATGGTAGGGTTAGCCATTTTACTCTTAGCCTGCATTAATTACATCAACCTTTCTACGGCCAGAGCAGGCCTAAGAGCCAAAGAAATTGGTATTCGCAAAGTATTGGGAACTCATGCTACTCGTTTGAGAACCTCCCTGCTGGTAGAATCGCTGGTGCAGGCATTTTCTGCCTATTTGCTCTCACTGCTACTTGTTTGGTTGCTCATAGAGCACTCTCCGCTCCAATCGTGGTTGGGGGTAAACTTCAACTTCAACCTGTTCAATAATCCTTCCCTGCTGGCAGGCACCTTATTGGTAGTGGCCGTCACGGGCCTTGTAGCAGGCCTCTACCCAGCCTTTTACCTATCCGCCATAAAACCGGTTAGCGCGCTTAAAGGCACCTGGTCTTCCGGCAAAAAAGGCCAGCTAATGAGGCAGGGACTGGTGCTATTCCAATTTGTAATTTCAATAGGAGTGCTACTCTCTACCTTACTCATGAAAGATCAGATTGCCTTTTTACAAAACAAAGACATGGGTTTTGAGAAAGACCAAATATTACTCATTACCACTGCCGACTCGGTAACCCAGAGCAAGTACACCTCCATGAAAAATGCGCTTGAAACTTTTCCGGTAATTGAAAAGGTAACCTCCTCTGATTTTTTACCCGGTACCAACATTGGCCAGATTGTGTTTAAAGCCGAAATGGATGGAGAAATGAAACAGATAGAATTTAAGTACCTGCACGGTGGCGCAGACTACCTGGAAACTCTGGGAATTCCTTTGGCTGAAGGTGAGTTTTTCTCGCCAAACGAAACACGGGGCAACGCTAAGTTTGTCATTAACCAAACTGCTGCCAAGGCCATTGGTTGGCAAGAACCATTGGGTAAAAAAATGGGCTTCTTTCATCAGGAACAACCAGGCCATGTAATAGGCGTGGTACGCGACTTTAATCACTTCTCGTTGCACAACCCTATTGAGCCGCTGGTCTTTGTTTTTAACCCCAACCCCGGGCAGCATCTCATTGTGCGATTCAACCAGAACAATGCAGGCGAAGCACTGGCTGCTGCTCAACAGGTATGGAACGAACAACTGCCCAATTATCCCTTCGAATACAGTTTTTTTAATGACCGCCTGAATGAGCAATACGAGGCCGACAAAACTCAAAGCCAGCTTATTGGATTTATGACCATTCTCTGTGCGGCTATTTCCATTATTGGATTAATAGGTCTCACCAGTTTTACCATAGACCAACGCAGAAAGGAAATTGGCATACGGAAAGTACTAGGTGCCATGTCGGGTCAAATAGTGACCATAATGTACAGTGGTACATTCAAACTAATACTGCTGGCCAGCCTCATTGCAACTCCTTTGGCCTATTGGGGCATAAACCGATGGAGCCAAAATTTTATTTATCAAAGCCAACTGAACATTGGCCTTCTGTTGACCGGACTGGCCGTGGCCCTGTGCACTTCCTTTGTTTTAGTAGCCGCAATTGTTATGAATTCGGCCTTAAAAAATCCGGTAAAGACATTGCGACAGGAGTAATTTTGCAATTGTTATGCTGTTGCACCGAAATGATGCCTAGATTTGAATCATGAAAAGGCTGTTTGCCATTTTTTCTTTTCTGCTACTTGTTCTAAGCCTGGTTCCCTGCCCCGATGAGGTGCTGGTTTCTCCTGACTTTGATGAGGGAGTAGTGGCCAGTGCAACCGACTTCCCTATAGAAAACGGAGAAGAAGAGGAGTGCCCTCCCTTCTGTTGCTGTGCCTGCTGCAAAGTACCTCTCATTCGGTTGGCCGACAGTGTGGACAAAGCAGAAAGACGCAACCAGTCCCCTCAAATATTACCAGGAGTAATGCCCATTAAGGGTGTTATCAACGAAATCTGGCAACCCCCGCAAGTTTAATTGCTCATTTACCAAAGCGGAGGCCACGCTATTCATTGCACTCCCTCAAAAGGAGTGCAGGGTAACTCTGCTCAATTCTTACATTTTAAAAAAGCAATTAAAACTATCTCATGAATACAAGAAAAGCATTGATAGCCCTTTGCGGTATGCTTGCGAGCGTACTGTCTTGGGCACAAAACTCATTATCGTTCAGAATTCTGGATGCCGACCATAACGAACCGCTCATTGGAGCTACCGTTTATGCCGGCCCCAACAAGGGTGCTATTGCCGATATAAACGGTGAGGCCACTTTGACAAACCTGCCCAATGGCACCATAAAACTCAGATTTTCCTTTGTGGGCTATGAAACACAAACCCTTAGTTTCTCTATTCCTTATACTGGGGAACAACCCATACGCATATTAATGGAGCACCATGAAGAGGAAATGGAAGAAATGGTGGTAACTGCCACCCGTACCAGCCGAAGCATAGAAGACATTCCTACGCGCATAGAGTTTTTGGGTATGGAAGAACTTCAGGATTCAGGGATTAGACGGAAGGTACACCCAACTTATGAAAGATGGATTTCCACTTTACAGTGGGTTTTCGGGAGGCCTGAGCATTATGCAAATTCCTCCACTGGATCTGCGTCAGGTGGAAGTAATTAAAGGGAGTAATTCTACACTCTATGGTGGTGGAGCCATTGCCGGTTTGGTTAACCTGGTGAGTATTAGACCTGAGGCTCAAGCCCTAACAAAAATTATGATGGATCAGACTTCTGCTGGCGGAACCACACTGAATGCCTTTCATGCCTCAGAAGATGGCCGATGGTCATATACCCTTTTTGGTTCGGCACATAGACAAACGGCATATGACGCGAATGACGATAACTTCTCTGACCTGCCGGAAACCAGAAGCATCACCCTTAACCCAACGCTTTTCTTTAAGCCTTCAGAAACCGATGAGTTCAGATTAGCACTGAACGGTACCTTTGAAGATCGCTGGGGAGGAAACCTCACCGCAGTAGACAATCGTGAGCCAAGTGCTCAAAACTATCTGCAAGAGAATGAATCGAGAAGAATGTCTTACCAATTGAGTTATACCAAAACCTGGGACGAAAACAGGAGACTATCCATTAAAAATAGTTTACTGCATTTCGACAGGGGCATTCATCAGTATCAGTATGGCTTTGATGGTGAGCAAATTGCCACTTTTAGCGAGGCAACGTACTCGTTTGGCCAATCAAGAAGTAGCTGGCTGGTTGGTATGAACATCTATTCCGATCGGTTCAACGAAAGCCATGCAAATAACAATGACAGAAGCTACAGTCAGTTCACAGCCGGTGTCTTTGTTCAACAAAACAAACAGCTGAGTGATTTTTGGTCGCTGGAAACGGGATTAAGGTTGGATCAGAGCAAAAATTACGGGCTGCAAACTTTGCCCAGGCTTTCGCTAATGTACAAAGCGCACCCTAAACTCACCTTTAGAGCGGGCGGTGGACTTGGCTACAAGCTTCCAAGCATTTTCACGGAAGATACAGAAAGGCTTTCTTTTCAAGGCCTGGAGTCCTTCAACCTGAATAATCTGGATGCGGAACAGTCGTATGGCGGAAACTTCGACATCAACTACAAAACGGCCATTGGAAACGAGTGGACTTTCAGCGTAAACCAACTTTTCTATTATACCCAATTGAATAATCCTGTGGTTCTTTCGGGACCAAGTATTGAGGGCACTTACACATTCCAGAATGCTAATGGCAACCTAAGTTCCAAAGGGCTTGAAACGAATCTGAAGCTTACTTATCAAGACTTTAAGCTCTTTGTGAATTATGCACTCATAGACACGGAATTGGGTTACAATGCCGATTTGCAAAAACCGCTAACTGCCAAGCATAATATTGGTGCTGTGCTGGTTTATGAGGAGCATGAAAAATGGAGAATTGGGCTGGAAAGCTATTATACAGGAAAACAGTTCAGAAGCGACTATTCCCAAACAGATGATTATTGGATTGTAGGTTTTATGGCCCTAAGGAAGTTTGAGCGCATTAGCCTTTACCTGAACTTTGAGAACTTCTCAGACACGAGACAATCTAGATTTGAGAACATCAACCTCTCTAACAGTATGAATCCCGAAGCCCTTGAGGTATGGGCTCCTATGGATGGCTTTATTGTGAATGGGGGAATTATCCTAGAGTTTTAGGTAAGTAGAACGGTGATCAGGAAAAACTCCCTGATATGCTGATTATTCCGGCTCCCTCAGTGTCTCCGGCACGGGACGCTGAGGATTGATCTGGGAAAAGAGCGATATCCAATCATGGAGGCACCTCAGAAGCTTCAGAACAGTATAAATCAATCGGTGAGGACACCGATTGTGGCCAGCAATAACAAAAAATAAGGCTCATGATTGAACATGGGCCTTATTCGTTTTATCTCCTCTCAATAATACTTCTATGCGAGAGTCTCTGCTTGGGTAGAGTCAATCTCTGGAGCCGATACCCGTTTAACTCATTTCTGATCCCTACTTTTTCCCTTTAAGCTTCATCGATTCTGCCAATTTCACAGCTTCGTAGGCATTGATGATACCTCCTGAAACAGAAAGGCTGGAGAACTTCACTTCTTCACCCGTGCCGGGCTGATTCACCTTAACATCGATGCCTCTAACCGATTTCATCAGTATGTCTTTCACCTGTTCTGCGCTAAGCTCAGGGAAGTATGAAAGCAGAAGGGCTGCTACTCCTGTGGTTACAGGAGCCGCCATGCTGGTGCCCTGAGCATCCTGATATTCGTTTCCGGGGGCAAGGGAGTAAATGGCTACACCAGGAGCAAAAACGTCTACAGTTTTCTTACCATAGTTAGAAAATACTCCCACATAATTGTTTTCAGAACCCCATGATGACGCTCCTACTTCAATCCAGTTGGGCCAGTCTTTCCTTCGGCCAAATTTGTCGTTGGGGTAGTTATTGGCTTCATCAATATTTTCAGCCGAGTTTCCGGCTGCATGAATAAGCAATACGCCTTTCTTAGCGGCATATTCAATGGCCTCAAATACATATTCAGAGTTAGGAGAGTAGCTTTTTCCAAAGCTCATGTTCACAATTTGGGCCCCATTGTCTACGGCATAGCGAATGGCGTTGGCCACATCTTTATCTCTTTCGTCTCCATCGGGTACAGCCCTAATGGCCATAATCTCCACATTGTCGGCTACACCGTCAATACCAATGCCGTTACCCCGAACAGCCGCGATTATGCCACTTACATGGGTGCCATGAAAGTTATCGGTTCCTTTACCAATTACATCATTGTTGCCATAGCCAACTTCATCGAGCTTAGTGGGATCGTCTCCCACAATTTCTCGGGGGTCAAAGTCAAGGCTGTAGGCAAATTTGGTGTCTTCACTGGCTCGTTCAATGTCCTGGTCTATAAGGTAAATAAGCGTATCTACAGACAGCGAGCTGTCGGTCATACCATAAATCTGTGAGAGCACTTCTTTACCTCTGGAAATCACCTGGTCCGTAGAGTTAATCTTGCTCAGGTCTTCAAAGGTTATTTCATCATCGAGCAAATAGGCTTCAAAAAGCTTGTTGTAGCGTTTTAACTGGCTATTCACACTATTCATAATGAGCACCTGTTGGTTAGACTCGTTGTAGGTTTTTTCGAAGTCAGCCTTAATCTTTTGCCAGTATTCAAACTCTTCTTTCTGGGATTTGGCTATGTCTTCGGCCGATTTGCCCTCGTATTTTTCCTTCAGTCTTTTATATTCTCGGGTAAGTTCATAGGTATCTTTTCCCACATTCCGGCCGTCTTTTCCTCCAATAAAATTCCAGCCGTGAATGTCGTCTACAAAACCGTTATTATCATCATCAATACCATTGCCGGGAATCTCATCTTCATTAGTCCACACTACATCGCGCAGGTCTTCATGTTCAATGTCTATGCCCGAGTCTATAACGGCCACCAATACTTTTTTACTCTTTCGCCCCTTTAAATATTCCAGGGCCTTTTCTGTACTCACACCATTGACAGAGTCTTTTACCGGATCTAGATTGAACCAGTTTTTAGGTGGTGTGTTTTGTGCGTTTAGTGCAAATGCTGCCAGAAAAAGCAGCGCGAAAATCAACTTCTTCATATACTTAATTAATCGTTTCAATAGTTAATCATTACAAACTTACATGCTCCCGGGCACTCTATTCTATTCTCCCGTGCATTTATCGGCAAATCAACCAATACTACTGGTACTCAAACTTACCGGTAACGGAGTTCTTCCGCACTCTGTTGGCTGGAAAAACTAATCCATTCATGGCAATAAACGTGCCTTGCTCTAAGGTGTTGAGCGAACCAATAGCCACGCCAATGTTAAATGCGGCATCTGAATTGGCAAATCGCTCTGGTCTGTAAGCACCGGTAAGGACAATGGTTTTTCCCTGAATACTGTTCAGAAAGCTGGCGGTTTCGGGCATGGTGTCCGAGCCATGGGTAATCAGAATTTTTGTGGCCTCGGCCGAAATAATCGTTTTGCGCAACAATTTCCGGTCGGCTTCTGTGATATCCAGAGAGTCTTTCTTCATTAGCTCTATGCACTCATATTCAAACCCGGGCGCTACTTGCTCCAATACGCGCAAGACGGCCGGTTGATCAATTTCAAAAGCATATCCGTTAGTCGTTTTCGGATAGTCTTTGTCTATTGTTCCTCCGGTTTGGATAATGAGAATCTTCACGCATGGAAGATAAGCATAAAGTGCTTACTGGAGGCAACTCTTCTGTCGATTAAGCTTATGAATTGGCAGCCCCCTCCTTTACGCAACAAGACTTTCGTTAAAGCATCTTGTCTAGTATTTGAAGCAAGGCAAAATGGTGTCTCTTCTGGTGCGTTTCACAATTTTGCCAAAGTTAAGCGTAAGAGAAAATTCATGAGCGCCTCCTGTTGAACCGGCCAGGCGCGAAACGGTGAAGTCATAGCTATAGCCAAAAGACATATTACTATTAAGCTCCAACCCCACAAGAGCAATAATGGATTCGTTCTTAAACACTTTGTTTACACTCTGAATAGGAATGCCCCTATACCAACCACCAATCACAAGGGGTTGAAAGTAGAGCTGAACACCCATGTCGAGCTGATTGAACCCTCCTTGCTTTTTGTAGTTTAGGGCCAGCGTGGCCGATCGCTCCTGAAACTGATAGGCCACTGTTCGAAGCCTTTTCCCTTTGGCAAACATAATCTTGTAGCCTGCATGAAGGGAGTACTTTCTGGCAAGTCGGCTCTCCTGATCGATGAACGATTGGTTGGGCTCATTGATGTGGTGGGTAGAAAAGCCCAGCCAGGCCAGGTTGGTATAGAGCAACGCTCCGGCCGATGCACTAAGGAAGTTGACATTAGCTCCTTTTTCAAACACCTCTCCGCTTGGCCCCACTACTTGCCCATTTACAATGTCGATTTGGTTGCCAAATACCAACTCTTCAAAATTGATGTTCTTTTGAAAATAGCTCAATTGAACTCCGGTACGAAGCACCAGACCGGAAGCTACTTGCATTTTGTAGGAATATAAGCCTCCAATTTCGGTGGACTTAAAATCGAGAAAGCCTTCTTTATGTTCAGTAACAATAAGGCCTATACCACTTTCCGCAGCTTTGGAAAAGTAGTCGGCATAGGCCGAAATAGTGGTGAACGAGTGGGTGAGCGAAGGCCACTGATTTCGATAGTTAACACCCACACGCCCCCGGTCTGTGGAACCAGTTAGTGCCGGATTTAAATAAAGGGGTGACGCATAGAACTGAGAAAACTGTGGGTCTTGTGCCTGCAGTTGAGGCTTTGGCCAGCCAAGTATAATTATCCATACAATTAGAAAAACTCTTTGCATATACTCACTATTTAATGAGAGCAAAAATGCCCTCGCGCTCTACCGGAAGCCCGTTAAAACTCACCCCTATTATTTTGTATACATAGTTTCCATTTTCGGCTTGCCGACCATTAATGGTGCCATCCCAGCCCTTCGTTTCAATGTCATCGGTACTAAAGATCACCTCTCCCCATGTGTTATAGATAATCAGGCGGGCCTTGGTCATGCCCAGCATTCTTGGCCTAAAGAAGTCGTTGTTTCCATCTCCATTGGGAGTAAAGGCATTAGGAATTATTATTCTGTAACCCTCCGTAATCTTTAGCAGTGTGGTTTTTTCTGTCTGGCAACCGGTCCGGTCGGTCACTGTGAGTTTTACGGTGTAGGTGCCTGGCGCATCGTAAGTATGAATGGGATCTATTTCGTCCGAATCGAAGCCATCGCCAAAATCCCAGTACCAATCAATTACCTCGCCTTCCGAAAGATCGAAGAAGCTTACCGGATCGTTTACGGCCAGATCGCCCGTTTTATCTATAGATTCTGCTTTGTATTCAAAGTCGGCAAGACCAAGCTCTGGCACATCAATATCTATGGCATTTTGCTGGAAACAGCCCCGGCCATCATAAACTTCAATGGTCAGTCTGCCCGGTTCGGTCATTAGCACTTCATCGTTGGTACTATTACCACGAGACCATTCGTAGCGGTAATTCCCTACGCCTCCTTTAACCTTGGCCTTTACCAGCAGGCCTGCTACACGGTTCTGACAATCGATGTATGGTTCGGTACTAAAACCAATTTGCAAAGGCTCCGGCTGCAATACGGTATAAGTACCCTGAGCCTCACATCCGTTACGGTCTTTTACTGTAACCACGTAGGTTCCGGGGAATACATCGGTAATTTCAGAACTCCGCTCTCCGTTGGACCAGTGATAGGTGTATGGCCCCGTGCCACCTGAAACAATTACGTTTACCCTGCCACTCTGCGGGTCGTTGCAACGGGTAGCATCTTCAATGTAGGCATCCAGCGTGAGGGCTAGCGGCTCAATAATGTTAAAGGTTTGTTGAATGGTACAGCCTTTCTCATCGGTTACCAACACATTGTACTGACCGGGCCCAAGGTTGCTTATGGTTTCGGAAGAATGCCCTGTGCTCCAGCGAATGGCTAGTGGTTCTATACCGCCTTCAATATTGAGCGAAATGGACGCATCGTTTGCCCCCAAGCAGCTAATTTCCTTAACCTCCGGTTGAATTCGGAAGAGCGCAGGATCGGCCAGGGTATAATTGCCCTGCACCTGACAGCCATTGGCATCCGTAACCAGTACAGTGTAATCTCCGGAGCTTATGCCCAACAGGTTCTTGGTAGTGGCTCCGGTAGACCATTGATAAGAGTAAGGCTCCACTCCTCCTTTAATGTTGAGTACAATGCTGCCATTTCTGTCGTCATAGCACTGGCTTTCGTTTACAATGGCATCTTCCAGCGAAAGCTCTTCCGGTTCCGTAATGCTAAAAACGCGCTCCTGAACGCAACCATTCTCATCGCGTACCCTCACCGTATAATCGCCTACTTTGAGATTTTCTATCGAAGAAGTGGTGGCTCCCGTACTCCAAATAAAACTATACAAGCCGGTACCTCCCTCTACATCGATTACTATGCGTCCGTCATTGTCTCCCTTACAGTTTAGGTTAAACTTGCCTTGGGCTTTGATGGTGATGGGCTTGTCGGGCTGGCCTATTTGGGCACGGGCCTGAACAATACAACCATTAGCATCGGTAACCGTCACGGTATATTCACCAGCTTTGAGTGTATTGATTTGTGCTGTTCTTGCTCCTGTGCTCCACAGGTAGGTATATGGCGCTACACCTCCATTGACAAGGGCTCGCATACTCCCCGATTCATCACCAAAACAGAGTAGATCATTATAGCCTGTGAGTTGCACAGAGAGGTTTTCGGCCGGTTCGGAAATAACCACTGTGACCATGGTTGAGCAGCCGCCATCGTCTGAAACCGTAGCCTCATATACCCCGGCCTTCAGACCTGTAATATCGGGCTGGGTGGCTCCGTGAGACCAGGAGAAGCTATAATTTCCACTTCCTCCGTTGGCATCCAGAAATATTTGTCCGGTTGCCTCACCCTTACATAACACATCGAATTTCTGAACGGTCACCGTCAGATTTTCCGAATCGCCCACTTCCACACTTCGGGTTATAGAACACCCGTTGGCATCAGTAAGGGTTACATTGTAAGTTCCTCCGGACACATTGACCAGATCTTTACTGGTGCTTCCGTTAGACCATACGTAACTATAAGGGGCAGTACCTCCCGTTGGGGTAACTCTTATGGCTCCGTCATTGTCGCCCAAACAAGAAGAGTTGGTTACATCGAACGACAAATTGAGAGGCTCAGGGTCTTCAACTTCATAGTTTTGCTGAATGGAGCACCCTCGCGCATCGGTTATGGTTACGGAATACGTTCCTGCAAAAAGTCCGCTTACATCGCGCTGTGCCGAACCATTGGACCAGGCATAGCTATAGGGCGCAGTACCGCCTGACACCGCCAATTGAATCCTACCTCCCGGCTGCGAATTACAAAATGCATCGGTAATGGAGGCCGTGGCCGACAGTTCAGCAGAGGGAGCCTGTACCACCACCTGTAGTTGTTGTTCGCAGCCCCTGGCATCGGTAACTGTTACTTCATAGGTGCCCCCGGCCAGATTACTTATGTCTCGGGTAGTAGCACCATTGTTCCAGGAGTAGCTGTATGGCAAAGTTCCTCCCGAAACGCTCAAGCTCACCCCTCCATCGTTGGCACCAAAACAAGACACATGGGAGGTTACCTGATTTATGGTGAGCGGTAGGGGTTCAGTAAGCTGCCATGAGGCTGAAGAGGTACACCCGTTGGCATCGGTTATGGTTAATTGATAGGTTCCCGGGGCAAGCCCCGAAATGTCTTCTGTAGTAGCACCGTGGTTCCAGGCATAAGTATAAGGTGCCACTCCACCACTCACGGTCACATCGACTGCTCCATCGCCCTCACCTCTGCATGAAATTGGGCTAACACTGGCCGAAATGGCCAGTTGATCGGGGCTGCCAACCGTATATACCGCGCTGACCATACAGCCGTTTTTGTCAGTTACGGTTACCTGATAATCTCCACTTTCCAGCCCCACAATATCCTGAGTCGAGGATCCGTTATTCCAGCTGTATACATAAGGGCCTGTTCCTCCCGTAACTGATAGGTCTATAGCTCCCTGACCATCGCCAAAACAAAGTTCATCGCTCACCACGGCACTCAGACTGAGGGCCGCTGCAGGCTCGCCAACCGTTACATTCTGAGACAGTGTACATCCCATGGCATCCGTTACAATTACCTGGTAAGTGCCTCCTGACAAGTTGTTCAGGTTGCGCGTGGAGGCCCCATTAGACCATGAGTAGGTGTAAGGAAGGGTTCCTCCGCTAACATTCAGGGCTATGGCTCCATCGCTTGCTCCAAAGCAAGTGACATTGGTTGCAGAGAAGCCAATATTCATAGCCAGTGGCTGAGAAATACTGAATGTTTTATTTACTGAACATCCATTGGCATCCGTAATTAGCACGGTGTAATTTCCCGGGTTTAAATTACTGAGGTCTTCGGAGGTTTCGCCATGGCCCCACGCGAAAGTATATGGCAAAGTGCCTCCGCTGACCTCAATGTCTATTGCTCCATCGGCCGCTCCATAGCAGCTAATGTTCGATGTTGTACCGCTTACCGCCAAAACTGCGGGACCGCCTACAGTATATGTACCTGAAACGGTGCAGCCTTTGCTATCAGTTACCACTACCTGATAAGTACCTTGAGCCAAGCCACTTAAATCTTTGGAGGTAGATCCTTGATTCCAACTATAGTTGTAAGGAGCAGTTCCTCCACTAACATTAAGGCTAATGGCTCCCTGGCCATCTCCAAAGCAAAGTTCATCGGTAATGGAGGCATTTATGTTTAAAGCAGCGGCCGGTTCGGCAATGGTATAGTTCTTTACGGTTGAACAACCGTTGGCATCGGTTATGGTAACGGAGTAGTTGCCTCCCGACAAGCCTGTAACATCTTGGGAAGTGGCTCCGTGAGACCAGGAGTAGGTGTATGGAGCAATTCCTCCCGAAACCGACAAATCAATGGCTCCGTCCGAGGCTCCAAAGCAACTTACATCGGTAACTATTTCTCCAATGGAAAGAGCCAGGGGTTGCGTAATAGACCAGCTTCCGAAAGTACTGCATCCATTGGCATCGGTTAGCGTCAACGAATATGTACCGGGAGCCAGATTACTAAGGTCTTGATCGGTTGAGCCATTGCTCCAATTGTAGGTATATGGGCCAACTCCTCCGGTCACGGAAACATCAATACTCCCATTGGCCGCTCCGTTACAGTCCACAGGCAATGCACTGGCCGATAACTGGAGTGCGTTTGGTCCGCCTACCGTAAAGTCGGTCGTCAAGCTACAGCCATTGTTATCTGTTACGGTTACCTGATAAGTGCCTCTTGAAAGCCCGGCTACATCTTTGGTTCCCGGCCCGTGATTCCATGAGTAGGTATAGGGTGCTGTACCTCCTGTTATGGTAAGGGCAATCGCCCCCTGCCCGTCACCAAAGCAAGACTCATCGGTTACTGCCCCAGTCACTGCCAGGGCACTGGAAGGCTCGGCAATCGAATAGTTTCTGATGGTAGAACATCCATTGGCATCGGTAATGGTAACACTGTAATTGCCTCCGGAAATGTTGAACAAGTCTTGGGTAGTGGCCCCGGTATTCCACAGGTAAGTATAGGGGGCTATTCCGCCTGTCACTGAAAGATCTATGAAACCATCGCTAAGGCCAAAACACGAAACATTTTGAACGTTTTCCGTCACGGTGATGGCCAACGGTTGCGTAATGGTAAAGGAGCGGGTTAGGCTACAGCCTGCGGCATCGGTAATGGTTACCTGATAAGTGCCTGCCGTAAGTCCGGTGAGATCTTCTGTGGTCGCTCCGTTGCTCCAGGTAAAACTATATGTTCCCGTACCCCCTGTTACACTAAGGTCAATTGCACCTGCAGCATCGCCATGGCACAAAATATTGGTTTGGCTGGCACTAACCAGGAGGGCCGGAGGCATGTTAATGGTGTAGGTTTCCTGAATAAAACATCCATTGGCATCAGTAATGGTTACCTGATAATTGCCATCGCTAAGTCCTGAAATATTTTTGGTGTTTGCTCCATTGCTCCAGGCATAAGTATATGGTGCTGTACCTCCTGCCGGATTAAGCTCAATACTGCCATCGCTACCCCCAAAACAGCTAATATCGGCCACAGTAGTGGTGGTACTTAAGGGGGCAGAGGGCTCGGTTATAGCAATGGTTTCCACATAGCTACAACCGTTGTTGTCAGTAACAGTGAGGGTATAGTTGCCTGCCGTAAGTCCGGTGAGATCTTCGGTGGTCGCTCCGTTGTTCCAAGAATA
>CESQ01014385.1_pt1 | contig 20566 bp, 18 predicted proteins | sample 361401 | NCBI WGS metagenome assembly CESQ01 (sample SAMEA2622119, study PRJEB7988) | marine metagenome | isolation source: saline water (ENVO:00002010), including | reverse complement strand
GAGAAAGGTTTCCACATAATTTGCGATAAACCTCTAGCTATGAATTTGAAAGAGTGTGAAGAATTAGTCCAAGCCAGTACTGCTCAAGATATTATATTTGCACTTACACATAATTATACTGGGTATCCGATGATAAGAAATGCAAAAGAAATGTGTCACCAAGGAGAATTAGGAAGTATTAGACTTATTCAAGCCGAATATGCTCAAGATTGGTTAACTGAAGATCTTGAAAACAAGATTGATAGCGGTGGAAATAAACAAGCTGCTTGGAGAACTGACCCTGCTCAATCAGGTGGAGGTGGTTGTATTGGAGATATTGGCACTCATGCTTTCAATCTAATAAGATTCATTACAGGCCTCCAACCGCAACAAATTTCTGCAGAATTAACTAGTTTTGTTCCAGGACGAAAACTTGATGACAATGCTCAAATATCCATACGTTTTAATGGTGGAGCTAAAGGAACTATTTGGTCTTCTCAAGTAGCACCAGGTAATGAAAACCATCTACAAGTTAGAATTTATGGAGAGAAAGGTGGGCTGGAGTGGTGCCAAGAAGACCCAAACTACCTTTATTTTACTAAATTTGGCTTTCCAAAACAAAAAATTACTCGTGGTGGAGCTGGATCCCTTGCTGCCGCTAATGATGTTACAAGAATACCACCGGGACATCCTGAGGGATACTTAGAGGGTTTTGCTAATATCTATACAGATGTAGCTAATGCTTTAACTGATAAAATAAATAATGATTATGACCCAGCTAACTATTGCTTTCCTACAGTTGTGGATGGACTAGAGGGTGTTAAATTTATTGAAAGATCTATAGCCTCAAGTTCATCTGACTCAAGTTGGGTAAGTTTTTAATTAATTCCAATTAAGCGATTTTCTAACTGTCCAATAATCATTAACTGACATTGCAAAATTTTCTAAATTAGGAATAGGTGTGTTCGTTTTATCTAAGATCTTTAAGTTTTCTTGCAATTGAGTAATTGTTGAAGCTCCAGTTAGAACAATCTTAATATAGGGTTGTTGATAAACCCATAGAAAAGATAACTCTTCCAAACTTAAATCTAATTCTTTAGAAATCATTTTGAGACTTTCAATTTCTTTTAGATGTAGATTTTGATTTGCATTAGTTAGTCTTCCATTTGAAAAAACTTCTTTAGCTATAATATTAATTTTTTGATTTGATGCCTCTTTAAGAACGGGAATGCATGATTGATCAAAAATATTGATAGTTGATTGAAGGAAACTAAAAAGTTTAAGTTTTTCGTTAACTCTAATCAAATTTTCAATAGTCTTTTTTTGTTCAGGACCTGTTGTTGAGATGCCAATATCTACACCCCCTTTTTTTATAGCTTCAAGTTCTTTGATAACTTCAGAGTCTTCCAAAACATTGCTCTCGGGCGTAACAGAATGAATGTGATAGAGATCTATATTTTTTCCTAAATTCAATCTAGTTTCAACCCATTGATGTTTTAAAAACAAAGCAGAGTGGTCCTTTCTTTCATGTTTTTCAGCATTTATTTCCCAATTAGCTAAATACTCATATCCCCATTTAGAGCCTACAAAACCATCGAAATTTGATTTTTTTCTTATCCAACTTGCAAGAAATTCTTCAGCATCTCCATAAACCCTAGCTACATCAAAATAGCGAATACCACTGTCGTAAGCGTAATCTAAAACTTCATGGCAATTTTTTTTAATCTGAGGTCTAGATTTGTCATCACCCAAGTCATTACCATGCCCAATATTAATATAACCCGGTCTACCAAGTGAGGCTAAACCCAACCCAATTTTATTATCGAGTTTAAACAACTAAAAATTTTTTAATTTCTGATTTTATAGAGTATGGATCAATTAAATGAATAGTTTGAAAACCAAGCTGTATAGCTGTTTCAATATTATCTTTGCGATCATCTACAAAAAGTGTTTCCTCTGGGACTAAGTTAAATCGAGATGCTGCTAATTGATATATTTTGGGATCAGGTTTAACTAAAAATTCTCTTCCAGAGATAATTTTATCATCAAACTCTTTCAAGAATGGATATTGTTCCTCCATCCCATCATAAGTTTCATCAGACCAATTAGACAGGACATAACAAGGATAATCTTGAGATTTAATTTTTTGAAAAATGTCAATAGAGTCTTGATAAGAGCCATTGACCATTTTTCTGTGATTGGGGTAGTAAAGCTTAATTTCTTTTTCATGCTCTGGGAATTTTTCAATTGCTTCTCTAACAGCAATATCAATTTTGACACCCGCATCACATCGCATGTCTAGATGTGGAAATGCTATATTCGTTAGAAAATTATCGAGATTTTTTTCATCAGGTATAAATTCTTTAAGAACATGTCTAGGGTTCCAATCAAAAAATACATTCCCTAGGTCAAATAGAAATTTTTTTACAGCCATGGCCTAATCGATAAAAGAGTTTAGGAGATTTTCAAGGTATTCTTGGCGACCTGATTTAGGCTTAGGGTTAATATTCTCATTAATCACCTTTTGATGGATATCTTGCAAAGACAACGATTGCATAATATTTGAATTTTGACTCCATAGTTCATATCTTTGATTTAAAAAATTTGCGTAAGATCCATCATTAATCATTTTTTCAACTGCAATAAGTGCTCTGGCACAAGTATCCATTGAACCTATATGCGCATAAAATAAGTCTTCTGGATCGATGGATTGTCTTCTAAGTTTTGCATCCATATTAAGACCACCTGATGAAAACCCTCCATTTTGATAGATATAATAGAAAGGCAAGATTAACTCTTCAACATTGTTTGGAAATTGATCGGTGTCCCATCCCACTAAATAGTCTCCTCTATTAATATCAATACTTCCAAAAACTCCATTTGCTAAAGCGTAAGCTATTTCATGTTCAAATGTGTGTTTAGCTAAGATTGCATGATTTACCTCAATATTTAACTTAAATTCTTTTTCTAGACCATATTTTTGTAGAAAAGCAAAAACGCTAGCAGAGTCAAAATCATATTGATGCTTAGTAGGTTCATGAGGTTTTGGTTCAATTAAAAGAGCACCCTTAAATCCTATTTTATGTTTGTGTTCAGCAACTAGATTTAAAAATCTACCCAGTTGATCAAGTTCTTGTTTCATGTTTGTATTAATAATAGTTTCATAGCCTTCTCTCCCACCCCACAATACATAATTTTGTCCTCCAAGAAATTTAGTATTCTCCATACACATTTTAACTTGGGCAGCTGCATACTGAAAAACTTCAGGATCAGGATTTGTGGCTGCTCCAGACATGTATCGACGATGACTAAACAAATTTGCAGTTCCCCATAATAATTTTACTTTAGAATTTTCTAGTTTTGTTAAAATTTCATCAACTATAGTTTTTTGAATTTTTTCTGTTTCAGAAAAGTTTGAACCCTCTGGGGCTATGTCAACATCATGAAAACAAAAATATGGAATTCCAAGTTTATCAAAAAAACTAAATGCATTATCTAGTTTATCTTTGGCTTGATCAATAGGATCTCCTGACTCCATCCATGGTCTAAGGAAAGTTTGTCCACCAAAAGGATCGCCACCTGGCCAATTAAAAGTATGCCAATAGCATACTGCCATTCTAAGATGTTCTTCTAAAGATTTACCTAAGACTTTTTTATCGGCATCATAATATTTAAATGATAAAGGATTAATGGAATCCTTGCCCTCATATTTGATATGTTGAATATTTTTGAAATAATCAGACATTAGCTAATCGTAATAAAACATGGGAGCTTTTTTGAACTCTTCCCAAGCGTGGGGATCGTGGCCAGTTACAACCATTGCTTTTTTTTCTTTGGCAATTTTCTTTAATTTTTTAACAGAATCTACAACATCCACTGCAGAGCAAACCAAACCTGGTAAGGTCAAATTATTCCAGTGATCCATTGTATAAGCAGCATCTATAGTTAATAGAACGTAACCCGTATTAGGTAGATTAACTAGAAAAGACTGATGACCTGGCGCGTGACCGGGCGTGAAAATTAAAATAACTGATCCATCCCCAAAAAGATCATAAAAATCATCATTTTTGTGGTCTAAGAATTTCCAGTTTATATTAGGTTTATCAAAATCTTTTCTAATATATGCAGGCTTAGAAAACCAATCAGGGTTAAAAGCATAATCATACTCTTTTTGTTGAACTAGATGAGTGGCATTTGGGAACCTGCCGATACCACCTGAGTGATCGAGGTGTAAATGTGAATGTAGGACATATTTAACACCAGCAGGATCAACACCGATATTATTAAGTTGGTCTATGCAATTTTCTTTCTTTCCCATTACAGGTTCATACGCTGCAACTACCGCCCCCCAATGGGCATGCATATCTTCGCTCACTTCTTTGGCATTACCTCCATCAATAACAACATCACCTTTGGGATGTCTTATCAAAAACCACGGTACTGGAATTTCAAAATCTTCGTTAGACTGATTCATTTTAATATATTTCATTTTTGTTTTTAAAGTTCCAGTTTGAAACATATATAGTTTAATATCTGTGGAGGTATTGGTTAGATGATTGTGTTCAGCTTTTGATTGAGCTATTGCTTCTTTAATAGAATAATCATTACTTTTTTGTTTTTTTTTATTTTGAATAATATCATCAAACTTTTCTAGATCAGATTTTTTGTAGTCAGTAGTTGGATTTTTTTTCATTTATTTAAACTCTATCTCAACAAATCTATAAGGAAAATTATTATTATTTAAAACATTATGGTTTACACCTTTTTCTCTAAAATAAGAATTGCCTGATGTAAGTTTAGAGATTGTGGTCTCACCATCGTGGTTAATTATTTTTAATTCTCCGTCCATCATAGGAACAACTACATAATCATACTCATGTACATGCTGGCCTGTTTCATCACCTACCTCAAAAGACCACTCTGTAACCTTAGTCTTGTCGTTATCTATCATAACATTGGCTGTTGCCATGCTGTTAAATATTTCTACAGGGAACGCTCTCAGCTTTTTCTGCTTTAAGAGCTTCTGCAGCCTTAGTAGCTTCTGCTTCAGAGTCAAAAACCATATCTGGGAAGAGAACGAAAGGCTTTGCTCGATCGGCACTCAATTGACCAACACACCATGTCTTACCAGGATCTACGCACATAACCATGTAGGTTCCGGGAATAGGTCCATAATGTCTGTTATTAAGTGCAAAAAGGCACTCTGCCATATCATTCAGCTTATCTACATCTAAATTTTGTAGAGCTTTTTTTTCTAAATCATTAATTGGTGTATCTAAAGCACCAAGGGTTTCTTTACCCCAGGGAATTTCCTGCATATTCTCTTTTTTCATCTAAGGTAAGGGTCCATCCTTAAGGAAACCTTTGAGAGTATTCTCCATTATTTTGGATACATTATTGTTATAGTTATTATGAGATAAACTACCACACCAAGCTAATGAACCAGGTGCAAACATTGCTCCATCGTTAGGTGTTTTATAATAAATCATATCTGCTCTCACCATTGGATTTTCGTGTCCTCCACCATAATAGCCTCTCACTGCAAAGTGAATTTCTTCATTAACCTGAAGCATCATATTGGAGTGATCTTGAGATCTTGCAAGATAAAAAGCATTGTGAGGAGTTCCAAATTCTAGATCATATCGGTCTAATTCTAACCCAGCTGCGCCACCTCCTACTAAACCAAAATCACCAATAACTTCATCAGCCCCAATTCCTTCAAAAATCCAAGAACACTCAGGCTTAAAGCTATCCTCTTCTCTTTTATAGTAAGAAGAGACATCAAAACCATAAGAGGTGAAAGTTAAGCCACAAACTTTGGACGGAATTCTTCCTCTTGCTCTCCACATACCTCCAAATTTTCCATCAAAAGCATTGTTGTACTCGCCAGGATTAGAGGTCCAAGCTCTTGTTCCTGCTTCACCTTTTCTAACTTCAGTAATATTAGAATTATCAGGATGATATTCACTGATCCAATAAAATCCATCTGAGCCTAAATAAAAACATCTACCACCTTGCATTTGATATGACTCAAGAGCATCCATATATTTTTCAGATGAATATTCAGGATGGCTCCCTGTTAAAACGACTTTATATCTATTTAAAAGATTTACGCCTTCGTGTTCGAGATCTTCATCTGTTAAAACATCAAATTCAAAGCCTTTTTCTTCTAACCAATCTGTTAAATGAAGATCGGCATTTAATTGCCAAAGAGATGGTGATAGCCAATGTCTATACTTTGGTCTCATATTTAAGATAGGTCTTAGCCTTGATGAAATAGAAACTCCATGTCCATCAGAATGCAATGAGTACGTCGATAAACCATACTCTCTGTGCTCATTTAAATATAAGTCAGATGGATTTAACACTGGTACCTTTCCAGCTAATAATTGGGCCACAACTGAATTTGTACCTAGGTTATCATTTGAATAGGCCATATAGCTGTTAGTTGGTAATAAAAATAAAATTTTAGATGTAGCTTTACCTTTTGGTGGCTTAACACAAAAGGGAATATAATCTTCAAACTCAGACTCTTCTCTTCCATCTACTCTTAATCTAGCCGCATAGACTCCACTTTTTAAATTTTCAGGAACCTTTAGTGTAAAATCAACATCCCATCGTGCATCATCTATATCATCATCGTGGAAATGGATAGCACCATACTCCTCGGGTTTATGGTGAAAAACCATTTCGTCAGCAGTCCAGTTATGACCAGTCATACCTCTATTTGGCATATTAATAATAAACCCATGGTGATTATTTGGAGATGTATCAACTATTTTAGTAGAAGAGATATTTTTTCCAATATTGGCATGAAAATCCCATGCAGCAACGACTGTAGATCTAATATGAGTGTTACACTCATCGTAACTTGAAGCTAATGATTCTATTTCTGCTTTAGATAGAGCCACATTAGATAATCTTGGTCTATCTATCTTACCATTAAATGTTTTAGTTTGTTCAGGAAGCTCAATTGGTTCTGGCACTTCTTTAAAATGACCACCTGATATATTTCTACCAGATCTATTATTTAGAGAAGATGCAGCAATTAAAACAGGAGAGTCATTTGAAGCAGGGATAACTGAGCTTGTAGTTTCAATAATTGCAGATGTTTCCTCAATAGGATTTAATATTGCCATTCCTAGTCCACCATTTGTTGAAGTAACTCTTGGCTCTTGATGAAGAGTCAGTCTTCTTGTTTTCGCATCAAAAGTGGCGATAACAAGATACCAAACTTTTCTTAAAAGTTTTTTTTCTGATGAAATAGTTGTAACTTGTGAACCATCACCAATTTCTACTGACAGACAGCCATTATCATCGACAAAAAGGCCGAAGCCTTTCTTATCTTGTTCGTTAAATTTTGTAAGGATGCCTTGCCTACCTTTATCTGGCGTTGTTGGAAAGATATATGCCTGCATCGTGAAGCTTTCAATATTCAAATTATCGTGCTGAGGAACTACTATATAAGAGCCTCCATGTATCCTTTGATTTTTACCTTGATAAGAACCATTACATGAGGCACTAATCTCCTCCTCTTTATATCCTGGACCCTCTGGATTAGTATCTCCGTGAATTAATCTTACAAGCTGGACATCAAACCTATCATCGTTCTCAGCATTTATATAAAATTTTACTTCTTCTCCTGGATGTGCTGAGTACTTATCACTGTATCCTGTTATTTTTAACATTCTTATTCCCCACTATATTCTTCAAGTAATCTGTTTATTCTTTTTAAAAAAATTGCGTGTTCACACGCTTCTTCAGATGAATAGGAATCCTCAGTTATTTCTACAGGCTCCCCCCTGACTCCTGTGGTAATTCCAATTCTATAATCCTCGTGAAGTTTCAAGCATACAGTTACAAAACCATTCTCTTTACTACCTCTTCTTAATTTATCTAATAATGTTTGAAGGTCTTGACTATGCTGAATAACTTCATGGTCTCTTGTAGCAGCTCTTCCAACTGGGGTTGCCCTATGCTCATCTATGAGGGACTTTAATTTTTGAGGGTCTCTAAGCATAGGTAAAATATATTTTTTTGTAATAAAATCATCAGTATGCTTATGGCCTTTATTCAATTGCACATTAGAAGGTTGTTTATAACTAAAATCTGACATCAGTTTATTGTAGTTCCTCTTTTCTCCTCAAACAGTTTTTCGTTCCAGTATTTGAAACAGAATACGAAAAAAGGAGCAATAAATAAAGGTTTTTTTAGTTTTCTGACATTCATAACGCATAAACCGAAAGGATAACTGTTGCCACAGCCATACCTATTAATATAAGTGGCCACCCATATCCTCCGCCCATTCTGTCAATGTAATTTCCTTTTTCCTCAATATCGTCGGGTGCAGAGTATTCATCTCCATTTAAAATTGGTTTTTTAGGGAGTGTTGATAAGTCGAGTTTATTAGCCATAAACCAAATTAGAAGTACACCAGCAGCCCACCAAATAATTTGGTATGCCCAAAGTGAGGGTATCCCCATTATCCATTTATCATAAGTTTGATCAGCACTTCCAAAAATTAAATTTCCAAAGACTAATCCTGGACCTATTGAGAAAAAAGCCCAGATAAGAAACAAAACATATGCTAATGACTTTATCTTTTTTCTTGAAGGATGAATGCCCATGTGATCATTCATAAAATCATGAAAACTTTGTCGATGTTCTTTATCAATATCATTACTAGAAAAAGCAGAAGATAAAAAACATACAATTACATTAAAAAATAAACCCCAAAGTCCAGAGTAAATTGTAAGAGGCCACCTTCCCCAAGGTAAGGCGTTACCTGTTAATTTATGTCCAAAAGTTTCTGCAAGAATTACAAAGAACATCCCTGTTATAAGTCCTAAAGTGGCTCCTGTTTTTGTAATCCATGGGAACCAAATCATTCCTAAAAGAACTGGAAATAGTTGAAATCCAAATGCAATAGCTAGCCCCCCTAGAAGTATTAGAGAGGTCTCAAAAAATGTTGCAAGATATAAAGCACCTAAACAAATTAGTAGCATGGCAAGTCTAGCCACAAGCAACTCTCTCTTCCATGAAGGCTCTTTATCGATATAGGGTCTATAAAGATCTCTTGCTACCATACTACCTGAAGTCATTAAAAAAGCTGCAAGTGTTGATTGGAGAGCGCCAATTAAACAAATTGCTAAAAATCCAACTAAAATTGGAGAGGCAACGGTAAGACTTCCAATAAATGTAAAAACAAGAGATGAAATATTATTAAAATCCAACTCGGGTAATAATTGATTGAGAGCAAAGCCATTCAAATTTATTGAAGAATTAGCACCTAATAAATTAGCCCCAACTCCTAATAAAGCAGCGAATATAAACAAAAATACCCCTACAATTGCCCCAGATCCCCATATTTGATAGTAATAAAATGATTTGGGAGATTTAACACTATAGCTCCACATTGAAAAAGTTGGAGATAAGATAATTCCCATATAAGAAAGAGAAAAAGATAAAACCATAACAGCAGTCCATGGCCCTCCTGAGGGATTATTCTTTCCAATTCCAGCAACCCATTGTATTACACCTGGTACATTAAAAAATCCTGATAAATCTCCCCCTCCATATCCTTTTGTAGTTCCCCATGATCCAAAGGATACAAAATTATTAGCAGTAGATAGATCATCAAAAAAATCTAATCCATTTAAATAATAGAAAGCACCAAAACCTATTGATATAAATAAAATAAAAAATAACCATGATTGAACAACACCAATACTAATCATTGGTTTAAAACCTCCCGAAACGATATAGAAGAGAACTACTGCTGTTAATACCCACATAGCAGAGTCTCTTCCTATCTCACCTGCGCTTATGTATTCGACCATACTTCCGGTAGCCCCTATAATAATTCCAAGAAATGGAACTGCAAAAAACAAAGCTATAATTAAAATTATAATTCGAAGTGTGTGGCTTTTATAATATTTGAAATACATCTCACCTGGAGTAATAAAATTATATTTTCTACTTAACATCCATTGACGTTTGAAAAATAAAATACTTCCAAGTGGTATTGTTATCACAATTGCTGCTGTTGCTAAGAAAGGGTATCCATCTGCATATATTAAAGATGGATAAGTTATAATTGTAATACCAGCAAATGTTGCGGCAGTGGCAGAGAAAAAGAAAACCCATGACGATATGCTTCTATCTGCCAAGTAATAAGACTCTGGTGAATTATTTTTTCTTAATGTCCTAGCTCCCCAAAATAAGCAAAAACTCCAGTAAACTACTAGGAAGAAAAAAAACCAATATAAGTTAGCTAACATAAAACAATGTTAAATTAAGAATTATATTCAGTTTTTTCCTTAATTATTCTTAGAGCCTCTAAAAGGTATACTCGGAAAAGTTCATGATTTTCACTCATAGGAAAATGGCCTATGTCTTTCATTTCAATGTAGACGCCACCCTTAATTTGCCTTGCAGTATCTTCAGTAGCCTCTGGTGGTGTTAAATAATCATAATCACCTGTCAGCATAATAACAGGGCATTTGTGACCATCTATATTTTGAAGTTCATCTCTTAAATCATGATCTACTGAATAAAAATGAAGGTCGCCTTTAAAAGCCTCTGAGCCTTGAGTGTAATAATGCCATGTAAGCCATCTATCCATATCAGGAGATTGGGGTGCCATTAGATCCCATACACCACTTCCACAAACCTGTGCTGCATTAGCGTGAGGATGTCTCCACCAATCGATATAAAATCCTGGTGAATAATGAGCAGCCTCAACTGGGATAACTGCTTTAAATTTATTTGGATATTTTAATGCAAGTTGTAAAGCAACATTTCCACCAAACGAAGATCCCATAAAAATTGGATTATCAAGGTCTAAAGCCTTGCATAGTTCTAAAATAAAATTGCAGTAGTGCTCAGCAGTGAGTTTATATTCTTCTTTCCACCATTCAGTATTGTGGGCTGGGTCTGACTTTCCATGCCTTGGAAGATCATATGCTATTACTTGATAATTTTGGGTAATTTCGTCGTCCTCAAGTAATCCCCTCCATTGGTGATTATGACAACCAGCAGTATGTTGACAAACTAATGGTGTTCCTTTTCCATTTGAGAGGTAGAAAACTTTATATTGTTGCCCATCAACTTCAATAGTCACATACCTACCAATAGGGTCATGATGTTTAACTGCCATTAAAAACTCTCCTTACTATAAGATAACATTATACTGGAACTCCTGTTTTTCTTAGGAGCTCAAATTGAACAACAAAATTTCTGAGATTTTGCATCAAAATTAAATGATTGCCTTCAATTAATAAATCTCTTCTAAACGAGGCTGCATAAATACCATGATACATTGGTTTAGGAACAGGTCTGGCGAATTCTCTCCATGTTTTTTCAGAGGCCCTCAAAGCGAAATCATATGGATCTAAACCACCTGGATTAGTATTTATGTTTTTCACTTTACCATCATGCATTTCAATAATTACTTTTGCACTACCCATGTCAAATAGAAATGAACAAGTGTAGTATTTAGCCATTGCTTTAATGGTCTCATCGCTCTCAGTAAGATCTTTAAATTTCTTAGCCCAAGATTTTATATCTATGCTCATGTTCTATTCCTATTTCTTTTTTGGTTTAATATTTTTATCTTCGTCAAATCTCATGTGTTTATCTTTTTTTGGATCTTCATAATCACCTAAGATATTCCTAATATTACTAGCTTCGCCAGGGGACATTCCTATTTCTTTTAATAAACTATCGAGGAAAGGCTGTTGTGCTCTATACCTTAGAGCAGAGTTGACGACATTGTCAGCAAGAGATCCTTTTTTGGAATCTCCGCCATAAGAGGCTGAAGATCCCTCAGGGCCACTTCCATCACCCGAAGAGGCTCCTCCTTGGCTAAAGCCAGGAAGGCCATTAACATCGACAACTTTGATAGAGTCAATATTCTGCATTGGTTTAACCCACTCTCTGATAATGCCTTCGATTTTTTCAGCTAGCTTCAGTCTTAAGGCACTTCTTCTACTTGCATCACTTCTTAAATTTTCAGCTTCATTCAGAGCTTTCTTACCAGATGCTTCAATCTCATATCTGATCTTTGCAGCCATAGCAGCAAGTTTTTCTCTTTCAGCATTCTTGCTGGCATCAATAACTCCAAGAGCTTTTGCTTTTTCAGCTTGCTCAATGTCTCGAGTAGAGTTAACTTTTTCTTCGGCCTCTACTGCCTTAGCTCGAGCCACTTCCTCTTCCATTTTAGTTTTTAAAACATTTTTAGATTTTTCTAAGACTTCTTGCTGTTTTTGCTTTTCTTCTATTTCAATTCTCTTTGCTTTTTCAATATCTAAAACTCTAGTTTCTTGTTCGGCAGCAATCTTGAAAGACTCAACATTTTTTTGTTGAGCTGTTTTAGCATTTTTGATTTGTTCTTCAGCCATAATGTAGGCCTCTTCTGACTCATACCTTTTTCTTGCCTCTTCTTTTGCTGTTTGAGCTTTTTCTTCTGCTAATTTTATATCAACAGATCTTTGTTTTTCCAGACGACTGAATTCAACATCACGTTCAAGTTCAAGGATTGATTTTTCGGTATCAACATCTCTTTGCTTGATCTCAATATCAGTTTGTTTTCTGAATTCATTTTGTTCTTTTCTTCTTTTTTCAATTTCTTGAATAAGTTTTGTTTCTTGAATGCTTTTTTCCATTTCAACAAAATCTTTTTTACCAATTCTTGCAATTTCAATGTCTTTTTGGGATGATATTTCAGCAAGTTCAGACTCTTTTTCTTTTTCAGACTTTGTTTTAACAGTCTCAGTATTTTCAATAGCCCTTTGTTGTTCTATTTCTCTTTTTTGTTGATATTTAGAAAACTCCTCTTCTTTCTCAATTTCAAGAGTTTGTTTGATTGATTGAAGGTTTTTATTTCTAATACTAACCTCTGTATCTTTTTCAATATCATTTCTTTTTTTCTTCCTAGATTGAGTAAACTCAGTGATTTGTGTTAAACCTTCAGCATCAAAAGTGTTAGATGGATCAAAAACACTAACTGGTGCCTGGTTCAAAGATGTTAAGGAAACTGTCTCTAACTCTAAACCTGTGTGTTTGATTGCATCTTCAACATGAGTAGCAACTTTCTTTATATAGTCTGATCTGTTTTCCTGAATTTCATCGAGGCTCATTTTTGCTGCCACAACACCTAAGCCATCAACAAACCTACCTTGAACTAAATCTTTTAAACTATCTGGCTCTAAAGTTCTATTTCCTAATGTTTGTGCAGCAATAGATACAGAATCTTTAGTAGGGGCAACTCTTACATAGAATTCAGCAGTTACTTCAGCTCTCATTCTATTTTTTGTAATAAAAGACTTACTTCCATTTCTTTGGACTTCAATACATAAGGTCTTCATCCCAACTGATGTGATATTATGAATAATAGGTAAGACAAAGGCACCCCCACTTATGACAACTTGCTCACCACCCATACCGGTTCTAACAAATGCAATTTCTTTAGATGATCGCCTGTATAACCAGTGTAGTAAATAAACAATAATAGCAATTGCTAAAGCTATTAAAATTATGACCGCAATAATATCTGCTCCGCTTGTAATGTTCATACCTATATATCACCTCCTAGATTGATTTTTTTAAGCATTAGCTCTTGTGTCCTGTGTTGCTGCCTTATAGATAATCATACCAAAGACAATTTTATTTAAGAAGTCTGCAAGATTATAAATGATGTTTACGCTATTTGGGTCAATACCGCCGCCTAAATGTTCAATAAAGTATCCCATTGGGTATATAGCCCAGCCAATAGTCAAAATCAGTCTATTAGAAAAAAATGCCATTTGAATATTTTCATTACCACACTTAGCATTTGCTCTTCCTGCCTCACCAACATATAGCTCTCCAAGAACATATAACCATCCAACTAATCCTACTATGAAACCTAAAGTTTTACTCATATATCCCGCTGCACCTAAGAATTCTGCAACAATAAAGACCAAAGTTCCTACTAGGAGTCTCCAAAACATACCCTGTTTTACTTTTACAACTGACATTAACATTGCATAAAAAATCAATACCTGCATTGGGAAGTTTAAAAACCAGTCTATATATCTAAGAATGGTAGGGGCAGTGCCACTTACTACCCATAAATTTTTAATGAAAAAGTAATGAATGGAAGACATAAGACAGACAACTGCAATCATTGTCATTGGGGTATGCCATCTAACACTAACTTTGCTTCTCTCAAAAAAGAAGAATAAGGTGGCTCCAATCATTGCTACAGAAATTAACCAGAAAGACCCACCCACTATGTCGTAGGGCAACAACATTTTATTCATTTACCTATATTCCTCTTATTATTAACTATATTAGTAAAAACACTGTAATTATAAGTTTTTGTTTCATTAAATGAAACGAATATTGCCTTAAAAGTATTGGTATTTTTGAAAAAACTGTTGATCATATTTGCTCTCTTATATGAGGTGCCCTTGAATACAACGCAACTAAAGGGAGAATTAATAGACCAAAAATAAACTGTTGTCCCTCAAAACTTAAACCAAGACCTGCAAGGAAAGTACTTATAACTTGTAGAGCCAGACAGCCAATAACAGTGTAGCCATACCCACCATATCCACCTAACAAGGAGGTTCCACCGACTGCAACTGCGGCAACTGTTAAAAATAAATATTGATCTCCTACTCCTATAAAGCCGCCGCCACTCCAACCTAAAAGCATGGCACCAGTTGCAGCAGATGTAAATCCACTAATCACATAGACACCCACCCAGTACAACCTCTCAGATATTGATAATCTATCTGCTGAAAGTCTTTTACCTCCTACTGCGTATAAATTTCTTCCCCATTTTGTGTGTCTCATACCAACTATTAAGACAATAGCTGCAAGAATCCAAATTAGAATAACAGGTGGAATTGGGAGTCCAAAAAATTTTCCATTTAAGGATGCAAGATTTTTTAACCAATCTGGAACAACACCAAAGACAGTACCGCCGGTGACAGTTGGAAGAGAAACTAAAATTTGAACACCACCCACGCACATGAAACCAACACCCATTGTAACTATCAGCGCCTGCCCTTGGAGATTATAACTTATCAGGCCATTGAATAAACCTACGAGAATTCCAAATATTAAAATAACAATGAAAGCTAACCATGGTGGGACGCCAAGAGAAATCATTGACATTAAACCTAAGTTTGAGGAGCCAATTAAAAAAGGTATTGAAAGATCAAGTCCTCCTAACATTACAACAAGTGTTTGACCAATTGTTGCAAGGCCCAAGAAAGATGCGAAGACCAACATTGATTTTATATTTTGGATCGATAAAAAACCATCGATTGAGACTGAACCTATAATAAAAAGACCTATCAATACTGAGACACCTATTATTACACTTCTATTTATGTTAAGGAATTTATAGGCAACAAATGCAAGAATTAAAAATCCAAGAAAAATAATTGCTGAAACAACAGTTCTTCCTGAGAAAAATCCAGGAACTAAAAAACAAAGTAATATAAATAAGCCCAAAAGAAGTAAAAAACCTGTGACAGCAATCCAGTTTCTCGATATAAGCTCCCAAAATAAACTTCTTTTAACCTCATCTTCAGGCTTATTAACTTGCCCAGATTCATCTTTTTTTTCAAATATTCTATAAGACCATTTGATAGAAAAATGATGCCACCCCCATAAAACTAGAGCTGTAACTGCAACTGAATAAAAAGCTACTTGTACCCAGTCAGTTCTATCAACATAACCTAATACAGCCGTTCCTATTCCTGCCGCTACTGCAAAGAATATCCCTAAACCTTTCGAAAAATTAAATGTTCTTTTTTCCATATTAATTAAACATTTCTATCTTCTGATAGACCTCCCCATTTTTCAAGCCCTTCTTGAGACTTTAACTTTACTTTATAAACACTAAATGCTTGCCAAACCAAAGGTGCAGATAAAATAGTAATTACAGTGATTAAAAACATTTTCCAAAATGGATAACCTACTCCATAAAACAATGAAGACCATGTAAGGGCTGCTATGCTTAATATAGGTATATATCTTTTAAATCTTTGATAAGAAATCTTACCTTGGAGTGTGAGATAGGTAAAAAATTGAAATACAAAGATTGCAAAAATAATTAGACCTGTTTCTTTAAGCAAAGTTATATTTTCACCTAAAAATTCTCCTCTTATGGGCTCATTATATTTAACAGAAGAAGTATCACCTATACTAAGTTCAGTAATGATTGGAGAAAAATATTTAGAACCATCGTCTGATATCATAATACCAGATGGTGAGCCTAAAAAGTAAATACCTAAAATTGCTAATAAGCCCAAAAATACAATAAATATATTATTTAAATTTACTTGAGAAAATAATGTTGGGGCAGTTAGAAGAAATAATAAAAGACAAATCAGTATTACAGCATATCCATCTATACCAAAGAAGCTTTGTCTATTAGCCTCAACTCCATAATACGAAACACCAGCGAATACAATAAATGAGACCGCAATTGCAAAGAGGACTAATGTTTGCGATTTAATTTCTTTTCTAAATTTTGGCATGGCAATTATAACAATTGCCGAGGTAAAAAATACTATTCCAGCGAGAGTGGCAATCGCATAGGCAACCCCTACTAAGAGACTAGATGATGTAAAATCTGGTAGACCGGATCCAACTCTCAGATACTCAGAAGAAAAATATTGTGGAGCATAATTCAATATATACTGGAGATTTGACCCCAAATCTTGATTCACAAAATTAACATTTCGAGTTCCACTAAAGACACATCCAAAAAATATTACAATTGAGGCAATTATGAAAGAGACTGTCGGTGCATCTCTATGCTTAATTAAAAGATAAATAAGATAAATAAGGGAAGCAATGCCTATTGCAATAAATAACCACACTGTAGAGTTACCTCCCTCTGCGCAAGCTTTACCTGTAATTAAACAATCACTTCCTGACTCAAGAGCTTTTTCAAAGATTTCAGCATCTTTTGACTTACCACCAAATCCACCAACAGTTCCACGAGTTACCTGATCAAACTTCATGTGGATTTGGACAGCAGCTGCACTTAACATTCCAATTACAAAGAAAACAAAAACAGAAAGGTTTTTTAGAGCTTTTTGAATATACGGAAGTGCAATTAGTATTAATAAAGAAGCTACCAGAACTGCGCCATAAGAAAGATCTGTTACAAAACTTTGAAACCTCTCAAATCGAAAAGTTGATAATATGAAATTAATTAAGTATATGTTAAGAGCACCTAAAATTGCACCAAAGGCGCCACCCCTTCCTCCTACCAAGCTAGAACCTCCGAGAACTAAAGCAGTAATAGCCATCAAAGTGTAAGTTGTACCTTGAGTAGGGTCTCCAGAGCCTATTAAACCTGTAAAAGCAATAGCAGCCAAAGCTGCATAAACACCACCTATTATATGAGCGCCTATTCTTACTAAATAAATTCTGACACCGCTTGTATAAGCAGATTTTTCATCAGATCCCATTAATTTCAAATGTTGCCAAAATGCGGTGTGAGTTAAAGCATACCAAATGAGTGTTGAAAAAATTAGTAGTATGAGTGTTGGCTGAATTATTTCAGTTCCTGCACTCCAAGATAACATCCAGTCTGGGGCTCTTCCTCCTGGTCTGGGTAAAATGACAAGGTTTATACCTGAAAAAGCCAAAAACATACTCAATGCAACAATGATTGGCTGCACACGAACAAATAAAACAATTAATGCATATAAAAATTGATAGATAATTCCTATTGCAAGAGCACATACAAAATAAGCAACTGGGGACTGAATATATCCAGCTCCATAAAGTTGAATAGTAGTTACATTTATAAAACCAATTAGGGGGCCCATTGATAGGTCAACAGTTACACGACCTGAAAGAGCAAGAGCTGTTAGTGCGTAAGTGGCCAAAATTAAGGGAGTAGAAACCATTATTGCAGTTCCAATACCAGACGGAGATATAATCTGAGGACCCCTAATAAGAGCAAAAATAATTAACGCAAAAAATATAAATATTGGAACAATAAGATATTTGGTTGATTGTGGGTCTGAACCAGAAACTTGAGAGGGTTTTATAGCATTAAGGACTTGTGTAACCATGGGTTTAATCGAAGAAAACTACCTTCATTTCCTCGCCATTATTTAATGACCGTGATTTATTTCTCATGACTCCCAAATTATCTGTTTCTACAATTTTAATTTTTGTTTGATCTATGTCATTGATATTTTTAATTTTGTTATAAGAGTTAACCTGAGTGATTAATGTATTTAAATTATTCTCTATATATTTTGTATTATGTGTTCCTTTTTTAAAATTTTTATCTTTTAATAAAGAAATTAAAAAGGGAATATTAGTTTTAATACCCTTGATTTCAATATTTTCTAAATATGAAATTAATTTTTCAATAGCATCCTCTCTTACTAATCCATGTGAAATGATTTTTCCAATCATGGGATCATAATAAAAACTAATTTCATCATTTTTTTCGAATCCCCAATCGAGACGAATGCCATTTGGAGGATGGGGCAATAACATTTTAGTAATTTTTCCAGGAGATGGTAAAAAATTTTTTAAAGCATCTTCTGCATAGACTCTACATTCAATTGCATGGCCATATGTAGAAATTTTTTCTTGATTAAGAAATTTAATTTTTCTATTAAATGCATATTTAATTTGCAAAGAAATTAAGTCATTATTTGTAACTAATTCAGTAACTGGATGTTCTACTTGAATACGAGTATTCATTTCTAAAAAATAATATTTTTTATTATCTAAATCATAAATAAATTCTATAGTACCTGCACCTTGGTAATTCACGAATGAAGCTAATTTTACTGCAGACATTGCCATTTGTTCAATAATATCTCTGGGAATTTTGGGCGCTGGAGACTCTTCAATTATTTTTTGATATCTGCGCTGCATTGAACAGTCTCTTTCGAATAAATGGACAGAGCCATTTTTTCCAAACCCAAAAACTTGAATTTCTATGTGCCTTGCATTGGTGATGAATTTTTCAAGGAAGACACTTCCGTCCCCAAATGCTTTTTTGGCTAAATTACTTGTTTTATCAATTGCTTTTTCAAGATCTGAGAAACTATTAACTACGTTCATCCCTATGCCACCGCCACCAGCACTTGATTTTACCAAAATCGGAAACCCAATTTTTTCACATTCTTTTTTCAACTGCTCATTTGTTAAATTAGCTATTTCATTGATACCAGGGCAGATCGGGACATTTGATTTTAATGCTAAATTTCTCGCTATATCCTTATTGCCCATTGAGCGAATAGTTTCTGGCTTGGGTCCGATCCATACTATTTGACTATCAATAATCTTTTGTGCAAATTGATCGTTTTCAGATAAAAAGCCAAAACCAGGATGAATGGCGTCAACTTTTGCCTTTAAAGCAACATCTATAATTTTTTTATATGACAAATAACTTTCTTGGGATTTACTTGGACCAATATGAAAAGCTTCATCAGCCATTTTTACATGCTTAGCATTTTTGTCTGCATCGGAATAAACAGCAACAGATTTATATCCAAGAACCTTACAACTCTTGATTATTCTATTCGCAATTTCTCCACGATTAGCAATTAAAATTTTTTTCATTTATCAGTAACTATATAAGGCATTTTCTTCTCAGGTTTATTAGTTGATATTTTTTTTGTATCACTTTGAGAAATGTTTTTTCTTAATGCTTTTAAAATTTCAATAGCATTGGGTGTGTCTGAGTGAACACATATTGTTTCGCATCCCACTTCTACATCTGTATTGTTAATTGTCTGAACTTTATTTTCTTTAATTGCTCTCAAGCACCTTTTTACAGCTAAGTCAGCTGGGTAATGTTTATTTCTTCCTTTAGCAATAACTAAATATCCAGTCTCGTCATATTCCAGATCAGAATAAAATTCAGCAATGAATTTTACTCCTCGTTCTTTATAAACTTTTTCATGAAAAGTATTCACCATCCCAAAAATACCTACACCAAAAATTTCTGCTGCATCAGCTACACCATGAGCCACATCTTCTTCTTTTGCAGATACCCCATAAAGAGAACCATGAGGTTTAATATGATTTAATGGAAGATTGTATTCATCTAAGAAGGCTTTTAGAGCTCCAGTTTGGTACATAACTAAATTCTTAATTTCTTCTCTTTGCATTTTCATAGGTCTTCGACCAAAGCCAACCAAGTCTGGGTAAGCTGGGTGAGCCCCTACTTTAACATTATGTTTCTTTGCTAATTCAACTGTTTTCCTCATTGTGTTTGGATCTGAGGCATGAAAGCCACATGCAACATTAGCTGCATCTATGAAAGGCATAATTTCGGAATCTTCAGCAAATGAATAGATACCAAACCCTTCTCCCATATCGCAATTGAGATCTACCAAATACCCTCCTATTTAATATAAATTTACAGAAAATATGAATTTAATGTTAAATTCTTATCCACATATTGAAACAATTTTTATAATTAATTCCATTCTCCTGTATTATTATAATTAATTATAATCAAGTAAGGAGGATTAAAGATGGCAATGCTAAGAAAATTTATAGCTATATTTGCTATTAGCTTCATCGGTATCGCAGGTAC
>CESQ01044242.1_pt1 | contig 20838 bp, 18 predicted proteins | sample 361401 | NCBI WGS metagenome assembly CESQ01 (sample SAMEA2622119, study PRJEB7988) | marine metagenome | isolation source: saline water (ENVO:00002010), including | reverse complement strand
GGCCAGGGTCAAGGCCAAGGTCAGGGCCAGGGTCAAGGCCAAGGTCAACAAGGCCAGGGCCAGGATCAAGGTAGCCAGTCCGGTCAGGACGGTCAGCAGTCCCAAGATGGCGAACAAGGCCAGCAGGGACAGCAGCAGGACAATGGACAAGGGCAGCAGCAGGGTGGCGAACAGAGTGGCCAACAAGGCGACCAAGAGAGCCAAGACCAGAATGGTAACAACCAGAATGGTCAGAACCAGCAGCAGCAGGGCCAGACCCAGGGCGATAGCCAAGGGCAGCAAACCCAGCAGTCAGACCAGCAGCAAAACCAGCAGCTCGACAATCAGAACCAGAACGGAGAGAACGACAACGATGGAGACGGAATTCCTGATGACTTGGATAATGACGATGACAATGATGGCATCCCAGATTCCCTAGATGATAGTCCGGAAGACCACGACAACGACGGTATCGACGACGCTGAAGATGACGATGATGACGGTGACGGTATCGCCGACCAAGATGAGGTCGATGATGGAAATCCCAACACTGACATCTACGATCACGACAACGACGGTATAAGTGACAACTTGGACTTCGACATCGACAATGACGGCATTGACAACTGGAACGACATTGGACCGAACGGCGAGGATTACTCGCGCGATCATGACAATGACGGGATGGATGACGGTGTGGACACTGACGATGATAACGATAACATCCTGGATGTCGATGAAGCCGATGGTGTAGTAGGAGTCTGGAGGTACGATCATGACAATGACGGACTTACAGACAGCTTCGACAACGACGACGACAACGACGGTCTATCCGACTGGTTCGAACAGAACGACGGTTGGGACATGACTGGTCAATTTGACCATGATAACGACGGTATCCCCGATCATCTAGATGATGACGATGATGGCGACGGTATTCCTGACGATCTAGAGAACGGCGACTTGACTTAGCTGACTCTTTTCGTTCGGCCCGTTGGCTAAGGCCATTGGAGACAGGGCACCCCAGGGGCGATTCAGTCCCTGGGGTGGCCGCAACAAATCAGAAATCAAACAGTGTTGGTCTGCTCTTGGAGCTCAGTTTACCCACGGAACTCAGCCTGTCTAATGCTCTCTTCATCCGTCCCTCTCCAAATCCTCTTTCAATCTGGAGAAACTGTATCAAATCTTCCTCGACTGCGGGCCTAGATATGGGCACTGGATCTTCATTGGTTGGATGATTTAGGAATAGGGATCTTATCTGTTCCAGATTTTCGGGTAAATCGAATCCCTTCACCGACGAGACCTTTTCCATATTTCCATGTTCCTTGATTAATTTAAGGCCGGTTTTCGGACCTATTCCCTTGATTCCAGGGTGAAAGTCTGTTCCAATCATTATTGCCAAATCAACTAATTGACTATGTGATATTCCCAGCCCATCTAGCATCTCTTCTAGAGAAATCATTTCAGCTTGCATCACTCTTCCAAATTTCCTAGTCCCATGAGCGGTTAGATTCCTTATCATGAAAGGTGATCCGTAAACGAGTGTGTCCCAATCTTGACTAGCGACCGCTCCAACGAGTCCTCTCTTGCACATTACTGCCGCCGCCCCTTCAGCTTCCATAGGGGCCTCAATCCAAACCAGACCCATGCAATCGAAGAGTCGTTTAGTCTCTGCAACCATCTCAGGAGTATACTCCGCTGTTTGTGGACCTAATTTCTTTGCTGCGGGCATGTCCCCCTCAATAATCGCATTCTCCCACTTGGCCTTAGCCTCAATTTTCCTAGTCTTTCTTTCATTTAGAGTGGCTCTCTTTAGATCGTGCGGACTTCCATCGAAAACGAAGACTGGGTCAATTCCCTCCGAAACCAGTATTGATGCTCGGTCGAGGAATCCCATTAAGTGAGAGACTGGCTTATCATTGTAAGATAGAGGCTTGCCATCCTCTCGTGTCATTGAGGTGATAAATTGATACGCATTCAAGAAAACATCTATCGCTACTCTCTGTCCTGAAAGATCGCTTATTTCAATGGGCTTGGCCGGTGCCAAATCTTTGAGATTGCAGCCCATATCCTACCATCCTCGCTCTCGGGGTCATGTCAAGGCATTTAGGGTTGAAGTCCGGGTCATCGGTTAGGAGGGGGGCATGTTGACTGTTGCAATGGTTGGAATGGGCTGGCATTCTTGGCTATTCAGAGAGGAAATGCGAGCTTTACTGGGAGATATCAGTATCCTGCATCCACGTATCGTTTATCGCGACATAGGGCAAGAAGAAATCTCGAAACTATCTGGAGCCGCTCTTCTGGATGAGGTTCTGATTCTTGGAGGGCATTCCATGTTCCCAGAATCTCCGGAGTTACAGGATTCTCTCTGTAGGGATATCGGTGAATGGGCCATTCATAATTTCGAGGAAGGTGATTTTGCTGTTCGTACTAGGAAGATTGGTGAGCTCCCTGATACGATTAGCAGCAGGAGCTTCGAAGATAAAATCGGAAGAGTTGTTTCATCCGATGGAATAAAGGTTAATCTGGAAAGACCGTCTAATGAAATTGTCATCATTATTGCTGGTTCCAATGATGGAGATACCCATCCAGAACCTTTTGAGTTTGAAGGAACAATAGTGGTATGGGGATTGAGAGTTAAGGACTGGAGTAAGGAGAATTTCTCTGGCAGGTCTCCAACTGAGAGGCCTTACTTCAAACCGATATCACTTGAACCCAGACAAGCTAGACTTCTGATATCATTATCGAGAGTCCCGAATAGAGAAATTAAGGCGGTGGTAGATCCCTTCTGTGGAACTGGAGGGATAGCAATTGAGGCTGCTTTACAGAACATTAGAGCCTTGGCCAGTGACTTGGACTCTAGAATGGTTGAAGGAACCAAAGAGAACCTGAAATGGCTGGGCCAGGAGTGCTTAGTCAAAAAATGGGATGCGTCTGAACTCTCGACATTATGGGGGAAGACAGAAGGGTGCTCATTTGTTTTCGACCCTCCCTATGGAAGGAGTTCCTGGAGGTCAGTGGACTCTTTGGACATATTTCTTAGCGTTCTCAAAGAAGCGAAAAAAATCGATTCGGAGGGAGTAGTTTCCACTATGCTTCCAGCTGGTCCTGAAGCATTAAATTCTGGAAATAATGATGATATTATCGTAATGGGAATAAAATGGTCGGAATTATTGTCAAGAATATTGGAAATAGGATGGAAAGTGCATCTTTTCTGTCCAGTCAGGGTTCATCGGAGCTTAGTGAGGGCAATCGTGGTCTGTCATCCGGCGGATTGAAAATGGGATAGCCATCGTCAATGGTCGGGCGATTGGTGTAGTCTGGATATCATCTGGCGCTTCGGACGCTAGGACACGGGTTCGAATCCTGTATCGCCCACCATTACTTTTCCCAATGTGTGATTAGGTCGCCTCCAGAGTCAAAGGTCTGTGTCTTTGTGAGACCGCATTCATGGAGTGTATTTTCATCAAATGGAAATCTAGCACCTTCTAGTTCAATTTGTGACCTGCAAATGTGAGCCATGTCCACGAATCCAGATTGGATGAATCTATTCCAAGTATCTGATCCTCCTTCGACCAAAAGAGTCTGTATTCCTCTATCTCCTAACATGTCCAGAATCCTGGATATGGGTATCTCACCTTCTGAATCAGACAATACGATTCTCTCAACTAGTTCGGATTCATCTGCTAAGTCTGGTTCTGAGATATGAATAAGGAGAGTTTCGGCCTCTTCATCGGACAATACCTTGTAATCTCCTTTGACTTTGCAGTTTGGATCAACGATTACCCTCAGGGGTTGTTCTCTTGGACCCATATCTATCCCTCTAACGGTAAGTGAGGGATTATCTCTGATTACTGTGTTGACTCCTACGAGAATTGCCATTGATTCAGCTCTTAGTTCATGGACGAGTCTAAGTGATTCTTCTGTGGAGAATCGTATGGGCTCTAGGTCAATTTCACGGTCCGTAAAACCATTGGAGTCGAGAGCCGCCTTGAGTATCACGAATGGTCTCCTATTCTGGCACCAATGCATGAAAGGCCTCATTTGGTGATTGCACTCTGATTCTAGAACCCCTGTGATGACTTTTACTCCATTATCCTCCAGCGAATCTGCTCCATTGCCCCTTACAGTTGGGTTTGGGTCCATGGATCCAATTACTACCCTCTCTATACCAGCCCATAGCAGAGCTTCTGTACAGGGAGGAGTCCTTCCGAAGTGATTGCATGGCTCGAGAGTGACGAATGCGGTGGATCCCTGGGTAGGGACTCCTCTTGATTCAGCATCAGCGATAGCCATCTGCTCGGCATGTAGTCCACCGATATGATCATGCCATCCTTCTGCGATTACTTTGCCATCTCTCACTAATACACACCCGACTCGTGGATTGGGCAACACCCTGTGCCCACCTTTCGATCCTAGCTCAAGAGCTAGTCGCATGAATTGTTCATCTTCGCTCATCTATGTATAATCGCGATACTACCTTCGCTATCATATCTTGCTTCGGCAGTATTGAAGTCCTATGCTGGTACTCGCTAGTATGTGACACGAGTGGCGTGTATTGTCAATCCAAATGCCCGAGACGGTAAGCTAGGTAAGATTTTTCACAAGGTAGAAGAGTCTCTCAATTCCTCAGGAATAGATTTTGACGTCTTCATGACAGCCGGTAAAGGTCATGCAATCGAGATTTCCAGCGATTTGAGAGGCAGTGACTACGATTTGGTGGTAGCAGTGGGAGGCGATGGAACTGTTCATGAGGTAGCTAATGGTATTCGAGGTTCTGATATGAGGCTTGGAGTGATACCAATGGGAAATGGAGATGATTTTGCTAGATCTATTGGAATACCTCTCAATGACATAGATGGTGCGGTCTCAATACTGAAGGAGGGGGTGGATTACAACGTCGGGGGAATTAGAGTTGAGGGCCTAAGGGCTCCAGAATATCCTGGGATACCTTCGCCAAAGCACTATCCAGTTACAGGGGAGCCGTCCAGAGAAGAGAATCTGGTTCGTTGGAGCTTTCTTGAGTGTGATGGGGGAGTAACTTCTTCCATCAACAGAATGAAGGACGAGGGTAAATTCTCTTGGATCAGCGGTCAGAAGAAATACACTGCCCTAGCAATCAAAGCGATACTAGGCTGGAAGAGTCAGATGGCATGGATTAGGGTCGATGATGGCCCTGGCAGAAAGGTGGACCTAACAGGGCTTTTCGCTATGATGCAAGCTGAGACCTTTGGAGGTGGGTATAGGGTAGCTCCAGGGATGCATCCCTTCGGAGATAGTTCGAGAATTGTCCTAGGATTCGGTCTTTCGAAGGCTCAGATGTTGTTAGTCATGGGACCATTGGAGAAAGGCAAGCATGTAGGGAAATGGGGAAAGATAACCATGGAACCATGCAAGACCTTCGAGATAAGGGCGCTCGATGAGAATGGCGAACCAACGCTCGAACGGGGGCATGATCCTCCTCTCTATATCAGCCTAGATGGAGAGATATCCATCACCACTCCAGTAAAATTTGATTTCCAGTCGAATGTCTTGAATGTGCGTGGTGGACATAATCCACCTAACACAGAATGATTTGATTTGATGGCGCAGACGGAGAGATTTGAACTCCCGAGTCACAAGGACACCGGATTTCAAATCCGGCGCTATACCAGGCTAAGCGACGTCTGCAGCAAGTATGCGAATAGGTACTGGCCATGAAACCTTTCCATCAGTAGGTCCCAGGTCTGCACCATGCTGGGAGTCCGGTTGTTGCCTCGGGGTGAGTCAAACCAATGAATAGGATCATTATGATGATGAAGAATGATGGGAACAATGCCGTCACTGTAAGAATACCTGAGTCCTCCTCTCCGTACAAATGCATGAATATCAACGCTATCATGATGAATTTAGGAATGGCCACAACAGTTAGTATCATCAGAGTGTAGTTGCTGAAGATGAAAATTCTCTCATCAGGGAGATGGAACCCGACGGCAACCACTTCAATGAGGGTCAATACCATCAAACCAATGAAGTTCATCCAGTATGGGTCTTTTCCAAGTATAGTATAATGCGCCAATTTATCACCTCAGTACAGATAGAAGAACGGGAAGACAATGACCCATATCAGGTCAACGAAGTGCCAGTAAAGTCCGAAATACTCTATTGAGACAGCATTCTCAGGAGTATATCCCCCTCTGCTAGCCTTGAATGTCATGTACATTAGTCCGATTATCCCGCCAAGTACGTGGACTCCGTGAGTACCTGTCGTAACATAGAAAGTGGATGCGCTGACTCTGATGTTGGCCATCATCTGTCCTCCAGAGTGAGTTCCTGATTCCATCATGGCGTAGAGCTCGGTATCATGAGAAATCCCATGGCCATGGTCGGCCAAGTATGCAGTATCGTAGTAATGGTGCTGATAACTATCGGCATTGATTAGGTAGCCTTCGGCATAGAGAGATTTGATTGTGGTATCTCCATGATTGTACTCTGCGAGGAATTCTGGAAGGGGGAATCCTATGAACCACTCAATCATCTTCAGTGACAAGAAGAGTATAGCCAGTACTGTTGTGGCTCCCAGATACCTAGTAACTAGCTTCGTCCTTACCTTATGGTCTAGATCCACCTTCTTGGCATACCTCAATGCCTGAACCACGGTGAACGAGGAAACAATGAGGGCGAATGTGTTTATCGCACCTGGGGCTATGTGGAACCAGGATGATGCAATGAGGTGTCCCGCCGGTTCGAAACATGTGACTGATGTTCCCTCTACCCACTGGCCTGACTCGAAAACTGACTCGCATGACTCTATGCCGAATCTGTATCTCATGTATGTGCTGAAGAGAGAAGTGAATACCATCATCTCAGACATTAGGAAAATCCATACTGATACCTTCCTGATATCAATACCTCTGAATGGGGTTCCAGTGGCCTTGGGCTCGTAGGCCCCATCGAATGATATATCTTGACGCCAGAATACTGCCAGTCCGAACATGACTATTGCAAGACCTGCGAAAACTAACGCTATGGATCCAACATCTATCATTTCACCCCATCTGTAGACCCCTGCTAAGGAGAAGAGGAAAATTCCTATTCCGACACTCATAATGAAGGGAGACCAAGAGTTGTGAGGAGCACCGTGACTCCAGTCATGTGGGCCCCATGCACTTGGATGGTGATCATCGTGAGCGCTCAATGTGTCACCTCCTCAGTATCTTCCTCACTGACCATTAGTCTATTGAATAATTTGCTCAGTGTTCCCGGTTCATTGGCGATGTGCTCGTTTGCATCAGTGAGTACCGGTAGATTGTGCGGATCGAAGCTTGGAGTAGGCGGAGGGGATGCAGTCATCCACTCGAAGGACCATCCTCCCCATGGGTCCGGAGGTGCCTTTTCACCTCTGATGAGGGTCTTGATCATATTGGCCACCATGATGAAGTTGGAGAAGAAGAAGATGAATGCTGATACGGATATGAACATGTTCCACCCTGCTGCCTCTATGGGAAGTGCACCCATTGCCTCCTCAGTGGTAACGAAGTAAGTGTGATGCCTTCGAGCCATTCCCCATACTCCTAACCTGTGCATAGGCCAGAATAGAGCGTTGTATGAAATGAATCCGACTAGGAAGTGCAGAACTCCTAGTTTCTCATCTAGCATCCTACCAGACATCTTGGGGAACCAGTAGTAGATCGCGGCATAGAAGCCGAAGACTGTTCCACCGACTAGAACGTAGTGGAAGTGAGCGACTACGAAGTATGACTCGTGAAGGTGGAGATCCATAGCTATGGATGGGAAGAACATGCCTGAAATTCCTCCCAGAGTGAAGGTAACAAGGAAACCGAGCGTCCAGAGTGTGTGCGTCCTGTAGACTAATGAGCCCCCATGCATGGTCTTGAGCCAGTTGAATATCTTGATTCCGGTAGGTACTGCGACAAGCATTGTAGTCAGCATGGTCACGAATCTCAGAGTCGGACTCATTCCGCTGGTGAACATGTGATGTCCGTACACAATAAATGAGACAACCCCAATTCCTGCCATTGCATATACCATTGAGCGGTACCCGAAAATAGACCTTCTAGCACTCGTGGCTATAACCTCTGAAATCACTCCAAAGGCAGGTACTATGACCACGTATACTTCGGGGTGTCCGAAGTACCAGAAAAGATGGCTCCAAAGAAGAGGGTCTCCTCCAGCTGAAACATCATAGAAAGCCGTGCCAATTACTCTGTCCAGATATACTTGTATAAGCCCGATTCCGAAAGCTGGAATCGATAAGAAGAGCATTAGGTTAGCAATTAGTATTGACCATGTGAATAATGGCATCTGTAGCCATCCCATTCCTGGGGCCCTCATGACAGCTATTGTTGTTAGGAAGTTTATTCCTGTTAAAGTGGAGGAGGCTACCAGCATAATCTGACCCGCTACCCACATAGTGGTACCCATGTGTGCAGTCTCACTGACTACGTAAGGTGCGTATCCAGTCCATCCAGTATCGGCTCCTGAGCCAGAGAATACACCAGTGAATATCAGAAGTGCACCGACTGGTTGAAGCCAGAATGACATTGCATTCAGCCTAGGAAGAGCTAGGTCGGGAGCACCAATCTGAAGAGGTACCATCCAGTTGGCGAATCCATTAATCAGTGGCATTGCCGCTAAGAATATCATAGTCGTACCATGAAGAGTGAAGAACTGGTTATACTGATCTTGTGTAAGGAAATCATTACCTGGCACGGCCAGTTGTATTCTGATCATCATAGCCATAATTCCTCCCACACCTAGGAAGAAGAGTCCAGCGACAAAGTACAGAGTACCTACTTTCTTGTGATCGGTTGTAGTAAGCCAATCTGCTATCCATGGCGCGAAGTAGTCCCATGTGAAGGACTCTGGATTTGTCCTGTAGAAAACATATGCTAGTGTGAATGCTAGAAGAATAGCAGAAACGACGATCAAAGTAGACAATACAACGAATGGATCTGCCTCTTCAAGAACCAATACTGGTGGAGATACCTTGGCTGTAAGTTTGTTCCACATATCTCCAGAGCTGCCTCCATTGGCACCATCTGCATTTCCATTTACAGAGTTAGCATGGAGGATGAATTCTACGTTTCTGTCAGAAGAGGGAGAGGTCCATGTCAGAGTCCAAGATGTCTGATCGTTCCCAGCTTCAGTATGGCTCACCTCGTTAGGATTGTATGATTGAACAGTGGCGTCTGATGGAGAGAGCTCCCCGTCGCTAACCCAGAGATTGAAGCCTCCTTGATTGGAGTTGGTCGGACTGGCTGGTCCTCCGACAAAAGATACCACGATTTCATATGATTCAGAGTAGTTGTATTGGTCGGGGAGTCCAGTGATTGAAGGGACAACCTCAGAGCTAGTAGTTGCTCCGTGACAGTTACACCCTGAGTCCTTGACGCCCTGAATACCTGTTGGGTATGATACTACTGCGGGCGAGACTACCATCGCCATAGCAATAGCTGATAGGACAAGTAGAGTTCTCATCGACTTCCTGTTCATTCAGTCATCTCCTATTGATGGACTACCAGTTTTCCTGCCATGACAGAGTGGGCATCTCCACAGTATTCAGTACAGAGAATTATTTGATCGTCTACGATGTCACTTATCGGTAGCCAGAGTGTTGTAGGCCAGTTGTATTCAGATGGCCCTATTTGGGCTCCGTACAATGTATCTTCTTTTACCCCCATTCCAAGGAACCACGGAGCGTGGGTAACATCCTCCGATCTCATATTAGCCAGATACGTCTCACCGGTCTTCAGTGAAAGTAGGGGAACGGTTCCGTAAACTTCGATGTTATCGCTTCCTGTGTCACATAACTCAGTTGACAGGTCGAGACAGTCGAACGCCCAAACCCACTGCTTACCGGTAATCTCGATTACATGATAGCACTCAGACGTAACTACGCCATAATCATCGAGTTGGTTGTTGGAGGATTGTCCTTCCTCGCATTCTTCACCATGGTACCCATCCTCACCTGTTTCTGACCATACCGCATCTAGAGGAACCCATGAGACATAGGTTAGCCACACAATGAGTATGAAAGGTGCGATAGTCCATGCTACCTCGAGCCTCATATCATCATTATGTTTAGGAAAAACACCCACCGCAATCTCGTCAGGATTATTGTAGTCATCAGCGTCTTCAGAACGGTACCAGAAGGAGTGGTGATACAACCAAGTGAATGTAAAAACGGATACAAAAAATGATATCACAATGTAGTAGTCCCAAAGGCCCTGAAAAAGAGTGCTCTGGATGGTCAAGACACTACCCGTATCGACGGGTATGAATTCCCCTCATAAGGGATACGGATGACATGCCTGAATATTTGTTCCAATTGAATGGGATAACTACAAAGAAAAATCGCCCTTATCAGGCTATGATGGACCATAATGGCCCTGGGGGTAATGGAAAGAGTCTTGCCCCTCATGATAGAGTTTCTCGATTCCAAAAGGCCTCGAAAATAGTCCAGATTTCCATTCAGAGAAATGCTCCTATCGAAATGGATGGATGCAACTGTCCTGTGATAGTGGAAGGAATTAATGATGTGCGAACTCTGAGAGAGTTGGGATTCGTCGGAATAGTTGAGAAGGTGAACAGGGGGTGGCCGATTTCCAAGTTAGTAGCGTATCTGCATAGTACGTATGGAGTCAGAAACTTAGAGGATGGCGGAGGGGCAGTAATTCTTCTGATGGACTGGGACAGGACTGGTGGGAGGCTTCAGAAATCAATTAGGGAACGCATGGAGTCCTTGGATGTCAAGGTAGATGAGGAGCTCAGGATAGAATTGATGAAAACTATGAAGCCAGAGGGCAGGACAGTAGAGTCGCTACGTCCTCATGTCGCATCCATACTATCTCAGATGAGTGGGTTTTAGGCTACTCTGGGGCCACAGTTATTGTTTCTTTAACAGTGTTCAGAACTAATTGGGTCAGTGACCTCTCGATACCATCAACAGACATGACATTCTTGATGAGATCATCCAAGTCCTCCCTATCCTTGGCCCTGGCAATAACCATGGAGTCATAATCTCCGGTGACATCATACACGCCACATACCCTGTAATCTCTGGAAATCTTCTCTTGTATCTCGATTAGCCTTCCTTTTTCTATCCTCAGTCCTATGACTACGTTCAAGCTCCAACCGACCTTTTCAGGATCCAGTCTGACTGAATATCCGGTAATTATCCCACTGCCCTCCATCCTGTTTACCCTATTACTTACAGTTCCCAATGCTACGCCTACTTCCTCTGATATCTTCCTTAGGGACGCTCTGCCGTCTTTCTGTAGGACATGTATAATTTTTCGGTCTGTCTCGTCTATCATGTATTCACCGGGAAACCCCTTTGATAGCGGCAGGCTAATGAACATATGTGATATTAAATTCAGAAATATTAGTCGCTTGTTCAGATTGATATTAACTGATAATTTCTAAATTTCTCTGTTTTTTCTTGATTAATATTTCTTTTTCATTGAGCATTATTGTTACCTTCCCACCTACCCACACAGGTATTGCCTCTTTTTCGGACATGAGGATGTGCCCCCCACTGATGTTCTCCGGAATACCGGTTTCCTCCAACTCCAGAAATTGAGAATGTAGTATGGAGTCAATCGTATCCTCTGTGACTTCTGTGATTCCCTTGCTCATTAAGGATGAGAGTTCAAGAGCAGCTTTCCCAGAGATTCTTTCTGGAACTCCCTTTCTTACTCTAGCGATCTCTCGGCCAAGATGGAGTACATTGAGTGGCCTCCATCTTTCTCCTGGGATGGCAGTCCTACCGTTTCTTACCCTCCTTTCAGAAGACCAAATCTCCTCGGCCTGGGGGTTTGCCCACAGAATCTTTTTCCCCCTCATCCAAAGATTATCAGGCATATTCCCCCATCTATCATTGAGGCTATTCTTAGTTTCCTGACTGATGGGTTGGGGCGAACTCTGGATGTCGGGTTTGACTTCTTCTGGAGATTTGTAAAAATCGGGACTTTGAGTCTTCATTGGCATATTTCCAGATTTTTTTATTACTGAAATGAAGAAGCCCCCTCCCCCTATATCGTCATGCCAAATTCTCATACATTTCTTCAGGGATTCGGAAATCTCATCTTCTACTGGTGAAGTCATAGACTTCTCTAGATCCAAGGTAACTGATGGCATAGCATCATCATCGATATCTGGCCATGAGGAGAATCCATCTCTTCCTGGCAGATTGGGGAGTATTTCTGATATCGGTAGGAGCTCTAAGTTCTCCTCGGTTCTAATTATCTCAGCGACCACTGCCTCGTTCTCAATTGGATCTAGGGAGCATGTGGAGTAGACAATAACTCCACCTGGCCTGACAAGGCTGACTGCCTTCCTCAGTAGATTGATCTGTAGATCATGCAATGACCTCCCGCCCCTGGGACTCCACTTCTGCCAAACCTCAGGATTCTTCCTCGTTGTCGCGGATCCCGTACAAGGAACATCAACCAGAATCTTATCAAATCCCCCCATTGGGACTTTGGGGATGTGTCTTCCATCATGATTGATTACTATGGCAGACCTAGATGCGTGCCTCTGAACGTTTGATACTAGTGTATTGGCTCTGGAATTAGATATCTCATTAGCAAACACAATACCACTGTCACCAAGACATTCTGCGATCTGAGTTGTCTTGGAACCGGGGGATGCACACATGTCTAGAACTAGCTCACCCGGAGCAATATCCATTGCCAGAACAGGAATCATAGAGACTATTTCCTGACGTGTTATTCTACCAGTCTCATGTAAAGCCTTGAGCACCTCCCGGTCCTCTCCTTCGGCTGACCCTCTAGTAAATGGCATCTCCCAGGCACTTCCAGGACCTTTGAACCACTCAATTCTATCAGCGCCCACATCTTTGAGCCACTGCTCGACCCATTCGCTATCGCGCCTCAGAGGATTGACTCTGACTGTCTCTGGAAGTCTGTCGAATGCGCTCTCCAGCCATTCTCTCGGATCAACCCTCCAACTGGCTACAGCCTTGAGAAGAAGGCTAGATGATGCCAGATCAGACCAGGTCTTATGAGAGTCCTCCACGCCTGTGCGACAGGGCGTTGTCGAATCAATGGCTCGTATCTATTGGCGAGTCATTCTGGTCTTCTGAAACGTTTGTCGACAGGTGTAAATTCCGTAAACGGTTAAACATCAGATGAGGAGCTCACGAATTGCGGCGTTGCCGCAGATGGGATGCTATGAGGACACTAAGGAGAAGAATTTCTAGAAATGCAGGCGAACGAGTGAGTTTAGATCAGGGCAAGTCAGCCAGAAAGCTGGTTGAGCTGGTCGAGAGGGCCCAGTCAAATGGCTTAGATCAGGGGCCTTTAACTCCTGTCGAGGCACTGGTTACCATTGAAGGTGAAGATTGGGTTTGGCAAATAGTAGATCATGAGGTACTAGAGATGCTTAGTCATAGACTGGTTTTCCAGAGTGATGTCGGATCAAGGAGAGAAATTCTGATGACTGCTGGCTTGGAGACTGCAGTTAGCGCGGCTTCCAAGATTGTTGAGCTAGATGGCGGATGTGTTCTCATCGAGACGTTGGAGCCTTGATTGGGGCCTTAGCGGCCTTGAAATACTGTAGGCAGGTCCGGCGGTTCAATGGCGAAGGAGAAGAAGGGCAGTGGAATCCAGCAAGCTGCTGGTTTGATTCGATACTTCGATGAGGAGTCCGAGGACGCGATACAGATTTCTAAGACCATGATTTATGTGGCCTGCTTCGTCTTTTCAATTACAATTTATCTTGCTAACCATAACGTCATATCATGGCTAGGCGAAACAATAGGACTGTAGAACTATTCCTCAGATAGATCCACGAACGGTATACTATCGTCTTCATTGTGTGCTTTTACTTCGATTGAAGCGTATTCCGATGATAGAACCTCTGTACTAGGGTCAGCCTCAATCAGAGCGCTGTTAGCTCTCCCCAATGCCCTTTCTACAGCTGGAGCATTTCTATCCACAAGTGCTGACGAGGCTTCTTCGAGGGCCATCTTTGCTCGTTTTAGAGATTCTCGATCACCCTTTGAGGAGAGTTGGGCCACTCTTTCTTCCAGCTCTCCAATCTCTGATCTCATATCATCTGAGGCCCATTTTACCAGGCTAGTCCAATCCCTCTGGTGTTCCTCAGATTTCACACCGGTGACTCTCTCGAACCTGCCAAGCCAGAATGGCTCCCATGGATTCCTCCCCAATGAAGCCACGACATCATGAATGCATCTTGCCCTCAATGATAGAGGGCCATATATCTCAATTTTATTGTAGAAGCATTTGGCGATTAGTCCGAATCCCCAATATGAGTTACTGGTTATCTTTACAGAGACATCTCCGGATGTGGATGTGAGTTGCCATCTTTGCTCGTCATATCCGGGCTCGGATGAGAACTTTGGAGGGTCATGAGGGCCCAGGAATCTCAATACTGCTTTGGCGACATCCCCCAGAAATACTGATCTTCCGTCTCCAGGCCAAGATTCTGCCCTGAGATATCCTTCACCGTCAATCTTCATTCGTGGATCGCCATCCAAAACCTGGGCGAACAAAACCGACGCGGAAGCGTCTGGAAATGATGCTGGCTCGGGGCTCACGGATTATGGCGAGGGGGCTAAGATTCAAGGTTGCTGTCCTAGTAATTGCTAAGTCCCTCCTGATATCAGGGGATTTGTGCCTCGTAGGAAGTATGGTCGTCTTCAGAAGGTTGTAGATCATCCCCCTCGGGATAACTGTAGCCGATGCAGGTCTGGAAAGTATTGCCCCATTCCCGGACATCAAGGAAATGAAGCGGGAGCAGATAGAGAGTGGAAGGGACCCGATTCAGTCGATAAGCGTACTAACAAGAAAAACCCAGCCAAGAAATGATATCACTCTACTCGAGTCATTACTTGATATTCATTCTCACTTTCCACATCCAAGTTATCTCTCTCCAGTGGAGGAGAGGCGATTGGAGGGGTTCTCTGAGCTCTGTGATAGATTTCTCTGAGAGTTTGGTCTCCAATTTCAAGATATACCCTAGTAGTAGCTATGCTTGAGTGGCCTAGTAATCTCTGAATGGTAACCAAGTCAGCCCCTCTCTCAAGTAATCCAGTTGCAAATGTGTGCCTGAGTGTATGTGGGCTCAACCTAGAACGAGGAATGTCAGAGTCATCAGCTAGCCTGTCGATTAGTTTCTGAACTGAACGGGGGTTCATCCTCCTGCCTCTGCTAGACAGGAATAGTGCTCTCTCCTCATCACTAGTACCTGTGAGTCTTGCTCTCGACTTCCTGATAGGTAGCCATGATTCAACGACCCTAACCGTAGCAGATGTGAATAGTACTGTACGATCTTTCTCCCCCTTCCCTCCAATAACCAATGCAGACAGGTCATCCAAGTCAATATCCTCTATGTCCAGACTGCAGAGTTCCGAAACCCTAAGTCCAGTATCAAGCAGTATAGTGACAATCGGAGAGGAAAGCGGGTCTTCCGAGTTATTGGATGCGTCTCTCAGGCGGGAAAGCTCTGACCTCCCTAAGGTCCGAGGCAATGACTTCCTCTTGGAGGGTCTCTGAATCCAATCAGGAACCCCGTGGCCCAGCCACTTGAGCAGATGTGAGGTAGCAGCAATCCTAGCATTAAGTGACGAGGGGCTTAGACTCCCTAGAGTATTCATCCAAGCATCCATCCTGCCCCTATCTGGATTGGCCCTCTGGTGGAATTCACTGACCGAAATCTGAGAAATATCGTCCCAAGTTCTTTCATCCTCTCCGGGAAGGCTGGTTAGACTGAACGTCCTGGCTGATAGTGTGTATGCTCTAATCGTGTGCTTACTCTTCTTCTCAATTCTCAGTTGCTGGACCCAGCATTCGTACCAAGGGAGTGCTGAAAGTCGTTGGAGCCTGATTGGTAGGACGGAGTTTCTATCGGATCCCGATAGAATAGTTTGCTCCCTTCTTTCCTCCTCACGGTAATTCATGTTCTCGCCTCCAACCGCAAGCGGTAGTGCATCCCTGTCCCTTAGGACGTACCCAAGCCGGCTACCGAGGTATTGAATGCTTCTCTGAACCTCATCTTCGAAGATAGTATTTCAGGACGTCTTGAGGTACGCCGTCAAACCTCTCCTATTGCTCCTTCATTGCTCTTTTCAGAGACATGGTTTTCCTGATTGTTTGGAGGCTGTTCCACAGAATCATGGAGTCTGGCTACATTGGCAATAATCCTACTAGCTACGTTTACCCCTGAAGCGGCCTCAATCCCCTCGAGTCCGGGACTCGAGTTTACCTCAAGAACGAGTGGCCCTCTATCTGACTCTAGCATATCCACCCCAGCTATCTCAAGACCCATAATATCGGCCGCCTTGCATGCTATCTCGGCATACTTTTCTGGTATTACTAAACGCTCGACCTCCCCTCCCAAGTGGAAATTAGACCTGAACTCACTTCCCTTGGCTTTCCTCCTCATGGATGCGACAACCTTTCCCCCTACTACGAATGCGCGAATATCTTGCCCATGAGATTCCCTGATATATTCCTGAACCAATGGCGTTAAGCCTCTCTCAAGCATCTGATAGACCAACTGTTTTGCCTGTTGTTCAGTATGTGCCAGGAATACCCCTGAACCGTGAGTTCCCTCATGGGTCTTGATGACGCATGGTGCACCCCCTACTCTGGCGATAGCCCTCCTAGTGCCTTGCCATGTAGCAACGGATGCAGTAATCGGTATCGGGATGCCTCCTTCGTTCATCATCTGGGATGCCCTGAGCTTGTCTCTGCTACTCTCGATTCCATCCCCCTCGTTCAGTACAATTACTCCCATCCTCTGAAACGCCCTAACACGCTGGACTCCTTTCCTGGTAATAGAATGCCCAATTCTAGGGATTACAGCCTCACAAGCTACGGCGTAGCCCTTGTGAGATATCTCGACTCCGTTGTCCCCTACTTCAACATCAAGCTTCAGTGGGTCAATTATCTGTACATCCCAACCGGCCGCCTCTGCTTCCTCCAAAATCCTCCTAGTACTGTACAGACTAGGTGCTCTGGACAGTATGATTAGTCGGGGCCTCATGATTCTCGCGCCCAGAGGGGACTTCTTCAGTATATTGTCTTGCGGTATTCCTCATAACTACCCATAGCGATGTAATTAGTGTTCATATTGGCGAAGGAATTGAAAGGCTCGGCAGTCGGCTGGAGTACGATAAGGATGTCTGGGAGCGATGCGCCGACTCATAACGAGCTCATGGCGATGAAGGTCGACGAACTCAGGAAAATGTGTGGTGAGCTAGGCCTTATGGTATCCGGCAAGAAGGCCGAGCTCATCGATAGGATACTAGCTGAATATGCGCCTAAGGATTCTAAGATGGTTGATTCTGATTCTTCCCAAGAGTCGGTAAAAGCTAGTTCTGAAACAGAGGTCGGAGATGCTGTAGATCGTCTTCTCGCGAAATTTGAGGGCAAGGGAGGAGTTGCGGAAGCCGAAGCTATTGAGGTACGTGTGGAGGAGCTTGATGTCTCGAGTGCCGCTCTTCCAGAAGATGCTCCCGAAATCCCGAAGGAAGGGCTTCCCGATGGCTGGACCTTGGAACAGTGGGCTCACTACGGTAATGAGTGGTTGGAAAGAGGAGGCGAGCAGAATCCAGAAAAGCCCACTAGCGAAGAAGACGAGATTATGGAGGCAGATATCGTTGAGGAGGCAAACAACGCTGAGTCTAACGATGAGGATACTTGGAAAATCCCCGAGCGGAGTCAGGCAGATATTCCCCCTACAAATGGTCAGGATAGTTCTTCGATGGTCATCGTACTCCCTTCGTTTGATTCTCTATTCGAGAACTGGAAACCGATTTCAGCCGTTATTGTAGCTGTAATGATTGCCGGCGGTGGAGCATTCTACATACTTGGGGCCGATTCTTCTTTCCAAGCCAGACAGCTCAAGTATGGGGATGAGATGACTTTCACAATAGATGAAGGCATGATCAGTATAACTGGTGACGAAATGATCTCTCTGGTTAGAGATGCCGCCTCGCCCAGTGCCTTGGATGAAATTTGCGATGAGATCTCTGTTGATATCGTATCTGGCTCTGGTTCCTCGGTAATGAGAAAGGGTTCCTTATCAGATATTCAAGATGCAGGGGATCTCTCCTTCGTCGGAGCTGTTTCATCCCCTGATGCCTACGGCAGGGACCACTTGGCTGCAGAGCATACTTTGGATTACGACCTAGATATGGACCTTACATTCAGGAGAGTGACTAGTAGCGGTGAATGTGGAGGTAGGGTGAGTCTGCCCGATAACACTGCAGATATAACATCGAAGAAATGGACCGAGATTACATCGAAAAAAGTCATTAGATCAAATCTACATGTTGACTTCACAGATAACAATGAGCAGACATCGTCTGCAAATGCGATAATTTACGATCTCGAGGAGCTTTCAGGAATTAGCGGAATATCACCTCTTCTACTTCCCCTCACCCCGTTGGAACTGCACGAGGTTTTCGGAGACATGGTTCTCACGGAGGGAAGTAGTTGGACTGATGACGACAATTGGAACTCTGATTGGAGGTGGACGGTCGGTTCGGAAAAGAGAACCGATGATTTTGGTTATGTTTACGAAATAGAGATGTGGAACCAAGATATACAAGACTGCCTGGGCCATGCAAGACTCAATCTCTTAGTGAAGAGCGGTAGTCCTTGGCCGGTTCAGCAGACAGTTGATCTACGATTGGATAAGAGTCTCGAGACCAGTAACTGTGGATTGATTGCCGGGACAGCGGCAATGTCACTACCTGAAGGGAGGATAGAAATTACGATGACGATGTCAGAACTAACCAGCTCGTCTGGTAGCAAAGACATAGAGTGGTATTCAACATACGACAGTAGACCTGGTCCTGGTCAGGATAAGCCTAGTAGCTCATCCCAGAGACAGTGGATATCAGCAATGCCTGATGAGTCCCAAAGCAGAGATTTCAACCTTGAAGAGGCTATACGGTGCACCTTAGAGAACCATCCCAGTAGCGGGGTAGCAAACGCTCTGGAGTCTACTGGCTACATATGGCAGGCATACTGGTCACAACCCACTAGATCTCCAGAGTGGAATATGTCTTGGGTTTTGGAGAATGATGCCTCTGGGTGGACTACTGTAAGGCAGTCAGGTGAATCTTGTGATTTGATTGAAGATAGTCAGTATAGCTCCGGAACTGCTTCATGGGATAGAGAATCAGTACCTGATACTCTTACCTTGTCGCTTCTGGAAGGAAGGCTTCTCGATGACCTGCGGTACTCAGACCTGAATTCGATGATTGAAGGAACCCAAGGGACATGGTTTACGGATGTTGAGCTCGGATACTTGGTCACCATCCCAGAGGATGATCTTCTTTCCTCCCTGCCAGGAGGGATTGTGGATGGAAGAGTGGCCCTACTTGGGCAGAGATCTTGGACCGATGATAGAGGAATCGATAACTCGCTGAGATTTGGAATGGATGCCGAGACATCCAGAATGGCTGGTTGGGTCCTGACTTCGAGCTCTTCTGACTAATCTCAGAAACGCTTTGGTGACTTGTTTTTCAGCGGTACTTTGAATGGTCTTCCGAGCGCCGTAGGCGCTCGTGAACGATGAACGGAGCGTGCTTCCAGACGCAAAAGAAGCCCCTCTGATAGTGGATGTAGAGTTCACAGAGACGGATGAGGTAGCTGGTTCTCCCATACTGGATTCTGTCGAGCGAGTGAAGACTGAGGAAGTATCCGGACCCATGGATCTACCAGCCTCACTACCCACTCCAAAAGGCAGAGGAAGAGTGGTGACTGTGATCAATCAGAAGGGAGGGGTTGGCAAGACTACCACAGTGATCAATGTGGCTTCCCAACTCGGCCTTAGGGGCTACAAGATACTCGTGGTAGATGCCGACTCACAAGGTAACTGTGCCACTGGCCTTGGTGTCGATAAGAGCAAGGTAAGAACCACGACTAGAGATCTAATTCTCAATCCAGAGACAGCCATAAATGCGAGACATGCCACTGCTGTTGATAATGTTCACATGATAGTGGGCGATAAGACTCTAATTGGGTTGGAGCAGGAGATGCTGAGGCAGCTAGGCAGAGAACGTAGACTGTACGAGGCGTTGGCCCCCTTGCTACCTCACTACGACCTAATACTAATTGATACGCCACCTTCCTTGGGGATTGTTTCGGTAAATGCACTGGTGGCAAGCGATGGGATAGTAGTCCCCGTACAGACTGAGTACTTCGCTCTGGAAGGACTGGCCCTGCTATCCGGAACCATAAGAGAAGTCAGGACGCTCCTCAATCCAACGCTTGGAGTTGATGGAGTGCTCATGACCATGCATGCACCTACCACACTGAATCATCAGGTCGCCTCGGAGCTTCGTGAGGCTTTTCCGAAACTGATGGTCGAGCCGGCGATAAGAAGGAACATCAGACTAGCCGAGGCCCCTAGTCATGGAATACCAATACACCTGCATCAGCCAAACAGTGCAGGAGGGCAAGATTACAGAGATGTCGTTTCGGTCTTAGAGAGGCGCTGGGGTCTGAAAAGATGAGCGATTTGAAGGAACGGAGGCCTTCTTACATCGCCCCCGCTGACTCGCCGAGAATTGCAGTACTGTGGATGATCTTCGGCAGTATGTGCTTCGGAACCATGAATGCATTGGTGAAATGGACGAGCTTCCATGCTGACGTATGGATGATCATAATGGTCAGATCGGCAGTCATCGCCTTCGCTGTGGCTATTTTTGCCGCTAGTAGAGGGTTGTCTCTGAAGGTTAGCGACAAGCGGACGATGCTACTGAGATGCGTTGTGGGATTGACCGCGATGATACTCTACTTCACTGCACTAGGAAGAATCCCAATAGGCCAGGCAGTGACGCTTCAGTATACTGCT
>CESQ01080887.1_pt1 | contig 20971 bp, 19 predicted proteins | sample 361401 | NCBI WGS metagenome assembly CESQ01 (sample SAMEA2622119, study PRJEB7988) | marine metagenome | isolation source: saline water (ENVO:00002010), including | reverse complement strand
CTATCGTCGAGTAACATAGCTGCAACTAAACTAGATGTTAGGATAACCACCCATATATCTCGCCCTTCAAACTTCGAGGCAATTTCGATTCCTCCCCCGATTACGGAAGCCGTACCCAAGATTCCAAGGATATTCATTACATTAGAGCCCAATACGTTGCCTACCGCGACGCCACCTTGATTTCTCATAGCCGCAATTAGAGTGACTGCTAACTCTGGTAAAGAAGTCCCTAAGGCTACTAATGAAAGTCCAACAATCGCAGTAGGTATGTCATATGTATCCGCTAGACCAGTAGCTCCATCAAGAAGGAAAATGGCTCCCTGCCAAATCATTACACCGCCTGCGATTGTTGCGAATACAGCAAGTAGTATATTTTCCGGAAGCCAGGTTTCTTCTGGCTCCTCTGCATCAGCTTTGCCTTTAGAAGAACGATATGCATAGGCGTAGTAACTCACCAGTAAAATCAGCATGAATGCTCCTCCTTCAACAGGTATCGAGCCATAATAAACGAAGGCTGTTAGCAGAATAGTCGCCAAGATTACAGCGACTGAGTCTCGTCGTATTCCTACCCCTGCCTCATCACCTGACCCAAGCATGCAAGCGGTACCAAGAACCAACATAACGTTGGCAACATTAGACCCTAAGACTCCTCCAATAGCAATATCGGGCTCATTTTGAGCAATTGCCTCAATTGCTACGGCTAATTCAGGGAGAGAAGTCCCGATTGCAACGATGGTGAATCCAACCAATAATGGAGGGACTCGTAGTCGGTATGCTATTTGCACCGCTCCCTGGACAATTCCTTCACCGCCGGCCATCAATAAGACGAATCCAATCAGGACCAGAATCGGATCGGAGTCTAGCATCTCTACCACGCTCATCGGCCCCCGCTCATGATGTTTGAGTCCATCTCTCTCATTCGCACATCCTCCTGATGTGTCTGGTCACTAGCTCGGATGTAGGAATAGTGTGGTCTTCCAACGGGGGAGAGAATGGAACAGGAGTGTCTAATGCTCCGATTACCACTGGTGCATTTTCCAGGTTCCAGAATGCTTCCTCTAGGATTCTACTACTAACTGTGTGCCCAAGCCCTCCGGTGTATTGAGACTCTTGCAAAACGATTAGACGCCCGGTTCTTCGGACTGACTCGATACAGGTTTTTGCATCGAATGGCAATATTGTCCGCAAATCAACAATTTCTACCTCAATGCCACGTTTTGCAGCCACTTCAGCCGCTTCCAATGCAACATGGATCATAGCTCCCCAAGTTATAATCGTGACATCCTTACCACCCCGCACAACTCTAGCCTCACCTATGCTATTATCACCATTGGCAAGGCGTTGATGAACTGAATCGGTGTCAACAATCTGGTTAATTGAATGTCCCCAACCGGTATTTCCTCCTCGTAATCCATAGAGTCCTATGTGCTCAAGATATACTACTGGGTCATTCAAGGCATGCGACTCAACCAACAGGTCGTAGGCGTCTTGTGGCGTAGACGGAAATACGATTATCAAACCAGGGTCATTTGCAAACCATGATTCAATCATATTTGCATGGAAAGGCCCACTGCGAGTTTTTCCCCCTAGTGGTATTCGAACAGTCAGTGGAACTTCGGCTCCCCATCTCCATCTGAGTTGGGCTGCATTATTGATTAGCGGATTCATCGCTAAAGCGGCAAAGCCTCCAAACTGGATTTCTGCCAAAGGTCGCATACCACCTAGAGCTGCTCCTGTTGCTGAATGTATGATAATCGCCTCAGACAAAGGCATGTCGAGTAATTTGTTCGAATGACCTCTTGCTTTCAATGGTAGATTCATTCCAAAGGCTCCGGCTACTTCCATATCTTCTCCCATGAAGACAATTGAATCTCCATATTTGTCAGCAAGGCTTACCATCCCATTCTGTATTGCCTTGCTATATGTCCAAGAGTTCGCAGCATCCGAGAATTCGACATCTACCTCCCCGATAGGGACTGGGCCCTCTCCTCCGGAAAGGCTCACCCCGAAGCGGTCGAACTGTTCAGAATGAGTTGCGGCATCGTGAAGCGAAGTCACACCCTTAGTCACCGAATTTCCTTCCGGCCATGCCGTTTCTTCCATTTCTTTTCGAGCGACATCTACCAATGCTTGCTCCTCTGCTTCCATTTTGCTAAGTTTACTTTCACTTACCCCCAATCTAACCAATAAATCACGATGGTTAGGAAGTGGGTCTTTGTTTGACCAATAAGTTAGCAACTCCCTATCTACGTATCCAGGAGGGTTCCCACTTGCTGCCCCTAAGTAGAGGTCATCATGATGATGTGCGTGGCCACAACCTCGCATCGTCTCAACGTGAATTAGAGTCGGACCGCCTCCCTCTAGGGCGAATTCACGAGCAACAGCGGTCGATGTGTGAAATTCTGCGGGGTCAGAACCATCTATGCTCCAAGAAGGAATCCCCATTGAATGACCCTTGTCTCCGAAGGTTTCAGCGCCAGATTGCCCGGCCGTGAAAGTATCAAGGGCGATCTGATTATTTTGAATCATAAAGGAAATTGGTAGACCTCTGGCACCAGCTAGATTCATGGCTTCCCAAAATTCCCCACTACTACTGCAACCTTCACCAACTGGTGCTAGATGAAAACGAGGTCTTGCAAGCCTATTTGCCGCAAGTGCAACACCGGTAGCGGTAGCACTTGCTATTGGTAGTGGGGCAGTTGGTGGTAGAACTCTTTTGTGCCAATTACCGACATGCAAATCCCTCCCTCCTGCAGAATCAACTCCACCATCCATGTAGGAATTCGACTTACCCATTTGGGCGTTGAAAATTTCTAGAGGTGTCTGACCCATAGAGAGTGCTAGACCTACATCTCTGATCATTGGGGCAACCACATCAGCATAAGCAATCGAATCTTCGCTGAGATCAATAGCTCTACTCATTGAGGTCGCGCATGCCACTACGCCTTCTTGCCAAGTCGAACGGAATCCTTTACCTCCAAATTGACTTCCATCAGGAGTTTTTACTCCATCCATGAACAAGTCTTTCAGATGTTCATCTAAAGCGCGAGTTCTGTGCATCCATCTTTGCCATTGAAATCTATCTTCAACACTTATTGAGGCAGTATGTGCGATTCTACGTAGACATAGCGCGATATCCCTCATCATACGTATTGCGCGTCTATCGAGATAGGAACTACCTGTTCTGCGAGGGATGATTTCTTGTTTCGCAAGAGCCGCCAATCCCGGTTCGTATACTCTTTCAGCCAAACTGCTTTCAAACGAGTTGCAAAACGATTCACTAAATTCATGAAAACTCGTTCCATTAAATCGTTCAGGTGGATTCAGTGAATTCCAACATTCAAAGGCCGACTCTATGTGTCCATCGTGCCTTTCAACAAGAAATCTCATCAATTCTGATCTAGCAGTTTCTTGCGGTAAAGGTGAGGAGAACTCCAAAGGCCGCTTCGGCCTCCACCCGCCACCCCAAAGAGGAGGTAAGTCCTGTTGACTCACAGGGCCAGTGCTCTTCCCCTCTGAGTCTAGTTCAACTCCGTCTGAATTCCGAAGATCTGCTTCATCTTGTAACTCCTGCATCGAAGTGTCAAATGGCCTCTCCCATACCTCTGCTTGTTGCTTTCTCCCTCTGCCACTATCGGAACGATCTAGGGTGACTCTGATTCTAGTGTTACAGAATGTGCACTTACGGTCCAATCTTGTTGTTCCTCGTTCACGCGATTTCCAAGTCTGGTGTGTGTTGCAAGAAGGGCAACGCCATATCCCTCGTCGCCCAGTCACGCTTACTCCTAGTGTCAACTAGTACAACAAACAATCGCTGTATGGCTCAGTATTACACCACTATAGGCTGAGGTATCCATCTCACAGGTCATTATTTCCGTCAAAATTAATCATAAATAACCACAATCAAAAGCAATACTGATAATAAGAACACCACAATTACAAAAAAATATTGTGGGCTTTTAGGTAAAATAGTTATTTTCTCCCTTGATACCACAATTAAACGACTTACAGGGAGTATTTATACCACAATAGAGGCACTCAATACTTTGGAACTGCAGAATCTACCTGATCCGCCCAAAGGTGAATGCCACCAACCATATTCCAAACCCTAGCTCTGTCCCATCCAGACTGGCCTAACCATCTAGCGACGGCATCCGAACGACCTCCGCTTCTACAGTAAACGACCAAATCACAATCCTTTGGCAAATCTTCTGCATTTGCAGGAACGGTAATATGTTCAATCCGTAAATCAGTTCCTGGCAAACTGACGATTGTCGCCTCATTTTCCCTTCTAACATCCAAAAGGAATGGGTTCCAACCCCGAGAACGCCTTTCGACAAATTCTGCAGGAGTTATCTCTAGTACATGTCCAATAGGAGGTTCTTCCCTAACCTCTTGACTTTGGCAAGCCTGCATTATCAATTTTTCAGACATTTCTGTAATTTTCTCTCTTTCAGGTATTTTGTCAAATTGCAATGAACGGGTCTTCATAGATTTAGCATCAATCACCATTAGTTGACCAGATAACAGGTCACCAATGCCTAGTATTAATTTGATTGCTTCAGCAGATTGAACACTACCCACTATTCCTGGCAAAACCCCCAATACTCCTGCCTCAGCGCAATTTGGAGCCAATTCAGGGGGGGGTGCATTAGGAAACAAATCTCGATAATTTGGTCCGTCGTTAAAATTGAAGACAGTAACCTGACCTTCGAATCGATGAATGCTTCCAAAAACCCATGGTTTTCCTAGAATTTCACATGCATCATTGATTGTATATCTTGTTGGGAAGTTGTCAGTGCCATCGATTACTACGTCCCAATCAGAAAGTAACTCCAAGGCGTTACTGACATCTAACCTGATGTTATGTTCAACAATCTCAATTTCAGGATTTAATTCTCTAATACGATTAGCGGCGGACTCAACTTTTAGCGAACCAACAGCCGCTGTAGAATGAATAACCTGTCTTTGAAGATTAGTTATGTCGACTTTATCATCGTCGATTATTCCAATCTTACCAACACCTGCCGCTGCCAAATATAGCAAAGTAGGAGATCCTAATCCACCGGCTCCAACAACGATTACAGAGGATTTTTTCAATTTCTTTTGGCCCTCTTCACCCATCTCTGGAAGAATCAGATGACGCGCATATCTAGCTCTCTCCTCTTGGCTCAGTTGCTCGCCCATGATCTTGAGAGTACACCACTCATTCATTTTGCCTTCGGCCTGCAAGGCTGACTCAAAAGGCACCTGATGAATAGAGTCTGACCAATGCAACAGTCAAACCAATTCGACCCCATATCCGAGTCAAAACCTGTGCCTTTTCGGATGAAATATCCCTTCGGAACAATAGATTCCAAAGTCTTCGAACAAAATTTTGGTCTAATGGGTCATCAGGTCTCGGGATTCCTTTGAAGTGTCTTTCTAAATCTGAAAGTATACAGAATCGACCTCGGAAAAACCAGAGTATTTCTGTAGCAGAATACAGAATGACAACTCCCCACCACATCCACTGATACGGACCTAACCACAGTACAGCGCACCAAATTGTGACAGCGGTGTGAGAGAGATAGAACAAATCTCCTACCCGGTGTGATAGCCAACTTCTTTCCTTCCAGTTTTCTCGATTACTGAAAACCCCGAATTCAACCATTCCGCCACTTCAGTGTTGATCTTCTAACCATCGCTCAGCATCGATTGCCGCCTGACAACCCATTCCAGCGGCGGTGATAGCCTGCCTGTATCTTGTATCTACTACATCACCTGCCGCGAATACCCCTGGGATGCTAGTCATTGTATGCTCCTTAGGAACTATGTAACCAGAATCATCGGTTTCAATTTGATCCTCTAGGAAGGTTGTAATTGGTTTGTGACCAATTGCTATGAAAGCTCCAGTACATGAAATCTCTTCTGTTGAACCGTCACGAGGATCTTCCAATACAGCTCCAGCGAGGCCTTTTTCATCAGAGAGCCACTTTTTTACGGAACGAAAAGTCTTGATCTCAATCTTTGGATGATTTGCCGCTCGGTCATACATCACTTTTGAGGCTCTGAAGACCTCTCTTCTGTGGATTATTGTAACCTTGCTAGCGAATCTAGTCAGGAAAGTAGCTTCTTCCATTGCTGAGTCACCACCTCCTACGACGATAATTTCTTCATCACGGAAAAATGCTCCATCACAGGTTGCGCAGGTACTGATTCCACGGCCTTTCTGTGCATCTTCCCCTTCTGCACCTAACCAAATTGCCTCCGCACCTGTACAGATGATTAAGGTCTGAGCGAGATATTCTTCTCCTTCAACCCAGACTTTGAAAGGCCTGTTACTTACATCAACCTTCTCGACATTTTTATCATGAACTTCAAGGCCAAATCTTTCGGCTTGTTCTCTAAGTTGAACCATCATTTCGGGGCCGCCGATTCCCTGTGGATAACCGGGAAAATTTTCGATATCAGATGTCAGCATGAGCTGACCCCCTGATGCATATCCTGCGAACATCAAAGGTTCCAACATTGCTCTAGCGGAATATAGGCCAGCGGTGTATCCAGCGGGGCCTGAACCGATGATGATTGTATTGCGGACCTCGTCGGACATGAGTTCTCCCAATGTCCGGCATTCTTTGAACATTGACTCTCAAACTTGACTGATATTTATCCGAATAACATCAGTTTTTCATCGAAACAACGGCTCCCACTGCCGCACGAGCATGAGGTTCTAGCCTCGGTTCAATATGCTCCGGCTCTGCTCCCGGTCCAATAATCCCCAAACCTATCGGTTTGTCATGCTTGATTTGTAGGTCGATTATTGCACGGGTAACAGATTGCCCCATCACTAGTCCATGCTGGGTCTGCCCTCGCTCGATAATCCCCAATGTAATCGCTGCATCGACATCTTCACGGATGAGTAGTCTTTCCAAAGCCAGAGGTACTTCCATAGACCCTGGAACCCAAACAATATCCGTTAGTTGTGAGTTCATAGTGCCCGCTTCATCTCGAGCATATTCTAGCATTTTCTCGACTTCTTCCTTATGGAAAGAACCACACACTGCAACTATCCTCATTTCTCTACCTCCATACTTCGAATTGTGTCTACAACCGCTTGGGTTCGTGAATCCACTTCAATATTCACAAAATCACCTTCAGACTTTTCTCCGATGGTGGTAATCCTCAGAGTTTCTGGAATGATATGTAGATTGAAACCCTCCGAATGCACTTCTCCAACCGTCAACGACATACCATCAACTGCGACATATCCTTTCTCCAGAATGTACGGTTTGGTATCGTCTTGATGTTCAATCAATAGGTCGATTCCTTCACCTTTCTCAGTCCTTTGTAGAATCCTAGCAGTCGACATAACATGGCCGGAGAGAATGTGGCCTCCTAATTCATCACCCATGCGTAGAGATCTCTCAATATTGACTCTACTTCCCTGCCGAAGAAAGCCAATCGTAGTACGCTCCAAGGTCTCAGGAATCGCCTCAAATTTAACTCGTCCATCTTGTGAAGACACGACTGTCATACAAACGCCATCTATCGCCACGCTAGCACCTATTTCTAGGTCCTCGTCATGGCCTCTGAGGTTTACAAGAATGGAACGTACTTCGTCTCCTTGCTCTGTTGCCACAACCTCGCAAGCAGCGGCTACAATCCCAGTGAACATTCTCAATCCTCCTCGTAAGGGCCACCAGTTTCACCAGACCAGAGATCGATAATCCGAGCGATGATTTTCCTTGTTCCGTCGAGGTCGTCAGCTAATCCTTCGACCCTTTGTACCTCGACATTTCCCCATCCGTTATCTTCCAATCCTTTCTTGATAGAGTCGCGTGAGTGCTTCTGATCGTAACCTAAAGCGATTACATCAGGTTTCACTACTTCTAGAATCTCGAAAATTGGAATAGTCGGAGGATTGCCAATTATAGCATCATCTACAGGCTTCAAACCTAGTACCATACGTCTGCGTAAGTCCTGATTAGTCACTGGTTCGTGTTTTTGTTTTCTCACAGTATCGTCGTGGGCGACTACTACAATCAACTCATCACCTAGGGTCTTTGCCTGCTCGACGTAATGCAGGTGACCTGCGTGCAGTAGGTCGAAAACACCGACTGCCATGACCCGAACCATCAATATCTCCTCTCGGTCAAATACCCTCAATGCTTCGGTCAATCTTCAATCCCTAGGGCGTTCAATAAATCAGCACCTGTTATCATTGGTATATCGTGTAATTCTGCGTACTGTCTTGCTGCCTCAACACTCAGAGCTTTATCTCCATCTGGTTGTAACATCTCTGCTCCTATGGTGGCTGGAACATGTCCAGAAAGTCTTGCTATTGCAACAGCCAATTCAGTGTGCCCCTGTCTAGTTTCCAGTCCACCTGGTGATTCCCTGCAGACTGGAATATGGCCAGGGGTTCTGAACTCAATACCGAGTGCTTCCTGTGCTTTTTCCTCTGATGCATTTGCCACCATCATTTCACCTGCTAATTCCCCAAACCTTCGTGTGGTTAGGGCACGATCTCTGTCGGTAATTCCAGTGTACGTTTCTCTATGATTCAAAGAAAGTGTGAAGGCGGAGCGCGAATCATATTGTAAGTCGTCAGTGATTAGTCTACCAAGAACTGGGTTTTCAGCTACAAGTGCTGGATGGGTATGAATATCCTGTAACCAAGGAAGACCGAATAGTCTACCTATTTCATCGCCGGCAGCCAAGAATAGAAGTCCTCCACAGTCCTGTCTCAATCTTCGCATAACCGCTGGACTGGCTGCTGTTGCAGGCCATAGAAGGTCGGTTTCGCATTCTCTGAAATCAGAGTCGAAAACCATCACTGGCTGGCCTTGCGAGAAGGCTTGGATAGCATTTTCAACATTCGACTGCATGTTTCTTCCGACCCGGTGTTGATACCCGTTATTTTTGGTCCTTTGTTCTCACCGTAGAGTTATCATCACCAAGTCATCAGGCCATTCATGGGTGGTTATCGAGCCCCGCTAAGGGTCGACCTTGCAGGTGGTTGGACCGACTTAGCACCATATACTCATGATCATGGAGGTGAAGTGGTCAACTTCACAATAGACAAGTGGGTTACAGCAACTCCCTCTGGAGATGGAAATGTCGATTTCCAATTTGATGTTCCTGCAGGTTCAGGACTTGGGACTAGCGGTGCTTTGAATGTAGCAAAAATTGCCGCCCTAGGAGTTGATGATCTAACTGACCTAGATGCAATTGCAGAATCAGCCTTTGAGGTAGAAAATAAGGAAGGAAATCGTTGTGGCCGTCAAGACCAATGGGCATCTGCATATGGTGGATTCAATCGTTTTCTATTCATAGGAGATGGTGTTGAACATCTGCCATTCGAACCTGCTCCATCTGCTAGAAAATGGTTGCATAAGCATCTGATTATCGCGCATAGTGGAATCCAGCATAAATCAGGAGATATGCAAGAATTAGTTTGGTCTCGATATAATGCAGGCGATAGAGCAGTAATTAATGGCCTACACACTATTCGCTTGGCTACGAAAAAGATGGCTGATGCCCTCCAAAGAGATCAACGACAGCTAGTTGTAGAAGCCTTGAATGAAATCTGCGAGGCAGTCGATTCACTAGACTCTTCAATACATCAACCATTTCGTTCAACAATCGATCCAATGATTACTGATGGTTCGGTGATAGCCTGGAAAGCACTGGGTGCAGGTGGAGGAGGCAGTGCTGCTCTTCTTTGCAACCCAATGGCGGTAGAATTTGTCCGTTCAAGATTGTGTCAGGAAGGCTGGCAAATAATCGATTGGGAGTATGATAATTCCGGCTTGGCAGCAATTTGAACCGAACCCTGCTAGGCGAAGCCTCAAACGCTACTTTCTGCCCCCAATCCCATGCGCCATACAAGTAGAGGGCTTTCTTTAGCAGTAGTCTTACTTTTCTCCGTAAGTATCCTCTCTGTATTTGTTGCTGCGCAAGATGGAGAAAATAACCACCCAACAGAAGAACAACCATACATGTACTTCTGGGGTGAGGAGGATTTATTCGAATGTTGGAATAATTTCGATTCCAACGCTTCTGCAGGTTCATCCAGTACTGGTTATGGAGAGATTGAATTCCCCGAAGGACAGGATGTAAGCGTGGACTTTTCCTGTAACATGCAAATGGGTTTTTCTGAAGATTTCCTCCTAGAAATTAACGAAACTATCTCAGTCCGAATGAAATTCGCAATCGAATCTGGAAATTGTGGCGGAGATTGTACAGACCTAACTCTAACAATGACTAGGGGTCAAGAGGAAATTTCTCAACACATTCAATCAGCAAACGCAGTAAATAATGGTAATGATTTCACAACACAATGGGATATTTTAGTCAATGATTCACTCAGAAATTGGGCCAAGGATACCCAAATCACAATTCGGGTGCAATACGAAACCCCTGCAGAAAGCGGACCCCAATGCGCAGTCCCTGGTCCATTTCCAGTACCTGGGTCAGATTGCTCAGGTAGTTTCAGGATGTACTACTCCAATGAAGGCGGAAGTCCAGGAGATGTTTATGCAGAGTTCCCAATTTATGTGTCCTTGACGGATGCCAGCAATAACATAGGAAAGACCTCGGTTGGACCTATTGCATTCTTCATACCGTTCCTAGCAATCACTGCTCTTCTCGGTGTAGTTGCTGTGAGAGAAGGCTGGAAGTCAGAATCGGAAGAGCCGTTTTATTCAAATGCGTTTGATGTAGAACGTTACAAATCGATGCCTTCAACTGCAATATCATCCACAAAGGCAGGATTTTCTGAATGGAGAGAAGGTGGGCCTCTTACTGAAAACAAAACCCGGAGAGTGATTACTCTCTGTATTCTTTACTTCGCTCAGGGATTACCATGGGGATTCGCCAGCGTCGCCTTTGCAGCTTATCTTGTGGAGAACGGCACAGAAGTGAAGGATATTGCAATTCTATTCGCGACTGTAGCATTACCTTGGACATTCAAGTGGATTTGGGGTCCTGTTGTTGACGCTGTATTTATCGAGAGATTTGGCCCACGTAGACAATGGGTGTTGTTTGCTCAAACCGGTATGGCTGTGAGTCTGGGTGGTTTGTTGGTTATTGACTCGACAATTGGTGATTTGAATACTGAAATTGATTTGGTGACGAGAGTATTGTTCATTCACAACATATTCGCTTCTCTTCAAGATGTGGCTACTGACGCTCTAGCGGTTGAAATTCTTCAACCAGATGAAGTTGCAAAGGTCAATGGTTTCATGTTCGCAGCAAAGAGACTTGGAATTATTATCGGTGGTGCTGCACTGGGGGTTCTTGTCACTAAGATTGGCATTATTGGAGTAATAGTAGCATCGATGGTGCTTCTGCTGATGGTCGCGTGGTTCCCATTAACCATGATCGAAAAGCCAGGAGTGCAATTGTTCCCATGGTCAAAGAAGGCGGAAGTTATCGAAGCCGAAATCGTTAGTTCAGAAACAGAAGAAGTCGAGGATTTTGACGATGAAGAGACCCCATGGGTAGATGAAGTAGACTTCCGAGTAGCGAAAACAGTAGGTTATGCAGTATCCGAAAGCAGAATCTCAATACCCGCGTTGTTTGCAATCCTTGGTCTCACACTTTGGTTTGTTGGCTTTGCAATTGATGTATTTACTATTGATTGGAGCCTCGGAGCGGATCTTCGAAAATTCACAAACCCTGCATCATACCTGTTCATCGTGCTCGGAATAGCAACATTAGTAATTTCAAAATTAATGAATCAAATAGAGGATGCAAAAGAATTACCTAAGGTTCCAAATCCTTTCTTGGTATTACCAACCGGCACTAGAACTACTGTTGCAAGAACTTCGTTTTATCTTGTCAAAGCCTTTTCAGTAAGGTCCGCATTCTTACTGATTTTCCTATGCTTGTTATCAGAATTGTATTACTTCGTCGGACCGATTGTCATTGATATTTTCATCAACGAAGCCGGTTGGTCACAGGCTAAGTACAATGCTATTGTTGGTGGAGTTGTAGTATTTGGAGCAATGTTTGGTCAAATCTTCGGAGGACTTCTCGGGGACAAGTTCGGAACAAGAAGAGTTGCTATGGTTGGATTCCTTATACTTTCGTTGGCTAATGCAGCACTTGCAATGCTAGAACCTCTTTGGACGAACACTACTGTAATGACAATATTCCTGATTGTTCAAGCATTCGTGGCAGGAATTGCTTGGATTTGTATCATTTCACTTGCAATGAGGCTAACTTGGAGCAAGGTTGGTGGAACCCAATTTACTGCTTACATGTCTCTGTTTAATTTGTCTGGAGTAACCGCTTACTTGCTAACGGAGAGAATGATTGAGATATTTGATTATTCATCTGCAATTTATGTTGGTGCCACATTAACTATGATTTCAGCAATAATGTTGATTTTCATTGATGAGGATGAAACAGACCGAGTCTTAGAAGGCCGTTTGGGTGATGACGATGAAGACGAAGATGAATGGTGGACTGAAGAGGGTGAATCCATGGAGGGTGCAGAGCTTGGCGAGCATGCAACAATGGCTTGATTCTTGTGAGACAGATTTCCTTATGTTTTCACAAACCGTGTGCTATTATTGCACTCGGGCGAAAAATGTCCTGGATGCAAAAGGGCTGACTTACACCGAAGTAAACTTCGACCATGAAGGAGACCTTCGATGGGAAGTGGTCGATGCAACAGGCCACCGTACGGTTCCAGTGTGCTTCGATGTTAGGGGGGAACAACCAATCTTCATTGGTGGCTCAGATCATTTGATGGATTACCTTGCCTGAATTGATTAAACAGAATCAGCCATTCTTTGAATTGAGTTTTTCATTTGGTCTATTTGGTTCAAGTTGACCATATGGCCTTTCTCATGTTCAAGGCGAGTTACCGGCCATCCTGCTGATTCGAAGATTTCGGCGTGTTCGATCCCTACCTCTAGGGGAACAAGATGGTCCCTTAATCCATGCATCCAAACAACATCTCGTGGCTTCAGGAAGGGGAGTGATTCGATTAATGAATCAGACCTAACCGTTTTTGTTCCAATTAGAACAAGACCAACGATTCTTTCCTGTAAATCAGTTTCCAAAAGTGCAGAGGCAATCGCCCCACCTTGAGAAAATCCTCCGATAATTACGGGCCCATCTGGAATCTCTTCAATCACTCTCTGCATCGACTCTTCGACCTGTATTTGAGATTCGGAGTCCAATGGTAGAGTTGGGTCTTCAGCACGTAACCACCAAGCAAATCCACCTCTTGTTGGATGTTCGATTTCTGCTTGTGGGCAGAGTACATTCCAACCATGAGGTGCTAATCTCTTGGCAAGTGGTTGCATTTTTTCTGTAGTCCCTGTCATGCCGTGTAGCATAACGAGAGTTCCAGAGGTCATTTCGACACCTCAGAGTGTCCATGAAAAGGTGATCGCTCCGGCAATAATAAGTCGAAGATCTGAATCACCGGTAAAGGTCAGAGTTAGGGTGTATTCTTCACTCGGATAGGGTATCGTTCCGAGAGTTCCGTATTCCTCTGCTCCCGGTCCCCAAGTACGTTGTAGAGCCGATACCGAGGTGTGGTCTCGAAGAGTCAAGCTAATGCTTGAACCCCCACTTCCGCAGGCAGCGTCGAGATAGTATACCATCTCGTCCCACTCTCCATCGCTAGGGTGGTCACTGACGAGGAATGTATCTCGTATCTCAAAATCAGTACCAGCATTTTCCCATGTATCTGAATAGAGGTCGCCACCTCGAATGAAGAAGACTTCGCCATTATGGCCTTCACCATCTTCTGTGTGTCCATTCGTTGCCAGCATCATTCGTAACTGTTCTATCCCTTCAGCGTCTGTCCAGATGAAGGATGAGAAGAAACCAACATCTTTGTTGAAGGTGTAGTCAATTCTAGCACCATCGGCTGCTTGTGCAGACATGGTTGCATGGTTGCTACTTACATCTAGGACTGTAGTCGTCCAATCGTTGGTAAATAGAGAAAATGTCCAAGAATCCCCTTCTGAAATCGGGAAGGTCAGAACAGGTTGAGCGATGCCATTCTCAAATGCACTGAGATTGTCGTGAGTTATTCTTCCAAGGAACGGATTGTGGTTGAGAACAGCGTGCCTTCTTGCCTCTCCTATAGAAGAGATTGCTAGCATGTAAGCAGTTCCTTCTTCTTCGCTATCCGAGGCTACTACTAGTCGGGCAGTATCGTCGGTGTATTCTGGTGTTGAGAATGTGTATAGCCACCAATCTCCGATGTGCCAAGTTGGCACATCAATTGTGTGATCTGAACTTCCACCTCCACTTGACCCAGTAAGGCCAGCACAGCCAGTTACGCCCGCCACAAGCAATAGCATGGTCAGGCCAATGGCACCGCTCCGCATGGTCGACCCTAGAGCCAGACTCTCAAGAGTCTGACGCTTCAGCGTCCAAACCCGTTTGGGCAGATTATGCAATTAAACTGGCGATAACAACTGACACGATTGACATCAGCTTAATCAGGATGTTTAGTGAAGGTCCGCTGGTGTCCTTGAATGGGTCACCAATGGTGTCTCCGACTACAGCAGCAGAGTGAGCATCGTCACCCTTTTCTGCGCCTGGAATCTCTCCTTGCTCGATAGCTTTCTTTGCATTGTCCCATGCTCCTCCGGCGTTTGCCATGAATAGAGCCATCAGTACACCAGTAGCGGTTGCACCAGCCAAAGTTCCCCCGAGGGCCTCAGGCCCTAGTACTAGTCCAATTACAACAGGGCTTGCTATTGCAACTATTCCTGGCATAATCATCTCGCGGAGAGCCGCTTGTGTGGAAATATCGACACAAGTTGCGCTGTCTGGTTCAACACCTTCACGACCTTCCAATAATCCGTCAATTTCTCTGAATTGTCTGCGTATTTCTGTAATCATTTCTTCAGCTGCTCGTCCCACAGACTTCATTGTCATAGCAGCAACTACGAATGGAAGCGCACCACCGATTAGTAGACCGATTACAACATCTGGATTGGTTAAGGAAAGATCTAGAGTTTCACCTACTCCCAAGGCTTCTTCTGCCCTAGTCTTGTATGCGGCGAATAATGCCAAAGCAGTTAGTGCAGCACTACCTATTGCGAATCCTTTTCCGATTGCAGCAGTAGAGTTTCCAATTGAGTCTAGGCCATCTGTGATTTCTCTCACTTCTTTTCCTAGTCCCGACATCTCTGCAATTCCACCGGCATTATCTGCTACAGGTCCGTAAGCATCGACTGTCATGGTAACACCAACAGTTCCTAGCATTCCCATAGCGGCCATTGCTATTCCGTAAAGCCCGGCATCTCCGCCGCCCATTACATCGTTAGCAAAGTAAATTCCACCGGCCATTAGAAGAACAGGGAGGAATACAGATTGCATACCTACAGCAAGACCTGCAATCGCATTGGTTGCACTTCCGGTCTTTGAAGCCTCTCCGATGTATGGAATAGCTTGTACCTTGATTCCGAATACAGGTTCAATTCCTGTGTAGTACTCGGTAACTAGTCCGATTAGAATACCTACTAGTGATCCAATTGCGACTGCCTGAATTACGGTTGTGTCCAATTCCAGATAATCTAGAGCGAAGTATCCTCCACCGATGAATAGAGCAGCCCCAATGAATGTGGTGTTACGTAGCGCAGCACCAGGATGCATGTTTTTCATTCCAGCAATTGAGAAAACCCCAATAATGGATGAAATATATCCTACAACAGCCAGAGCGATTGGAATCATGAGGTAATCTGCGCCCAAATCTTCACTGGCTTGAGCGATGACCATAGCAGCAATGATTGAACCTACGAACGACTCGAAAATATCAGCACCCATTCCAGCAACGTCACCAACATTGTCTCCAACATTGTCAGCGATTACACCAGGGTTGCGTGGGTCATCCTCAGGAATACCAGCTTCTACCTTACCAACAAGGTCAGCTCCTACATCCGCAGCCTTGGTGTAAATTCCTCCACCAACACGAGCGAATAGTGCGATGGAAGAAGCACCCATCCCGAATCCAGCGACGTTCTCAACAGAAAGGAATCCGTCTCCACCAACTGGGTCTGTCATGTAATACATCAAGGAGATTCCGAATAGACCGAGTCCGCCTACTGCAAGTCCCATTACCGCTCCACCATTGTACGATGTGGTGAGAGCCGCAGCTTGGCCACCGTTTGCCGCTGCCTGCGCTGTGCGACCATTAGCACTAGTAGCGGATTTCATTCCACTAAATCCAGCTGCTACACTACAAAGAGCACCGATGATGAAAGCGACCATGGTTTCCATACCAAGGCCATTATCCTCACCGCCGACGAATAATAGCGCAGCGACTACAACGATGAAAATCGCGAGCATTCGATATTCTGCCATCAAGAAAGCCATTGCGCCATCCTGAATTCTTCCTGTGATAGTTGCTACAGTTTTGTTTTCAATTTCTATTGCATCTACCTTTCGATATAACATGAAAGCAATGAGCAGACCTAGTATTCCTGCTCCCATTCCCATCATTCCAATTTGTTCTCCGTCCATAATATCACCAATTAGGTTGAGACGCCGACCTAGGGCCCCTATTTAATCCGAATCCACAATAATCGCCCCTATGGGGCGGAGATTATGCTTGATAGTGATGTACGACAGTGGCGAATGAAGACAATATGCTAGATCCATCATGCTCACCCTTGAAAGATGCTAATTCTTCATCGGTTATGTGACCCCATTCATGAGCTCGCTCAATTCTCGCTCTCGCAGCCTCTGGGTGGAATTGTATTCCCCAAGCTGGTAAAGGCTCGCCATTTTCAGAAAGAACTCGCACTGCAGTAACTCCGTTATGGTTGGTTGAGCATAGAAGTGAACAAGACTCTGGCACGGACATAACATGATCTTGGTGGGTGAATAATCCTGCTACAATTGAATCATCCGAAACATGCGAGGTAAGTAATTCGTCATCTCCTCCTTCGTCTGTCAAATTCAAGTCCCAAATTCCGCTTGATAGTGACTCCGCACGTTCGATAGTGGCACCTAGAGCGTGGCAGAGTAATTGGTGACCAAAGCAAATTCCCAATGTGGGCTTTCCAGCATTTGCAGAGGCTCGAACCAAGGACGCCGCAGGAGCCATCCAATCTTCCCACATGCTAACATTACGACGGGAACCACTACAAACAACGGCATCGACAGTAATCGAATCTAGCCAATTTAACATCTCTGTCTCATTTTCAATCATGGGCATTACGATTCTGCGGAAGGAAACTGTTCTACCCTCTAATTCAACGGTGGTTGATTGCCAGAATGGAAAATCATCATCCCAGTGAGGTACATCTTCTTCAGAAAGAGGCACTTCTCCTGATTCGGCCTTTTTTCCGGACTCAAATGATTGCATTTGAGGGGTTACAAGAAGCAACTCTACATCTCCACGAGCTGCAAATGGTCTCACAACCTCTTGATTTCCCCCATGCCCGAAAGTCTCGCGCTCGACCAGCAGGTCGACCATCAGAACCCTCACCATGTCTGCCACATTGATGGTCAGCCCACCAATGGTTCAAAGCACCTCGCCCGATAGGGGGTTTAGAGGAATTGACATGGCAGAGGTGGATAAGCAGTTAATTTTGCAATCCGTCGGCCCAGTCCAAGCAATTCTGGACGCCCATGATGGTATCGTCAATGTAGTCGACACCACAGATGGAATAATTATGATTTCACTTGAGGGAGGTTGTACAGGATGCAGTTCAACTCCAATGACTGCCATGCAGATTTATTATTCATTGATGAAACTCGATGAAGTAAACGATGTAATCTTTGTTAATGGCGAACTCCCCGCTTACATGCGCGCCTTTATTGATGACAAATTGGGCGTTAAAAGGACTGAAGAATAGACTCATTCTTCATCTCTTTCATGCTTTCTCATCCTCATTATTTCGTGAGGGTTAATCTCACCTTGTACATCTTGGCCCTTGATGTTTAGAGATCCTGCAGCAGCAACAATTAGAGCGGTCAAAGCAAATGGCAATGCAATATTACGAGAACCCCATAATTCTCCTCCCAAATGATGTAGAAGAACTAACAAAAATGCAGAGGTCACACACAAGACAAAGATTGTTTTCTGAGCGAATGCTTCTCCCCACTCTGCTCGAGTAAAAGTGCCAATACTCATCCAGAGCAACATAGCGATACCACAGAGGGTAATCGAGGCTGTTTCGAGAGTCGCAAGTAACTCCACATCTTTGCGATTGGGTGTGCATTTGTGAGTCTTGGGTTCAACAGTGCTGATGGACAGCCTCAAGGGCTGAGAAGCCTCGTTCAGTGCATGGTGAAGGTCAAGGGTTGGAGTCTACCCAAACCTCGAAGCACAGGCCCTCCTTTCCAAACCAAGTCTTCTGTGGTTGCTGTAATGGAACAAGTAGGAGTACTTCTGGAACTAGATGGAGCCAATGTGTTTAGGGTCAGAGCATACCAAAATGCCAGCCGAGCCCTCGCATCTATGGAGGAAGATCTGCTCACTGTTGTAAAAGAAGGAAGGCTGGTTGAGGTCAAAGGAATTGGCAAAGGTATCAGCGGCTTAGTTACCGAGGCTGTAATGGAGGGTACTTGGGGGGATTTGAATGAACTATATGCGAAAATCCCACCGGGCCTAATCGAGATTGTAGGAATACCTGGATTAGGGCCAAAACGCGCCCGCTTGATGTATGAGGAGCTCGGAGTAGATTCGGTTGACTCTCTAAAGATAGCATGTGAATTGGGTCATGTTGCACCTCTCTCGGGTTTTGGTGAAAAAAGTCAACAAAAATATCTCGAAGGAATCGAGTTACTCCGCAGATACCAAGGTCGTTCTAGAATGGATGTAGGTTTGATGTTTGGTCGGGCTTTGGAGGCTAGGGTTGCTTCGATTCCTGGAGTTTCTCGCGCCCAACTTGCAGGTAGTGCACGGCGGCGTAGAGAAACTATTGGAGATCTAGATATTGTCGCTGCGGCAGAACCCGAGGATCATGATTCTGTAGTGAAGGCTATACTCTCTCTTCCCGGAATTGCTGAGGTAAAGGGTTCTGGTGAGTCAAAGGTTAGCCTAATTCTAGAACAAGATATGTTATCCGATTCTGGTACAACAGGAAGTCTTGATGCACAACTTGCAGAGTCAATGATGGAGCGAAGCGGTGATGCAACAATCGATGCTCAGGTCAGAATAGTTCCACCTACTACTTTTCCATTCACTCTGGCTTACTTCACAGGTTCCAAAGAACACAACATCAGAATGCGTCAGTTAGCCATAGACCGCGGCCTTAGATTGAATGAATTCGGTCTCTTCCCGGATAAAGAGGCCGGTGATGCAATTGGTATGGAGGCGGCCAAATACACTCTAGAATGCGCTAATGAGGAAGATATCTATCGTCATCTCGGACTTGCTTGGGTTCCTCCTGAAATGCGTGAAGATACTGGAGAAATAGAAGCGGCTCAATCTTCTTCTCTTCCAAATCTAATCCAACCAGAGAATATTCGTGGAGCACTTCACAATCACACTGTGGCATCTGACGGGGTAAACACGTTGGAAGAGATGGCCACAGCGGCACAGGAGTTGGGTTGGCAGTATCTCGGCATTGCCGACCACTCTGAGATCCTCAATATCGGTGGTCGACAAATTGGTATTCCCGCAGATGGAATACCAGCACAAGCTGAAATGATTTGTGCACTCAACGAAGGATGGGCCGACTCAGGTGAGGATTTCCGAATTTTCCATGGTTCTGAGTGCGACATCCTAGTTGACGGTGGTCTAGATTATCCAGATGCAACTCGCCAGTCCATGAGTCACATTGTAGGCTCAGTACACGCTTTGGGAAGTTGGAGAAATCGAGACGAAATAGAGAACACTGAAGCCCTGATTCAAGCTATTGAGAATCCGACTTTCACTATTTTAGGCCATCCAACTGGAAGAATATTACAGGGTCGAGAAGGTTTCCCTGTTGATATGCATGCAGTATTACGAAGGATGGGGGAACTTAACTCAGAAGGTGAATTGAAAGCGGTTGAAATCAATGCCTCCCCCTACCGACTAGATTTAGATTGGAGACTTTGTCATTTTGCCAAGCAACAAGGCGTCCCAGTTTGTATCAATCCTGATGCTCATGGGACAGAGGGTTTGGCTGATGTTTGGTACGGTGTTCAAATTGCCCGAAAGGGTTGGCTAGAAGCAGCAGATGTTCTAAACACAAAGACTGGTTTAGAGATGGAACAACTACTTGGGCTCTGACGAAGGTTGATGACTGTAGTTCACTAGGCTAAGTTATGCAACTTACCCGGGGGCTTGTGTTCGGTTTGGTATCACTTTTACCTGCGTTTATGACTGCGGCATTATCTTGGTTCATTCTTGGTGGTACATCTGGTGATGACTGGGAAAATTGGATGATCGGCCCTTGTTACCTAATTCCTGGATTAATTGTGGGCGGTTCACTATTCCTCGGACTTCGGGATGAGGGGGAAGTTAAGCAATGAAAAGAGCCGATAAGGCTGATAAAATCGGGACGCAGTTAGACGAATTGTACCACGAAACTCCAATTCCTTTGGACCACACAGACCCATACACTCTGTTGGTGGCAGTTATGCTTTCTGCGCAGACAACTGACAAGAAAGTAAACGAGGTAACTCCGGCTTTATTTGCAAGAGCCGACAATCCAGCCAAGATGGCCTCTTTGGAAGTTGATGAGATTCAGAATTTAATCCGAGAAATCGGACTCGCACCAACCAAAGCCAAGAATCTGAAATTAATGGCAGAACAAATATTGCAAGGGGGTGGAGAAATCATTCCGGATTGGAAATTCTTAGAATCACTTGCGGGCGTTGGGCATAAGACTGCTAGCGTCGTTATGGCGCAAGCATTCGGTGTTCCAGCTTTTCCTGTGGATACACACATACACCGTTTGGCAAGTCGCTGGGGCCTCTCGAAGGCGCGTAATGTAGAGCAAACAGAACGGGATTTGAAGGCCGTTTTCCCTATGGAAACTTGGAATCGCCGTCATCTGCAAATTATTTT
>CESQ01051544.1_pt1 | contig 21005 bp, 22 predicted proteins | sample 361401 | NCBI WGS metagenome assembly CESQ01 (sample SAMEA2622119, study PRJEB7988) | marine metagenome | isolation source: saline water (ENVO:00002010), including | reverse complement strand
TCCTGGTCGGACACCCGCCGTGCCGATCTGGCGGATATCCTATCCCGCTACCCGGATGTTCTGTTGATCGAGGACGATCATTTTTCCGAACTGTCCCTGTTCGCGGCCCAGACCCTCGCCGACGAGGGGCGCGAGAATTGGGCCGTCATCCGCTCCGTCTCCAAATACCTGGGCCCGGACGCCCGCCTTGCCTTCGTCGACTGCAGCCCGGCGCTGGGCCGAAAGGTCGATGTCCTGGGGGCCTGTACTTATCGTTGGGTCAGTGGCCTGTTGCAGCGGGTCGTCCTGCAGACCCTGACGTCGCCGGATTACGACGCTTCGGTCAAACGCGTGGCGCGGCTGTACAAGGAGCGGCGCGAAGGCTTCCTGGCGGCCCTCAAGGACCGGGGGATTTCCGGCCATGGCGCCGATGGGTTTAACGTCTGGGTGCCGGTCGCGGACGAGCAGAAAAGCACACGCCATCTGATGGAGGCGGGGTGGATCGTCAATCCGGGCGCCACGTTCCGCCTGACGTCTCCGCCCGCGATCCGTGTAACGACCAGCGCTCTGCGCCGGGATCAGGCCCGGGAACTCGCCGACCTGATCGACGAGATCGAACACGCGGCGCCGGTGCGGCGCGGCGCCTGAACGTCCGCCGAAACCTTGCGGGGGGCGATTTCTTCGGGCTTGATGTGATCTGCCTCGGCCACATCAACCGCGCCGGGGCCGGTTGGCCGATCCGTCGACCGTCGCCCATCAAGAGGAAAAATCACGATGAAGCTCTATTTCTCTCCCGGCACCAGCTCCCTTGCAACGCATATCGCGTTGATCGAATGCGGCGCCGATTTCGAACTCATTCCCCGCTTTCTGACGAAGGAAGAAACCCGGACGCCGGAGTTCAAGGCGATCAACCCGGACGGCAAGGTGCCGGTGTTGGTGACCGACGACGGCCATGTCGTCACCGAGGTCGCGGCGACGCTTTATTATCTGGCGCGTAAATATCCGGCGGCGAACCTCTGGCCGGAAGGCGACCTGAATGCGGAAACCGAGGTGATGTCCTGGCTGTCCTTCGCCGCCTCGACCCTGCACGGTTCGCGCGGCAAGGGGGCGGAGTTCATGGATCACGCCTTTTCCGTCGTCGACCGGAAATTGGGCGACCGGGACTGGCTGACCGGGCGCTATACGATCGCGGACATCCACGTCTTCCGGATTTACTGGAAATTCAAGATTGCGCTGGAGGCCCCGGCCGGAACCTATCCGGCACTGGAAGCCCACCACGACCGCATGCTCGCCCGCCCGGCCGTCGCCCAGGCGTTGGACGTCGAAGACGGGTTCAAGCCCTAGCCGGGTTTGCCGTCTGCGGCGAAGGCATGAGCGAGGGGAGGCCATCATGGTCAAGACGGAGCGCATCACCTACCCGAGCGCCGAGGGCGGGATCGGCCTCGCCGGTCTCGTCGCGGTCCCCGATGGGCCCGGCCCGCATCCGGCGGTCCTGATCCTGCGCGGCGTCGCCGGGCCCGAGGACGGCTATTCGGAAATCGCCGAACGGCTCGCCGGGTGGGGGTATCTCGCGGTCCTTCACGGATGGAAGGTGCGCGGCGACGATCCACCCGACGGGCCCGTGCTGGCCGATCTGGCGGGCGCCATGGACCATGTCCGGGCGCGGCCCGATGTCGACCCCGGCCGCATCGCCGTGTTCGGGTTCTGCCGCGGCGGCGTCCATGCGCTGATGGCGGCGGCGGCCCATTCCGATATCCGGCTGCTCGCCATTTTCCATGGTTTCGCCTTTCGCCGGGAAGAGGCGCAGCCGGGATTGCAGCCCTATGACCTGATCGCCGACATTTCCGTTCCGACCTTGATCATGCATGGGACAGATGATGAGCGCGCGCCGATCGACGGCATGCGCCGCCTGGAAGATCGCGCGCGCAGCCTGAACCGGCCGATCGAATTCGACTATTACGACGGCATTCCCCACGGCTTCGCCGTCCGCACCCATCCCGGGTACGACGCGGTGGCGGCGGATACGAGTTTCCGGGCCGCGCGCGCCTTCATCGAGGCCCATATGCCGGTGACCCCGGCATGACCGGCCCGGCGGCGGGCGGCGTGACGGCGGATATCTAGACCGCCAGGTCGCGGTCGAAGCGGTCTTTCAGAAAGGCCGAGATCTCATCGAACCGGCAGCCCGCCCGGACCACGTTGAAATTGCGGAAATCGATGATCGTCGAGGACAGGCCCGCGTCGTTGGCGTCGCGGCAGCGGCCGTGGTCGATGACGATATCGGCGGCGGCCAGCACCTCGGGTTCGATATCCTGCACCGTGTACTTGGAGCCCGACAGCGATTGATTGGCGCTGGACCCGAACACCGGCGTGCCCTGGGCGTGACTCAACTCGGCCAGCGCGTTATGCATCGGCCCCGCGTTCAACAGCATGTCCATGGTCGGCCCCTTGGTGCTGGTCTCCAACACGAACGGCTCGACCTTGGCCAGCAAGGGATGGTCCTTGCGGTAGTCGGCGACGATGGAAAAGGGCAGGTCGGCCTCCTCGATCAGGGCCTTCCGAATGGCTTGGGCCTCGTCGTCCATGATGTGCAGATCGGCCGAGGCGGCGGCGCAGCCGAACATGCCCGACGGCTTGTCGTAGCTGCGTTTCTTGACCTCGAAAATACGGCGAATGGCGGCCTCGGTGCGGGCCAGGATGGCATAGGCCACGTTCAGCGGGATGATCGCGATGCCGCCGCCATCCAGGACCTCCAGCACGTCGCGGGCCTCCTGATCGACGTCATGGCCGATGGGGTTGTCGGTGGTGGGCTGGGCATCGGATGAGGGCGGCATGGATGTTCCTTCTCGGGTTCGGCATTTTTATTGTTCGTCATGGCCGCGTGCGGCGGCACCGCAGTCCACCACGGGCCGACTGATAGGACAAATAGAAAGATGTGATCGATTGATCGCAGATGCCGGATAGAGAAAAGCCCCCGGATGGGGGCTTGGGCCGCGACGTGTGTGAGAGACGCCAATCGGATCGCGCCTGCCCGAAGGTTCGCCGGCCAGTCGGCCGCAGGCGATCTCTTATAGGTCAGCCGACTCCATGAGAAGAGGCGGAGCCGGAATGGCCGTGACCGATATAATGATAATCGTTCGCAACAAATCTCTTGACAGTTGATGCGAATGATTATTATTTTCTCTGCGATCAAATATAGGGATTTTCCGGGGTTGGCGCCTCGGGCGTTCTCTTATGAAAACAACCGGTTAAGAGGGTATGACGCGACTAGATGAGGACCGTTCCGGCGTGCGGCAGATACCGCTTGTCGACAACCGGATCCACAGCAGTGATCTCTTCAAGGAGGGCAAGGAGCTTTCCATCGTTCACAACGAAGAGGTCTACAAACTGCGACTAACCGGGAACAGCAAATTAATTCTGACCAAATAGGCCAGTAGCTAGCCACCCAGCCACCCAGACGTAGGCAGCCAGGCAGCAAGTAACCGCCGCAACCCAATAGAGGTATACAACATGCGACGTGTCTTGCGTCCGGCGTGCGCCGCCGTGCTTTTGTCCACGACTGTCCTGTCACCTGCCCGCGCAGATGACAATTCGGCTAAGGTGCGGCCCCTCATGACGGACCTTGAACCGGTCACCGTCTATGCCACCCGCAGCCCGCGATCGACCTTCGACGTGCCTGCGATCGTTTCCAAGATCGATATGGACACACCCGGCAATGCGCTGGCCGGCGACATGTCCGACCTGTTGCAATTCACGCCGGGCGTCGAGGTCGATAACGGCCCTCGCCGCAACGGCCAGACCGTTTCCATTCGCGGGTTCGACGGCGAGGCCATCATCACCATGATCGACGGCCGGAGGCAGAACTTCGAAGCGGCGCACGACGGCCGGTTCTACCTGGACCCGTCCCTTCTGAAGAGCGTTGAAATCGTCAAGGGCGCGTCCACGGCGATCTATGGCGGTGGCGCCATCGGCGGGGTGATCGCCTTCGATACGGTCGACGCGGCCGACCTGCTCGCACCCGGCGAAAGTTTCGGCATGAAGACTTCCGCCGGCATCCAGTCCGCCAGCGTCCAGCCGATGGCCATTCATTCGGTTTACGGCCGCACGGGCGCTTGGGACATCCTGGGCAGCGCTTCCGTCCGTGCATCGGGCGACATCAAGCAGGGTGACGGCAACGAACTCGAAAGCGCCGACTTCCTGACCTCGGCCTTGATCAAGGTCGGCTACTCGATCGACGACTTCAATACCGTTAAGTTCCAGTATCAAGGCCACCGCAACGACGGTCGCGAGCCGAACAACGGCGCCGGCACGATAACGACTTCCAACCCGATCGTGCAGAAGATGGTGACCGACCAGCAGGTCAGCCTGAATTACGCCTATGAGAACCCGGACAACGCCTGGTTCAATCCCAAGGTCCACGTCTATCGCAATTCGACCGAGGTCGAGGAAAAAGACCTGACCGGCAGCAACGCCGGCCGCGTTCAGGACCGCACGATCGAAACGATCGGGTTCACCGCCGATAACCAGACCAAGCTGGCTTTGGGCGAGGGGCACAAACACGTTCTGTCCTACGGGTTCGAGATCTACAGTGATGAACAGACGGGCAGCAGCAGCACGACCGGAACCCGGTCGGGCGTGCCCGATGCCGAGGGCCTGGCCTATGGCCTGTATATCCAGGACGAGATCGCGCTCAAGCCGGGTTTCGGCGATTTGTCGATCATTCCAGCGGTCCGCTGGGACGCCTATTCGACCGAGGACGACACCGGCGGCTCGCAGGATGCCTCCAAGGCTTCGCCGAAAATTTCCGTCAGTTACAAACCGATCGAACAGGTCATGGTGTTCGGCAGTTGGGCCAAGGCGTTCCGCGCCCCGAACATGACCGAGCTCTATCCCTCGGGCCAGCACTATCCGGGCAACAATTTCATCGCCAACACAGACCTGAAGCCGGAAACGGTCACCACCATCGAATTCGGCGCCGGTTTGAATTTCCGGGGCATTCTGGACCAAGGCGACCATGCGCGGGTCAAAGGATCCTGGTTCTCCAGCGACGGCAAGAACTTCATCTCGCAGGAGATCAGCGGTACCACGACCCAATATATCAACGTGCCGAATGCAAAGCTGTACGGTTGGGAAGTCGAGGGCACTTATAGCCTGAACCCGGTCAGCATAACGCTCGGCGCGACCTTCGTGTCGTCGCGCAACGACGATACGGGCGCCAATCTGGACAACAACATTCCGCTGACCGTCGTCGCCGACATCAATTACAAGGTCGAGGCCATCGACAGCCTGTTCGGCCTGCGCGGCCGCTTCGCCAACGCCAACGAACGGTCGAGCGGCACCAGCGGCCAGACCGACGGCTACGGCGTTCTGGACATCTACTATCGCTGGCGCCCGGACGATCCGGGCATGGAAAGCATGACCGTCGACCTGGGCATCGAGAACCTTCTCGATAAGTCCTATGCGAAACGGTACGCCACGCTGCGTGAAACGGGCCGAAACTACGTGGCTCGCGTCAATTACACATGGTGACGCGGGCATTCCCGCTGGGCGCCGGCAGGAAGGGGTGGGCCGCCTACCTCTTCCTGTCGCTTGCCGTGAACGCTTACGCTGCCTATGCCACCGGTCTGGGCCCGGAGCCCAGCCCGCCTGCGGCCCCCCCGGTACTGAAAATTTCGTTGAGCGCGGTCGCCGCGCCGCGCCCCGCCGCGGCCGAGGCGGCGCCGCCCGTTGCGGCGACTGCGCCGATCGAACGGCGCGACATCCTGCCCGTCGAAACGGAGTCCCTGGCGCAAAACCGGATCACCCGGCAAATCGTCGCGCCCAAGGCCGAAGCCGCACCGACGCTTGCGCCGATCCCGCCTCGGGAAGTGGAGCCGGAACTCCTGTCCGAGCCGCCGGTCGAGGCCGCGCCGATTATCCGCCCGGAGCCTCTGCCGCTTCCCGCCAAACGGCCGCAGCGGCCGCTGCCTAAAACCGAGCCGCCGGTCGAGACGGCCCGGAGCGCACCGCCGGAACCGGCCCCGGCGGAAGCCGATCCCACGCCGCCGACCGAGGTTGCCGCCGTGACCCCGGACGAAGGCCGCCAGACGGCGACAGTTATTCATGACGCCAATTACCGCCGCCGCACACCGCCGCTCTATCCGCGCCGGGCCCTGGAAATGGGCCAGCAGGGCCAAGTTCTTCTGCATGCGGAGATCCTGCCCAACGGCCGCCCACGTGCCCTGAAGATCGCCGAATCCTCCGGCCACCGCCTTCTCGACGTCGCTGCTTTGGCGGCGGTTCGCGACTGGCGGTTCGAGCCGAGCAACATCGACGGTGCTGCCGTGACCAGTTGGGTCCGCGTCCCCGTCCAATTCGTCATCCAAAGATAACCCCTCGCAAGAAAAGGAACCGATCCATGACCGATACCGAAACCGTCGCTAAGAAGACCGATGCCGCCCGCGCCCTGCGCGAGGCCTATGCCGCGTTGAAGGCCGAGAAGCCGGAGATGCGGGTGCGCGATGCCGCCCGGGATCTGAGCGTGTCGGAAGGCGAATTGGTCGCGGCCGCCGTCGGCGACAGTGTCGTCCGTCTGGCTGGCGAAGCCGAAGCCGTTCTCGGCGCGCTGGAGCCGCTGGGCGAGGTCATGGCCCTGACCCGCAACGAGAACTGCGTCCACGAACGCAAGGGTGTTTACATGGGCGGTCAGTTTTCGCGCCACGGCGCCATGGCCATGGGCTTGTTCGTCAATCCGGATATCGACTTGCGCCTGTTCATGAACCATTGGGCTCATTGCTTTGCCGTGACCGAAGAAACCCGCATCGGCCCGCGCAAGAGCCTGCAGTTTTTCGACAAGGCCGGCGGCGCGATCCACAAGATCTATCTGACCGACAAATCGGAAACGGCCGCCTATGACGCCTTGGTCGCCGAACGCCGCGACGCCGACCAGACGCCGGGCATGGCGGTCGTGGCGTACGATCCGCCGCAGGGCGACCGTCCGGACAGCGATATCGATTGGGACGGCCTGCGCAGCGCCTGGGAAAACCTGCAGGACACCCACGATTTCTTCCCCATGCTGCGCAAGTACAAGGTCGGCCGTGAACAATGTTTCCGCAAGGTCGGCGCCGACTTGGCCTATCGGGTCGGCAACGACGCGGCGCGCCGGGTGCTGGACATGGCGCGCGATGAGGATTGCGAAATCATGGTCTTCGTCGGCAACCGGGGCTGCATCCAGATTCATACCGGTCCGGTGCGGAAGCTGGTCGAACACGGCCCCTGGTACAATGTGCTCGACCCCAAGTTCAATCTGCACCTGCGCGAAGACCGTATCGCCCGCACCTGGGTGACCCGCAAGCCGACCAGCGACGGCGTCGTGACGGCGCTTGAGGTTTTTGACGATGAAGGCGAGCTGATCGCCACCTTCTTCGGCAAGCGCAAGCCGGGCATTCCCGAACTGGACCTCTGGCGCAAGATCGTTTCCGCCGTGCCGGCCATGGAGGCCGCTCATGCCGCTTGAGCCCTCGTTGCCCGACTGGTTCGCCCAGTTGGGCCTGATGGCCTGGCCGCTGGCCGCATGTTCGGTGGTGGTCCTGGCCGTTTGCTTGGAGCGAACGGTTTTCACCCTGCGCTGTCGGATGGGCCGCGACGCCGCCTACGGGCGCCTGGCCGATGCCATGAACGCGCATCGGACGGCGCCCAAGTTGGTCCGTGACGAGGTCGCTCAATTGATGCTGGGCGAATTGGAACGGGCGTTCACCGGCGGGGTCAAGCTGCTGCGCATCATCGGCACGATCAGTCCGATGCTGGGCCTGCTGGGCACCATCCTGGGGATCATTTCGGCCTTTCGGTCGATTGCCGCACAGACCGGACCCGTGTCGCCCAACATGATCGCCGAGGGCCTGTGGGAGGCCATGCTGACCACCGCCGTCGGGTTGATGATCGCCCTTCCGGCACTGCTGCTGGCGCATCTGTTCAAGCACCTGGGCGAGCGACGCCTGGCTGATATGGCGTACCGTCTGAATTGCTTGTCCTTGTCTTTTGAATTAGAGGCCCATGGCCTGGCCGAGCCCGCCGAGACGGCGCCTGGGCGGCGGCGCGGGGTCAAGGGGGTGGCGGCATGATCCGCGTCGGTTCCCGGGACCAGGGTGAAAGTGCCCTGGCCGACATGGCGCCGGACCTGACGCCGATGTTGGACATCCTGTTCATCCTGTTGCTGTTCTTCATGCTGACGGCGGGCGCGGTGTTTCAGTCGCTCAATCTGACTTTGCCGTCCAGCGTCGCCGAAGACCTGACCCTGGCCCATACGCCAGACCATATCCTGCTGGAAATCCGAACCGGTTCGTTCGCCCTGGACGGCCGCGAGATCAAGGGTTTCGAGACCCTGAAAGCGGCCATCCCCGAGACGATGAAGGCAAAGCCCGGCCACGAACTGATTATTGCCGGCGACAAGGACGTCGCCATCGAAACCCTGTTGAAGGTCCTGACCTATCTGCAAAGCCGGAACGTGTCTGCGGCCAACATTCTGATGCGCAAGGAACCCGGTGAATGAAACGCCCGATCCTTTCTTTTCTTATCGCCGCCGCCGTGGCGGTCACCGCGACGACTGCTTGGGCCGAGGCACCCCGCCGCGTGGTCAGTATCGGCGGTGCGGTGACGGAAATCATCTATGCCCTTGGCGCGGAAAAGCTGATCGCGGGATGCGACACCACCAGCTATTTCCCCAAGGCGGCGGAGAAGTTGCCCAAGATCGGCTATATGCGGGCCCTCTCTGCCGAGGGCATCCTGTCGTTGCGCCCCGATCTGGTGCTGATGACCGACGAGGCAGGCCCGCCGGCGGTGATCGAACAGCTGCGGGCCGCCGGGCTGAACATGATCAGCGTGGCGCCGGGCCGCACATTGGACGGGGTGCGGGAGAATATCCGAACCGTCGCGGTGGCGCTTGGGCGCGAGGCGCAGGCGGCGGACATTCTCACCGCGCTGGCACGGGACGAGGCGGCCTTGGTCGCGGCCGTCGACGCCATGGAATCCCACCCCAAGGTCATGTTCATCTTGCAGCACGGTGGCGGCGCGCCCATGGTCGCGGGCACGGGGACGGCGGCGGACAGCATCATTCGCCTTGCCGGGGGCAAGAACGCGGTGACCGGATATCGCGGTTACAAGCCGTTGACCCCGGAATCCGCCGTGGTTCTGCAGCCTGACGCCATGCTGATCACCGACCAGGGTTTGAAACAGGCGGGCGGCAAGGACGGTCTAATGGCGGCCCCCGGTGTTGCTCTGACACCTGCGGCCCAGGCTGGGCGGATTCACGCCATGGATTCCCTTCTTCTGTTGGGCTTTGGGCCGCGAACGGCGACGGCGGCGCTGGACCTCAACCGCATGCTCCGGGCGGAATGACATGATGCCGTCCGCCGAAACCTCGTCTCCGCCGGGGGCGAGGCCACGGGCTCTGCTGCGGCGGTCGCCGTTGGCCCTGCCGATCCTGCTGCTCGCCGCGGCCCTGACCGGTGCTGCCACCATCGGCGCCGTGCCGATCCCGCTGGACGCCTTGCTGATCGGCGATCTAACGGATCAACAGGAAGCCGTGCTGGCCGCCATCCGGCTACCGCGCGTACTGCTGGCCGCCGTGGTCGGCGCGGCCCTGGCCGTGTCCGGTGCCGCCATGCAGGGTCTGTTCCGCAACCCCCTGGCCGATCCGGGCCTGATCGGCATCGCCAGTGGCGCAGCCCTGGCCGTGGCCGCCGTGATCGTCCTGGCCGGGCCGTTATCCGGTCTGTTCGGACTGTACGGCCTTGCGGTCGCGGCCTTTGCCGGGGGGCTGGCGACCTGCGTGCTGATCTTCCGCTTCACGCAGCTGACGGGGGCGTTCTCCGTGACCTACATGTTGCTGGCCGGGATCGCGGTCAACGCCATCGCCGGGGCGGGCACGGGCTTTCTGACCTATCTCAGCGACGACCAGCAACTCCGTGCCTTGACCTTCTGGACCATGGGAAGCCTGGGCGGCGCGCTCTGGCCGGCGGTGGTTGTCGTTGCGACCGTGGCCGTCCCGGCGACCGTGATGCTGGTGCGCCATGCCGGCGAGATCAATATTCTGCTGCTGGGCGAGGACGAAGCCCGTCACCTCGGTGTCGATACGGACCGCCTGAAACGCGTCGTCATCGTCTCGGCGGCGCTGTCCGTCGGGGCCGCCGTGGCGGTCAGCGGCATCATCGGTTTCGTCGGCCTGGTCGTGCCCCATCTGGTGCGCTTGACCATCGGGCCCGATCACCGAGTGCTGATCCCGGCCTCGGCGGTGTTGGGAGCGGCCCTGTTGGTTGTCGCCGACACTTGTGCGAGGACCATCGTCGCGCCGGCGGAAATGCCCGTCGGGATCGTCACCAGCCTGATTGGCGGGCCGTTCTTCCTGTGGCTGCTGCTCAAGCAGTATTCGGGGCGGTTCGGCATATGATCCGGGCCGAAGCAATCAGCCGCCGCCTGGGCGGGCGTGACATACCCGACGCCGTCACCACGGCGGTGCGGCCCGGCCAGGTCACGGCGATCGTCGGCCCCAACGGGGCGGGCAAGTCGACGTTGCTGAAATGTCTGACCGGTGCGCTGCGCCCCGACCGGGGGGCGGTGACGCTGGACGGCCGGCCGCTCGACGCGTTCTCATTGGGCGCATTGGCGCGGCGGCGTGCCGTGCTGTCGCAATCGACGCCCGTGACCTTTCCCTTCAAGGTCACGGAAATCGTCGCCATGGGCCGCAATCCTCATGCCGCGGGCCCAGCCAAACGATCCGGCGATGCCCATGCGGCGGACGTCGCGATCATTCGCCGGGCGCTTGACGACGTTGATGCCTGGCACCTGCACGACCGCGTGTTTCCGACCCTGTCCGGCGGCGAACGCCAGCGCGTGCAACTGGCCCGGGTGTTGGCCCAGGTCTGGCGGCAGGACGACGCCTACTTGTTCCTCGACGAGCCGACGTCGGAACTGGACCTCAAGCACCAGCACCAAGTGCTGGCGCTGGTCCGCACTCTGGCATTGGATGAAGGGGCAGGGGTTTGCCTAGTCATGCACGACCTAAACCTGGTGCGGCGCTATGCCGACCGCGCGGTCCTGATGCAGGACGGCCGCGCCGTCGCCGATGGTCCGGTCGCCGAAACTGTGACGCCGGACAACGTCGCCACCGTGTTCGAGGTCTCCCCCGACCTGGTGTTCGGTGACCGTCTGACGGTTTAACGGTCAAGGCGCGGTTCGCTTCCCGGCGCGCCTCGCGCAAGGCAACCCGGTCGTTGTCTCTTCAGAACTTTCGGTTCATCCGCAAGACGCCGGCGATTGGCACCTCAGGGCGGGCCAATTGGCGGTGGGGGCCGTCGTCGCCGCCGTCCTTCAGGTCGCGGAACAACGGCGCCGCTCCGGCCCGTTCAACCATGCTTTCCTGCTTAGGGTGCAGGGAAATTAACGTTCCGGAGCAGGCGGCTGTTCAAACACGTACGCCAGCCGGTTCGTCGGGCCATCCCGGCGCAGATCGTTCCATACGGAAGCTGACCCAAGAAGAAACCATCCGCGACTGGGGCCCGGAGTGGATAAATGGATGTCGTGAGCGGGCTGCTTATCGTCGAGCACTATGCGATAATAACGGTGGGAAACCTCATCCGCAGGAACCGCCTGAATGGAGCGCTGCTGACGAAGTTGTCAGTTTCAACCAAAGGTAAATTGGAGCCCGGGCGATTAAACAGGAAGCGCAAGAAAAGTACCAAAAGTACCGGGACGAAATCTTGACGCCGCTTATGAATCGACGGCGTTACCAAGATATTTGCGACCTGATCATCGAAAAGCTCGCTGTGGAGAATAATCCCGAGTTTCGATTTGAACTGTTTTCTATCCTGCTTGTCCACTTGTCTCAAATTGGCGATGAAGCCGACTGTAAGCGTTGGGCAGAGACTCTAACCAAGGAATTCGATCACTATCCTTACGCCTGGACAGCCATGGCCAGGTCCGGTGTCGGCGCGCCGAAAAGGCACAATACTCATGAAGAGGACTTGGAGGCCTTGGGATATTATGAGATCGCCTTGGACAGAGCCCGCAAATGCGATCAGTGGGTGCGTGATATCCTATTTTATAGCTGCCGCCACCTTTGCGGCATGGAGGATTTTGTCCGGCACGAAGCCTACATGAGGGAGATCATGGACGATCTGGAAAACGAACGAGAGGTCGACATTCCCTTTCTGGAAGACGATTGGCTGAAGCGGGTGCCTGAGGGAAAGATGGACGAAGATCTACGCCGCACTTACCAGGCATTGGTGGTTGCCGACAAGGCCCGGCGCCGGGCGGCCGTGGAGGAATCCGTTCCGACCCGAAGTCAGTTGGAAACGTTTATGTAGGGCTAGTACTGGACTTTCGGCGATGAAGCAGAGTGCTCTTGCCGCCTCTTTCCTCGGATGGGTTTCGCTTGCTCCGGTGCGTCGTCGATGGTCTGAGCATCCTGAGGCGGACCGAAAAATAGACCGCGAGAGACGCTCGGCCTAATTCATAGAAACATCGGCGGAGATCGGTCTCCCAGGCAGCGAGTTCGGTGCTCGCGGGCTCGTATCTCGTTGAGTTCTTTAGATATCTCTGGGGGCGATCCGGGACCGGCATTTTCGGGCGGACGAAATGGCGGAGGAAGTAGTCCGGGGCGAGGGAGTCTCCCGTGGGTTTCCCTGTTCGGTAGGGAAAATACCGGGAAAGCCGGTCGGTATGACGACCAACAAGTGGGCCGGCGGGAGGACTTTAGGCTTGTTCAGTGGTGTTTCCCCGATAATGAATCAGGGAATCTAGACACGCGATTAGGGAGCGATCTTTGCCGATCGGACTTATTGGTCGGCCGTGAAAATCACGGCGCGGCCATTGCCGGCCATCCGCTCAAAGAAGTCGCGCAGCATCTCGAAGTACTCCCAGGTGTACTCGAAATCTTCTTCTCCGTACTCCGGCCAAGCGCCATTGCAATGTTTAAAATAGCGGGCGCGGAGATTGTCCTCGTCGATCGCTTTCAGTGCCGGCACGAGGTCGATCACTTCACTAGGTTCGATCAAGCGGATGAAGTAATTGTATTCGCTTTCCTGCAGCCGTTTGCCACCGAGTACTGCGAGTTTTAACGGATGGGCGCCGTGCTCCTCGGGAAGCGCGAAGGCGCCGTGTTCGGACGGCACCGGATAGAAATACGGAGTGTCCTCAGGCCACTCGCTGAGGCTGCGGTGAATGGCGTCCCAGGCCTTGTCCGTTTCCTGCACGTAGTCGTCGTCCCAGGCCTCCTCCAATTCATTCAGGACGAAATCGATCCGCGCTTCATCGTCGGACTGGGATTCCAGACCCGCGCGTAGTTCCGCCGTGATTGCAGTATGAACGCCTCGTGCCGCCATGAAGAATTGCTCCACTGATGACTCATATTATAGAGAGTATATATGTATATTATTATATTAAAAGATGTATTTCGCGCGTGCTGGCCATTGTTTGGGGTCGGTACTCATTGTCAGGATTTCGCAGCCGGCAGGTAGCCCCAATAATTTTCTCGTCTATCGTCGAGCAAAACCCGAAGAAAGTTTCCTGGGTTCGACAAACAGAATGTTGCCATGCCTGGGCCATACCATTCATCAAAGGTCTCGTCTTGCACATGGGCACCCGACCTTAAATCGACGACGCGAAACTGGTTGTCGAACATTTTCCGAAAAATGCGGAACGCCGTGTCGATAATCCGCTTGCCCTCCGCGTCATCGGCAAAGTGGCTGCCATGTAGTCCGCCGGGACGGTGAACGTATATAGGATCTTTTAGAAACGGCTTTTCGATCTTCTGAGGCCTTCCCGAATGGTAGCTCATCAAAAGAGTGGGCTTATTTGTAAGCGTCAGGCGCAAGGTATCGGGATAATCCGGAGCCGGGACGAACACCGGCCGCCAGTCATCGCCTTCGAACACAACAACAAAACTGACGCCGTAGGGCTCTTGAAATTTTGCGATCGCTTCTGACAACGAGATTTCCGGGTAAACCCCATCGCTCAGATCCTGAGGGATGAACAGGCGCGCATGCGGCACCTTTTCGAACAATGCCTCCCAAAAAGCCGCGAAGTCGGACACAGTCATGTTGATCGTGTGCCCGACGACGCGGACAGGTCGGCGGCCAAGGCCAATACTCATGGGTTTGTCACTCCAATCAATAGCGACTAAAAACGAAGGCCTTCTACAAGACCTATTTCTTCCTGAAATGGCCAAAGGTCGCTTCAATGTACGCATCAATTCTCGGACCCATAATTGCCTCCCATTCTTCGTCCGGTAGGTCCGGTAGTTTCGGGTAGGTGCTTACGCCACCGCGTTCATTTTCTATCTCCTTGTGCAACCTGATGTCTTGAAGTGCGTTATCTTCTCTTTTTGTCATGGTTTCACCGTCTGCAAGGGTGTCGACGGTTTGAATCTCTTCGAAAAATATATCTTCCAAGGTCGGCCGCACTTCGATCCGGCCATCGGAGCGGCGGGCACGAAGCCCTTCCTTCTCCTTAAAGTGGTGTTCTTTTTGGTAGCCAAATTCTTCGGATTCCCCGCCCCCTGAGTGACTTCTCGGAATTCCCATTTCTTTTAATTTATTCAAGGATCTATTTAGGGTGAAGTTGGTTCTTCTCTGGGTTTTTGGCGTTCCTCGGCTGCTCGCCATTAAGATTAGAATTTGCGTGAACTCATCCCGCTGATCGGGAAAGCCTTCGAGGATCGTGTCGATCTCTTCCAAGGCCGGGTAGGTATCCTTCAGCTCGTTGAGCTTTTCCGTTGGGAGACTTTCCGTTCGGTCAGGAAGCGGCGTGTCGGGAGGTTCAAACCCCGGCGGCGGGGGGAACGGCCGGTCGAGCATCGCCCGTTCCGCACCCACGTTCTTTTCGTCATTGCGGGGTGTGTCCTGCACCAAGGCCCCCGTCGCGCCGATGGCGGCTGCACCGGCGGCCTTGCCGAGCGACGTTCCGTCGGTGGCTGTGTCGATACCGCGTGCCAGCAGGCGAACGACTTTCTTCGCATAGGCAGGCGCCTTGCCGAGAACGGGCACGGTACCGGCCGCGCTGACCCCTGCCAGCGCCGCGTTGATGCCGGCATCGGACAGGTCGCCTTGGCGGAGCGCTTCACGAGCGGCCTGGAAGGCCTGATAGGCCTCTTTGGCCTCTATCGCTTCTCCCGTACCGGGCAGAATGCCGAGCAATGCCTCGCCGACTTCGCGCTGAACGTCCTCCGGCACCTCATCCACGTAGGACGCGCCGGCTTCGTCCGTGATTCCCCCGTCGACGATATTGTCCCAGGTCTCTAATTTCTTGGACAACCCGCCTAGGTCGGTCTGTTTCCCGTCGATGGAGATGGAGCCAGATTTTAGGGCCCCGGTCTCGTCTGCCTGTCCGACTTCGTTTCCGGTAACCTCATTGGTCTCTGCTTCACCCAGGGTCTTGAGGCCTTCGGTGGTCATGGCTTCGAAGCCCTCGTCTGTGATAGCCTCGAAGCGGTTTTCGGCGACACCGCGAAGGAAGTCTTTTTGCGGGCCGGTCAGGACGTTGTTGAAACGGTGGAGTTTTTTCTCGAATTCTTCCAATTCGACGCGGTCGCGGGTTTTTAGAGCTTGTTCCAGCAGGTCCGCGTTGACGGCATCCACCTTCACCCCCTGAATGTCGGCGTTCCCGTCGGCGTCGCGCTCGAATTTGCCGGGCTTAAAGGTGGCGACGTGGCGGAACTCGCTGGCGGCCTTGACCGGATCCACGCGGGTCAACAGATTGAACGAAGGTTGGGGGCTTTCCTCCTGGATGTAGGGAAGGTTCTGGATTGAAGGAGGGGGCGTCTTCGTCGGATCAAAGGGCAGGTTCTGCACTTGGGCCGGCGGGTGTTGGTCGGGGCGATATACTCTATCGTCCGACTGGCGGGCAGTGGGCAGTTTTGGGAACGTGGTCTTCTTGACTAGGTTTCGCGGGTCGGTGAGGCGTACGCCACCGAGAGCGCTATGAGGGCTTCCGATCAAATTTTTCTGTTGGGAGGGGCGAGGCGGGCGGGCGGAGATTTTCGCTTCCGCTAATCTTTGGTCTGCCTCTCTCATATTCAGTTTTCGAACGTTGGCCGCCTGGCGGCTCATGCTGCGCCCGGGGGTGTCCAAGTCGATGTGAGATGCCTGGGAGCCTTTCGACTTTGCCTGTGTGGAGATTGGTGATGAATTGGATTGCGATAGAGCCGGCGGCTTGAACTGGCCCGCGGTGACCGCCCGTTGGGCCAAGACTTCCGTTGGGCCGAAGGGTTTTGCGAAGCCATCGACCTGAAGACCGCCACCGGTAAGTTCGCCAAGCTTCGTTTGCGCCGCCTCGATGCCCCGGTGGAAATTCTCAGTCGCCACGCGCGTGGCTGAAGGCAAAAGGCCGTTGTCAGAAAGGAAGCTGGACGCTGTCCATACGTCATTCGGTTTGTTCACCTGTCCTCGGCCCACAGGGCCGGACAGGAACGATTGGCCGAAGCCGCCGAAGCCGTCCTGTCCGCCCGCGTTTGGTATGCGTGAGATTGAACCGTCGGTCTCGGCCTGTTGTTCGTGGCGGCTTGCGCCGTCGAGGCTCGAGATACCACCGCTGCTGTTGCCGGACCCGGGTGCCGGGAGATTCTTCGTTCCACCTTCAAACCCGCCCATGACGAAGCTCCTTCTCCTGGCGGGGCGTGGAAACGGAAACGAACACGTCCGTGTTCATAAATCGGTACATGATGACACTCCTCGCGCGCGCCGGAATGCCGGCAAGGCGCAGCGGTTCTGTGGCCGGCGGCGCGCAGAAGAAACGCAGCCGAGGCGGCCTAGGTTCAGGTTTCGGGATGGCTTGGACGTGTTATCCGTTTCGCGGGTTGTTCCCCAGCGCATATCGCGCGGAGGGCCCGAACGGGCACTGTCACCACACCTTGCATCAAGCGAAGTGCCTTGTCAAGGATTATTTTCTTAAAAAAGGAACGACCTTCGGCGAGGGCCTTCCGCGCGACATTATGATCTGCGGTAGCCGTGGTTCCGCCATGAGGAAAAGAACGGGGGCCTGTCTGGAGGCAATTCAGCAAGCATTTCCCGGGGGATCGTCAAACAGGTCGAGCGTCTTGTCGTCTCGACGGCGGCTTATGCCGTCTCCCCGGTGCATGCAAGGGTGCTTAATTCTGCCCAGGCCCTCGGCTCCTTCGAAATGTGCCCAACCGCCATTAGGCATGGGCACGCTGACAATCGGTGCGCCGCACTCGGGACAAGGGTGCCGGTAGGGCCCGCGTTTTCTACCGTTCGAAGGCCGTCGCGAGACCCAAGTTTCCCTAACCTGCGTTGTTTTTCCCGACTTCAATCGTCGTGGATGGGCCCGTCGTCTTGACCAGCAGTTCGCCATCGATCCTGTTCCTGAACTTCACACATCGTACGTTATGCGATTGCAAGTAACGAAAGGGGAACAAAAGAAGTCCCCGCATGAAGCGCCAACTATTGTTTCGGGCCCAAAATTCCGCCTCCCGCGACGCTGAATACAAGACAGCCGGTCAATACATTTTCCCGTCCCGCCTAGAGGTAATGTTTAGGCACAGGCCTTTAAATCTCAAAACATCTCCAGTAACCCGTGTCTTTGCCTCACAGTATCTGTATGGCCTGCCGCTCCCGGGTCCGGAGTAGGGTGTGGGAAACGTTACCAGGCTCGGAAATTCTGTCGATACTTACCGGGAGACAGGAGTGGAGGAGAAGGAGGAATATCCTGAATGCCTGCGCGAGAAGTTTCCTGACTTTTTCAGAAAGCCTCAGGAGACAGTCGGAAAAACTCAGTTACAGCTAGGCTGAATACCGTTCAGAGGTCACAAAAAAGTTCTACGTGCTGGAGACAGAGTATGAGGAGGAAGTCCCCGGGAATCTGTTTGAATTTCTAGTCTTTTGGAGCCGGAAGTTACCCTTCCCTCGGTAGCTAGTATGATCGCCACTCCAGACAGCAACCTGGAGGCGTTACTCTGTTTCGGCACCTTTACGGGGAGGAACATCATGCAACTCATCATGGGAGGCATCAACGGGCATTACCTCAGGGAAATTACCGAGAACAAAGTTCGGGATACGGAAGAGGTGCTGGCGGCAGTCGCCTATGCGAATGATGCGACACTGCTTTTCGACTGGTGTTGGGACAATAAGATCCCGATCGAGTTCTATGGCCGCCTCGATGATGGCGTGGCGGTAACGGTTCCAATCCTTTCCACTTTTCTGAGTCGGAAATCTGCAAACTTTGTTTGCCGCCTCGTGCAGCACCACCATGCGAAAGTGATCTGGTGGCGAGGTGTCGGCGTCTACATTGGTTCTGCCAATCTTTCGGACAAAGCCTGGTACCGCAATATCGAAGCAGGCTGTTTTTTCCCGGAGGGGGAGATTACCGATGAAATGTCGGTCGATCTGTTAGACATGTTTGCCGTCCTGAAGAAGCATTCGACACCGTTGACCGAGGAGCTCGTGGACGTGATGAGAAAGCGGGCCCAGCTGCTTGCGGCCAAGAAACCAGAGTCGAAGTCATTCTGGGAGAGCCCCAGCATCGTTAAATGGCCCGGACTCGTCCACACCGCTCCCCGGAATGCGAGTGACCATAGGCGACAAGCTTTTCTCGAAGAATGGCATTCCACGCTGCAGCAGTTGAGAGATATCGCAGAGACCGTCAGCAAGCCGGAAAACCGGCCAATATGGATAGATGATTCGGCTCCGGCTGGTGCCCAGGCTGATCAGTTCCTTCACGCGCATTATTACGAACGTACGTTTAACGGCCGTAAGGCCCAGTACGCGGTGCATTTTGAAAAGAACAAGGGCCGTCGCGACGAGGCCTTATCGGAGGCGATAAGCTGGTGGCGGGCCCTTCCGGAAGCCCCGTCATCGGAAGACGAAATGCTTAATGATACGGCACCCTTCCTCCGTTCTGCCTTGACGGAAGAAAATCTCAAGTCAATGACATATGAAAGGTTCCATGAAATCTGCATGGGCGTTTACGCAATACGAGACTATGCGCGGCGGGTTTCAAATAAGGCGGTTGCCCTTCCGGATGATGGAACACAATACACGATCCCGCAGAAGGTGCGGGCGCTGTCGACACGTATTTGGAATGACCGTACGGCCGGAGGCGCCACAGTGGCGGAACTCTTCAATTTTATCCTTTATGGCGGTGCCGACGAGCAGCTTCCTGAACGCCTGTGGCAGGCAGTCGATGACCCGGCCTGGAAAATTGAAGGGCTGGGTATCAGCGCCCTCGGGGAACTTGTCGGATGGGCATTGCCTGACCGGTTCCCACCCAGAAACGGACGTACATCCAAGTCCCTGAAGTCTTTGGGCTTCGATGTCACGGTCCATGTCGCCTGAACGACCTCTGGCAAAAAGGAAACTGCCCTGCAGTTGAGAGGAAGTGACGATGAACCCGGAGTTCCAGAGCTACGTCGAACAGGTGCCGGGCCTTTACGCTGAACTGATGCGCTCTGCCGCATTCATGGAAAAAGGCGTCCGTGATCAGGAAAAGAAGTCCGGAATTTACGTGTTTTTCGAGGAGGGGAAGGCGGTTCATGTCGGGCGGACCAGAAACCTCCGTCAGCGCCTGAGAAGCCACCATACATTCAGTCACAACGCGGCATCATTTGCGTTCAAAAGAGCCCGAAGAGAGCTTGGGGTGGTAACAACCTACAAACCGGAGGGCTCCCGCGCAGATCTGATGAGGCGGGATGATTTCGCGACTGAATTCAGAAGGCAGATCGACCGGGTGCGTCAGATGGAGGCCCGGTTTCTGGAGATCAAGGATCCCATTCTGCAGTACCTCGTGGAGCTCTATGCCCATCTGGAACTGAGGCTGCCTCTTGATGAGTTTGACACTCACTGAATTGCAGACGGAAACATCAACGCTTAGTTTTTTTGGGTTGGGTACCCGGCGCATTAGGCTGAGGAGTTTTGCCGATTGACTAACTGAATCTTTGAAGGTTTAGGAGCGCCGTATGGCTTCAATGCACTTTTTGTATGCCTTGTCATAAGTTTTGTCCTGATGGTCGGAAATCTGCACGTCCATAGAGTCCAAAATTGAGAGCTTTGCTTCTTCAGAAATTGATATCTTCTCGCAGGAACATCGATGGAAATACAGGCGCCCGATACCCTCTTCAGACTTGTTTTTATGTTTCCGCAGTTTTTGTTTAACTGAGATCAAATTCCATATGTAGTTCGACAGGATATTCCCCCACGTTCTCGGGCTTGTCGATGAGTGCGTGGTGGCTCGGGCAAAGCAATATCAGGTTTTCGTATCCATTCCGCTCGTCTGTTGATTGTTTAGGGTCGTGTCGATTTGCCCCTGGTTTTTCGCCCCGGATATGGGCCATCTCCCCAATCGTGTAAGGGGCGGACTTCCCCGCTTCAGCAATGGATAGCTTTTCGTGGCAATCAGGGAACGCGCAACGCCCAGCTGCGTTTGCCCAGAGAATTTTGACATTCTTCACGGAAACCGCCATGGGGACTTCCTAACAATATTTATGGCGCAATTAGGTCTTATGGCGCCTCTTCCCGCCAATTTCTATCGGTTTATCTTGTTGAATGGGAACCGAATTCCGGGGCTGGAGAGACGTTCTGCCAAAATCGCGCCAAAAGCGACGGGTCGCCAGAAATTCCGGCGAAGAGAGACGCTCATTGGGGCCCCAAGTCTTTGAATTTCGGGGAGGTCTCTGAGGGTTCACGCGAACCGCCGTTTGGCAGCGGACGGAATGGCGGTGGGGGCAGTCTTTAGCGAACCAGTCTCTTATGAAATTCCCTAATCAATAGGGAAACTATAGGGAAATATGGCGATATACTGCTCTCTATAACTCTGCTTCAACGGCCCTCTTCAGGAAAACCAGTGTTACTGGATTAATTTCACTAAAATTTAAAACAGGGAATTGAATCAAGAAGTACAGGGCTTAAAAAGCCAACAACCCCGCATCAACCAGCGAACTAGGCCCGCGAACCAACCCATTGAGCATGCCCGCTCAAATAGGCTGTGGCCGACATCTACTCGCATCATCTCACGCTGGTAATAGCGTACCCCTTGCCCGATTGCACAAA
>CESQ01046184.1_pt1 | contig 21267 bp, 19 predicted proteins | sample 361401 | NCBI WGS metagenome assembly CESQ01 (sample SAMEA2622119, study PRJEB7988) | marine metagenome | isolation source: saline water (ENVO:00002010), including | reverse complement strand
TTTTTCTTATGATTGGTTTAAGATTAAGGGGCTCTACCCCATTATAAACAACTTGAAGTTTGTTTTTTAAGCTATTGGACAATCTAATATCCTTAATAAATTTTTTTTTGATATTTTCGCTTACAAAACAGATTTTGTAACAATTTTCTAACAATTCTGTCCTAAACTGCTTACTAGATGACTCTTTAAATGACAATGGATCATTATGATAAAATAAAAAAATTTTAGAAATAGGAAATTTTTTAGAAATTAAGTAAGCCGAAGAAGGCCTATTATGTACCTCGACTACTTGGGGGTATTCATTTTTTTTTTTAAAATAATTAATAAATGATTTTGTATGGCCCATATTTTTCCCGAAGATAATGTGATTAAAGGACTTAGGTAGATTCAATATTTTAAAACCAGGAAAGGATGGACTAATACGATTACAAAAAATCCTAATTTTTTTTTTAAATTTTGATTTTTTGTTTATATCTCTTATATAAAGAGAGACTGAGCCATAATTTGTTTTGCTAAAATGCTCTTTAAAAGGAGTAAGGATAGCTATCTCTTTAGATAAATTTATTGACTTCATTAATAACCTTTTTTAAAGAAATATTTTTAACATTTTTATTTTTTAAAACTACTGAACTAATGCTTCTAGGTGAATTACGGATTGCATAAATGTCATCATTCATTAAAGCTATGACAGGAACATCAAGGTTGCTGATATAGTGCATAGCAGATGTATCATTAGAAATAATTATTTTTGATTTTAGTGATATTTTTTTCACTTTGTCCCAGGGGGATTTATTTATTAGGTTTATTATGTATTTATTATTTGGTATTAAAGTGACAATATCTTTTTCATCTTTACCACCTATAACATAGGATGTAATTTTTTTTTGAGCTAAGTAATTCATTAATTCAATAAAATTCAATATTGGCCATCTTTTATGTTTACCTTTTAACGAGCTTCCGGGAATAATAACTACATGATTTGATTTGGATTTAGAAGGGGTAATTGTTTTTTTAGGAGATAAAACATTTATCATCTTTAATTGATTTTCAAGACCCTTAGTTACGTGTTCATTTAAATTTTTTTTTATATACCTTTTATTTGCAAAAAATGATGTTCCATTCAATTCTGATGAACAGAAAATTTTTAAAAAGCATAGATACATTGAACTTCTTTTAGAGTTTTGAAGATCTATAACAATATCAAATTTTTTCGATATAATTTTTTTTAAAACTAGGGAAGTCTCATATAAGTTTCCTCTGTTATCAAAGATTTTTTCAAATTTAACATCTAGCATTTTTAGTGCTTTGAAACCTGAATTAGTACTACAAATTGTAATATTAGAATAACAATTTGAAATACTTTTAATGGATTTAAAAGACATAAAAATATCTCCCAAAGCACCGTGTTTAATTATTAGAATTTTTTTATTGCTTATCATTTAAGTAAATATCTAGTGTTGATTTTAGCATTATTTCTAGAGAGTATTTTTTTTTAACGTAGGATCTGCCGCTAAATTTTTTAGTTTTTAAAGCATTCAAAGCATACTCTAATGAGGAATTAAAACTTTTTTGATCATTTAAATTAAATAAAAGTTTTTTATCAAAGTCTTCTAATTGCTCTTTAACACCACCATGATTTACTCCAATAGGAATACAATTCATTGCAAGTGCCTCTGAGATAGTTCTACCAAATCCCTCAGGTTTAGTAGAACTGCTAACTACAAGATCTGAGATTGCATAAATTTCCCTAATGTCTTTAGTAAGATTTAAAAAAATTATTCTCTTATTAAGTAAATTATTGCTGAGAGACATAATATATTTCTGATTTGATTTTTTTTTATCAATAAAAAAAATAATTTTTAATTTTTTTATTAAATTAGAAGGTTGTTTATTTAAAAACTCAATTAACTGGTTATGACCTTTCCACTTAGAAAATCTGGAAGGTATTGAAATTATTATATCTTCAGATGAAATCTTTAATTTATATTTGATTTTATTTAAATTTCTCTGATCAAATATCTTAGGATTAAAATATTTTAGATCTATACCTCTCGGAATTGCAATTAGTTTTTTATTTGAAATATTGAAATTATTTAAAATAAATTCTTTAGTAAAATGAGAATTACAGATAACATTATTTCCTTTCAATAAAAAAGAATTGTAATATTTTTTAATAAAACTTCCTGAGTATGGATTGTGAAAACTAGAAATATATTTAATTTCTGGAGTATGCTTTAATAGTCTATAAAAAATTAATGCTGGAGCTCTTGAAGCGATATGGATTAAGTTAATCTTTTTTTCAATAATTATTTTTTTTAATAATCTATTTAAATTAAAATAATTTGTTAAGTCTTTAAATTTTAAAGGTTCACAGGAAATAATCTTGTCGATTTCAGTTTTAGAAAAAAGATCGTATGAAAAATTCTCGCAAAGGATGTAATTTTTGATTTTTTTTTGATTTAAATATCTAAATAAGTCAATAACACCTCTTTCAACCCCACCTATTTTTAATTGAGGAACTATTTGTAAAACGTTCAATTCTTTTGTAGTTTTTGATTGTGCCAAAATATTTAAATATCAATAATAATTACAAAATAGCTTACAAATACATTAAAAGAAGAAAAAAAACGGTTATTTTTCTTCACGGGTTAATGTCAGATATGAACGGAAAAAAGTCTGAGTTTTTCTCAAATTTTTGTAAAAAAAACAACTATTCCTTTTTAACTTTTGATTTTAGAGGACATGGAAAATCAAGTGGGGTATTTACAGATTATGGAATTGGAGACTGGTATGATGATTTGAAAAAAATATATGATTACCTTAATTTAAAGGAAACTACAATTATAGGAAGTAGTATGGGTGGATGGATTGCAATGCTATTTGCACTAAAAAATCCAAAAAAAGTATCAAAGCTAATTGGCGTAGCCCCAGCCCCTGATTTTACAATTGATTTACTTTGGAAAAATTTTAATTCAAAAGAAAGAGATAAAATTAATCTGGGTAAAATAATAAAAAAAAAAATTGATAATAATTTCTGTCATTACTACTCACCCAAACTTTTTACAAATAGTAAAAAATTTTTTATAAAAAATATTAAAAATAAATATTCAGGTGAAACAATTTTATTTCATGGAAGTAAAGATTACTCAGTTCCATATAGTTATAATGATCGTTTTTATAAAAATTCAAATTTTTCAAAATTAATTAATATTACTATTAAAGATGCAGATCATAGTTTATCTGATAAATTTAGTTTGAGTACTATATTAAAATATATCTAAGCAATTTTATGTTGTTCAGCAATAGGATAATTCAATTTATCTAAAACTTCGTCTGGAACAACATGTACAAAATTAGAAATTTCATATTCAAAATTTTCAATTATGAAAGATGCTCTTTTTGAACCTGTTTCTTTATAAAAACTTTTCAAAAGACTAAATAGGTATTCTTTCCAACCATTATGAACAATGTGGTATGACTGAATAGTTTCTTTATTCATCATCTCTAAAAGATTTTTTTGATCAGAATATATAAATGCAGATCCTCCAGTCATTCCTGCGCCAAAGTTATCGCCAATATTTCCCAAAATAATAGCTTCTCCACCTGTCATATACTCACATCCATTGGCGCCGCAGCCTTCAACAATAGCTAATGCGCCTGAATTTCTTACACAAAATCTATCGCCTGCCTGTCCAGATGCAAAAAGTGTTCCAGCAGTAGCTCCGTATAAAGTTACATTACCAATGATTACATTTTCATGACTTGGTTGATTAAAAGAATTGCGAGGCTGTACGATTATTTTTCCACCAGAGAGACCTTTACCCACATAATCATTTGCATCTCCAAAAACCTTTAAAGTTAAGCCTTTTACTGCAAAAGCCCCTAGTGAATTTCCTCCAGAACCTCTGAGTTTTAGAGTTACATGATCTTCAGATAGGTTATTCATTCCATAATGACGAGTTATGAAAGAGGAAATCTTAGTCCCTATTGTTCTTAAAGTATTTTGGATATTATAAGTAAGCTCTATTTTTTGACCTGACTGAATAAAATCTTTTCCATCTTTTTCAAATAAATCATCAAGTGTTTTTGGGACATCATTTCTTAATTTTTTGGTATGATAGTCATATATTTTTCCATCATCAATTTTGGTTAAGATGGGATTTAAATCTAAATTATCTAGATCACTTGAACCATAATGTGCTTGAGATAAAAGTTCAGTTTTTCCTATAATGTCTTTTAGAGATATGTATCCCAATGAGGCTAATATTTCCCTTACTTCCTCAGCTATGAATGAAAAAAGGTTAATAACTTTTTCTGGCGTACCTCCAAACTTTTCTCTTAATTTATCATCTTGGGTGCAAACACCCACAGGACATGTATTAGAATGGCACTGTCTTACCATAATACATCCCATAGCAACTAAAGAGGCCGTCCCTATACCATACTCTTCTGCACCAAGAATAGCTGCTTTGACTATATCTTGACCAGTTTTAATTCCCCCATCAGTTCTAAGAATGACTTTATCTCTTAGACCATTTAGTGATAAAATTTGATGAACTTCACTAATACCTAATTCCCAAGGGAGCCCTACATATTTAATACTAGATTGTGGGCTAGCCCCGGTGCCACCAGAGTGACCTGAGATTAAAATAACATCAGCTTTGGCTTTAGCTACACCAGCAGCAACTGTTCCAATTCCGGACTGAGCAACTAATTTAACGCAAACTTTTGCAGTAGGGTTGATTTGCTTTAAATCATATATTAACTGGGCTAAATCTTCGATGGAATATATATCGTGATGAGGAGGAGGGCTGATTAAAGTAACACCTTTAGTACTATGTCTAAGTTTAGCTATTAGATCAGTTACTTTAAAACCAGGTAATTGTCCTCCCTCTCCTGGTTTTGCACCTTGGGCTATTTTAATTTCTATTTCTGAGCAATTATTTAAGTATTCTGCAGTAACCCCAAATCTTCCACTAGCAACTTGTTTTATAGACGAACTTGGATTATCACCATTCTTTAATTTATTGTATCTTGATGCATCCTCACCTCCTTCTCCACTATCAGATTTGGATCCAATTCTATTCATGGCTATAGCTAGTGTTTCATGTGCCTCGGGACTTAGGGCGCCTAAAGAGATGCCAGGAGATACAAAACTTTTTCTGATTTCTGAAATACTCTCAACAGAGTCAAGTTTTAAAGTATTTTTTGATTCATTAAATTTTAGAAGATCACGAATATGTATCGGTTTTGCATTATAGATTCTATTGGCATACTTTTTATATAAATTATAAGAGTCACGAGTCACTGCTTCTTGAAGCATATGTATTGAAACACCCTCATAAGCATGAGTTTCACTATTGGCTCTAAATCTAAACTCACCTCCGATATCTAATACTACAGCACTTTCCTTAAAAGATAATTCATGTTGTCTCCTGACTCTTTTTTCTAAACCATCTAAACCGATCCCTGAGATCCTGGATGGCATCCCAGGAAAAAAACTTTCAACCATACTTCGACTAAGACCAATTATCTCTAAATTTCTTCCACCACGGTATGAACTAATCACTGAAATTCCCATTTTACTGATAATTTTTCTGAGACCCTTTTCAATTGCTTTTTTTAAATTAATTAAAAGCTTTGCATAGTCTATTTTTTGATAAATATTTTTATTAAATCTATCACAAATTATTTTTTCAATTAATGAAGCATTAACAGTAGTTGCTCCTACGCCAATTAATACAGCAAAATAATGGACATCAAAACATTCCAAAGAAGAAACATTCAATGAAGTGAAAGTTCTTAGATTATTTTTTATTAAATAACTATGAACAGCACTTGTGGCTAAAATCATAGGAAGGGCTATTCTATCTTTGTTGATTTTTTTATCTGAGATAATTAAATGCTGAGTGCCTGATCTTACAGCTTGTTCTGCCTCTGAGCATATTCTCTGAATTTCATTCAAAAAATTAGTTTCTTCATTTATATCGTATGTACAGTCTATTTCTGATGTGAGCTCTCCAAGATGCTCCTTTAGGGTTTCTAATTCATGGTCAAGTATTACAGGGCTCTCTAGAAGAACTAAATTACACTGCTCTGCATCTTCTTCGACAATATTACCTAAGTTTCCTAGTCTAGTTTTTAGACTCATGACAACCTGTTCTCTTAAACTATCAATAGGTGGATTAGTGACTTGACTGAAATTTTGTTTAAAAAAACTATGAAGGCCACGATATCTCTCTGTTAAAACACTTAATGGGGTATCATCACCCATTGATCCTATAGCTTCTTGGCCAGTTTTTACCATAGGATCTAAAATAAGATCTAATGTCTCAACTGACATATTAAAGGACTTAGCTATTTGATAATAATTTTGATTACTGATAACTTCTGGTTTAGAGATTTTTTTCTTTGCAAGAATACCATTTAATTGAATAGTTTTCTTATTCCACTCTGAGTAATCTTGTCTTTCACTTAACTTCTTTTTTAATTCATCGCTCTGATAAAATCTTTTTTCTTTATAGTTTATTGCTATTAGCTCACCTGGACCGACACGTCCTTTTTTTAAAATATTTTTTTCTTCGATATTTACCATACCAACCTCAGAGCCTGAAATAAGTAATCCATCATCTGTTAATATATAACGTAATGGACGAAGACCATTTCTATCCATTCCTGATATAATCCAATCTCCAAAATTTCCACAAACAGCTGCAGGACCATCCCATGGCTCAATGACTGCATTACAGTAAGCGTACATGTCTTTAAGCTTTTGAGATATGTCAGAGCGATTAGACCAAGCTTCAGGAATAATCATTGATTTTGCCATTGGGAGGTCTCTGTCAGTTTGTACAAATAACTCAAAGGCTCCATCTAAAGAAGCTGAGTCGGATGCATCAGAGTCCAAAATAGGTTTTATATCATTAATTCTATTGTTAAAAAAAGGGTGAGTTATTCTTGGCTCATGGGCACTCATCCAGTTAATATTTCCTTTTAAAGTGTTGATTTCCCCATTATGAGCTAAAACTCTAAAAGGTTGGGCTAATGACCAAGTAGGAAAAGTATTAGTTGAATATCTCTGGTGATAAATAGCAAACTTAGATTTAAAGTCGACATCTAAAAGGTCAGTATAAAATTCAGATAATTGTTCTGCTAAGAACATGCCTTTGTAAACTATCGTTTCAGTTGAAAGAGAACAAATATAGAAATCATTAATGTTTAATGCCTTTATCTTATTTTCAATTCTTCTTCGTGTTAAGTATAACTTTTTTTCTAAATTGTTTTGGGAACCCTTAGGTGAGAATATGATTTGTTCAATTTCAGGTTTTGTGTAATTTGCTTTATCGCCAAGAATTTCGGTATTAACTGGAACTTGTCTCCAACCAAATATATTCATATCTGCTTTTATAATTTCGTATTCAACAATAGCCCTGCATTTTTCCTGGGCACCAAAATCTCTTTTTGGTAAAAATATCATACCTACACCTAGAAGATTTTCTTCGTTAGCTTTATGTCCGGTTCTTGAAACTTGTTTACTAAAAAAAGATTTAGAAACTTCAACCATGATCCCAGCGCCATCTCCAGTTTTTCCATCAGCATCTACAGCTCCCCTGTGAAAAACAGCTTTTAAGGCCTCGATACCTTTTTCAACAATGTCTCTTCGAGACTCACCTTCTATTGAAGCAACAAGGCCTACGCCACAGTTATCATGTTCAAATTCATTTTTGTAAATATGATTTTTTTTTAATTTATCTTTATTTTTTAAATATATTTCTACTTCGTTATTCTTCATGATGCTTTTTTAATTTGATTATTTTGTAAAAATTGGTGAATGGATTTGGCAACTTCTCTACCGTCGTGGATTGCCCAAACAACCAAAGATGCCCCTCTTACAATATCTCCTGCAGCAAATATTTTTGGATTGGTTGTTTGAAAACTTTTAAAATCTACCTTTATGGTATTCCAGCTTGTTAATTCTAGGTTTGTATTAAAATTAGCATTTAAGTCTTCGGGCTCAAAACCCAGGGCTTGTATAACAAGATCACTTTTTATTTGCTTTTCAACACCTGTATCAATAGGTTTGCGCCTACCCGTTTCATCTGCCTCTCCAAGAGTTGCAACTTTATAGCTTAAACTTGAGGCTTCAGAGTCTTTACTAACAACCTTAGAGGGAACAGAGAGCCAATTAAACTTTACCCCCTCTTGTTCAGCGTTTAAAACCTCTCTTGCTGATCCAGGCATATTTTCTTTGTTTCTTCGATAGAGACAAGTGACTTCTTTTGCTTTTTGGCGAATGGCAGTACGAACACAATCCATGGCTGTGTCCCCTCCACCAATTACAACGACATGCTTATTTCTTGCATTAAGGTATTTGTTAGATGAGGGAGTGTCACCAAGACCAACTTTATTACTTTCAATTAAAAAATCTAAAGCTGGCAGTGAATTGTCTATATTAGAAGTCTCAATATCTAACTTTCTAGCCTTGTAAACACCTGTTGAAATAAGGATTGCATCATATTTTTTTTCTAAATCTTGAAAAGATAAATCTTTTCCAATTTCTTTATTAAGATGAAAATTAACTCCACTTTTTACTAGCCATTCTGTTCTTCTTTCAACTATACTTTTATCAAGTTTAAAATTAGGGATGCCATAAATCATTAAGCCACCAGCACGATCGCTTTTTTCGAAAACATCTACAAGGTAACCATTTTGAATTAGATATGATGATGCCGCCATACCAGCAGGGCCAGATCCTATAATTGCAACTTTTTGTTTTGATGAAACATTTGACTCAATTTTTTTTACCCATCCTTTTTCCCAAGCTAATTCTGTGAGATATTTCTCTAAGTTACCTATTGTAATGGCACCAAATCCTGCCTGCTCAACAACACAATTACCCTCACATAATCGATCTTGAGGACAAACTCTTCCACAAACCTCTGGGAATACATTAGTTGATGATGAAATTTGATAGGCTTCTTCTAATCTATCTTCTGCAATGTATTTAAGCCAATCAGGGATATTGTTGTTTAACGGGCAATGTATTTGGCAAAAAGGTACTCCGCATTGCGAACATCTTGAAGATTGTTCGACCGAGGCTTTTTTATCAAACTGGCTATAAATTTCTTGAAAATCCTTTATCCTTTTCTCAGGATCAATTTTAGAGGGATTCTGTGGTTTTTTTTTATGAAACTCTAACATGATAATAAAATATTACTTTATTCTCCTACAAATAAATGGAAGGTATTTTTACAAATATTATTTAGCCAAGTAAATATTTAATTGGTAATATATTATGACTGATAATCAATTTTTTTTAATTTTATACTCATTTATCCAGGGAATTACTGAATTTATCCCCATAAGTTCTAGCGGGCACCTTAATATACTAGAATCAGTATTTGCAGGAAACAATGAAAGAAATTTTCTTTACGAGACAACTGTTCATTTTTCATCACTTTTGGCTCTTTTACTTTATCTATTTAAGAACCAACACTTTGAAATTAACAATATAAAACTTAACTTTTATCCAATCTTATTAGGAACTGTTCCAGCTGGAATAGTAGGATTCATGATTTTACATCTAGATATGAGCATAATTAATTTAGAGGTAATAGCTTATACATCCATTTTTGGGGGATTAATGCTCTATCTTTCAGACATTAAAAGACTCCAAAAAATAAAAATAAATAATAAAAATTTGAGATTTTTATTTGCAGGTTTATTTCAGTGTCTAGCATTTCTTCCAGGTTTTAGTAGATCTGGAAGTTGCATTATTGCCTTTAGGTTGATGGGAGAGGAGAGAAAAAGTTCATCAATTTATAGTCTTTACTTAGGAATACCAATAATAGCTCTTTCATTTTTATCAAACATCAAAGACTTCAAGATAATATATTTGGACTTTAATTTATTGATAATATTTATAATAACATTTTTTTCTGCTTATCTGACTTTAATTTTTTTTATAAGATTTATAAATAAAATTAGTTTTACCCCATTTGTTATTTACAGAATTCTATTAGGATTAATTATATTATTTTTTTTTAATTAAACTCTATCAATAAATTTATCGAGATAGACAGATGTAACGGTTTTCATATTTGCTAAATCTTTTTCAATAATTTGTGAAGATATAATTTCACTTCCTTCTGAAGTACTATCATGATCAAGTGATAAAAACTGATCGTATGTGAAAGGAGGATTAGGAAAAATTTGAAGTGCTTTCCCCATTATAATTGCAAAAAATGATGGTATGGATATAAATCGAATAGGCTTTTTTAATGTACTTAAAATGTGAGTTAGAATTTCTTTGAATGAAAAGATTTCTTTTCCTACAGCGGGGATATTTGAATTTTTATAGGCCTCGAAATTTTGCAATAACTTGAAAATCATTAATGATAAATCATTAATATATATTGGTTGAAACTTTGTTTGCCCTTTTCTAAATAAAGGGAGAAAAGGTAATAATTTTGCCATCTTGCCAAATTGATTGATAAAATTATCTTCTTCTCCATAAACTACACTGGGCCTGACTATAATGAAATTAGAGTTATTGTTTTCTATAAATTCCTCACCCATTTTTTTTGAAATTAAATAATTCGATTTAGTATCATAAGTAGAGCCCAAACTAGAGATATGCAAAAATGGTTTATTATATAATTCGCAATTCACTGCGATTTTTTTTGGTAATAAGTAGTGTGCCAGCTCAAATGACATATTTGGTTTTTCAAACAGTAAACCGACCAAATTAATCACAAAATCACAATTTTTAATTAAATCCTCTATATTAGTCAAATTATACAAGTCAAAATCAACGACGTTAATTTGACCAATATCACCAGAGAGAATATTTCTTTTAACTCTTTCGGCATTTCTTACTGGACAAATGAGTTTATTTCCATTTGAAAGAAGTCTTTTAGTTACACTTCTGCCTATAAAACCAGTAGAACCAAATACGAGTATATTTTTGTTTCTCATTACAATATCTATCTTATATAAATATATGTTCAACGATGTCAAATTATCAATTATTCCATAATGACCTACCTGATGAAATAGTTGGTGAATTTCAGACATCTATATCAATAGACACTGAAACTATGGGGCTAAATATAAAAAGAGATAGGCTTTGTTTAATTCAAATGAAAAATAATGACAATGGTAATTATTATTTAATACAAATTCCCAAAGGGAATAATAAGAATAAATTTAAAAATTTAAAAAAAATTCTAGAAAATAAATCTATATTAAAAATTTTCCACTACGCCAGATTTGATATAGCAGTAATTAATCATTACTTAGGTATTAAAACCAAAAATATATTTTGTACTAAAATAGCATCTAAGCTAGTAAGAACTTATACTGACAAACATGGTCTAAAAGATTTAATCTCTGAATTAATAAATATTAGTATAGATAAAAAAGAACAGTCTTCAAATTGGAGTAATGAAAAATTATCAGAAAATCAAATTCAGTATGCATTAAATGATGTAAAATATCTTTTCGATTTAAAAAAAATTTTATTATTAGAATTGGAAAAAAAATCTTTAATTAAAACTTACTCTAAAATAATTTCTTTCTTAGATACTAAGGTAGAATTAGATTTACTTGGATGGGATTATGATTTATTTGCTCATTAGGAATGTTAATGACTGATAAAGAAATTATTTCTATTGGAAAAAAAATCCTAGATATAGAGACCAGTGGTATTAAAAAATTAAAATCTAGTCTAAGCAAAGATTTCGCTAAAGTTGTAAAATTAATATTGAATAACAAAAAAAAAGTTATTTTTACTGGACTTGGCAAAAGTGGCTACATAGCAAGAAAAATTTCTTCATCTTTCACATCTACAGGGATTACTTCTATTTACCTTCATCCTTCTGAAGCAAGTCATGGGGATTTAGGTCTGATTAACAAAGAAGATATACTTATCTTAATTTCAAACTCTGGAGAAACAAAGGAAATCTTTGATATTTTAAACTTCGCAAAATATAAAGACATCAAAGTCATCTCAATTACCTCCGAAGCTAAAAGTACAATATCAAGAAATTCCCTAATTACGTTATTATTGCCAAAATCAAAAGAAGCTGACAAGCTGGGAATTATTCCAACTACATCAACAACTATGTGCTTAGCTTTAGGTGATGCCTTATGCTGTACTATTCTCAATTATAGACAATTTAATAAAAAATCTTTCAAAGACTTCCACCCAGGTGGAAAATTAGGAAAAAATTTAAATACCCTAGCAGATGTAATGAATGATGATTTACCTTTATTAACAATAAATAAAGGAATATCTGAGGCTATTATATTAATGTCAGAAAAGAAATATGGCTGTGTTATTGTTTGTAATAATCAAAAAAAAATAATTGGAATTATTACTGATGGGGATCTAAGAAGAGCATTTGAAAAAAACCAAAACTTTATTAATTTATTTAAGATTAGTGACATTATGAATTCAAATCCTGTACTTGCAAAAAAGGATTTTTTGGTAACATCTGCAATTAATTTGATGAATAAAAATTCTATTACAAGTTTAATAATAGCAGATCAAAAGAGGCCAATCGGTATAGTAAACCTTAAAGAATGTCTATTAAGTGTCTAAATTAATTACATCAAAAATATTTTTTTCATTTATTTTATTTATATGCATATCATTTCAAATTTTTATTATTTTCTTAAATAATAATGATCATCAAAGTGAAGTAATTTTCAAAAATTCTTTAGATAATTTTGAGACGATAATGTTCAACAAGGATGGCAATAACATAATAAAAGCAAAAAAACTTGTTTATGTCAGCGAGGAAGAGACGCTTTTGTATGGAAATTCAAGCCTGAAAAATGATAATCATGAAATTATCAGTAGCGATATAGTTATCAACTTTGAGAATGGAAATGCTAAGAGTCTTAAATATACTCAATTTAAAAACCAAAGCATGAATGTAATATCTAATGGATTTGTGTACAATAAATCTTTAAATTTAGTAGAATTTCTTGGGAACACTGAAATTGTATTTTTGAATGACTAAAATATTTAAATTAATATTAGCATCAATAGTTTTCTTTTATTTAGAGGCTACTGCACAAGATGTACTTAAAGCCAAGATAGGCATTAAATGGGACTCTGAAAATAAAGAATACATTGCCGAAGGTGATGTAACATTTGAAAATGATGATGTTAAGATTTTTAGTCAGTATTTAAATGCAAAATATGAGGTAGTTGATGAAAAAGAAGTATTTAATCAAATAGAAGTAAGAGAAGATGTCAAAATTATTTTTAATGATGAAACTTATACTGCTAATTATGGTTCTTATGAAAAATCTAATGAGATGATATATCTTTATGAAAATGTAAAAATCATTTCAGAAGGAAGGATACTCACAGGAGATGAGTTAGTCATAGATATCGAAAATAATACAAGGACAATGAAGGCTTCAAAAAAAGATAGCATTGTTGAAGTCTTTATAAATGAATAACGATCTTCTTTTAAAAAATATAAAAAAAAACTTTGGCACTAAAACAGCATTAAATAATATTAATCTTTTATTTAATCATAATAAAATTAATGGTTTATTGGGACCTAATGGTAGTGGAAAGACAACACTGTTCAACATAATTGCTGGTTTTATATTACCTGATAAGGGAGATGTAGCATTTAATGGAGAAATATTGAATGATAAAAGTCTTCATCAGAGAAGTGAGTTAGGAATTTCTTACTTGCCACAAGAGCCATCTATTTTTAGAGATCTTAATGTTTATGAAAATATTTACGCAATAGCAGAATTATTTTATGATAAAAATAAATCTATAAAAATTACTAATAATTTAATTGAGCTTTTTTCTTTAAAAAAATTTCTTAAAACAAAAGGGAAATTATTATCAGGTGGAGAGAGAAGAAGAACTGAAATTGCTAGAGCTTTAGCGAGTGAACCAAAATATTTATTGTTAGATGAGCCCTTCGCAGGTATTGACCCTATAGCCATTGAAGAAGTAAAACAGACTATTCTTAATCTTAAGTCTCATGGGATAGGTATCATAATTACTGACCACAATGTCAGAGAAGCACTGAAAGTTGTAGATCATGCAGATATTATTTACAACGGTGAGATTATAAAGTCAGGAAATCCTAAGGAAATAATTTCAGATAAATTTGTTAAGAAAATCTATCTAGGAGAAACCTACAAATAATTTTAATGCATTTAAATTTTAAAAATATAATTAAAGGAACTTATTATCCGCCTGGGGATAAATCAATCAGCCATCGTGCACTTATACTTGCAAGTCAAGCTATAGGAAAATCAAGTATTTCAAATCTTTTAGAGGGAGAAGATGTAATAAATACACTAAAGGCGATGAAACTTCTTGGTGCAAATATCAAAAAACAAAATGGGAAATATATTATTTATGGCTTACCTCCAGGTGCACTTCGTCAGCCAAGAAGTGTTATAGATTTTGGAAATTCAGGAACAGGTATTAGATTGTTATTAGGGTTAATTGCTTCCAATAATATAAAGGTAAATCTAGTTGGGGATAAGTCATTAAGCAAAAGACCAATGAGGAGAGTTACTGATCATTTAAAAAAGATCGGAGCAGATATAAAATTAAAAAATGACTCATACCCACCAGTCAGAATTCAAGGAGTAGGTGATGCCATACCTTTAAAATATAATATTAATATACCTTCAGCCCAGATTAAAAGTGCAATTATGTTATCTGCTTTAAATACAAATGGCCTTGTTGAAATCAAAGAATTCAAATCTACAAGAGACCATACAGAGAATATGTTAAAAGCAATGGGGTATAACATTAATGTTAAAGAAAGTAAAATTTACAGAAACATAAGAATGAGAAATAACAAAGATTTAAATCCTATAAGATATGTGGTTCCTGGAGATCCTTCCTCGGCAGCTTTTTTCATTACTGCTGCATGTTTAAAACCCGGCTCAAAATTGATTGTAAAAAATATGTTATTTAATAAAACCCGTATTGGTTTTGTTAAAACTTTAAAAAAAATGGGAGCTGATATTAAAATTGTAAACAAAAGAATTATAAATTACGAAACTGTAGCTGATTTAAAGGTTAATCAAAAAGGGTATTTAAAACCAGTTATCTTACCATCTAAAGATGTTCCTTTGCAAATTGATGAAATACCAATTCTTTCAGTAGCAGCTTCATATGCCAACGGAAAAAGTGTCTTTAAAGGCTTAAAAGAACTAACAGTTAAAGAAAGTGATCGTTTAAAACTAATTCATCATAACCTTTTAGAAATGGGGGTTGAATCAAAAATTAAAAACTATGATCTCCATATTTATGGAAATAATGAATTAAAGAAAGGTGGAGCTAAAATTAACCATCATCATGATCACCGTATTGTAATGGCTTTTTATATCGCTAATTTGATTTGTTTAAAAAACAATAAAATTGATGATAAATCCAGCGTTAAAACAAGCTATCCATCATTTTTTCAACATATTCGTAAACATTCTCATTAATTTTCTTGAAAAAGGTTAATAAAACTTTAAAAAAACCTAACTAATTTGAAAGGTAAAAAATGACTTATGATATCTAATGACGAGTATAGCAAGCTGCTAGACCAACAATTTGAAACTAAAACTAATATTTCTGCAAACAAAATTATTTCTGGAACAATTTTAAAAATAAATGATCAACACGTGACTGTTGATATTGGATATAAAAGTGAGGGTCAAATCCCCAAAGAAGAATTTCAAAATACCGGATCTTTCGATGATTTAAAAACTGGCCAATCTATCGAAGTTTTTGTTGAAAAACTTGAAGACAGAGAAGGTAACGTAAGAGTTTCTCATGAAAAAGCTATTAAAATGAAGTCATGGGAAAAGCTTCAAAAGCTTTATGACAATAAAGAAAGAGTAAAAGGTTTTATCGTAGGAAAAGCTAAAGCAGGTTTGTATGTAAAAATTATGGGAACAAATGCATTTTTGCCACTCAGTCAAATAGATGTACGACCAGTGAGAGATGTAAGCCACTTAATTAAAACTGAAGAAACATTTGAAATTTTAAAAATGGATTATTCAAAAGGAAATATTGTTGTCTCTCGTAAAGCAATATTAGAAGAAAAGCAAAAAGTAATTAAAAATGAAATTTTAGAAAAATCAAAAAGTGACTCTGTTGTTAACGGTAGGGTAAAAACTTTTACTGACTATGGCGCATTTGTTGATCTTGGAGGTATAGATGGACTAGTTCATTTGAGTGATATTTCTTGGAGTAGAATTGGGCATCCCTCTGATGTATTAGAAGTTGGTCAAAAATATGATTTTAAAATTTTAAAAGTATCTGATGACTCTGATAAGATTAGCCTAGGTTATAAGCAGTTAAAAGATGATCCTTGGGCTAAAATTGAAGATAAAATAAATTTAAATGAAATTTACGATGGAAAAATTACTCATATAACTGACTATGGAGCCTTTGTTCAATTAACAGAAAAAGATTTAGAAGGACTGGTTCATTCTAACGACATCAGTTGGACTAAGAAAAATATTCATCCTAATAAAATTTTAGAGGTAGGTTTTAATATTCGCGTTAAAGTTTTAGAGATCGATAAAGAAAAGAAACGTATTAGCCTTGGTATTAAACAAACAGAGCCAAACCCTTGGGAAAATATTTTAAACGAGTACAAAAAAGACCAAGAAATAAGCACTGAAATCAAAAATATTACTGAATTTGGAATTTTTGCAAAATTAAATGACAATATTGATGGTTTAATTCACAAAAATGATTTGTCATGGACCGACTCCAATGGAGATCGAACTCTAAAAAAATATCAAAAAGGTCAAAATATACAGGTTAAAATTTTAGAAATTGATCCTGATAAAGAAAAAATTAGTTTTGGTATAAAACAACTTACTGCTGACCCATTTAATGAGTTTTTTAAAGATAAAAATAAAGGAGATATAGTTTCTGCAACAATTACTAAAATTAATAATAATGGTATTGATGTGGAGGTTGCTAGTTTTATTGAAACTACTATTCGAAGAAAAGAGCTTTCTAAGAACAAAGAAGAGCAAAATATTTCTAGATATAATGAGGGTCAAAAAATCGATGCTAAAATCAGCTCAGTTGATTTAACAAATAGAAAGTTTGCACTTTCAATCAGACAATTAGAGATTGATGAGGAGCAAAGTTTACTTGAAAAATATGGATCTAAATCATCAGGATCAGTTCTTGGTGATATCCTAGGTAAGGCTTTGGATGAAGATAAGGACACCAAAGCAGAATAAATCAGATCTTTTAAAAGCTTTTTTGCAATCTGAAAACGATTTAACACCAGAAATAAACAAAGCTATTTTTAATAGATTCTTTGATTTACTTGAGATTTCATTATTAAAACACCAAAGTATTGAATTAAGAAACTTTGGTATATTTAAATCAAAAATTTTACCTTCCCGCTATGGATCGGACCCTAGAAATAAAAAAAAAATTTATATTCCCTCTAAATGGAAAGTTGCATTTAAACTAAGTAAAAATTTGAATAGAAAGCTCAATGAGGAAATTTAAAGCATTTATTGCATTAGACTGCAAAAGTAACAGTGAAAACATCAAAATAGTAAAGAAATTATCTTCACTAGTTTTTGGATTTAAGGTTGGTTACAGTGCGTATTACAACAAACACTCAAATAAACTAATATCTGAAATAAAAAAAAGAAAAAGCCATCTTTTTTTAGATCTTAAATTACATGATATTCCAAATACTGTAGGAAGTGCGATCACCTCCTTATCAAAAATAAATCCAGATTATCTAACAGTTCATATTTCTGGAGGAAAAAATATGCTAGATCAATCACTTGCCACAATAAAAAAACATAAACTAAAAACAAATCTTCTTGGCGTAACTCTCCTTACAAGCTTGGATAATAAAGACAGTAAATTAATTTTTTCAGAAAAAAAAACTAATTTACTTGTTAGAAAAATGGCATCAATTGCTTTTAATTCAAAGATAAATGGTTTGATTTGCTCTGGACAAGATCTTAATGATCTTAAAAAATATAAGAAACTTATTAAGGTTACACCGGGAGTAAAGCTATATAGACGAAAGGATGATCAGAAGCGAGTGACTTTTGTAGATGAAGCTCTATTAAATGGTGCCGATTATGTTGTAATAGGAAGGGAGCTTATAAACAGTAAAGACCCTGTCAAGTTACTTGAGAAATATTATGAAGAAAATAAAAATAAAAATTTGTGGTCAAACTAATCCTTCAATAATTGAACATTGTCTTAAAATCGGAGTTAACCAACAAGGTTTAATATTTTACGACAAAAGTCCAAGAAATCTTGACAATGATACATTAAAAATCATTAATAATTATTTCCAGCAATATCAAGATATGTTTGTAGGTGTTTTCGTAAATCCCTCATTGGAATTAATTGAAGAAAAATTAAAGATCTATAATTTTAAAACAATACAACTTCACGGTAATGAAAATCAAGAGATGATTGATAAAATAAAGTTAAACTATAAAAAAAATATATATAAATCTATTTCTCCAGAAAATTTTAGAAAAGTTCAATTAAGAAATGTTGATAGATTTTTGATTGAAGCAAAACCAAATAATGAAGATCAGCCAGGTGGTAATAATAAAATTTGGGATTGGTCGAATTTTCACAATCCTCTCAATAATCCTTTTATTTTATCTGGTGGTCTTAACCAACAGAATATTGAGGAGGCAATTAACTTAACAGGTGCAGATTTTGTTGATATAAATTCAGGAGTAGAGGAAGCGAAAGGTGAGAAAAGTCTATCGTTAATTGACAAACTGATTTTTTCTCTCAAAAAATAATGAAAAGATATAGTCAACCCAATACCCTAGGACGTTTTGGAGAATATGGAGGCATGTATGTCTCCGAAACATTAATGCCACTTTTAATTAATTTAGAAAAATCCTACAGAGGGATTCAAAAAGATAAGAAATTTCAAAAAGAACTCTCTCAACTTTTTAAGAATTATGTTGGTCGTCCTTCATCTTTACATCATGCTAAAAATTTATCTGATTATATCAATGGACCTAAAATTTACTTTAAAAGAGACGAGTTAAATCACACTGGTGCTCATAAAATTAATAATTGTTTAGGTCAAATTCTACTTGCCAAAAAAATGGGAAAGACTCGCATTATAGCTGAAACAGGAGCTGGTCAGCATGGAGTAGCTACTGCAACAGTTTGTGCTTTATTTGGTCTTCCTTGCTACATTTACATGGGCTCAAAAGATATTGAAAGACAAAAACCTAATGTCTTTAGAATGAAATTACTTGGTGCAAACATAATTCCAGTTGAGACAGGGAGTAAATCTCTCAAGGATGCAATGAATGAGGCTCTTCGCGATTGGATTAAACATGTCAGGGATACTTTTTACATAATTGGTTCTACAGCAGGTCCTCATCCATATCCTGAGATGGTAAGAGATTTTCAATCAGTTATTGGCAAAGAAGCTAGAGAACAAATTCTCAAAGTAGAAAAAAAACTACCTGATTATTTAATTGCATGTGTTGGAGGCGGCTCAAATGCTATGGGTTTATTTTATCCTTTTATAAATGATAGAAATGTAAAAATAATTGGAGTTGAGGCAGCAGGAAAAGGATCTAAAACAAATCAAACTGCAGCAACAATGACATCTGGTACCCCTGGGATTTTACATGGGAGCTACAGCTATGTATTACAAGATAACGATGGACAGATTAAAGAAGCGCACTCTATATCTGCAGGTTTGGATTATCCTGGTGTTGGTCCTGAGCATTCATATTTAAAAGATATTAAAAGGGCTAAATATTTTGGCATTACAGACAGTGAAGCATTACGTGCTTTTCAACTTTGTTCCAAACTAGAGGGAATAATACCAGCACTAGAACCTTCTCATGCTCTCGCTTACCTAGTTAAGGCATTTAAAAATAAACATAAAGGAAAGATAGTGATCTTAAATTTATGTGGCAGGGGTGATAAAGATTTATATACAGCTGCCAAGGCAATAGGGTTTGATGCAGATGAATAAACTTGATTATTTACCTAAAAAGAAAATTCTTTCTTTATTTATGACTTGTGGTTTCCCAAATCTATCTCAAAGTAAAAAAGTATTTAAAGAGATATTATCTCATCAACCAAATATAATTGAGTTCGGTTTGCCTTTCTCTGATCCAATGGCAGATGGACCAATTATACAAGAATCAAGCAAAATTGCTTTGAAATCAAACTTAACAACAAAACAATCATTAAATTTAATTAAATCACTGAGAAAAAAAAGTGGGGAGACTGCTTTTGTTATTATGTGTTATTTAAATACTGTACAAAAATTTGGTTTAAAAAATTTTGTAACATGTATTAAAAATATTGTTGATGGGATAATTATTGTAGACCTTCCTTATGAAGAAGAAGTTAATATTAAAAACTTATTAGATAAAAATGATATACATCTAATTAAACTAATTTCACCAATGACAGGCCATAAAAGATCTAAAAAACTATTAAAAGAAGCTAAGGGATTTGTTTATTACATATCAGCAACAGGTATTACTGGATCTAATAAACTTAATTATTTAGAAATAGATAAAAATGTAGCCACGTTAAAAAAGTATACTAAAATACCTGTTCTTGTAGGTTTTGGCATAAAATCAAAAAAAGATGTCTTATCTATTAATAATAAAACTCAAGCTAATGGAATAATAATAGGCTCGGCATTGATTCAAAAATATTTTGAAAGTAACATGAATATCAAAAAATATTTAATAGCTTTAAAAAGATTTATTCAAGAGGTTAAAATTTAGAATGAATTGGCTTACAAATTTTGTTAAACCAAAGTTGAGCTCTCTTGTAAACAAAAAAGACTCTCCTTCAGATCTTTGGACAACCTGCTCTAAATGTAACTTGATGCTTTATAAATCAGAACTTAAAAAAAATTTATTTGTTTGCAGTCATTGTGATCAACATATGTATGTTGATTTTAAAAGCCGTTTTAGTCAATTATTTGATGAAGGAAAATTTGATCAAATTGAAATACCCATTGAAAATAATGACCCTTTGGAATTTAAAGATCTAAAAAAATACACCGATCGCCTCAAAGATGCTCAAAAAAAAACTAATCAAAAAGACGCTGCTTTAGTTGCTACTGGTGAAATTGGAGGTCAAAATGTATGTATTTTTCTCCTAGATTTTAGTTTTATGGGAGGATCTATGGGACAGTTCGTAGGTGAAGCGTTTAAGATAGGCTGTCAGAAAGCAATTGAACTCAAAAGTCCATTTATTTC
>CESQ01038217.1_pt1 | contig 21448 bp, 19 predicted proteins | sample 361401 | NCBI WGS metagenome assembly CESQ01 (sample SAMEA2622119, study PRJEB7988) | marine metagenome | isolation source: saline water (ENVO:00002010), including | reverse complement strand
ACCGACAGAGTCTACAATGTGCAAATGGTTGGGCTTTTGACAACTTGGATTGCGTGGTCGGATGATGACGGAGAATCATGGATTGGAAATCCTCATGATTCTGGTCCAATTCCTCTCAATGACCATATCAAACTAGGAACTGGTCCTTGGACTAGTGATGGATATGGGGCAGTTGCGAATGGTAATCCAGCAGCTTGGGAAACTGCTACTTATTTCTGCTACAATAAAATTGCAGGAATATTCTGCTACACCTCATTCAATGGAGGTGCAACATTCGAAGTTGGAGGACAGATTTTCGGAATGGCAACCAGTAACGGAGGTCTACACGGAGCAATAACCTCAGCACCAGATGGTACTGTCTATGTCCCTCCTAGAGTCGAAACACCGACAATCATTTTGTCGAAAGACAACGGACTAACCTGGTCTGAGAGAACAATGGGCTTGGATGTAGGGACACCTTATCCAAGAAAGAACTCGGAAGTTGGTACAGATAGCGAATCTAATGCCTATCATATTTGGACTGGAGCGGATCAAGGAGTATACATGTCTCGAAGCACAGATTCTGGCAATTCATGGGAGGAAAATAGTATCAGAATTAGTCCAGCGGGTGTAATATCGTCAGTATTCCCTCATATCGATGCTGGCGACCCTGGAAGAATCGCTATCACTTATCTTGGAAGCGAGGATGTTGGCCTACTGAATACCTCAAACATTGACGGTAATCCATGGGATGGGAATGCGCATTACGCCCCTCACAACACAACCTACCACCTCTACATTACCTACTCATTGAATGCGCTGGATGATGAACCGGTCTTCCATACTATGCGGGTTACTGATGACCCTGTTCAAATGGGCTCAATCTGTCTGAATAGCGGAGATTGTAGAGATTTTGGTGGCTCTAACCGTAACCTCTTGGACTTCAATGATTTACACATCGATCTAGAAGGAAGAGTGTATGTTGCATTTGCAGATGGCTGCACAGGAGCATGTTCTGATGGAAATAATTCCACATCAGAGGATTCACGAGATAGATTAGGGTCGGTTTACTTCCTAACTTCAGGTCCTAGCCTCTACGAATCGGTAGGATATCTTGCTGAATTCATGTGAATTCAGCGGCGGTAGTTTGGTGCCTCACGAGTAATCTCCACATCGTGAACATGAGATTCCGAAAGTCCAGCGTTAGTGATCTTGACGAATTGGCAATTCTCACGCATTGCGTTGATGTCGCCATTTCCTGTGTAACCCATCGAAGATCGTAGCCCGCCAATCAATTGGTGGAGGACATGCTCTACTGGACCTCGAGCAGGAACCCTGCCTTCGATTCCTTCTGGAACATATTTGCGTGTATCTCCCTGTTCTGATTGGAAGTAACGCTCGTGAGCGCCCTTGCTCATTGCTCCAACACTTCCCATTCCTCTGTAGACCTTGTAGGAGCGCCCTTGGTAGAGGATTACTTCACCCGGCGCTTCATCAGTTCCAGCAAGAACGCTACCGACCATTACACAGTCGGCGCCGGCAGCAATTGCCTTTGCGATATCACCGCTAAACTTGATTCCACCATCGGCAATTACCGGAATGTTGGCTTTCTTACAAACCGCGACTACCGATTGAACGGCGGTTAGTTGGGGGACTCCTACTCCGGAGACGATTCTTGTGGTGCAGATAGAACCAGGGCCTATTCCAACTTTGACGGCATTTGCGCCTGCTGCAATCAGCGCATCGGCAGCTGCTCCAGTTGCGACATTACCAGCGATGATTTGCGCTTCAGGTCCTGCCGCTTCTCGAATTTGGTGAACCGTATGTAGAACTCCATGAGAGTGTCCATGGGCCGTGTCGACGACTACAGCATCAGCACCAGCCTCGAACAGAGCCAATGCCCTCTCGATACCTTTCTCTCCTGTTCCGGTTGCAGCAGCGACTCGAAGACGACCGTGTTTATCTTTGCAGGAATATGGATTGTCGCGACTACGTTGGATATCACGGACTGTCATCATTCCAGCGCACTTTCCTTCTTCATCGACAACCAAGAGTTTCTCGATTCTATGCTGGTGAAGTAGTTTCTTTGCAACCTCTGGGTCAACATGCTCTGGTACAGTCACCAAGTCAGTTGTCATCATTTCAGAGACTAGGATACTATCATCGGATACAAATCGAATATCACGATTGGTGATTATTCCAACAAGGTTCTCTTCTTCATCGACAACCGGTAATCCTGAGAATCCATGCTTATCCTTCAAAGCACGCATTTCACCAATCGTTGTCTCAGGACTAATCATTACTGGATCGAGGACCAAACCAGACTCAAACCGCTTGACTGAATTGACCTTGGCAGCTTGCTCCTCGATAGTCATATTTCGATGAATTACCCCGATTCCTCCAGCTTGAGCCATAGCAATAGCCATGCGCGATTCAGTAACGGTATCCATGGCTGCGGAGATTACTGGAACATGGAGAGAAATCGACGAAGTTAGCCTCGTTTTTAGGTCAACTTCAGCCGGTAGAACTGCTGATTCAGCGGGCAAGAGGAGGACATCATCGAAGGTCAATGCTTCCGGTATGGTGTCGCTCGCCATTAGGGATACCCGAGAGCGGCTGTATATCAACGATTCGTGAGGAAATAATCCATTGTGAATTTGAGATTAGCAATCACCCCTTTCATTGTCTTCATCCTAAGGAATCACTAATCCTAGGATAAGCGAATGTTGATGCCCCGGCTGTTAAGTCGGGGATACATGAGCGAACAACAAGGAATCAGTATGATCATGGTAAATACGGAAGAAGTACCTGGAAGAACCATTACCAAAACTCTCGGAGTAGTTAGTGGCTCGACAGTTAGGGCAAAGCATGTCGGCAAGGACATTGGTGCATTCTTCAAGAATATCGGTGGTGGTGAACTAAAGGCTTACACCGAACTACTGGGGGAATCTCGTGACCAAGCTGTTCAACGAATGTTGGAGGAAGCTGTTGGACGAGGTGCCAATGCGGTTGTTAACGTTAGAATTGCCACTAGTGCAATTACTCCCGGAGCGAGTGAAATATTGGCTTACGGAACCGCGGTTGTAGTTGAATAGGTGATAAAATGGAAGTCTGGCAAATATTCCTTTTTGTCAGTTTATTATTTGCTGCCTTTGGAATTGCTTGGGCCCTATTCAGCCCATTTGCTTTCATTTATTCTGCATTATTCAGCCGGCGAAATCATAGCAAGATGTTGGATGAATTAATGCAAAGAATTGAAGTTACTGTAGATAAGTATGGAAGAGATCCATTGACCAATAAGAAATCACCAACATTTGGAGAAGATGTCTCAGAAGCTATGTATGTTCAAGCGAATTATGTAGTTGGCCCTGGATGGTGGAATCAATTTATTGGAGGATGGCATACCCTAATTGGTGGAAAAATAAATTCATACGATGATATTCTAACAATCGCGCGTCAAAATTGTCTACAATCATTACGCGAGCAAGCCGCCGAAGGGGGTTATGACGAAGTAATCAATGTCAGATTAGAAACGGCTCGATTATCCGCTCTCTCCAATCAGAAAAATCAAAACAAATTCATCGAGATTTTTGCTTACGGAACGGCAGTCAAATACTCGTGATCAACCTGCTCCTTGTTTACCTTCAATCGCAATTAACAGCATGGTTGCAGCTAGAACTAATCTAGGATCTAATCCAGAGGACTGGATATTTTTGACATATAATTTGTTGACAAAGGTCCCCCGAATACCTCCAGATTGAGTGAATGTAACGGGATTTTCACCAGCAGATAGTATGAACTCTTGTGGTACAAAAATGTCTGCAAAAGGTACGAATCTACGGACTAAAGCCAATAATCCATTATCTTCACTAATTGTACCAATTTGATTGCCGGAAGAATCCATGACTTTCCATGAATCCTTAAAAATGGATTTCAAACCTTCTCTTTTGAAACTACAAATTGCTTCTCCGGTCTGAGAATCAGTGATATCATATCCCGCTCCAAAGTCAATTATGCTACGGGCTTTAATGCAGATTAACTCGGTGCTCTTTTGTTCATCACTATACACACGAATATCCTCTTTCAATTTGAGAGCCTTCTGTTTGCTGTATCCAATTAACTGCTGCATTGAGTCGTCAGAATAGATGTGAAATTCTTCTCCTAGTAGTTTCAACACTTTTTGCCGAACCATGTAAGAATCTGCTTCGTATAGGTTGCTCATTGGTATCACTCAAAATTAGGCTCTGCTATCTCACGAATAAACGATTTGCCGTCGAAGCGATTTTCATAATCTAGTTTTTCTGAGAAAATTAATCTACAATCATATTGTAAGTATCTGTGCAAAGGCACCGAAAAAAAAGCCGATGAATACTAAAATAAGTAATAATGTATGGCCGAAAATGGTTCCGTAAAATAACCCGATTAAATGAGTCCACTTTTTCAGATGTATCATAGTAATTAGGTAGATTAGAAGGAAAACAATGCTGAGCCCCAATGGCCCAAAAGAGAAAACACCCCCTTGATTGGACTCGTCTCCGTTATCATCACTACAGGGGTATCCTCCGATCCCCCAGCATGGATCATCAGTCATTTCCTGATATGCGGCACCGGCCCCCAACAATGAAGCAGGGAGTAGTACGATTATTGGCAGTATCAAACCCCAGGTAAACTGTTTGTCATTTAGGCCGTCTTTGGCTTTAACAAATGATACTAATGTGTAAAATGGGATTACACCTAATGGTATAACCGCTAGAGGTCCAGCAAACACGAGAGGGAGGGATAAAATTACAGACAAACAAATGTATAATATTCTCATTCCATGAGTAGTAATTTCATCATTCTCTGGAGTCTCGATTGGACTGCTTTCTTCGTAACTTATATCCGTATTCACTTCGGAATTTAATGAGTCCTGTTGAGCCATCCAAAGGTGTCCATAATACTCCCATTGTTCCATGGTCCACCCTGCGGGTAATCCTTCAGAGGGAAGCGGTGGAGAATTATTCTCAACTTTGGATTGTTCATATTTTTTGAGTAACTTATTCATTGAATAAACAGGTGAAATTAACGTGACTGCGGTTATGCCGATGAAATATAATGCAAAAATGAAAGGTCCAAAGTCAGACGTGTTAGCAGCATTCCCCAATAATATTGGAAAAGCAATCCAACAAAAAATAATCATCCCCATGGATTTGAAATCCTCAAGATATGCATTACCCAATCCCGGAAATATAAATTGCAGTAATACAGCCCATACCATATTCTGTTTTGGTGGGCTATTCATACTATCACTTGAGGCCATGAAATTGAACCATCCTAAGGCCCATATTTTATTCAATTTATTCCCAATAATAGTCTTCTTTATCTACAGTATTCATGCGATAATGGAAAAAATAATTATTCAATAAAATTGGAATAATTCATGAAGAGGAAGGAATACGGAATACCACTGACGCGACCCCATTGTGGTGTTCGAAGTCGGAGTTGATTGTATGCAGGGCGCGCCAATTACGAAGATTGAGCCAAAGATTGCTGCACGTTTGGCAAAACAGCGTTACCATCTAGTCGGCGATCACGGTGGAGTGAAAGTTTGTCATTGGACAAAACAGAGTCTGATTGCCGATCGTTCTTGCTACAAGGGTACATTCTACGGAATCGAAAGCCATGGCTGCATGCAGATGGCGCCTAATGTTGACACCTGTAATCTTGCATGCACATACTGTTGGAGAGAGCCGCACTCTGACACGCTTACCAAAATTGATGATGACCCTTACGAGTTATTCCTTGAATCCGTCAGGGCTCATAGACGCCTTCTAACCGGATACGGGGGTAATCCGAAGGCTGACAGAGAAAAGTGGCTGGATGCACAAAACCCTAAGCATGTAGCGATTTCACTCAATGGTGAGCCTACACTATACTCAAGATTGGGCGAATTCCTAGAAATCTGTCACCAACATGGAGTCTCAACTTTCCTAGTTACCAATGGTTCTCTACCTAAGGTGATCGAGGAACTAGATCCGCTTCCTACACAACTCTATGTCAGCGTAGATGCTCCAAATAAGGAAATATTCAATCGACTTTGCAAGCCGAAGTTTGATACTGCAGCGTTTGAGAAATTAGAAGAAACATTGCAATTACTTCCAAGTTTAGACACCAGAACCGTTTGTCGCCATACTCTAATCAAAGGAGAATCACTGGGTCATTACGATGATTATTCTCGTCTAGACAATATAGCGGATCCGGATTTTATTGAGGCAAAGGGGTACGTATATGTTGGAAATTCACGTTCAAATCACACCATCGAAAATATGCCAAGCCATGATGAGATTATGGAATTCAGCAGAACCCTTGCACCGATGGTGGGTCGCGAGGTCCTTTCCGATAGGAGAGAAAGTCGAGTCGCATTGATTGGAAAAGAAATGATTCCAGTTGTTCTTCCAGAAAAGGTACGAGAATTACCTGCAGACCTTGGAATTGCAAAGCCGCAAAATTTCTCTCTTCCTATTGCCTAATTGGAATTATTTTTCTCTGGAAGAATTATCTCAGATGGACCGATTCTGTTGGCTCCAAATTCGTTTACATTACTCTCACTTGGATATCCTACACAGATTCCACAGAGAAGAGAGTAATTTTTGCTAATTTCAAATTCCTTTCTAACCGCATCTTCCCAAACTGCAACCGACCCCTGAGCACAAGTTCCCAATCCTTTGGAATGAGCGGAGAGCATCAGGTTCTGCATGAATAATCCTGCATCGGACGCGGCAAATTTGCCCAGACTTTTGTGTGTGAACAAGAATAATTCAACTGGAGCGCCGAAGAATTCGTAATTTCTGGCCCAAAATCCATCCCTTGCCTCTTTGTCGTCTCGGGGTATTCCCATATGTGTGAACATCTCTTTACCGACTCTTTGCGATCTTGGAATCAAATCTTTGTGATATGACTTCACGACTAACCAATTGCTAGTTGGTAGCCCCTTCCATCTCAGTAGAGCTTTTATTTTCCCAAACAAACCCTCTCCTCTTGCAGTTTTTACCGCCTCAAACCTACTCAGAAATTCCTCAGAAAGACGGTCTCTGACGTCTCCTTTAGCAACAGCAACAACGAATGGTCGAGTATTACTCCAACTTGGAGAAGTCAGTCCTGCAGCAATTATTTCCTCGATTAATTCGTCGGGAACAGGTGTTGGAAGAAAGTCCCTAGTGGATCTTCGTGAAGCGGCAAAAGAGCCGAAATCGTTAGCATCAAACTCGCCCTTCATATCCTTGTTAGAGAGCGATTGTTATTTCATATGTGGTATTGACTAAGACCTATGTTCGATTGGAAAAAATGACTGTAATGACGCAACTTGATGAATGGTCCTCAGAAGTAATCTCAGTAATGGCTGAGATACCTGAAATATCCCATCTAAAAATCGCAGATTTACATCAAATATCGCTTGGTCTCTTGAGAAGAAATGCTACTCGATTACATGCAATCTGTAGATACAATAAGGGCGTAAAAAAAACTGGGTTAGTTGAGCCGTCTGATGTTCGATGTATCGATATTCACCCTGAAAGTCTAACTCCATATTGGGAAAGGTATGCTAAATTCTTGCTTTATCACGAGTATTTGCATGCTTTAGGATATTCAAATCATGGTAAAGAATTCAGACGTGTCGAGGCTCTGTGGCCCGATTATTCTGCAAATGAATTGGGTAAATCGTTCTCAAAAATGCTACTTGAAAAAAGAGCGAAGTGGTTCTGGTTATGCCCATCATGTGAAAGAAAGCATCTCAGGTCAAGAAGAGGAAATGGAAGATATCGATGTAGAGAATGTCGGGTTGTACTGAAGGATATTCCTAATTTTTGAAAAGAAATCTCCTCACTCAAAATAAAATACTGAATTTTAGGGGAGAAAACATGGGGAAAATTTCGGCTGTTGATTTGTTCAGCTCTTGGGCAGAGATGGGAAAAGACGAGGGGATGGAAACTGGTCATGCACCGAGTGTCGAATTTATGATAACAAAATCAATACCGAAACTAAACGGTGAATTTTCAGCAATCGATATTGGATGTGGAAATGGATGGTTGGTTAGAAAATTGAATACATTCGATAACTGTCTTCAGTGTACAGGAATCGATGGTTCAGAATCAATGATTGCTAAGGCAAAAAGTATTGACTCGGATGGAGATTATTTTTGTCAGAAACTACCAGATTGGGCGCCTGATGAAAAGGTAGATTTGGTAATTAGTATGGAATTCCTCTATTACCTAAAGAATCCATTGAAATTCCTATCTGAATTAAACAAAAACTGGTTAAATAAAAATGGAATACTAGCGATTGGAATTGATCATTATCTTGAAAATACCAGTAGCTTATCTTGGTCAGAATCCCTTGGAGTTTCCATGACTACTCTATCAATTCAAGAGTGGGCCAAAGGATTCGAAGATGCAGGATTTTCTAATATTGAATTCTATCAATATGGCGCCAAAGAAAATTGGGCTGGAACTTTGGTTATTGTTGGTCAGAAATAGGAAAATTTCCCGAATCAAAGGGTACCGTTCCAACAGAAATTTACGAGTAGGAATAATCGTGCCGCAGGGAAAAGGGTTGTAAACTCTAATAATTAGGGAATGTTGTGATTTTAGATTTATTGTTAGAATTGATACCCAGACCGATTCGGAAAGTACTCGGAATTATTCTGATTATAATTGGCTCTATTTTCACATTATTAATTGCTATACTATACCTAGTGGCGGGACCTGCAAATTCTGAATCGGGTTTGGGTTTTTTGATATTTGCAATGATAGTAATCTTGAGTTTTGCAATTGGGTTGAAAATGATTGATTGGTAGTAGAATCTGTACGCTTGACGGGAATATGTTAATGGTTTGAACCATCCAAGTATATTTGTGGCAGAAGCAGGCGCAATGTTGACAATTTTTTTGATAATTCCTCTGCTTATTTTCATTATCTTGATTATAGCAATTCCAATCTACTTTTTCGTAATCAGGAAGAATAGACAGATTAGCCAACTACAAGGGCAAGTCGAGCAGTTGCGGGGTCAGAACTAACATGGTCGAAATTGAGTACCTTTTCAGGCCGAAGTAATCGAATAATCAAGGGTGATTAGTTCGACCAAATACTCGACCTCTTCGCCATCGTCTGTATGTGAACATCCAAGACCTCCACCAGAATCAACAACTACAGTAACGTCAAGAGTGTATACTCCCAATCCGGCATCACCAACGTCTAGTCCGTTATTGATATCGGACTTAGATACGCCACTAACGTTTCCAATCATAGAAGCATTGAACCATTCGACTTCAACGATATGTGATGATACACCGGTGCCAGAATTTTGACCACTCGCTGATGTATTGTGTTCGTTGTGAACTACAGTTCCAGTTATTGTATCGGGGTCTGGATTTGATGCACCTGGAGCGTTACAACCCAAACCAGAACTGGTTTCGTCTTCAGAATATGTCAGGGTTACTCTAACACCGACAATATTGAGATCTTCTGAATCATCAATAGCGTCTGTATGCATCTCTACGGTTAGTGTCTGACCATCATTTACGTAATCGATGCCATCTGCTAATTGCTCACTACCAAAACTTGCCTCTACCAACCAATCTCCAGAGGGGCCTCCATCAGATTCTAAAGAATCTGGGCCAGCGAAAATATAGCTTGCTTCGACAACCGTCACTGGGGCTAGTATTACGAGTGCACCGATTCCTATTGTCTTGAAATCCGGCAAGTCGAATCGACCTAGTGGAGAAATATCCGAACTACGTAACTGATTCATCAAAAAGTGGGTAATGAAAGCAGCCCCCATCCCTGGAACGGATGGGAATATATCATCACCAAATCCGCTGACTGACCACAATATCACTGTGAACAATGCTGCTAACATCATTGCCATAGTATGGTTTGTATCTGGCTCATAACCAGCCCATCTAATAATCAAAATCGGGACGAAAATAGAACCTAAGCCATAGACGGCGAGAACTACCAATGCGAATACAGAATCTCCGCCGGGGACATACAATCCGAATATCGAAATCGCTGTTGCAAAGGCCGCTATTACCAACGTTACAATCTTAGTTTTCTTGTGATCTTGGCTAATTTGTGGCATCACATCGTCAGTGAATGCAGCAGTACAGGCGAGCACCTGACTATCCGCAGTTGACATTGTAGCGGCGAATATTGAAGCTAGAATTAGGCCAACCCAAAATGGCCCTAGGGTCTCCATCGCTAGCATTGGTAATCCAAGTTCTGGATCAAAATCTGCTCCAGTGAACACTACCCGACTAGCTAATCCTATGATGACCATTATCAGTAGGAAAGGAGTTTGCCATGCGAAGAACCACAGCATTGCTGTCTTTCGATCTTGATCGGTTGCTAAGGTCATGACTCGGGTCACCACCTGTGGTTGCCCAGCAACGCTTAGCCCACCTAGGAAGAAAGCGAATATCCACAGGCTTACTCCAAAGTTTAGGTCGGCTGGAACCATACTAGTTAGATTCGCATTTTGGGATTCCAGCCCATCATGTAAACCAGAAATCCCACCTACCTCTTGCATAGCAACGTAACATAGTAAGCTTGAACCAATTATCATCACACTAGACTGAGCGGCATCTGTCCAGATTGATGCGCGAATCCCGCCCGCATAACAATAAGCGACCACTAGGACAAATCCAATCAGAATTCCAATCACTTCTGACCATCCTAACATGACGTAGAGTGCTTTTCCTCCGCTGGTTAGTTGGGCCGCAGCATAAACTGCTAGGAATAGAACTGAAAGAATAGCAGCAAGTTTTGCCTCAGGTGAACCTGTTACATTGGAAACCAAAGATGACAGCGAACGAACATCCCTTTCCTTCGCCGACTGCTGAATGAACTTGTAGAGCCAAACCCATGCAACAATTTGACCTATCATCGAGCCAAGACCAATCCAAATAATCGAGTATCCCATCGTGTAGGTAAAACCAATGAAACCAATGAACATGTATCCTGAATTCCAAGTACTAACCGCCGATAAAGCGGCCAATGCAGGATGCATTCCACGACCTGCAACAAGATAGTCATCGGTCGTATCTTCCTTGACCCACATGCTGGCTAATCCAACGCCAGCAAAGGCACACATGAATAGCAGGAACGAGGCTACTAGGACTAGGTCCATCGGACCTAGGGGTGGGTTAGTTCACTATCAACGATGGGGCTAATCTGCCTCAAATTATCCAGTCAAGCTTGAACCATAGGCCTGCTAGAACCACAGGAAGGACATTGCTGTTCTTCACTTTCTCCATATTCATGCTTGCAAGCAGGACATGTTGGCGAAAGTACGAATTTGTTTTCTGAAGTAACTTCGACCTTCTCTTCATCGACTCTTTCGAAATTCATTACATCCCTTTCGATTTCTTTCATCTCAAATCTACCAGGGCCCCCTATCTTCAGTAAAATATCAGGAGGCAGAGAGACAGTTCCTGAATCATCTACGATTAATTCTCTTGAATCCGACAAGTCACCAATGTCCACATCGGTTCCGTGCTGTGCAATGAAGCGGCCTTCACGCAGTTCAAGCGAACGCTCACAGAAGGAAGCAACCTCTCTATTGTGAGTTACAAGCAAAAATGCAACGTCCTCTTCCTTATGCAATTGTCTGAATAAATCTAGAACCTCTCGACTTGTAATTGGGTCAAGAGCACCTGTAGGCTCGTCCGCCAAAATTAGTTTAGGATCGGTAATCAAGGCACGTGAGATAGCAACCCTTTGTTGTTCTCCACCAGAGAGTTCTTCGGGCATTCCGTAGGCTCTCTCAGCCATACCTAACCTCTCCAACAAGGCAAGTGCCTTCTTTCTAGCAGGCCTCGCTAAAACACCTTGGTGAATAAGAGGCTGAGCAACATTATCGATTGCATTAAGGTGAGGCAAGAGGTTCGAATCTTGGAAAATAAATGAGACCGTTTCTTGTCTCAACTTAACTAAGTCAGATCCGGTAAGTCTAGTCATTCTCTTGCCACCCAATTCAACTGAACCAGCAGAGGGTTTCATCAGACCTCCAAGGCACTTTAGCAATGTTGATTTTCCAGAACCTGAGGGTCCAACTACTGCCACTGCTTCTCCTTCATACATGGTCATACTGAGACCTCTGAGTGCGACTACATTACCATCCTCGGCATTGGATTCGTAGATATGGTAAAGCGAGTTAGCGCGGAGTATTTCTTGTTCTGAGTCCATTACCTCACTCCCCCTTCAGTACGGTAGCCAAATCCGAATCTAAGGCTCTGCGAGTAGTGAATAGTAGAGAGCCTACCACAGCAACTAGAACCAATCCATTGACTGCTATAATCTCCAACCAAGGCCATACAAGATCTCGATTTATTGGAGCACTTTGTCCAAGGAACAATTGGAATATGAATCCGAAGACTCCGAAGAATCCGTTGAAGGATTCTGAGACCGCCAATCCAAGCGTTACTCCAAGAACCATGCTGACCAATAGAATAGACATAATTTCGAAGAGAACTAAGCGAACCACCTGATTAGGGCTTGCTCCTATCGCCTGTAAAATTGCTAGTTCTCTCTTTCTCTGAGTAAGCACTAGAGAAAGGAATACGAAGGCAGATGCAATTGAAGCCAATGCTGCAACCACGAACATCATACTGAGTAATCCAGGAGTTCCGAAAATTAGCCCTCCGTTTCTCTCGTTATCTTCGTGAGCAGTTGACCAATCTGAGGCCGATACTATTCCTTCTTTACTGCTAAGATCAGCACTCAGGGTCTCCAGAGCATCTTTGCATCCATCATTACTTTGGTCACAGAATTCAAACATCCAAGACGATGATTTGTAACTATCAGCAGTCGTATTACCAACCAATTGTCGGTAGGTACCTTCACCAATTACGATTACCGAGTTAGTTTCTGCTGCTGAATAACCGGGCACCCATCGATGCCTTCCTGAGTAACTGATTGTGGCCTCTGAACTACCAGTGGCCTCAGGTATTCCGAAAGCGTTTAACTCGTAACTTGTGTAGACGATTGTCATTGAGGTTCCAACAATCGGATCGTCTAAGGAATCAATTGCTAACTGTCCGGCTGTGTATCCAGCTTCACTCCAAGTATCAGCCATAGCTGAAATATCACTACCCGGAATAGCTTGAATATCCCAAATTAAAGTGTCTTCATGGTCATCGAATACAACCCACGTCAATAGAGGAACTCCACCGTCTTTTGTCTCAGTGAATATCGTACCGATTGATGTCATTGATGATATATCTTGGATGTCGTTATCGTCAATCGTTGCTATCGATTGATTCACTATGCTACTTGCTTCTTCCTTGGTAAGTGCTGTATCGAATTGTATCTTCAAATCAGCACCATTTTGGGCATTTGTTGTCCTTTCATCCACGAGGGTTCCGGTATGCCCTTGTACCGCAGCGAGTGTAACTATTGACAACGTTAGAAGAAGGATTAGGGATAATCTGCTAACAGATTGGCTCGATCCGGAGCCACTCAAACCTCGGCGAATATCGGAAATCGCTGGAGACCAACCCAATAGTCGATTGAGTATTTGAGGTCCCGCTGCCCCTATTTGGGAAAGTACCAGAGCCCCTCCAATCCAGAGGAAGAATGGACCCAGCAAGAGTAGGATTGCATTGAGGATAAAATTGGTGAATATTCCTGAACCGCCCCATATCCAAAAACCTCCATTAGATTGTATCCAACTCTCAATGAAAGCAAGGGAACCAAGGAAGAAAAGGGCCCAATGCAATAGATAGAACGGCTCTCTCTGCCTAGTAATTCTTCTAACTCCTTCATCAATTTCTATGTTGAGGAATTCCTTTGTACGTCTATTTCCAAGATAGTACGCGATTCCAATAGTCAATAGAGCCACAACCCAAGTTGAGAGAAAACTGAGTATTGGATTTACATCTACGTCGCCAGAATCAGTAAATCGAAGGAATCCAACAGCCCGTAATACAATCTCTACAGCCCAAGAAGCAAGAATGAATCCCATGGCCCATGCGATGGAGCCAATTGCGTAGATTTCGATAACCATCATTCTTGTCAAGGTTGCTTCCGAACCTCCAATTACACGGTGAATTGCAACCTCTCTCCTCCGCTGCTCTAAGGACAATACCAGACCGTATCCAAGAACTACGAAAGATAGTGCAACAATTGGAATTACTAGGATGTAATCGAATACCTGGATTATTCCAAGGAAAATATTGAGGAATGTTATGGTACCAGAAATCAAATCATTGTACTCTACGGAAATTAATGCAAAATCACCTTCATCCCCACAGGTAACGTTGGTATTTCCAGCAGAAACATCCCTCAGAACTTCGTCTGTAATTTGATCTGAGCAAGCGCCTACAACAAATAATCGAGGAATTGTTTGATCTTCGAAGACTTCACTTTCGTTAGTAGCTGGATTGATTACCGTTACGTCGGCTTTCACTTTCTCCAAGTTTTCTTTTAGGTTGCTGAGCCAATTTGTAGCATCTCTGGTGGATGTTGTTGGAAGTTGATTCCTATCTACAGCTATTCCAAGATACGCATGGTCTTTCTGCATCAGAACCAATTTTTGTTCTTCGCTTAGAACAGAATCTGTGACCATTACTGGGTGGAATAGCAAAGTTGGGTTTGCAAAATCTCCTTCCTCATAGATTGCGGCAACTTTCAGGTTCGTAACATTGAAAGTTTCCAAACAATAAATTCGACCAACCTCCAAATTATTGTCCAGTGTGCCTTGACATTCATCGAATGCCTTCTGGAATTGTTCAAACGTGTAAGTTCCGTTGATGTAAGAGAATGTTAGGGTTGAAATTATCTCATTGACCTCTGCTCCTGCTGCACTGGCTATTTTTGATGGAAGAATGACTGAACGATTAGTTTCTGCATCGGCTGCACTTGCTGGCCATTCACCAAAAATCACTGACTTAGCATGTCTATCAGCAAGATCACCATCCCAAATTCCAGAACCATAAAACCGGATTGTTCTACCGTCATTTATTGGAGGGCCGTTTTCGAAAGCCTCGGGATATTCCCAACTAACATTACCCCAATCGGCCGAAGTTCCCGTGGCTGAAACCACATTGAGAGGCTGAGGGACAGCAAAACTATCGTCAAAGAAACCATTGATTCGCACACCTTGTCTACCGTAGACAATGCTACAATCAGAAAATTCTTCCATTGCCGTCATATCATCGCAGAATGACTCCCAAAGTTCAGAATTGTTTGTCCTTCCATCCCAACTTCCACCCGGGTCTTCTTGGAAGTCTAACTTAGCATCGAATACTTCACCTTCAAGTGAGAACTGAAAGAATCCCTGATTCAATCCTACAGCATAAGCGAGGACAGTTGTAATCACAAGTGAAGAAAGGAATACGCCAGCAAAAATTGCTAGGCCTCTTTCACGAGCCCTCCAAGCACTCTTGAGAGCCATTGAGATGTTGTTTGGGGCGGCTAACCACCGATTTTTTAAGGTTTGAAACCACCTTTTCAAGCGATTTGAAAGAGACAATCTATCCATTGCCTGGTCTAATGTTCCTGCTCGATTAGGGCTAGCCGCTTTCTTTGCTAGGTTGTACCACCATCGATAATTTTTGATAGCGGTGTGTATACCTAATATGAAGAATCCAACAGAAATCCAAGCCCATAACATAGTCGGTAGGACTTCTGAAATCATAGACTCTAGGTTCATGACTCCAACTCCTCTATTCCCCATGCAGAACGTATGTCAGAAGCTGCGGTAACTCCATCCTTGAGGAGCAACATTCTGTCTGCTCTTGAGGCTAATACGGGGTCATGGGTTACCATCAGTACAGAAATTCCGTCGTTCTTGCACAGATCTTGGAATAAGTCTAGTATCTCTTCTCCACTCTTTACGTCGAGATTACCTGTAGGCTCATCAGCAAGAATTAGTGGTCTAGAACCTGATATCGCTCTAGCAACTGCTACCCTTTGTTGTTGGCCACCTGATAGTTGGTCTGGAATGAATTCCATCCTATCTCCAAGACCGACTCTTTCCAAGGCTGTCCAAGCCCTATCTTCTGCTTCCTTTGCCGACATGCCAGAAAGTTCCAAGCTGAAGGCAACGTTGTCAAGGGCACTCAATCGCTCGACTAAATGGAAATCTTGGAAAATCCAACCTACACCATTCCGTCTGACATCGACTACTTTGTTTGGAGACTTTGTACCATAATCAAAATTCTCAAGACTTATTCTTCCAGAGTCTGCTTCAAGTAGACCACCAATGATGTTCAGAAGAGTACTCTTTCCACATCCACTGGGGCCCATCAGACTGACTAGCTCTCCCTTTTCGACTTTCAGATTGATTCCTTTCAGTACTTCTAGACGTCTCCTACCAGAGCCAAAGCCCTTTCTTAGATCCTCTACAGAAAGCACATGCGAGCGTGATGTAATCGGCTTTTAATGAGTTGTATATTTAGAATCGAGAGTATACTTCTGCTAAATTATGCCCGTAGGCTCTCAATCCATTGGTTTTTCGTATATTTTCAATAGCATTCTCATCAGGAAATCTTGGTACCTTACCTGCCCTTGTCCAATCCCTATGAATTCGCACAAATTGTTCAATCCATTCACGTGGATCTTCAGAATTACAGTTCAGAGTTGGGCAACCAGATGCAGAAGCGTGAAGGACAAGATTAGGATGGTATGGATTACCTTCAGCTATCATCAACACTTCCGAATGTTGTAGTAGTGCGATTATCCGGTCTGGTTGATCAAATAATTGCTGTACTTCATTCGACTGCATCATAACAAAATTACAATCAGAAATTACCTCATGATCTAATTCAGTAACTAATTCTTGCAAATCGCAATCTGTTCCAATACTTATCAGCATTTTTGATTCATCATCGAACGGTTTTAGGAACTCTCTAGGTTTGGGATTTGATTCCGGAGAAAATGCGTCAACATCGAGACAAGTTCCTATTTCAAGAGTTTCAGATTTAAGACTGGATGATAATTCTTCAGACTCCACTAACACCAAATCTAGTAAATCCAAGTCATCGGTCATTCGAGAAGATAGAGGCGGGCTATCAACAAACAAGGATCCTACTGCAGGATATGATCGATTTATTCTTGCAAATGAGGCTGCCGTAGGGTCTACAAAATGAACCAAATCGATTCCGCCTATTGCTAAGGCTGCATCTAACTCAGAAGTACTCCTTACTGTTGCAGCCTTTGTCCAGAAAGGCACCCTTGCTCGATTGAGAGCATCGGCAATCATAAGGTGCCCATATGACTCCTCTCCCTCAGGCTCACTGGTTGCTAGGAGGAGCCTCTTCATCGACTGTAGGAAATAGTCTGAGAATATGACCTAAGCGGGTTGTGAATGAACGTAATTAGCCAATTATTGCAGTGTCAGGAGTTCCGCGCCGTTTATCAGAACAGGAACTGGGAGAGGTACAATGGCCTCGACTGAGGGCACGCCTCTGCGCGTGCTAATCGTCCATGTATGGTTCTGGCCTCATGTTGGCGGTGGAGACCAACATGTGGAAATGTTAGGTCGAGAATTAGTCAATTTGGGCCATGAGGTTACAGTCTGGTGTGCCGATGTTCCAGAACATGACTCAAAACAATTCCAAAGGGGAGGTATCAATGTCGTTCGTCTATCCCCTAGCAGAATACTTGCGGGAGTTGATCCGGTTGTTTCTCTAGATGGATTATCTATGGAAGAATTCGATATCGTGCACCTACATGATACACTTCCTGTATTAATTAGAAAATCGCTAAAAATGGCTCGCAGTGCAGGAGTTCCAGTAGTAACTACCTACCACAATGACTACATCAAACATGGATTAATAGCTAATTCGGTAAAATCGATCAGATGGTCTATGCAGGGCAGGAAAACCTTGCATTCAAGTGAGGCAAGAATTGTACTAACAGATTACTTTGAGAAACTTCTCAGAAGTAAGGGAGTTAAGGGTCATATTGATGTTATTCCAAATGGATTTTCAGCCATAGATGAGGAAGCAGAAAGACCAACCGCTTTGGTTAACCTTGGAGACAGAAAATTACTGACTTTTATCGGAAGACTAAGCGAACAAAAAGGCCTTGACGTTCTAATGGATGCTTGGGACTTACTTGTGAAAAATTCTGATTCTGGATTCGACCTAGCAATTGCTGGTAAAGGGGAACTCGGTGATTGGTTAACAGAACGTATCGAAAATTCTGACCAAAATCAAGCAATTCATCGATTGGGACTAGTCAGCGAGGGAGAAAAGCGTTGGCTACTTGAGAACTCTACAGGTATAGTAATCCCGTCTCGCTTCGAGGGTCTTCCAACTGTTATGCTTGAAGCGATGTATGCCAACGCTCCAGTAATCATGGCTGATGTGAACGACCTCGGCCGATTAGTTACCGAGCCAGGAGCTGGATTCTCAGTAGAGGCTGGAAATCCCATGGAACTAGCCAATGCTATGAAGCGATTAATTTCTACTAGTCAGGAGAAATTGGATAATCTTGGAACGGCGGGCCACAAAGCCGCAAAGTCCTACATGTGGCCTGTCATAACAAAAGATGTACTCGCAGTGTATAGAAGAGTCCTGGAGGAATCGAATTGACAGAGACTCAAGTGGAAAAACCGAGCCTATTAGTCGCCAAAGGTACCTTTGAAGCAATGAGAGGAGCTGAGCGTGATTTAATCAGAAATTTACCAGCATTGACGAAATATTTTGATGTAACAATGGCAACATTACAATCAAGTAGAGAACTCAAACAATGTTGTAGAGAGAATTCAATTCCTCTACTTAAGCCAAAAATTTCTTGGCAACAAAAATCGGGAACATGGTCTAGAATATGGAATACAGAACTAAGAAGTTCAACAAAGGCTTGGAAGGGAATTGCTGGACTAAAAGAAGTCCTAGCAAGTACGGATGCAGTTCATCTTGTTAGTGGAGATGGTTCCCTAGGATTGATCCGCCTTGTGCCAAAGAAAACTCCATTCCATCTACACATGTTAGAGCCTCACCGCGGTCTATACGAAGATGTTCTTCATCTTGGAGTGGATGGAAAACCAAGGCGTAATCTATCACTGACTAGATTTGCTCTTTCTAAGGCAAGACGTGATGACAGGAGGGTAGTCTCTGCTTTCCTTAAGCGGCCAAAATCAAAAATTAACGGTAATTCAAATTACAGTTCTGAAAGAATCCAAACCGTATATGGTTGTGATTCTGAGTTTATTCATCCCAGTGTGGATTTTTCCGAATTCACGCCGGAAGCAACTGAAGAAGAGAACCAAGCATGGATTGACCTTGATGAATTGCCCGACCCACCATGGGTAACTACGATTGGTCATGCTGGCTGGGTGAAAGGGGGTTGGGAAACTATCTCCATGTTGGCAGGAAGCGGCTTCGGATTAGTTCTAGTCGGTGGAGGTGTTTTCGAAGAAGTCGAGGGCCTTCACGACCACGCTAATGCCAGAGGTGTCAAATTATGGACACCACCTCGTCTATCTAACCTACAATTAACTGGGTTAATGCGCCGCTCCGTAGCGATTGTTAGTATGGCCCATGGAGAACCTTTCGGGCTTACACCAATAGAAGCCTTTGCTGTCGGAACTCCAGCCCTCTTTGTAGATGAAGGAGGATTCCAAGATACGGTTGAAGATGGAGTCAATGGACGACTTCTTCCTCGTGACGATATAATGGCTTGGCAAGAGGCTCTAAACGAAGCACTGGACAGCGATGTGAAAAAGAAATGGGCTGAGGCTGGAAGACAAAAAATTGCAGAATTAGATCTATCCCCTGATGCTCATGCTAGGCGTATCTTTGGGATATTCGAGGAACTCAATAATCCATAGACTGAATTCAAACGAAAGAACGAACCGTTCATACCTTAGGTAGTAACGGCCGTTTAACATGGTCGATGATGAGTCGATGAATAACAACGAACGAGCCAGTCAACTTGCAGTTGCTGTCGGAATGCTACTTTTCGCTTCGGTGATATTCGGAAGCGGAGTGCTTGGCGACGCTGGAGAGGATAGGCTATCAGATGGAAATGATCGCGGCGAAGATGTCGATTCTAACACAGCAAGTGATCGTGAAGAAGAAAACAACCGACTTAGAAACGATAGGATGGAAGGAGATATCAGCGAAGATATGGCCAGTCTGGAAATAGCCTGTGATGACGGTGAAGGAGACATGGAGGCGTGTGAAGAGATGAGGGGCATGATGCTTGAAAACAGAATCAGGGTTAATGACGCTGACATGCGAGAAATGGACCAGCGACGCGGTCAAGAAGACCGAGACATGCGAGGTCCGATTCAGATGCAAGTTCCCCCAGAAATCCGAGTCGAAATGGCAGAAATGTGGTGTCACAATAATGTATACTCGACATTCTGGGAGAATATAGGAGACGTTAGCGAAGGTGAAGAAGGATTCGAAATTGTCACCTATGATGAAAATGATAACATGGAAACGACATTCATCAGCCACGCTGCAATGTCTCAGTTACTGATGGGGCTTGAGCCTCTAGTGGATTCCTGTTCAGATATGATGTTGAGGCAAATGGGGGTGCCCATTCATCACGATGAGCATGAGGATGATTGGGACGAAAACGATTGGTGTGAGGAACATGCCGAATCGGATGACTGTAATTGGGCAGATGACGATTCAGATGACGATTCAGAGGAGTTGGAAGAAGAGTCGAATACTCCTGATGAGGACGAGCCACGAGACTAATCCGAAGAAATTCGTTCGGTCTTAGGGCCGAGTCTGAATGCTACTACCATTGCGACTATTCCAAGGAGAAGTAAGACTACAGAAAGCCATTCGTTAACTACAACTGAATCGTCGAATTTTGGCCAAAAAGGTAGGACATCCATAGTTGATTCGCCAAGAGTCATCTTTGCACCGATAGAACCCAGAACCGTTATGCTTGCAAGTGCTCCAATTGCTGAAATTGCTTGCAATAGTGAAAGCCTAGAATCATTCCAAACTCCTGGACCAAATCTCCAGCGTCCGATTACCATGGAAGCAAGGAATCCAGTTGTTAATCCAGCAAAGAGGAATTTGTTGTAACTCATTGCATCACTAGCTGGGTCAGACATCGCCATTGTGCCAGAAAGAACTGCGATAGGGAGCAGAGGGAGTGCTGCGATTGCGGCAATGTAAGATGCAATGTCGAGATGAGCGCGAGCATTCTTTGCCCCTACAAAGTAATTTGATACCCAAGCGGCTATGGCGCATAGACAAGCGAGAGTAGCAATGCCTGTTGTTAGACCAACTACTAGGTGATGTAAGGTCTGAGAAAACATTACTCATCACCTCCGTAATCCGGATCGTCAACCCATTCCTCATCAACCGGATCCCAAAGCAAACCAGGGTGTTCATCGTACTTCAGAAGACGTGCTCGATATGCCGCATCTTCATCGGCTGTTGGTTCATCAACTACTGATTCGGCAGGCGTTTCCTCGGCTGCCTCCACTTCTTGAGTTTGGTCCAAATCATCCTTTCTTCGGG
>CESQ01226944.1_pt1 | contig 21589 bp, 34 predicted proteins | sample 361401 | NCBI WGS metagenome assembly CESQ01 (sample SAMEA2622119, study PRJEB7988) | marine metagenome | isolation source: saline water (ENVO:00002010), including | reverse complement strand
TGTACATTTCTTCTACTTCTGCAAACGTATTTAGTCTTTGATCTATATATCTGTTCATTTTGTTTCTCCTTTTTTCTGAACGTTCTTCTCGTATTGATACCAGTTTTTGCATATACTGATGTAGTTCTGGGTGATCCTCAACATTCCATTCTTCACTGTAGTCATTGAGCCAAGGCTCACCCAATTTATTTTTGTTCATGTACTCCAACACATTTATTGTAAGTTGAGTTTCTTTAGATAACTTAGAGGTCATATGATTTCACATGAACATACTTACCAACACTAGGCACAACATCATTATCAATGATGCACCAAAGTATCGGACAAGTCCATGCTCCCCAATCACCACCTAAGTAACCATCTGTTAACACGATACACGCTTGTGGCTTGATGGATTTCTCCGCCATGTACTGTGGTACACACTCAACCATTGTACCACCTCCACCGTCTGGCTTTGTTGATTGTACAATGTTAGCTACCTCGTGTTGCTTGTACTCTTCGTCAGCACATACCTGCGTGTCCCAATAAAGTATACGCACAGTATCTGGTTTTACTGTGTCACATATACCTTTGACTTCGGATAAGAATATATTGAGTTCACGAGTACCTATACTACCAGACGTATCAATGGCAAGCACTAACTCGTCAACCTTTTCCGATATACCACTAGGCATATAGATGTTTTGACCTATAAACCTACGATTAGGTCTATTCCATGTTGAGTAGTCCTTACCTCTGCAAGTGGTGGTAATAAACTCACGCAAGACTTGTTTCCAATCTATCTGTGGTTTGAGTAAGTCACCGAGTTCACGACTACCACCACTACCAGTCTTACCTGCAACCATTGCACCTTGACGTATAGCTTCATCAAGATCACGAGCAAGTTCTTTCTTCTCTTCTGGTGTTAACTCGTCAGCACCCTTGTGGTCATGTATGTCAAAGCCATCAGGTAGTGAGCCACTACCTTTACCTCCACCTTTACCTCGTTTCTCTTTGTTTGGTAAGTCATGGTAAACTCTGGCAGTATCCCAACCCTCATACTTCTCGTCATAACAACCTTTCTCAAGTTCACCAGACATTGTGGCAAACCCATCTTCGTTGTCAGCGACAAGTTTGGTATTGATAACCATGTCCATAGCTACGTTTGATCTCTCTGCATCATCTTGCACCAAGTGTTTCCATGTGGTGAGATGTTTATATAACTTGTGATAGTTCTCATGTAATACAAGAAACCTAAGTTCTGCATCATTGAGTTTCTCAATAAAGTCACGATAGTACCACTCGTGTTTGCCATTGGTACACGCAGTATCACAACCCCCTTTCTCAAGAGGGTCGTTTATTATTTTACGATCACCAATCATCAGTATACCTGCAAGTGCAATATACTTCGGTGATCCCATGATATCAACAACGGCTTTACTTAGTCGTTGCTCAGGTGTTAGTTGTTTACCTATCTGTAACATGTTTTCATGTCCTCCTTTTGTGTTTTCTCCTGGGCTACCTCCTTGAGGTATTTGAGAGCCTTGATTACACGTCTCTTCTGACGCTTTTGATTAGCCATTACTCTTCTAAATTTACGTCCTCGCATTTAGTCCTCCTATTTTTTATCTGCTACAAACATATAATTATTTTGCATAGCCCAATCGGTGAATTTCTTGTTGGTCATCACCATTGATCTCTTTGCATATTTCTCTGACCTCACACCATTGGCGAATAGACCTTGTGCTTCTTTATCAAGACGCAACATATAGTCTAGCCAGTTGTTGATCCAATCTTTCTCAAGGTTAGCAAGTGTACGATACACAACCATGACTACACCACTAGCAGTTGTTGGTACTTTGGCTGTCTTTGGTTCTTTCTTGATACTATCAAGACTTGGCAAGTCATCTGCTAGTTTAACAAATGCCATCAAGTCCATAGCACCACGTTCACCTATTGAACCCATGAGTAAACTTGTTAGTGTGTGGTCATCAAACTGATCCCGTAACTTTACCCAATCACTTGCACACTCTAACGACCTCGGTGTAACAAAAGATGTTTGTGTTGCTTGTGGGTGAAAGATGTATGGATTATCTTCTGGTGTCTTTACATCTTCGAAAGTATGTAACAAGTGTGGATTGTCTTTGACCCAACCAAGTACAGTACTGTCCATGTCATTGTTGATACCCCATTCGATAAACTCCATGTGGTCTGGCTTGCGTACTTGTACAACAGTAATACGATTGCGACCATGTGGTGGTATGATATCACCTACACCCTCTGTACCTAAGTTGGTAGTCGCAAATAATAAACTGTCTGGGTGCATTTCATAGCTACCTATCTTTCTCTCATAGATAAGACGTAACAAACCATTGAACACAGCAGGGTTAGCTTTACCAATCTCGTCAACCATCAGTATGATCGGAGTGTTTGCAAGATGTAACCCAAGTTCTTCGTTGGTTGCAAATGTAACATAGTCGTTACCGTCTTTGTCTTTGAGTTTAGGTATCAACAAGTCACCTAAGTCTTTAGTTGTACAATCAAAGTAACAAGCCATGTAGTTTGGTAACAAGTTAGCAAGCATATATAATGTTGATGATTTACCCGTACCTATATGACCTTGCATCAATACAGTTCGTTTGTTACCACCTGCAATGATTGCTTTTACACATTGATCTAAAGATAGTGCGTACATTGTTGTTGCTGAATTTGCCATTTTAGTTCTCCTTTATTTTTGGTTACAATTATATATCAAGACTTGGCAATGCCTTGATTGCTTTATCTACGGCTTGTTTTGTTTGTTGCCGTAAATCACTGTCCTCGCGTAAAGCATCTGGTGTAACACCTCGCAAGGCTTTATCTAAATTAGACTTCATTGATTTCATGTCTGCATTACCAGTAAGATTGAAGTGATCTAGTAGATCGACAACATCTGCAACATTGGTAACTAGTGTGTCACGAAATGTCTTTTTATCTTCGTCACCTGAATAATCTAGTCTTTCAGACATACGTGATAACACGTCATGTAATCTATGCCATGCAGTATTCATAGATCTGGATAGTTGTTCCTCATAGAAAGACGCATACTGTTCTTGCACCTCTTTCAAACCCTCGTTACCAATATCAATACGAAAGTCACCACTCTCTGGTAATGGTATATAGTTCATTGACCATTTGAATTTTGATTTGATACTCTCAAGTGATGGATAGTTGTCTGCATGAAATAACGTGCCGAGTTTGTCCTTGGCATCTACAATAGATTGTTCATAGATAGCAAAGAAGTTATCACATAGTCTGTGAAACTCTTGTTGCAGTTCTGACATCTGCTTGTTGTATTTGAAATATAAAGATGTGGGGATAAGTTGTAGTCCAGACTTGCTCCAAGGCAATGTCATTGCGTAATGTATGTTTCTAGCATTACTGACAAACTTTTTTATTGTATCAAGTTCTTGGCAATCACCTAGTAACTTCTTGTGTACATTTGCAATACCAATGTTAGCATTGTGAGTATTCGTTACTTCCTCTGATGCTTTCTTATCTAGCTTTCTGCCTTCCCACTTAGAGATGTTAACCTCTACCAACATAGCACTAGAGTTTAATGTTGGTGCAGTAATGTTCGCTAAAGATGTGTCTTGAATATTCATTTGTGTTCTCCTTGTTAAATTGATACTTTTTTTATTATACATACATAGTAGCATATGTATCAGTTTGTGTCAAGTAATTTGGAGAGATATGTTTTGGTGTGTTTTGGTGGTATATTGTGGTGGATTGTGTAATGTTCCAAAATGATTTGTAATGTTCCCTTTTTTTTACGCGTAAGTTATTGATAATAAAGTAATGTTCCATTGTTCCGTTTTTTTCAGAGAGTGTATGTCTGTGGAGATGATTTTGAAAGTGGAACATTAGAGAAAACCTTGAGGGTCGAAATCCTGCTAGATACATATATATTTTTAAAAAAGGAACATTATATATATAGTGATAAATATAGCACAAATCTTATGCACTAAACTTCACTGTTTACAACGATCTACTACGTTTAGTTATTAAAACCTAATGTACCTTTTTGCAAAATAAAAATGGAACATTTGGAACATTGTGGAACATTAGCTTTTATAAAGGCTAAACACATGGTAACTTGTTAACACGTGCTTCTTTAGGTAACAGCTGCAGCTGCACTCGACTCACAGCTACATTGATAACTGGTATCATATAACACGTTATACATGGGCGACTCACAGCTACATTGATAACTGGTATCAAAAGGACAAAAAAAAGGAGGGTTTTTACACCCTCCGATTGTATTATTTAGTAGATGGCTTAGCCTTTGGAGTAGCCAAGACATTTAATGCTTTAGCTACAAACTCACTAGCCTTAGCAACGTCAACGTATGCAGGAATTTCACCGTCAAGATTTTTTAATGCACCAGTCAACTTATCTGTTGCCTTTTGCAAATCTGTTTTACGGTCAGTATCTTTACCAGAAACACCGAGCAATTTAACAGCAATTCTTTTCATTGTTGCCATTTGGTTTTTTAAACCATCAATTGCTTTTGATCCTTCACTAACTTGATGTTTGGTTAAGAATACAGATTGTTCTGTTTTATTCATACAGAAATAATCCCATAAACTAATGTCACATTCATTAGCAAACTGACCATAGTTTTCACATAGTGACTTCATAAAAGCAAAGTATTCTTCTGGCTTATACTTATCACCAAATTGTGTTTCAAGTTCATCAGCTTTACCGTTAGCTATCATTGACATTGCGTAATTAACTTTAGTCTTATTATCTTTACGCGTAATTTTAGCTGGACTTAACATCATGTTATAGTTCTCAGTGGTAAGATGACCATCTTTAATAAGGATAGCAATCTCTCGTGCCATCTTAGTTTGGCAGTCTTCAGACTTACCTTGATACCTTGCATCTTCACCTGATATAGTTAGTAGGTTATCCCATACTGAAGATAAAGAAGTAACACTGTCAGTAATAGATAAGTAATTTGAATTGATAGTCATAGTATAATCCTTTCAAGATTATTAACACAAGTCCCACAACAACAGTTATTGTTATTGCGTCTTGATAAGTTAATATAACCATATCTAATTGGATTAATCAATAGATCTCAGCATCATATGGCATGACTTGTTATAGTTTATTAGCTTTTACCAAAGCTAAACAATCCTCGATAGCTAGACCATACCCTACCCCCATGACCCACTTTTTTTGACTTAGTAACATGCTCTTCTATATATTATTAATTTACACGAATAATTCTGTGTTTTTTGAGTTCTACACAGAAAGACCCCCCTATAGGAGTCCCAACTACTTTACAAATAAAAAATTTTTGGTATATATAGATATGTGTGGCCTCTTTAGTACAATAATAGATTCGGTTTCAACCCACCAGAGGTCACACACCAACGGTTAACAACCTGCGAAAAAGATGACAATTAGAATAGAACCTGAATTAGGAATCGCTCTGGATAGCAGCTCACCGCCCCAAGATCTTAGGGAACGAGTGAAAGCCGCGGCTAATACAGCCAAGGAACTAGAAGATCACGGTCTAGATCTTGAGCCAAACAAAGAGGATAAAGATGTTACAGCTAGAATATCTGCGGTTTATTCTGGAGACCCAGAAGGAACGTCACGGAAAATAACAAATAAGAAGCTTTCAACGTTAAGACCCGCATCTTTAGTGTTGGCGGACAATGTTTTACAGGAATTTGGGCGGTCAGTTGTCGAAAATTCTATGCAAATTCGGCATTTAGTAACCAATAAATTACTATTAGAGACAGATAACCCTGATCCGAGAGTTAGAATACGTGCTTTAGAGCTCTTAGGAAAGATATCTGACGTTGGATTATTTGCAGAAAAGTCAGAAGTAACAGTAACACACCAGTCAACAGACGATTTAAGAGAAAAATTACGTATGAAGCTGACAAAATTGGTAAATCCAGAAGATGCTGTGGTTATAGACGGTAAATCTATAGATGTTGACGAAGAATTAGGGCTAAAAGAAGAAGATGAAGCTCCCAAAGAAGAGAAATCCGCAAGCTCACAGCTTAATAGCGAGACAATTCCAACAAAAAGTGATACAATTAAAGAACAAGATACTCCCAAGGAAGAAAAAGCACAAAAATAATGCCAGAAACAGCGACCAAGACGGATTTTGATTTTTCTGAGGCTGAAATTCAGCAAATGTTAGCTAATTTAGACGATTTTGACCATGATGAAGTGGAAGAAATAGATAAATTAGTGGGTGAGCTATCTAAAAGAAAGCGTAATGAAGCTGCTTTTAATGATTTAATATCGTTTTGTAAGCATATGCAGTCCGATTATATAGCGGGTAGGCATCACAGATTACTTGCAAACATGTTAATGGACATAGAAAAAGGCGAAAAAGACAGAATTTGTGTAAATATACCCCCTAGACATGGTAAATCACAGCTTGTTTCTATTATGTTCCCAGCTTGGTTTTTAGGGCGAAATCCTAATAAAAAGGTTATGATGGTGTCCCATACGACTGATTTAGCGGTGGACTTTGGTAGAAAAGTACGTAATTTGATTGCAACAGACGCTTATAAAGAGATATTTCCCACTGTGAGTTTAGCAGTAGACTCTAAATCAGCGGGTCGATGGAATACAAATGTTGGAGGTGAATACTATGCCTGTGGAATCGGTTCATCTATTGCGGGTCGCGGTGCTGATTTGCTTCTTGTTGACGATCCTCACTCTGAACAAGATGTCATCAACGGTAACTTTGAAATCTTTGAGAAGGCTTATGACTGGTTTACTTTTGGTGCACGTACACGTCTTATGCCTGGTGGGCGAGTAGCTATCATACAAACGCGTTGGCACATGGATGATCTGACAGGTCGTGTGACAAAAGACATGGTACAGAACCAAGGTTCGGATCAGTATGAAGTTGTAGAGTTCCCTGCTATATTAAAAGTAGAGGATAAAAAGACTAAAGAAGAGGTAGAAAAACCGTTATGGCCTGCGTTTTTTGATTTACCAGCATTACACCGTACAAAAGCTTCTATGCCCGTGTTCCAGTGGAACGCACAGTATCAACAGCAACCAACCGCTGAAGAAGCGTCTATTATCAAACGAGAATGGTGGCAAATGTGGAAACAGGAGCAACCTCCCGTATGTGATTACATTATTATGTCGTTAGACGCAGCTGCTGAAACACATAACAGAGCAGACTTTACAGCCCTCACAACATGGGGTGTTTTCTTAAATGAAGACAAAAATGAGCATCATATTATACTTTTGAACAGTATAAAGAAGCGTTTAGAGTTTCCTGAACTAAAAGAACTGTCTATGGAAGAATACGATGAATGGGAACCTGATTCGTTTATTGTGGAGAAAAAGAGTGCTGGAACGGCTATTTACCAAGAAATGCGTAGAATGGGAATACCTGTACAGGAATATACCCCCCATAGAGGATCAGGAGATAAATTAGCCCGTTTAAATTCTGTTACAGATATAGTATCATCTGGTTTAGTATGGGCTCCAGAAACAAGATGGGCAGAAGAATTGATAGAAGAGGTTGCAGGATTTCCATTTATGAGTCATGATGACCTTGTGGACTCCATGGTTATGGCACTGATGAGATTTAGACAAGGTGGTTTTATTAGGTTGCCAAATGACGAAGCAGATGAGATAAGGTACTTTAGAAGAAAAAACAGCGGATATTATTAAAAGGAAGTTACTAATGGCCATAGAAAAAGGATTATATCAAGCACCGCAAGGTATCCAACCAACACCTAATGGTGCGGATATGGAGATCGAAATTGTTAATCCAGAAATGGTAACAATGGATGATGGTAGTGTAGAAGTAACTATTATTCCTGGGATGGAGAACGCAGGTACGGGTGGTTTTGACGAAAATATCGCTGAAACTTTAGAAGATAAAGAGTTGAATTTACTGTCAAATGATATTGTAGAGATGGTAGATTCTGACGTGGATAGTCGAAAAGACTGGGCAGACACATTTGTAAGGGGGCTGGACGTTCTGGGGTTCAAATATGAAGAACGTACCGAACCTTGGGAGGGTGCGTGTGGAGTTTATTCTACAGTATTAGCCGAAGCAGCTATTAGATTCCAAGCGGAAACAATGAGCGAAACATTCCCTGCAGCAGGTCCTGTCAAGACTAAAATACTAGGGGAAGAGACAAAAGACAAAGAAGAAGCAGCTGCTCGTGTAAAAGCAGACATGAACTATGAACTTACTGAACGTATGGTAGAATATAGACCTGAACATGAAAGATTATTGTATAGTTTAGGGTTAGCAGGTTCTGCTTTTAAGAAAGTTTACTATGATCCTAATTTAGGTAGACAATGTGCTGTTTATATACCTGCAGAAGATGTTATTGTACCTTATGGTGCTTCTAACATAGAAACAGCAGAACGTGTTACTCATGTAATGCGAAAAACAAAGAATGAGTTAAAGAAGCTACAAATGAACGGTTTTTATCGTGATGTAGACTTAGGAGAACCTCAATCCTTTCATACTGATATTGAAGAGAGAAAAGCTGAAGAAGGGGGGTATTCCCTTACAGATGATGAAAGATTTACATTATATGAGGTACATGCCGACTTAGTTATAGAAGGAATAGATGGTTCTGAAGATGAAATTGCTAAACCTTACATTGTTACTATAGAACGAGGTTCTAGCGAAATTTTATCTATAAGAAGAAACTGGAACCCAGATGACCAGTTAATGTTAAAAAGACAACATTTTGTACATTACGTTTATGTACCAGGGTTTGGTTTTTATGGACTTGGATTAATACATATCATAGGAGGTTATTCTCGTGCAGGAACTTCAATCATTCGTCAGCTTGTTGATGCTGGCACTCTCTCTAATCTCCCAGGGGGTCTTAAATCTCGTGGATTACGTATTAAAGGAGATGCTGCGCCTATTGAACCAGGGGAGTGGAAAGACGTAGATGTACCCTCTGGTAGTATCCGAGACAACATTATGGCTCTACCTTATAAGGAGCCAAGTCAAACATTACTAGCTTTATTAGATAAAATAACAACAGAGGGCAGAAGACTAGGTGCTATCAGTGATATGAACATATCTGATATGTCAGCTAACGCTCCAGTTGGTACAACTCTAGCTATTTTAGAGCGTACCCTTAAACCTATGGCAGCCGTACAGGCTCGTGTACATTATGCAATGAAACAAGAGTTTAAGCTCTTAAAAGCCATAATGACACAATATGCACCGAAAGAGTATTCTTACGTACCTCACCGTGGGGAGATGAGTGCACGTCAAGCAGATTATACGATGACTGATGTGATACCAGTGTCTGATCCTAACAGCTCTACGATGGCACAAAGAGTTGTACAATACCAGACTGTGTTACAAATGGCAGCACAAGCACCACAAATATATGATCTACCGCAGTTACATAGGCAAATGATAGAAGTCCTTGGTATTAAAAACGCAGATAAACTTGTTCCAACAAAAGATGATGCTGTACCTGCAGATCCTATCAGTGAGAATATGGATGCTCTTAATGGTAAACCGTTAAAAGCTTTCATGTATCAAGATCATGACGCACATATACAGACTCATATGACTTTCTTACAAGATCCTATGATGGCACAGATGGTAAACCAGAACCCACAAGCCAAACGTATATTAGCAGCTACACAAGCTCACATTGCTGAACACCTTGGTTTTAAGTATCGTAGGCAGATTGAAGAAGAACTTGGAGCACCTCTACCAGCACCTGGTGAGGAGTTACCAGAAAGTGTTGAAGTCAATCTTTCTCAATTGGTGGCTCAAGCAGGGGCACAACTAACACAAAAACATATGCAGGAGATGGCAGCTAAGAAAGCTATGGAGAAAGCTAAAGATCCTGTTATACAAATGCAACAGCAAGAAATGCAGATTAAACAAGCTGAAGTACAACGTAAAGCAGCTAAAGATCAGGCTGATGTATCTATAGAACGTGCTAAATTAGAACTTGAAGCAAAAGAAAAAGGTATTAAGTTAGCAAAAGATAAACAAGAGTCTCAAAATAAGATGGAGATGGATATATTTAAAACACTTCAAGCAAGTCAAGACAAAGCTAGATCAGAACAGACTAAAGCAAGATCTGAAGCTAACAAGTTAAGACAAGCAGCAGCTATGCAAGCAGCAAAACCTCAACCTGAAAAGAAGGAAAAGTAATGGCTAAATCTCCAGCATGGCAACGTAAAGAAGGTAAATCTAAGAGCGGGGGGCTAAATGCGAAAGGAGTCGCTTCTTATAGAAAGGCGAACCCAGGCTCTAAATTAAAAACAGCGGTTACAACAAAACCGTCAAAACTAAAGAAGGGTTCTAAGGCTGCAAATAGGAGAAAGTCCTTTTGTGCTAGAATGGAGGGAATGAAAAAGAGGAGGACAAGTGCAAAGACCGCACGAGATCCAGATTCTAGAATCAATAAATCATTAAGGAAGTGGAATTGTTAAATGGCTAAAAAAGGTTTATATGCAAATATTCATGCTAAAAGAAAAAGAATTAAAGCAGGGAGTGGAGAGAAGATGAGGAAACCTGGAGCAAAAGGAGCTCCTACCGCTGCTAACTTTAAACGTTCAGCTAAAACAGCTAAAAAGAAAGGTTAGTAATGGCAAAAACCGTCTTTGACGTGCTAAAAGAAAAAATCGAAGTTGACAAGCAAACAGCAATAGATTTTCTTGCAAAAGCAGGAGCAAAAGATTTTTCAGAATATAAAGAGTTAACTGGTCTTATTCGGGGTCTGGAGACTAGTTTATCACATATTGAAGACCTCTCGCGCAACTATATGGAAGATGAAGATGAGTGAAATAAAAGTAACAGAAGAGAACCCACAATCAGCAAAAATATATACTTATGACCCGAATATGTCGGATGATGAGTTAGAAGTTCAATTACCTAAACCTGTAGGGTATAGAGTCCTTGTAGCTATGCCTGAAATAGAAAAAACCTTTGATGGTACAAATGTGTTAAAAACAGATGCAGCTATGCACAATGAACACATTATGTCTATTATAGGTATGGTATTGGATATGGGAGACCAAGCATATAATGATAAAGAAAGGTTTCCAGATGGTCCTTGGTGTAAAACAGGAGACTATGTAATGTTTCGTGCCAATACGGGTACAAGATTTAAAGTGGCTGGTGTAGAGTATCGTTTAATGAATGATGATTCTATCGAAGCCGTAGTAGCCGACCCTCGCGGTGTAACGAGAGCAATATAGGAGATAGCATATGGCAATAGAAAAAGTAGAGTATAGCTTTCCTCATGAAGATGAGGATGAAAAAGTTATAGAGGTAGAACCTTCTTCTGCAGAAGAAATTAAAAAAGCTAAGAAGGAAGAGCCTGAAAAAGTAAAGGTTGAAGTTGAAAAACCGAAAGAAAAAGAAGTAGAAATCGAAGTTGTCGATGATACTCCTAAAGCAGATAGGAATAGAAAACCTTCTGCTCCTCCAGAAGATTTAACAGATGAAGAGCTTGAACAGTATTCGGACAAAGTTCGCAATAGGATTAAGCATTTTAGTAAAGGTTATCACGATGAACGTAGAGCAAAAGAAGCCGCTTCTCGTGAACGCCAAGAGCTAGAAAATTATGCTAAATCTATTATGGAAGAGAATAATAAGCTTAAGGGTGATTTAACTAAAAACCAAGAAGCTCTTTTAAAACAAGCAAAGTATAATGTTGAAGAGGATCTAAAAAAAGCCAAAGCAGCTTACAAAGTAGCCCATGAGTCTGGTGATTCTGATGCTCTTTTGGCAGCACAAGATGCTCTTACTACTGCTAAGCTAAAAACTGATAAATTAGCAGATATAAAAATACCTACTTTACAACAAACAGATAATAATGTAAAACTAGATACTAATAGTGCCCCTAAGCCAAAACCAGCCGATGAAAAAGCTGTGGCATGGTCAAAGCAAAATCCTTGGTTTGGGTCGGATGACGAGATGACAAGTCTTGCCATGGGGGTACATACGAGACTTGCAAAGCAGGGTGTAGACCTGCAGAGCGATGAATACTACGATGCTATAAATGCACGTATGCGAGAAGTGTTTCCAGATAAGTTTGAGAGCACTGACAAACCAGAGGCCGAAGGGTCAAAAAAGCAGTCGAATGTGGTTGCCCCCGCAACGCGGAGCACAGCACCTAAAAAGGTGCGATTAACGCAAACACAGGTACAGATTGCTAGGAAGCTCGGAGTGCCACTAGAACTATACGCCCAAAAGGTTGCAGAAGAAATGAGGAAAACATAATGGCTGAAAATCGAATAAACCGTGAAACTACGACACGAGAAAAAGTAGAACGAAAAAAAGCCTGGACAAGACCAGAGGTTTTACCCTCGCCAAATCCTGAGCCAGGATACTCGTTTAGATGGATTCGTGTTGCAACACAGGGTCAAGTCGATCCAACCAATGTGTCCTCGAAATTACGTGAAGGTTGGGAGCCTGTAAAGGCAGTAGACCATCCAGAAATTACAATGGCAACTATCGAGAATGATAAATTCAAAGATAACATTGTGATTGGTGGTTTAATGCTTTGTAAAGCTCCAAAAGAATTGGTCGTAGAAAGAACTGAACATTTTGCAAAGCAAACAGAAGGTCAAATACAATCAGTTGATAACAACCTTATGAGAGAAAATGACCCTAGAATGCCATTATTTCATGATCGCAAGTCTAAGGTTACTTTTGGAACTGGCAATTAAATTTTAGTTAATAGGAGACTAAACACATGGCTTGGCCTACAATAGACGGTCCTTACGGATTAAAACCCGTCAACAAGCTTGGTGGTACGCCTTTTGCTGGAGCTACGAGACATTTTGCTATCGCTTCTGGTTATAATACCAATATCTTCAATGGAGATGTTGTAAAGCTATTAAACGATGGTACTATCGCTCGTGACGCTATCACAACGGCTACTACTAATACTGTTGGCGTTTTTTTAGGGGTTACTTATACAAACCCTACTACTTCGCAACTTACCTTTAGTCAATACTACCCTGCAAATACAGCAGCTTCTGATATTAGAGCTTACGTCTGTGACGATCCAACAGCTCTATTTAAAGTAGTTTCTTGTACTGCTGGTGGTACAACAGTTACTGCTGTCGGCAGAACTGCTATAGGTAATAATATAAAACTAGTGAATAACACTGGTTCAACCGTGACTGGTAATTCTAAAGTCGCTATGGATTCTGGAACTGCTACAACTAACACTTTCCCAATGAAAGTTATTGATGTTGTAGAAGACACTGCAAATGCTGCAGGTAACTTCGTAGAGTTCATCGTAACTTGGAACTTTGGTATGCACCAGTACCATAAAGCATTAGGAGTATAGATCATGGCTATAAGTAGAGCACAACTCTTAAAAGAACTCCTCCCTGGTTTAAACGCTTTGTTTGGATTAGAATATGCTAAATATGGTGAGGAACACGCAGAGATTTTTGAAAGTGAATCATCTGACCGTTCTTTTGAGGAAGAAACCAAACTTTCAGGCTTTTCAGCTGCACCAGTCAAAGACGAAGGTTCTGCCATCGAGTATGACAATGCACAAGAAGCCTTTACATCACGCTATAACCACGAAACCATTGCTATGGGTTTTTCAATTACTGAAGAAGCAATTGAAGATAACTTGTATGATTCACTATCATCTCGTTATACCAAAGCTCTAGCTCGTGCTATGGCATACACTAAGCAAGTAAAAGCAGCTAACATTCTAAATACTGCTTTCGCTGCGGGTACTACTTATGGAGATGGTAAGTCACTTTGTGCTACCGATCACCCATTAATTTCTGGTGGTACTAACTCAAACGAGCCTGCTGTTGCAGCTGACCTAAACGAAACTTCACTAGAAGCAGCCGTTATTCAGATTGCAGCCTGGACAGATGAGCGTAGCTTGCTAATTGCTGCTAGACCAAGAAAACTAATAATCCCACCAGCACTACAGTTTGTTGCTACAAGATTGTTAGAAACAGAAGGTCGAGTAGGAACAGCAGACAACGATCTCAACGCATTACGTAACAATGGTTCTATACCTGAAGGTTATGCCATCAACCATTATCTAACTGATACAGATGCTTGGTTCTTGATGACAGATGTACCTAACGGTCTAAAGCACTTTACACGTAGTCCAATGTCAACATCTATGGATGCTGACTTCGATACAGGTAATTCAAGATATAAAGCTAGAGAAAGATATTCCTTTGGTGTATCCGATCCGCTAGGTATCTTTGGCTCACCTGGAGCGTAAGAGATCACAAATTGTGTTTTATAGAGGGGGCGGTGAAAATCGCCCTTTCTTTTTTGTTTTTTATATCGTATAGTAAATTATCCCTGACAACTACGCAGTGTAGTTGACTTAAACTGACAGAGGAGACAAAGATGGGAACAACTACTTTTTCTGGTCCTATAAGGACTGGTACTATTAAAGAAGGAGCAAATGCTAATATAGGATATGCTCTATCTATGCAAGCTCATACCATAGACTGTTCAAGTGGAGCTATTGGGCAATCAGACACAGCAATGATTATACCTGCTAATTCAGCTATTGTTGACGTTGTTATTGATGTAATATCTGCTATTGGAACTGCACCTGCCGTTGTAAGCTTAGGAACGTCTGGTGGTAATGATAACACTATTCTAGATGGCTTTTCTTGTGCAACAGGTGCTGGTCAAATTGGACGTAAGTACCCTACAACTGAAGCTGGTGCTACAAGAGGTTGGGCTAACATTGGAACTTCTGATCTTAAAGTAACTGTAAAGACTACAGGAGCTTCGGATGCAGGATCTATTAGAATAACTATAGTTTATGCTCAAGCTTATAATACTACTGTCCAACCGTAGGATAGGAGATAAATTATGGGTTTTAGATTAGGTGATTCCGACATAGAAGCGGTCACTGTGACCGCAACAGGCACAGTAAAAAATGGCCGTAACAGACTGAAAACACTAGCTTTAAAATCTGCAAGTAGTGGTAGCCCTAGAGTTGTTCTAAAGAACGCTGCAACAGGGGCTACTCTGCTTGACATGTCTTTTAATACTAGTGATGATTTCTACATGAACCTTCCTGGGTCAGGTATTTTGTTTAAAGATGAATGTCATGTTACATTAACAAATGTGGACTCTTTTACAGGATTCTTTGGATAGGAGAAAAAATGTCAAGTTTAGCAAAAAAATTAAATGTCCAAGAACTTAGCGAAGGTATAGCAGACGATAAAAATAGGTTCTCTCATCTCGGTAAGTTCGGTAAGAAAAAAATTAAGGAAAACCGAAAAGAACGGGATAAAAAATATAAGTCTATGAAGAACTTAATAAAGGATACTGGCGTAAATGCTATGGCAGCTAAAAGTTTTGGTACTAATTACCCCGAAGGTGCTTATGATGCTGAACCTGTTAGTGTATATGAAAACATTGCAAAAGGTCAAGATAAACGTATAAGAAAAAAAGCAGGTAGGACTTCATACCGTCCTCCAGGAATGGGTCCTATTAAAGACTTTACATCTCCACCAAAAGAAGAAGCTTCAATTATAGAAAGAAAATACGGTGGGGGTATCCAAAAAATGAAGAACGGTGGTAAACCCCGCGGTTGCGGTGTTGCTCAAAAAGGCATAAGACCAACTAGAATGGTATAACTATGGCTACTACAGGTACTACAGCTTTTGATATGGACTTCACAGAGATTGCTGAAGAAGCATGGGAGCGTACTGGCCTAGAGATGCGTACGGGATATGACTTACGTACTGCTCGTAGGTCAATGAATCTAATGTGCATTGAATGGCAGAACCGTGGTTTAAATCTTTGGACTATAGATCAAAAGACCAAAGCACTGGTATCAGGTACTAGTCAATATACTTTAGAAGCAGACACAATTGATTTGCTTGACCATGTTATACGTCAGAACTCTGGTAATACTTCTACACAATCTGATCTTACTATATCACGTATTGGTGTAAGTACTTACGCGTCTATCCCTAACAAGTTATCACAGGGGAGGCCAATACAAGTATGGGTAGAACGTTTACGTGATGCTCCCCGTATAAACGTATGGCCTATCCCTGATTCTAATGATTATACTTTTGTGTATTGGAGGATGAGACGTATAGAAGACGCAGGAAGCGGTGTAGAAACAGCAGATATGAATTTTAGGTTTTATCCTGCTCTTGTAGCTGGTTTAGCTTATCATATAGCTTTAAAAGTTCCTGGGGCCTATGAGAGAATACCTGTACTAAAACAAATGTATGATGAACAATATAACTTAGCAGCAGGTGAAGATAGAGAGAAAACCTCTGAACATTTTGTACCACGAGTGAATAGGATATAATATGCCAGGTAGACAAGCACAATTATTAGCTTTAGCAGAAGAAGGTGATGAATCAGCAATAAATGATTTATTTAAAGAGTTTCCTAGTCTATACAAAAAAATGTATGGGGGAAAAGAAGGAAAAGCTAAAGGCGGCAAAGTAGGAATGCGAAAAGGTGGATTAGCTAGGAGAAAAAGAAAATGAAAAAAATAAACCAATCAACCCAACCAGGTTTAGCTGCTTTAAAAAAAGAAAGTCCTGAAACTGTAAATAAAATGGGATACATGAAAAAAGGCGGTAAAGTAGGAATGCGAAAAGGTGGATTAGCTAGGAGAAAAAGGAAGTGACAGCATTTGCGTCTTCAAAAAATGCTTTAGGAATCTGCGATGTATGTGGGTTTCAATATAAATTACGTGAGCTTAGAAGCTTAACCGTAAGAGGGCGTGTTGTTAATACTTTAGCTTGCCCTGAATGCTGGAATGAAGATCACCCACAAAACGAACTAGGTAAATACCCTGTACGTGATCCTCAAGCATTACAAGACCCTAGACCTGATTCTGCAGAAATAAAACCTAGCAGAGGTTTACAATGGGGGTGGAACCCTGTTGGCTATGGGGGAGATTTTTATGATTTGACCCCAAACAATCTAGTAGCTAAGACAGCTGTTGGAACAATAACAATTGAAATAACTTAGGAGATTATTATTATGAGAAAGATGGCAAAAGGAATGCGCGGTGGCGGAAAAATGGCTAAAGGATACCGTTTAGGTGGAAAAATGGCTAAAGGTAGCCGTGCTGGAGGAAAAAAGAAGAAAACAACAAAGAAGAGATAGATGTCATATTTAATTAGCAATATCCCTTATTTTAAATGTTGGGTTCGGAGGGAGTTCACTTGTAATCATATGCGATACCATGGGGAATACCTCCATGGTTTGGCTATTGCCGTTAATACTATTCCAGATAGGTGTCTTAGCTTTCAAGTTGTTTTTACTGGTTGTGAAGCCGAAGGAGAACCTGAAGATACCATACATGGTGGAGCTATGTGGGCAAGAATGCCTATAACAGCGTTAGTTGCAGACATTCCTCTTGAAGAATGGCCTACCCCAATGGAAACACATTTAGTTCAGCCTTGGGACTGTAGTTCTCGTCATCACTCTATTGTTAACATGGAGAGAGTAAGTTCTTCTCCTTGGATGTGTAAAATCAACGGTGATTTCTACCAAGGTAAGTATTTATTTACAGTGGACTACACAGATAGTCATATTGGAGATGATCCTGCACAACACAAACAAAGTCATGTTATACAACTAACAGACGCAGGAGAATGGACAGGAAATATTGTAGCTTTACCTAATAACAGGGTTAGAGCAACCAGCCCTGCAATGTGGCAAACGGGAGAAGGACCACCTGACTTTAAACCAAGTCAACATATTCATTCAGCTGAAATACATGATAGTTATTTAGACCCTAAAATAACTTTTAATAATTTATATGTAGGTGAGGAAACTAAGAAGTGAACTACACAGACTTAAAAGCTAATATACAAGATATAGTTGAAAGCACTTTTACAGATGCTCAACTTGCGTTGTTTGTTCAACAAGCTGAACAGAAGATTTATAATTTTGTAAATATACCAGCGTTAAGAAAAAATGTTACAGGAACATTAACAAATGGTAATAAGTATTTAGCTTTGCCAACTGATTTTTTATATAGCTATAGTTTAGCTGTTGTAGATACTAACGGGGTTTATAATTTTCTTTTACAAAAAGATGTTAATTTTATGAGAGAAGCTTATCCTAACCCCGCCACTACAGGGTTTCCTAAACACTATGCTTATTTTGATAAAGATTTCATAATCTTAGGCCCGACTCCTAATGGTAATCATACTACAGAGTTTCACTATGGGTATTACCCACCATCTATAGTAACTGCAGGTACAACTTGGCTAGGAACTGATTTTGATTCTGCGTTACTCAATGGATCTCTCATGGAAGCTGCTAGATTTATGAAAGCTGAACAAGATGTTGTAGCTATGTACGAAAAAGAATACTTACAGGCTATCGCCTTGTTAAAACAATTAGATGGAAAGTTAAAACAAGATTTTTATAGGGCTGGAGAACCAAAGAAAGAGGTAAAGTAGATGTTTGAAATGAAAATGGATGTACCTTCGGTTGAAGTTATGACAACAAATAATAGGGGCTTTTCCCCTGAAGAAGTAGCTCAAGAGTGTATGAAAAAAGTTATTTATATTTCGGATAATACTGATCCAAATATAAGAGATCAGGCGAGAGCATTTTCTAATCAGATAGAAAAAGTAATTGTACAATATATGAAAGAAGCTATTAATAGTGATAGAACTACTGTATATAATGCAATTATGGATGCGGGACATCCAGAGTTAGCCAAATTGATAAGGAGATTATAAAATGGCGTTTGACGGAAATAATTACATGTGCACTTCTTTTAAAAAAGAACTTTTAGAAGCTGTACATAACTTTAAACTTTCAGGTGGTAGTGCTTTTCAAATTGCTTTGTATACAAATAGTGCTGCAGGAAATAACGGGTTTGGCGGAACTAGTACTGATATGGATGAAACCATAACAAATTATTCTGCTAATAACGAAGTTGCCAATGGTAATGGGTACACCACAAAAGGAGAACCTCTTACTAGAATTGATCCTACAACTGGGCAAGCAGCGGGAGGTAGCCCAGCTACTACAGCTTATACCTCTTTCCAAAGTAGTTCTGCTGTATGGCAGTCTTCAACTATTACAGCTAGAGGAGCTCTTATATTTAACGATACCGCAAGTAATGATGCTGCAGTGATAGTATTAGATTTTGGTAGTGATAAGTCTTCTAGTTCTGGTGATTTTAAAGTTGTATTCCCTACCGCAGCTGCAGGAAGTGCTATAATAAGGATTGCTTAATGTCTAAACTAGGTAACAGAATCAAAGTTGGTGTTTCTGCTATACCTGGTGGTGCACAAGGTACTCTTACTTTAGGTAACCCCGAAGATGGTTTCTTTGACTTTACAGAAGGTGGTATATTAGATCAAAACACTGTTAGATATGTTATTGAAGAAGGTAATGATTTTGAGATAGGAATCGGAAAATTTACAGCTTCAGGAACTACTCTATCAAGAGATACTGTAGAACAAAGTTTAATAAGTGGTTCAGCAGGAACTACAAAAATTAACGCATCAACTAATTCTGTTGTATTTGTAACAGCTACTTCAAGAAACTTTTCTTACCAAACAGCTATGACTTTGATATATGGGGTATAAAGATGACTTACAAAGTATCAGTTACTGTAGATATAGATGATGAAGATAAACTAGGAGAGGCAGCTGTAGCTAAATTAAAAGCAGGTGGAAAGTCTGATTCTGAAGCAAAAGAAATGGTATATGATGGTGATCTTGTACAACCGCTTAAAGCTTTACCTGTCATGACAGACTATTGGGCAGGATGGGCAGGGTGTACAATAAATAAAACAGAAATAGAGGATATATAAATGCCAGTAAATATAGCAGCTGCAACTTCGATTGTAGGAAAAACAAAAGTATTTCAAATGAATACTACTTCTTTAGATGAAGCATTAGATAACCAATCTGCAACAGAATTAGTTAAAATAAATAGCGTTGTTATTACTAATCTTGCTAATGCTGATGCTGATGTTTCAGGGACTATATCAGACGCAAGTGGAGGATCAGATGTAATAATTGCTCATTTAATTACAGTACCTGCAAAAACTAATTTAGTCCTTATTTCAGCAGATATGAGAATTTACTTAGAAGAAAATAAAGCTATTAATTTACAAGCATCAGTTGCTAATCGGTTAGGTTATTGTATAAGCTATGAGGTTATATCATAGATGAGTCAAGGTTATAGGCTTAATGGTGGGGTAATTGGTTTTACTAACTCTTGGGAAAGCGATAAGCCAGGTGTTTGGGATGTTAAAGCTCCTTATTTAAATCTTAATACACCTCCAGTTCCTGCTGGGGAATATTTATACACTACCACAGGTAATCATACCTTTACAGTACCAGCTAACGTAACAAGTATTTGTGTACTAGTTATTGGTGGTGGTGGAGGTGGTATGTATTGGGGTGGTAGTACTGTCGCATCTTATAGAATGAATGGTGGAGGAGGAGGTGGGTTAACTTATAAAAATAATATCAATGTTACTCCTGGTACTTACTATTCTGTAGCTGTTGGTGCTGGGGGGGTTAGAGGAGGTTACTCTTCAGGTAGTACAGCAGGTGGTACTAGTTCCTTTCAAGGGGGAGGGATTAATTTACAAGCAACGGGGGGTAATCCTGGAAGATACAATAATACAATTTATGGTGGTTCAGGTTCTGGGGGGGATAGTAACCGAACAGGAGGAATGTCACAAGGGTATAGTTCAAGTAATTATGGTCCTGCAGGTGGTGGCGGTGCTGCTGGTTATACAGGAAATGGAGGAACTGGGGGGAATAGATATTCTGGATACGGATCTTCAGCTGGTTCAGGTGGCGGTGGCGGCGGTGGAGGATGGAGTACATCTTACTATTATTCCTTTGGTGGTGGAGGAGTAGGTATATATGGTCAAACATCAAATGGATCAGCTGGGGGTGCAAATTCTAATAGTAATGGTGGTTCTGGACATGGGAGTCCTTCTGGTGGACAAGCTGGAGGTACGAGTAGAAGTTTAGGCACTAGTTCATTTTACGATTATTACCAAGGGGGTGGTAAATTTGGTGGTGGTGGAGGAGGTTCTTCTTCAACATATAGCGGTTATGCAGGAAATGGAGGACAAGGAGCAGTAAGAATTATTTATGGTGAAGGTCGTGCTTTTCCTAGCACAAATACTAATTTAGCTTCTAGTGCAGGAAACCAAACAATAGTGTAGGTAATATATGTTAGGCTTTTCTCCATTATCACAAGGTCCTGTAGGAACATCTGGTGGTGTTTCAGGAAATATAACTGTAAGTGTATCTGGTGTTGCAGCTACAGGGCAAGTAGATAGTGTAACTCCTTCTATTCCTGTTACCTTTGTACTCTCTGGTTGGGATTTTGGTGCTTGGAACCAAAACAGTTGGGGTATAAATGATACTCTCCCAATAGCTACTGGAGCAGTAGGAAATGTAAGTCTAGAATTAGATACAACTGTAGATGTTACAGGGGTTGAAGCTAGAGGAGCCTTTGGTATTGGATGGGGAGGTGGAGCTTGGGGGGCAAATACTTGGAACTCCCAGCCAGTTACAGTAGAAACAGGTACAGGAGTATCTATAAATGTAACTGGTATCACAAGTACAGGACAAGTAG
>CESQ01008165.1_pt1 | contig 21753 bp, 18 predicted proteins | sample 361401 | NCBI WGS metagenome assembly CESQ01 (sample SAMEA2622119, study PRJEB7988) | marine metagenome | isolation source: saline water (ENVO:00002010), including | reverse complement strand
AATTAAAAAAAAAAAAAAATTTATTAGTTATAGGATTAATAAATTTACATGAAAAAAATTTTTTTAAAATATATAATTTTAATCTTGTATTAAAAATTTTTTACAAATATTCAATTATTGAAAAATTTTTTTGTATTTTACTATCAGTTATTTTAAATTTAAATTTATTAATTTTATTAATTTTAAGAAAATTAAGATTGTGGATTTTTTTTCAAAACTTTTTTAAATATGCTGTTTGTGATTATTTTGGCTATGCTAACAGGCATAATCATTTTGAAAAACATGATGATAAAGATTTCTTTTTAAAAAAAATAAATTTCAAAATTAAAGATATAATTGGTCAAAAAATCGACTTTTCAAATCTTTATAGCTATGGTTATGATAAAAACAAATTTGTTACTTTTTGCATTAAAGACAGCAATTATGACAAATTAAAAAGCATTTCAACATCATATGCATCAGATGTTTATAAGTGTAAAAAATCTTTAGATTTCTTAATTGGCAAAAATTTTAAGGTTTTTAAAGTTGGAGATCCAACTATGAGAAAATTTAATTATTTAAATAACAATTATTTTAATTTTTGTGATGATAAAAAAAACCAATTTTATCTAAATAACAGCTATGCAAATTGTAATTTTTATTTTGGCTCTAGCGCTTCTCATGGAATTATACCAGAGTTATTTAATAAAAAAAAAATTATTATAAATCAAGTAGATCATGTTGCGCTAACCTTAAGTACTGAATTAAATAATTTTTTATTATTTAAAAAAGTCTATTCCTCAAAAACAAATAATTTAATAAAAATTGAGGAATTGTTTAAAAAAGATTTAATGAGTTTTGAAAATTTATCAATAGCTGAAAAAAATAATGAAATAAAATTAGTTGAAAATTCAGAAGATGAAATTTTAGAGTCCTTAATTGAATTTTATGAATATAATTTCAAAGGCAATAAAATAGACACTAGTTTAAATAAAAAATATTTTGAATTAAGACGTGAGTATTTGATTAAAAATAATAAATTTATAAATATAGAATTTTTTGATAAAACCCTCTGTACAATTTCAAATAAATACTTAATTAATAATCTCTAAAATGAAAAAATTTAAAAAAGTAAAAATTATATTAGGTGCGAGAAATGTAAATATAATGTTACTGATAATTGTTCTAAATTTATTCCAAACTATTCTTGAAATATTAAGTTTAGGATTAATTGTGCCAATAGTGAGTGTTATAGTTCAGCCCGATTTAATTAAAGAACAAAAAATAATATTTTTTCTTTATGAAAAATTCAATTCTGCAAATAATATCGAATTTTTAAAAACTTTATTAATAATTTTCTTTTTTCTTTATACATTAAAATTAATATTATCAATATTTTTCAAATATTTTCACGTTAAATTTAATTTTTCACTGATTAAATATATAACTCTTAGAATTATAAAGAAATATTTATATTCGGAGTATGAATTTTTTATAAAAAATAAAAATTCTAAAATGATATCTACTTTATATACAGAAGGATCGGCTTTTGTTGATTGGTATATTTCTCCTTTAATTGTAATAGTTTCTGAAATGGTCTTTTTTATTTCTATTGTTTGTTTACTTTTATATGCAGATTTAAAAGCAACGGTTATAATAATAGCTCTTTTTTCAATTTTTATTTTTTTATTTTTATCAATTACGAAAGGAAAAATTAGGAAATGGGGGAAAAAACGTCAAAACCTAGCTGAAAAATTATTAAAAAATTTATCTCAAATATTTGATGGAATTAAAATTATAAAAATATTTCATAAAGAAAATTTTTTTTTAAATATTTTTAGTAAAGATCAAAAAAATATGCAATTATTGTTACTTAAAAATGATGTTGTTCAATTTTTGCCCAGAGTTTTATTAGAATATATTGTAATAATATTAATTTTAGGGATCTTATTTGTTTCTATAAATTCAAATGCAAACTTAATAAGTATAATACCAATTATAGCATTGTACGCTGCAGCAACTTTAAGATTAATCCCTTCAGTATCAAAAATAATGGTTTCAGCTCAAAACTTAAAATTTGGAGCTCCTGCAATTAATAGAATATATGAAGAAATAATAAATGATACTACTTCAAAAATTCTTGAAGAATCAAATAAAAATTTTAAGAATTTTAAATCAATTAAATTTGATAATATAAATTTTTCTTATGATGATAAGGACAAAAATGTATTAACTAATATTAAATTAGAAATAAATAAAGGAGATATTATTGGTATAATAGGTGAGTCTGGGTCAGGAAAAACAACTTTATTAAATATAATTTTAGGCTTAATAAAGCCAAATTCTGGAAAAATATTTGTTGATAAAAAAGAAGTGACAAATAAATACAGAAGTCTGAAAAATTTATTTTCATTAGTAAGTCAAGAAGTGTATTTATTTGATGATACAATTGCTAAAAATGTGGCTTTAGAGGCAGATAATAAAGATATAGATTATAAAAAATTAAAATATGTATTGGCTACGTCACAATTAAATCTTATGATAGATAATAGACAAAATCTTGAGAATACTGAAGTTGGAGAAAAAGGATTATCAATATCTGGAGGTCAAAGGCAGCGTATCTCTATTGCAAGAGCCTTATACAAAAATTCAGATATTGTAGTTTTTGATGAAGCCACAAGTAATTTAGATATAGATACGGAAAATAAATTAATAAACGCTCTTAAAGTTTTAGAAGGAAAAAAAACATTTATTTTTGTTTCTCATAGGCCAAGTTCACTCGAATTATGTAATAAAATTTATACAATAAACAAAAATAAAAATTTAACTCAAATAAAGTAAAGCTTTATGCTTAACAAATATTTATTTGATAATATTTAATTAAATTCATGAAAAAAAAAATCTTATGCTTTGATCTAGACGGCGTTATTTGTAAAACTATAAAAAGAAACTACTTAAAGGCTAAGCCAAACAAAAAAGTTATAAAGTTAATTAATCAATTATATTATGATTACAAAATTAAAATATATACTTCAAGATATATGGGTAGAAATAATGACAATGTTAAATTAGCTAAAAAGCAAGGTTATAAATCTACCTTTAGACAATTAAAAAATTGGGGTCTAAATTTTCATGAACTTAAATTAGGAAAAATAAGCTATGATTTAATTATTGATGACAAGGCACTTGGATTTAAAAAAAATTGGTACAAAGATATTCAAAAGATACTAAAAAAATAAATCAAACTAATTTTTAATTAATAGTTTTTCGTTAATTATCAAAGCGTCTAAATTGGAATTTTCAAAAATATTTAATGCATCTTCCAAATCATTGACTATTGGATATCCATGTAGATTAAAAGATGTATTTAGAAGGCCATATACGCCACTTTTTTTTCCAAACTTTTTTATTAAATCCTCATAATTAGGATTAGTTCCTTTTAAAATAATTTGAGGTCTACATGTTTTATCAAAAGGATGGAGCGCAGCTTGGAAAAGATCCTGACCCTTTAATGTTGTTTCAACGCATTTAGTCATATACTCATAATTTGAATGTTTATCTTTTAATTTAAAATATTCTTTTGCTTTTATTTCTAAAACTGATGCAGCGAAAGGCATCCAAAAATCTCTATTTTTTATTGTTTCATTTATTTTTTTTATAGAAATCATATTTTTTGGATTTGCGATAATTGATCTATTTCCTAGTGCTCTTGCCCCAAACTCAGCTCTTCCAGAAATTCTTCCTAAAATTTTTCCATTATGAAGTAGTTTAGACGCCTCTTCATTTATATTATTTGTTTTAATTACAAATTTATTTTTTTTATTTTTGATATTTGAATAGATTACTTTAGGACCAAGATATGCATTTTTTATTGGATAACTTCTATTTTTTAAAATTATAGAGTTATAATAATAAGCAGCTCCCATTGAAAGACTCGTATCATCTGGGGCGAGAGGAACAAAAAAATTTTTAATACCTTTAATGTTTGTAATATTTAAATTATTTTTTACATTCATAGCCACTCCACCAGCTAACATAAAATTTTTTGTATTATATTTATTTTTTAAATTTACCAACCAATTTTTACATAGATATTCAGTAAACTCCTGAAGAGCTCCACAGACACTATCGAATCTAAATCCTTCAATTTTTTCCTTAATTTCAAAATATAAGTCTTTAGGCATTTTTTTATTAAAAAAATTTGTACCTTTAACACTTTGAAATTTTTTAAATATATTTAAAAGGTCTTCGTAATATTTTTTTTTAGCATATGGAGCCATTCCCATAATTTTATATTCATGTTCATCTGGTTTAAATCCCAAAAGAAGAGTTGTATATCTATACAATCTAGCAATTATAGAGTTCCCTCCTTTAGTAATTCTTTTTATGCTATTATGATTATTAAATTGAAAAACAGAATAATTTATGAAATCTCCAAAAGCATCAAGTGTTAAAACTAACAATTTTTTTTTGTTGCTTACTTTATTTGAATAATATGCCCATGCAGCATGACCTGACGAATGATCAATAAAAAAAATTTTATTTTTATCTATATGTAAATGCTTAACTACTACATCTGATCTTATTATTTTACCAATCTTCTCTAATTTTTTATTTGAAATATGATCATTAGTTACACTCAATAAATTGTAAATTTTAGACCAGTACTTTTTTCCAGGGTATTGATTAAAATCAATTTTTTTTTTAAATAATTTTAAAATTGACTGATTTTTGTTTTTGTATATTTTTTCCCTCCAATACTTATGTTGTTCGTTAACAAAATCTTTTATTTTAAATTTTGTATAATGTCTTAAAAGAATTGGTGTTGGCGACCAAATAGTCGAAATATAACATACTGCATTTATATCTTGTCTTTCTAATTTGAACTCTTTTAGAAGCCAATTTATTGCATGTCTTGGATATCTTTCATCATTTTTTACTTTAGTAAATCTTTCCTCACTTACACTTCCAACAATTTTTCCATTTATCATAAGGCACGCGCTCGAATTACATTGCCAATTGATTCCAATTATATTTGTTGCTGGTTTCATTTTTTTTAGGTATTTATTCTTTCAAAAGATATATAGTAAAAGATATACAGTAGATCAAAATAAAAATTAACAAAAATAAATAGTTAAATAAAATATGCCAGGATTTGAGTTAATAGGAAAAGAAGAAAAAAAAAATATTTTAGAAATTTTCAATAAAAGCAATGGAGTAATGTTTGCGCATGGTTTTGAAAAATTGAGGAATAATATTTTCAGAGTTAGGCAATTCGAAAAAAGATTAAAAAAAAAGTTTAATTCAAAAGAGTGTCAAGTTGTTTCATCAGGTACAGCTGCAATTAAAGTGGCATTGAAGGCTATAGGCATAAAGCCTGGAGACGAAGTAATTACTCAATCATTTAATTTTATTGCAACAATTGAAGCTATACTAGATTGTGGCGCAAAACCTATAATTACTAAAATTGATGATAGTTTGAATATGTGTCCTAATGACTTAAAAAAAAGAATTACAAAAAAAACTAAAGCTATAGTGCCAGTACATATGCTCGGTTTTTCAGTTAATATAAAAGAAATAATTAAAATTTGTAAAAAAAATAAAATTTTTATGATTGAGGATAATTGTGAGGCAGTAGGGGCAAAATATAATAATAAATATCTTGGTACAATAGGAGATGCAGGAATTTTAAGTTTTGATCATGGAAAAAATATTACTACTGGTGAAGGAGGAGCAATTTTAACTAATGATAAAAAAATATTTATTTCAGCCAAAGAATATCATGATCATGGTCATCAGTTAAATCCCAAATATCCAAGAGGTATGGACACCGTTAAATTGGCTGGATTTAATTATAGAATGTCCGAATTGCAGGCTGCAGTAGGATTGGCACAAATTAAAAAAATTAATTTTATTTTAAAAGAAAACAAAAAAAGGTATTCAGTTTTAAACCACATTATTTCAAAAAAATTTAAAGTCAGAAAATGTCATCTTGATACTGTACCTTCATTTGATACTTTTATTTTTAAAGTAGAAAATGTAAAATTGAGAAAAAAAATTGTTAAACTGCTTAAATCTATGAATATAGGAACTAAAAATTTACCAGATGCAATTAAGTGGCATTTTGCAAGTTATTGGAAACATGCAATAGAAAAAAAAGAAATTAATAGATTAAAAACATCACTTGACAAATTAAAACAACATATAGCAATTCCTATATTGCTAAAAAAAAATATAAGTATTTATAAGAGCGTAGCTAATAAAATTATTAAAAGTTAATAATTATTGTTTTTAATTAATGAATCTTTTTGAATATCTTTTTTAGCTTTTTTTCCTATTATTTTATAAAATTTTAAAGGCGATAAACCTTTACCAGGTCTTTTGCAAATCAAATCGGATTCTTTAATTTTATTTCCTTTTAAGATATTTGAATTAGCATAAATACTTCTACGAGCATTTTTTCTTGACAAATTTTCAACTTTAATACATTTTTTTTTATCTGATTTTCCAATTAATTTTTTAATAATTTTCAATGATTTGGTTACATTTCTTAAATCATCTTTATCCATTGAGTGGTAATGATCATTTCCTTTTAATTTTTTGTTATAAGTAAAATGCTTCTCAATTACCCTTGCACCTAAAATATAAGAAGTAACAATCGAGTTTAATTCTCTATCTGGTTTAGTATGATCTGAATAACCAATAAAATTGTTTGGAAATTCTTTTTTTAAAGAGTTAATCATGCTTAAATTTGCATTTTCATTTTTTGCTGGATAGCTTAAAATACAATGAAGTATTACAATTTCTTTAGAACCATTTCTTTTTAAAAAATTTATTGCATATTTTATCTCACTTAAATTTGAAGCACCTGTTGATAAAATTATAGGTTTTTTTTTTTTAGCTATTTTTTTAAGCAATGGTAAATTAGTTATATCTGCTGATGCAATTTTAAAAAGTGGGACAAGAGGATTTAGTTGGTCTACAATTTCATTATCAAACGGTGTACTTAAAAAGTCAATTTTCAATTTACTACAATACATTTTTAATTTTTTAAAATCTGAGATATCGAATTTGTCGTATTTTTTAAAGAGATTATATTGACTGTTATTTTTTTCTTCTTTTGTATCCCAATAAGAAGGAGAATTTTTTGATGCAATTTTATCTGCTTTATAAGATTGAAATTTTACAGCGTTTGCACCGCTATTTTTAGCTTGTTTAATCATTTTCTTTGCTAAATTTATTGAGCATTCATGATTTACTCCAATTTCAGCAATAATATATGGAAGAGAATTATCACTTATAATGTGTGATCCTAACTTAAGTTTTTTATTTTTTTTCATCGGAAGTTAATTTTTTAAAAAATTTAATACTATCATCTACATTGTTAGTGATATTTGTAGAATGTTTTCTATATCTATATAAAGGAAGTTTAAGATTATAAAGTTTATTTTTCTTTTTAAATCTTAACATTAATTCTTTATCTTCATGTAATAAAAAGTCTGGATTATATAGTCCGATTTCAGCAATTTTATCCATTTTAAACATTATTCCACAACCTATTGGGTTTAAAGAACTATCCTCTCTTTTTAAAACTTTTTCATTATCATCTACAATTAAGTAATCACAACTGACTGCATCTATTTCTTCATTCCAGTTTAAAAAATCATACAAAGATTCTAAAAATTTTTTATTTACATAATCGTCCGAGTCCATTCTAACCATATATTTTCCTCTTGCTTTTTTTATTCCAATATTTAAAGAAAAAGGAAGACCTTCATTTTTCGAATTTTCCAAATATATAATGTCACTATCAAATTTAGAAATTATTTCTTTAGAATTATCGTTTGAACAATCATTAACTATTATTACTTCATATCTGTTTTTATTTATTGATTGATCAAGAATAGATCTTAAAGCTCTTCCAATAAATTTTTCATGATTATATGTTGGAATTATTACGGAGATATCTGGATTATTTATATTTTTCATTTTACAAATTATTTTTTTTTATAATTTCTCTCAATTCATAACTTTCAGTCGGAATACTTTTTAAAAAATCGTATTTATTTAAATTTTCTATAAAATCAAATTGATTTTTTTTTGAGAGTTTGCACATTCGATCATAAGAAATTAAATTTTCACATCCTAATAAAATTGAGCAAATATCATATAATAAACTTTTATTTAAATAGTCTGAAATATTAAATTTTTTACCATTTACGAATATTCTTTGAGCCAAAACACTTAAAGCAAAAGAGATTGGCATATTTTTATTCTGAAATATTTCTTTTAATATATTAACTGTTTTTAACAACAATTCTTTATTGTCAGATTTTAAATTAATTTGATTTAGTTTTATAGTCAATTTTTTTAATTTATCGTAATTTATTGAAAAATTTTCTTTTTCGTTCAAACTTTCAGTTTCAAATTCATTTTTTTTCTCTATAGAAAATTCATAATTATATTTATTTTTTGAAAATTTCATTTGGTAGGCGCATGATATTTTTTTTGAGTAGTTATAATTACCTTTATGTAGAAAGTGTCCATCCCAAAAATTTAATTCTCCAATTTTAGGCTCAATCGGTTTCATTAATAAATTAGGAAAATGAATCTTAGAAAAAATCTTCTTAAAATATTTATTTTGAAGTTTCAGTATACTAATAGGAGAATATTCATTTTCAGTAATTGTTAACCAACATGTCATCAGATCATTGTTATCGCTTTGATCAAAATGTATTTTACTTTCTTCTGACATATCCTCGCTTAGATGTATCATTGGATAAATTCTTGTAAAATAATTGAAGTTATTCATTTTCTCATTCAATTTAATTGTGTTAGAAATTAGATTAGCTAAATTAATACCAACTTTTGAGTATCTTAATTCTCCTCTTATAAAGCATTTTTTTATTTCCATTTCAAAAAAATTTTCTTTCTCCCATTTTTTTTCTAAACCAGTTATAGTTAAAAGAAGATTTAGTAACTCTTGATTTTTTATTACTAGGCATTTGATATTTTGATTTGAAATATTAAGCATGTGATATAAATTATTTACTTTACTAAATACTAATAAATCTATTCATGAAAAAATCAATTTATTTCCACATAGATGAATATAATAGAGACACAATTGTTGCATCTGGTTTATACAAAAAATTATCAAAACATTTTAAATTTTTTTTTGGAAACAGAATAGATGAATATCGATTAAAAAATTTTGATGATTTTGATATATATATTTTTCCAACAGTTGAAAGATTAAGGAATGCTTTTGGAGAACCAAGTAATTGTAATGGAAAAATATTTATATTACCAAATGAATCAATTTCAGGTTCAGTTAAAGTAAAAAGAAGACTTGAACTTCATTTAACTGGAACAATTAAAAATTTAAAATTAAAAAAAAAATGGCTAGACAAAATAGACACTTTTTTTTTATGGGGAAATTCGCATTATAAAGTTTTAAATAATTATTCAAAAAAAATTTCAAAAAAAAGTTTAATCGTTGGTCATCCAAGACATGATAAGATTTGTTATAAAAAATTTAAAAAGGATAAAAAAAATTTTTCCATTGGATTTGCATCTAGATTTGATTTATTAAATATTTTCGATGATAGGCAAAACTTTGAAGCAATTTTTAATGCTTGGTTTGATAAATATAATTTTAATTATGCATTTTCTGAAAAGAGCAATGTTGAACATCAATGGTTTAACGCAGTATTAGATTTCAGGTTTTTTTTAGATATTATTAAAATTCTGAACAAAAAAAAAATTATTCCTGAAGTAAGACCTCATCCTCGAGAAAATATAAATAATTGGAAACAATTTGCAAATAAATATGGATTTAAAATTAAAATATCTAAATTTGATGAAACATTTGTTGACTGGATTAATAGGCAAAATTTAATTCTATCTACAGCATCTACATCACTATACGACTGTGCGTTGTTAAATAAAAATGTTATTGTAATTGATAAACTTTCTCCTGAACGTGAAAAACATGGAAATTTATTTTTAGATGATTTTGACCCAATAATTAAATATTTTACTAGGCCTAAAAACTTAAAAGATTTAGAAAGAAAAATTTTTAAAAATAATAAAGTTATAATTAACAAAAAATTAAAAAAATTATTATACGAGGAAGTTAATTATCCACACCATATTAATTCTTTAGAAAAAATTTCTAATTATATAATTAAGAATGAAAATAAAGAAATTGATTTCAGTTTTTATAAGTATTTTAAACAAAATTTTTTTATTTTTTCACAGAATTATATAGCATTAAAATTTTCAATTAAAAAATTCTTTGGTTTTAAAGAAGTAGGTTCAATTTTTTCTTTAGGCTATTTTAGATATAAGAGAATTAAAGAGTTCTTAAAATTTAAATAATTATGAAAAAAAAAATTGGAATGATCATTCAGGCAAGGATGTCATCTAAAAGATTTCCAGGAAAAGTTATGAAAAAAATACTAAATAAGCCTTTAATTTATAGAATTCTAGAGAGAGTAAAACTTTGCACTAAATTAGATCAAATAATTGTAGCAATTCCACAATCAAAATCTGATGATATATTGTTTAGGTATTTAAAAAAATTAAAAGCCAATATATTTAGAGGATCTGAAAATAATTTAATAAAAAGATATTATTTTGCAGCTAAAAAATATAATTTAAATTATATTGTCAGATTACCAGCTGATAATCCTCTTCCAGATTATAAAGAAATAGATAAATTAATTAATTTTCATATGAAAAAAAAAAGAAATACAAATATATTTTCTACAAATTTACAACCAATAAAAAATTCAAATTATATTGATGGAATTGGTGCTGAGATATTTAGTTTCGAAATTTTAGAAAAATTAATTACAAATAAAAATATTCGAATAAACAAGGAACATATCGCATTAAATTTTTATGATTTTAAAAAAAAGAAAGTTATTAATAAAAATCACTTTAAAATGTCTTATCCAAAAGCATCAAAAGCAGTATCTTACCCAAATATTACTTTAGATGTAAACTATAAAAAACAATTGAATTTAATTAAGAAGATTTACAAAAATTTATATTTTAAAAAAAAAAATTTTCTTACAAAAGATATAATTAATTTTTTAAAAAAAAATGAAAAAAATTTATTTAAAAACAACTAAATTAAGTTTTAAGGAAGAAGATAAAATTAAAGATTTACAATATTTAGGAGATTGGTGTTATAATCTAGAGGAAAAATTGATTGAAAAATCAAATTATTATCTTTTAAGCCAAGAAAATAAAGAGCAGAAATTTAAAAATTTATTATTCTTAAAAGATAAAATAATTATTTCACTTATTGAATATTTAAATACCACTCACCAAATTAAAAAAAGCTTCAAATATTGGAATTTCTTAGTTGGTCCTTGGTTAATTCAATTTCTTCATGTTTTGCACGATAGATGGATGTCTATTGAACATAATACAAAAAAAAATAAAGATAATCTTTTTACAATTATTTGTAATGTACAAGATGATTTAATAACTCCCGATGAAATGCTTACAGCAAAGCATTTTTACTATCAAGATCTTTGGAACCATTATATATTCGGTGAAATTATTAAATACAGAAAAGAAATTGATTATTCAATTGCAAATGTTAATTTTGAAAATATAAATTATAAATTAAATAAAAAATTTGATCAAAAAAATTTAAAAAAAAAAATTTTTGATTATTTTTTTTATTTTTCACGATTATTTTACTCTGAAAAAAAGATTAATAAAATTATTTTTTCAAGCGATTTACACTATAAATTTCAAATAAAAACATTAATGAAATTTAACCAATTTCCAATTTTTTTAAAACTACCACCAAAATATAAAACAAATAAAATAGATAATAATTTAAGATCAAAACAAATCCATTTTAAAATTGATAATGATTTTGAAAAATTTGTTTCCTTAAATTTAATAAAATATTTACCTAAATCAATTTTAGAAAATTATGTTTTAATAGAAAATATCAATTTAAAATTTTATAAAAAATTTAAGAGTGAAAATTATTTTATTCCACAATTAGAAGTATCTGATCAATTAAAATTTTTTCTATCAAATCAAGAAAGCTCTAAAAAGATCATTTATCAACATGGAGGAGCTTATGGATTTATGAAATTTCATTATAGAGAATTAATTGAAACTCAAGTTAGTGATTATTTTTTAACTTTTGGATGGGATAAAAATAATACACAAGATAATTTAGAAGAAAAAGATAAACAAAAAGTAATAGATTTCTTCCCAATTCACTTAAGTGATAAAAAAATTGAAACAAAAAATAATAATATTATTTATTTAATTCTAGATGAATTTCCAAATTATTTTTTTGAATATCAATCAAATGTAAACTCACACACTTATAGATTATATTTTCAAGGCATTATTAATTTTATAATGAAGCTTAACGATGAAGTTAAAAAAGATTTAATTGTTAGACTTTATCCTGAAAAGCATAATGAAGATGCTTATAAAATATTAAAAGATAAATTTCCTAATTTAAACATAGATGATGGAAGTCAAGACATTATGGTAAATTTAAAGAAGTCTAAATTGTGTATTGTATCAAATAACTCAACAATTTTTTTAAATACTTTACGCATTAATATCCCAACTATAGTATTTTGGGACGAAACTATAGTAGAGAGTAGAAAGAGCAGCATGCATCATTTAAATTCGTTATTAAATCAAGGCATTTTTTATAAAGATCCTGAAAGTGCGGCTTTATTTTGCAATAATAATAAAAATATTTATAAATGGTGGAACGAGATTAATAGAAAAAAAACAATCACTGAGTTTTTAAAAATTTTTGCAAATGAAGATAAAAACAAAATTGAAAAACTTTATTCTATAATTAATGATAAAAAAAAAAATTAATTTAGTAGCAGAAGTAGGGTGCAATCATAAAGGAGATTTTGAAATTGCAAAAAAAATGATAGAAAATTTAGCAGTATTTTGCAATGTAAAGTTCATTAAATTTCAGAAAAGAGACAACAAAACACTACTTTCAAAAAAAGAATATAATTCACCTCATCCGAACCCAGAAAATTCTTATGGCAAGACATATGGTGATCATAGAGAATTTTTAGAATTTTCAATCAATCAACACAAAAAATTAGTTAAGCATTGTAAAAAAAATAATGTTGATTATAGCTGTTCATCTTGGGACATTAAATCTGCAAAACAATTGAACAGTCTCAAATTAAATCATATAAAAATTCCATCTGCATGTAATTTAGATTTTCAAATGATTAGTTATTTATGTAAAGAATTTAAAGGTAAAATCCATATTTCGCTTGGAATGACAAAAGCTATAGAAGAAAAAAAAATAATTAATTTGGTAAAAAAATATAATAGACTTAATGACCTAGTTTTATATGCTTGTACTTCTGGATATCCTGTTCCATTGGAAGATTTAAATTTGTTAGAGATTGAACGACTTAGCAATGATTATAAAAAATACGGTTGTGAAATAGGTTTTTCAGGTCATTACAGTGGAATAAGTATTGATAATCTTGCAATATTATTGGGTGCAACTTGGATAGAAAGACATTTTACATTGAATAGAACATGGAAAGGCACTGATCATGCGGCATCTTTAGAACCGGACGGGATGAGAAGACTAAAAATTAATTTAGAAGACGCTTTAAAAGCTTTAAATTTTAAAAAAAAAGAGATTTTAGATATTGAAAAATTTCAGAGAAAAAAATTAAAGAGATTTATATGAAAATTAATTTAGGTGCTGGCCCAAATTGGCATAAAGACAATTGGCATATATTGGACCATAAAGTAAAAAAAAAACAAGGTCTAAAAATAGGTGGAGATTTAAATAAAATAAAATTAAAATCCAATTCTTGTGATTTAGTTTTTATAAGTCATACACTTGAACATATACCTAATATCCAAATACAAAATGTTTTAACTGAAATAAACAGAATAATGAAAAAAAATTCTACAATAAGGATATTAGTTCCTAATTTAGAAGTTTTAGCAAAAGCTTATGTTAAGAAAGATAAAAAATTTTTTAAGATTGCAAAAGATGAAGATCATTCAATAAGAACTGACCTTGGTTTGGGAGGCATGTTTTTAAATTTTATTGTTAGCCCAGGACAAGATACGGTTTTGCTAAATAGAAATTTAACAAACTTTATTGCAGGTTATGCTCATTTGTATGCATATGATTTTAATATGATGAAAAAGCTTCTTGAAATAACCGGATTTTATCAAGTTAAAAAAATGAAGTTTTGCAAAAGTAAGATAAGTGATTTTAGAGAGCCATGCCATATTTTAGGAAGATCAAAAAAATATAATAATTTAAACAATAAATTTTATAAAAAAAATAATCTTATTCATGAATATAAAAATGGAAAATACAAAATAAATTTTAAGTTTACAGGTTTTGATAAAGATCCCAAAACATCATTAATTATAGAAGCAAAAAAGAAAAGACATATAAAGATTAATAAAAAAAATGATATAAACGCAAGCTCAAAAAATTATAACAATTATTCTTTTGCATTGCTTAAAAATAAAAATTTTAGAAAAAAAATAATAAAATTAAAAAAACAAAAGTGATGGAAGCAGATAAAACTATAAAAAAATTCAATAAAGATGGATATGTAGTACTCAAATCAGTTTTTAGTAGTAGAAAAATTCAAGAATACTTAGAAGAAATAAACAAATTATCAAAGAAATTAATAAATAGTTATCAAAGCCCGTTTGTTAATCTTACAAAAGATGAAAAGGTTAACACTGGACACAATCTAAATATTATTTTTCCTAATTCTTCGCTGATGAAAATATCGAAAAATAAAACTATATCTAATATTTTAAAAAAATTATTTAATGAAAAAACAGTAGTAAGGAATCTTGAAATTTTTCTTAAACCACCAAAAACTGGAATGAAAGCACCTTTCCATCAAGATAATTATTATTGGAATTTAAAAGATAAAAGAGCTGTAAATTTATGGATAGCTCTTGATAAAGTAGATAAGAATAATGGTGGTTTAATTTATCTTAAAGGCAGTCATAATGGAGGAATTTTAAAGCATAAAATGTCAAAAATTAAAGGCACATCACAAGAAATAGATAAAAATATAATAAGAAAGTTAAAATACAAAAAAGTTTATACCAAATTAAACCCTGGTGACTGTGTAATGCATCATTGTGAAATTGTTCATGGAAGCAATGCAAATAATACAAACAGAAACAGAAGAGCAATAGTTATTAGTTTAAAGGCTCTTAGTTCGAAAATGAATAAAGCAAATTTTCAAAAATATCAGTCAAGATTAAAGAAACATATAAAAAAATATTCCCTAAGTTAGAATGGTTAGATTATTTTCAATATTTCTTTATAATCTTATTTTGTTAATTAATTTTTTATTTAATTTTAGAAAATCAAATAATTTAATTTATAATTTGAAAAATAAGTTAGAAAATAAAAATTATTTGAAACTAAAGATAGAAAATTCATTTATAAATTTTTATGCACCAAATGAAATTTGTAGGTGGAGATATAATACGATTTTTACTAAAGAGCCGGAAACTTTAGATTGGATAAATAATTTTATTAATAAAAATAACTTAATTTTTTGGGATATAGGAGCCAATGTAGGAATTTATTCTATATATTCTGCTGTTAAGCATAATAATATTAAAGTAGTAGCATTTGAACCTTCTACAAGTAATTTAAGAGTATTAAGTAGAAATATTTCTATCAATAATTTTTCCAATAAAATTATAATAAATCAGACTCCATTATTCGATAAAGATTTTGGTTTTCAAAAATTGAATGAAGAAGGATTTAATGAAGGGGGTGCTTTAAATGCTTTTTCAGTAGATTATGGATATGATGGAAAAAAATTTAATCCAAAAAACAGCTATAATATTTATGGTACCTCAATTAATTTTTTACTTAGTAACAATATTTTAGAAATTCCCGATTATATAAAAATAGATGTTGATGGGATCGAAGATCTAATTTTAAAAGGAGGAGAAAAATATCTAAAACATGAAAAAATTAAAAGTATATTAATAGAGCTAAACGAGAGTTTCGTTGATCAGACTAGTAATTCTATTAATATATTAAAGAAAAATAATTTTGAGCTTTTATACAAAAAACACTCAAAAGAGTTTGATAATTCAGAAAAGTATTCTTCAATTTATAATTATGTTTTCAAAAAAAAAAATTAAATATTATTATTTGACTTATTCAAAAAAATTAATATAAGAAAAAAATAACTGAAATGCATGGTGGGAAATCGTTGTGAAACTCAATGGCTGTACCTGCAACCGTAAAGTCGGAGCGCCACCCAGTTAAGCCCTTTGCTGAATGAAGGCCAGGAAAAGTCTAGTTCTACAATGAAAAATTAACAAAGGCATAAAAAAGTATAGAAGGGATGCTTTCTTTATGAAAATGCCTAGGTTAATTATTTATATAATTTTTAATTTATTTTATTTAAATTTTTCTTTTGCGTATGAAAAAAATGACAATAGCTCATGTAAATGGGAAAATAGATCTCAAATTCCATGTATAGAAATAAATAGTTTATTACCAAATTCATCAGATTTTTCTAAATCAGGAATCAATAAAACTATAATTACAAAAAAACAAATTGAAGAAAGTGGTGCTGTCGATTTAATAGATGTGTTAAAATCTTTACCAGATGTAAATATCACTCAATCTGGTCCAAAAGGTCAACAAGCTTCAATTTTTATGAGAGGTACAGGTTCTAATCACACATTAGTTATGATCAATGGTATTCCAATTAACGATCAATCAACTACACAAGGATTACATGATTTTGGTGTAGATTTCATTCAAACAATTCAGCAAATTGAAATTTATCCTGGTTCAAGCGCTACTCATTTTGGGACCAATGCCATAGGAGGTGCAGTAAATATAATTTTGACGGGGGATTATAAAGACTCATTTTCATTAACAACTGATAATAGCGCAAACTATGAATTATCAGGAAATAAAACATTTATTTATGATGAATCTTCACTAAATATAAAAATAGGTAGTGTAAAAAATGAAACAATAAGTGCCAGAGGTAGTTCATCCGATGAAAAAGATGCTTTAAATAATTATTCAACAAATATTAATTATGAAAAATTTTTTAATGAAAACTTTAGAATTTATAACACTACTTATTTAAGACAAACTAAAGCAGAATATGACAATTCTAGCACCAATCAAACTGGTTATGAAGGTGACAATAAAATGGGATCTATACAATTTGGTTTAGAAAATCAAATTGGATCACAAAAAGATAATTATATTTTCTACTATAATGTTTACGACAGAGAATATGATGAAAGAGGAGTTATCGACACATATGAAAGTGAAGTTTTAGGTTTAAAATATGATTTATCTAGAATGATTAATGAAAAAATCTCTTTTGGTGCAGGTTCGGAATATAAATATGACTGGGGCTATTTTGACAACAATGGATCATACGAAGCATCAACAAAAGGTCATTCTGATAATTTAGCTTTGTATAGTAATTTAGGTTGGAATATTTTTCAAAATTCAAATATTTCTCTTTTTGGAAGAACTGACAAGCACAAACAAACTGGAAGAAACAATACCTTTAAATTAAACTTAGAACAAGAGTTTGACAATTTAAATTTAGGAATTTCTTACATGAATGGCCTAAGAAACCCTACTTTATATGAAATGTTTGGTACTGATAATTATGGATATTCAGGAAATAGAGACTTAAAACCTGAAAAAAGTAATACATATGAGATTTATTCTAATATAGTTTTTAATGAAAATTTAAATCTAACTTTAAGGGCTTTTGTGGCAAATATTCAAAATAATATTGAATATGTAAATAATCAGTATCAAAATGACAACGACAATGTTGATTTAAATCAATCTGGTTTTAACAATCAACTAAATATTAAACTTAAAGACACTAATATAAACTTATTTTCTTCTTTTCTATCATCAAAAAAAGAAAATAGTGCAGACCAACTAAGAAGACCAGAAAAAAATTATGGTTTAAATTTGTCAAAAATAATTAAAAATACTTATTTGGGTAAATTAAATTTTAATCTTAAATATAATCATTATGGAAAACATTTTGATACACATTCATCAAATTTTAGTACTATAGAAATGGATAGCACTGATATAATTGATTTAAAAATTGCAAAGAAATTAAATGACATTAATTTTTATATTAAAATTACTAATGCTCTAGATGAAACATATCAAAGACCTCATGGTTACAATCAAGAAAAAAGAGTTATAAAATTTGGCATTAAATATTAAATAGTTGTTTTGTATAATTTCAATGATAGTATAGAAAAATGAATTACTTAAAGGTGGCTATTAGCGTTTTAATAGCATTGTCCGCTAGCAGATTTATTCCACATCCACCAAATTTCACAAGTCTTTTGGCTCTAAGTTTTTATATACCTGCGGTATTTGGAATTAGATATATTCCTGTAGTTGTCTTTGCATTATTTTTTACAGACTTAATTATAGGATTTCATTCAACAATGTTGTTTACATCTGGAAGTATCATTTTAATTGGTTTAATTTCTAAATATTTTAACAAATCAATAATATTTAGAATTTTTGGAGCTTTTATTGGTGCTGTAATATTTTTCTTAGTAAGCAATTTTGGTGTTTGGTTGGGTGGGTCATATGGATATGATTTAAGCGGATTTTTAACCTGCTATATACTTGCCATACCATTTTTTGGATATTCTGTTTTATCTACTTTAATTTTTTCGGTTATTATTGAAACTTTATATAAATTTTTAAGTTTAGAAAAAATTTTAAATAAAAATATTTAGTTATAAATCTAATTTTAAGTTATATCGTCAGTCAATCTAAGCTTATCGTCCAAGTTTATTGATAAGTTTTCATTTTCTTTATTTGTTGGGATACAATATGCATTTTCCTTTATATTTTTATTGTGCGGTGTTGTTCCATGAGGATCTGCATCTGGAGCAGGCATATATTTTTCATAGTATTCCTCCTTGAGTTTTTTATAAATATTATTTCCTTCTTCATCATTTTTTTCTGCTCTTTCTATTTCTTTCCATCTATTTTTTGGAAATTTTACATATAGTACAAAACATTTTTTTATTGCTTCAATTTCTTCAGGTGGATACTGCTCCATATATAATTGAGTTTCAGATGTAATGCATTTGGTGATTGTATCATGATCAATTAAACCTAAGTCTTCACACATTTTTCTTAGAGGCGTTCCATGAAAGGGGACAAAAGAATAAATATTATGGTTATCTGCCATAATTTGTCTATTTAGTTCTATTGTGTCAAATGCAAGTTTTTTTGTTTCGGTTGGGAAACCAGTAATATTATTTACACTAAACTGTATGTCGTATTTTTTAGGTATTTTTAATTTTTCAATTATATCTTTATTTTTCCATCTTCTATCTAATATTTTTTTTCTAAATTCTTCATTTCCATGTTCAACTCCAAATGAAATTCTATGTAAACCAACTGATTTAAGTTTTTTCATGTTATAATCATCAATAGTTTCCGGTCTTGTTTGCATCCAAAATGGCAACTTAATATCAGCATACATTTCAACAAATTGATCTAATTCTTTTTTGCTCATTCCTAAAAATGTATCTGCCCAAAAATAATTATATTCTACTTTATGTTTTTCTTTAAAATGTTTTAATTCTTCATAAACTAATTCCATTTTTTTTTTTCTATAAAAATTAGATCCATGATTTTTATAAAATTTCATTTGATCAGGAGAATTACAAAATCGGCATGTAAACGGACATCCTCTAATTGTTTCTATTGGTATCATCTTGTAAACTTGACCAGACATTGGTCTGTACAATCTATTTTCTTCAAACAATGATATATCTATCTTTGGGTTTTCATTTATATCTACAGGACTAGAAATTCCATTTTTAATTATTTGAGTGTCACTTTTTAAGTATTCAGGACTCTTTGCTTTTACCCAGCAATTTGTAAGGTTGTCATAAGTCTCTTTATTTTGGATTTTTTTACATAAATCTAATAAGGCATTTTCTCCCTCTCCAACACATACAATATCTACCAATTTATTTTTTATACAAATATCAGGTGCAAATGTTGCAAAAACTCCACCAGCGATAACAGGAATATTATTTTTAATTTTATATTCTTCTAAATGAGAAAGTATTTGCATTCCAAGTTCCCACATATCTTCAGTTGAAGATATAGCTAATAAATTTGGCTTAAATTTTTTTACAAGTTCGTCTAAATCTTGTTTCCAATTTGTTTCTTTTCTTTTTATTCCTTTCTCTTCCATGCTGTATGGGACAACATTAAGTTTATCTACTTTACTACCATCCGAGTCTATTCCGTAATCAAGATTGTAATAAGTAGTATCAAAGATCTCAACCTCATGTCCTTCATTTTTCAATAAGGATGAAAACAGAGCTATGGCAGGTGGCAACATATTCATGCCATAAGTGTTCGGATATATAAACAGTACTTTTATTCCCATTATTATTTATATATATATATTAAAGCTAATAAGCAATATTGTTTATGAATTCAAAAATTTTAATTTTAGGAGCCAGTTCAGATATTGGTGTGGAATTAATAAAAATTCTTTTAAAGGATCAAATTGAAATTTTTGCACACTGTAATAAGCATTCAAAAAAAATAAAAAATTTATCAAAAGAAAAAAATATAAAAATAATAAAAAAGAATTTTTACAATATAAGTGAAAAAAAGTTTAATATTTTCTTAAAAAATAATTTAAACTTTACTTTTTCAAAAGTTGTAAATCTTATTGGTTATATTGATAGAAAAAATTATAATAATACAAATTTAAATAGTTTAAGCGAGTCCATTAAAATAAATGCTATATTTCCTATGTTTACAATAAGGCATGCAGTAAAAAAAATGTTAAAAAAAGGCTACGGGAGAATAGTAAATTGTTCTAGTATTGGGATCAAATATGGTGGAGGTATAAATTCCTTTAACTATTCTTATTCTAAACATGCATCTGAATTTATTCCTCAAATTTATAAAAATTGGGCTAAAAAAAATGTTTTAATAAATAATTTAAGAATAGGATTGTGTAATACCAAAATAAATAACTTTAGAACACCAAAAGAAATGAAAAAACGAATAGGTTTAATTCCAGTGAAAAGAATTTCTACACCCAAAGAAATTGCAAATTATATATATTTCTTTTTGAGTGATAAAAATTCATTTATAACTAATGAAAATATTTCTATTTCAGGAGGTGAGTAATTTGATTTTATTTTAATCAAATTATAAAATTATTTTATGAAATTTTTAATTATTGGAGGAAGCGGTTTTCTGGGATCACATGTTGCTGATCATTTATCAAGCTTAGGTCACAATGTTTTAATTTTTGACAAAAATCAATCAAACTATTTAAAAAAAAATCAAAGATTCTTTAAAGGAGACATAAAAAAAATTGATAATTATAAAAGTATTTTTAAAAGTGTAGATTATGTTTATAATTTTGCCGGTATATCAGACATTGAAGCTTCAAAAAAAAAACCAAAAGAGACAATATTAGAAAATATTTTACCAGTAGTTAAAATTTTAGAAATGTGCAATAAAAATAATGTAAAAAAATTTGTTTTTGCTAGTACTATTTATGTTTATAGTAAACAAGGTTATTATTATAAGTGTAGCAAGCTTTCAGCTGAATTATATATCAGAGAATTTTGTAAAATGAATAAATTGAAATATGGAATTTTAAGGTATGGTTCTCTTTATGGTCCAAGATCAAACTC
>CESQ01028416.1_pt1 | contig 22259 bp, 35 predicted proteins | sample 361401 | NCBI WGS metagenome assembly CESQ01 (sample SAMEA2622119, study PRJEB7988) | marine metagenome | isolation source: saline water (ENVO:00002010), including | reverse complement strand
ACTGTAAGATTATTGCTATCAAAAGTAGCACTCAGATCTATAAATCTCATTGTATCTCCAGCCGTAGGACTCGCTGGCAAGGTAGCCGTAATTGCACCGCTTGTTGTATCTACAAAATAACCCTTATTAGCTGAAGCGTTGAAGGCAGACGTTTTGGTCTCCCATGTGAAATCAACTTCAACTGTGACGCTACCACCCAAGGCGATAGCGGAACCATTAACTGTTATGGAAGAGTTAGCTAAAGCTGAGTTAGGTACAGACGATAATCTGGCATTTGGCAATGTACCTGTTGATAGATTGGATGCGTTAGTTGTATCTACTACAGCAAAAGTATTGTCACCTCGAAGGAAGGTAGTTGAATCTTTTGTTCCAGAGGTTCCTAGTCTTGCTATGTTAACTGTGCCAGTTGAAAGATTTGATGCGTTTGTTGTGTCTACAACGGCAAATGTGTTGTCACCTCGAAGAAACGTGGTGCTGTCTTTTGTGCCTGAAGATCCAAGTCTTGCTATTGGAACTGTACCACTAGCCAAATCACTTGCATCTAAGTTGGTGAGGTTAGCTCCGCTAATAGCAGGCAATGTTGCAGGAAACCTTGCGTTTGGAATTGATCCTGACGACAAATTGCCAGCGTCTATAGAGGCGACGTTGAATGTGCCGTATGCAACCACGTCCACGACGTCTCCATTTGCTAATGCTGATGCAAAGACTACAGACGTGCCAGATGAGATTGTTATGTCTGCACTAGATAATCGAACACCATTCAAGTAAACATCTGCGTATCCAGCGTCGTATCCTAAAGTTGCGCCATTTGCGTCTGAGCCTGAAACAGTGGTGGGCGTTCCGCTTATATTATAGGTGTATCGTTGTGATGTTCCGTTGACTGTTGATCCAGCCGCCGCCCAACCAGAAGTTTTATAAACCTTTAGTTCATTGGCAGACGTGTCAAAATATAAATCTCCTACATCTAGTGAAGACGTCGGTGCAGACGAAGAAATACGATATCGGTCTGCAAAACTATTAACTCCACTGATGTTGGTCGCTACTGTGTTGATGTTTGAAATTGCCGCGCCGACTGTATCCACGTTTGCAATCGAATTTGCTACTGTATCTATTTCAGATGTCGTTTCCAATAGATCATTTGCAGTGGCTTGTACTTTTGCAATGTTACTGTTGACTGTAGATATTGCAGAAGAAATCCCAGAAACATTCGAAACTGCCGAACTTATCCCAGCTACAGTAGCAATTTCACTACTTATTCCAGCCGTAGTACCAATATTCGCAATAACTCCACTCGCATTTAGGCTCGCTATGTTCGTAATAACACCACTGGCATTGAGGTTTGCCATGTTGGTAATGACACCAGAAGCATTTAAATTAGCCATGTTTGTTACGTTAGCGGACGTTCCGAGGTTCGACATGGATGTAATATTTGCTGATGTTGCTAATAAATTCATATCGGCAACTGCATCACTTGTGCCGAGTAACCCTACGGATGTAGAAACCCCTGCTACTGTGTTGACGTTGGCTATTGCTCCCGCGACTGTGTTGATGTTGGATATACCAGACGATACTGTGGCGACGTTGCCCGTTGTTGCCCAATGTTTACTGCTGTAATTTGATCCGTCGACTGTCCCCGACGTTTTTGTTGCCCACTCTTTTGCCGCGCCTTTAGAGGCTGTGTCTGTTACGCCTGTGCCACCGATTGCCCATGCTTTTGATGAGTAGTCTGTTGAGGAGACTTGTCCGTCTGTTTTGATTGCCCAGTCTTTTGCTTCTGATACGTCTACTATTTTCTCTGTGTTGGATGAGGAGATGAATGCCGCTTCGTCTGCGTATGTTGCGGCTGATGATAAGCCGTGGACTATGTATACGTCTTTGGTGGATAGAGTGACTATATCGAAGTTGTTGTATGATGTTGAGCTAGAGAATGTTCCTTCTATGCTGAAGAAAGTTGTGAGGTCTGACCAGCCAGATGTACTGTTGGAGAAGTTACCTACTCTTACTTGGAGCTTGTCTGTCGAGGCGTCGAAACGAAATTCAAAGTTGGCTACACGGAAGACGCCACTGTCGTCGAAGAGATCGCCTATAAGGTCGTAGAGGGAACGTGTTCCTTTCTCGACGCTTTCCATATAAGTGTCAAGATTGTGTTCGCCTGTCTTAGCAGAGCGAAATCGTATCTGTTCTCCTGTGGGTTGCGTTTCTGCCATTAGTCGTAGTACCCCATTTCTTTCATTAACCTGACCAATTTTGCCTTAGTAAGGGCATACTTGTCGTCCAGATTGACTGAATTTTGTGCGCTCTCAAGTTCGGCGACACGGATTTCAAGTTCTTTAATCATGTCTTTGACTTGGCTTACGTCGCTCTTTTGTTCTTTGTGACGGGCATCTAGGTTGAGTTGTTGGATGCGTTCGACTTCTGTAATGAAGTCAACGACCTTTCCGTCTACTAGAGATCCTAATATTTCTTTTTTATCGCTCATTTCCCCTCGCTTTGTTAAGTGGAACTAGGTTTCCTTTGCTTACTTCCTTTTGGATGTTTTCTTCGGGCTGGACGGATGCACCACGCATCTTCTCCATGAGTTGCATTTGCTGGGAGGGAGATGGCCCTTCCTGTTGCATCTGCTGTTTAGGTATACGGAAGCGGTCTAGGTCTGTTATTCCCATAGCTCTGATGGCTTCTTCTGCTATTTGTCCTGCGTTGTACTCCATGTTGAGACCCGTTTGAGCCATGATCTGGAGCATATTCATCCATGCTTCAGCGTTTCTTGTGGGTTCGAGAGGGAGTGTGCCGTCTATTACGAGGTAGTCTATGTCGCCTTGTAGGTCTTTGGATACGTCGTAATCGAGGTAGCCGTCCTCTACTAAGCCTGATAGTTGGTTCGGCATGTTCTGGCTGTCGACTTTGATTGAGCCTTCCATTGATAGACTGTCCTGTATGTTGGCAACCATCATTCTAACCATAGGTCGGATGGTGGTGGCTGACATGACACGGGCTAATACGCCGAGACGTTGCGATCCGAGTTGTGTTAGGCGTTGTATTTCTGTGGCAGTTCGAACGCCGTCTGATGTGGGCATACCCTGTTGGGCATCTGAGGCTGATGATACTCTTTGTTTTAAGTCTGACATGGCGGCGATGTCCTGCATGTGTCCCTTCGTTACGTCTGGGATCTGTGCTATGAAGACGCCGTCTCCTGGCTTTGTGCCAGGGAGTGTACGGACTACGCCCCAAGGGTTTCTGTCTATGAGATCGGGGACAGAGACTTGAGTGGGGTCTACAAAGATGAGGTTGTTGAGGGCGGCGGATATGTTGTCTATACGGGAGCGCATGAGGTAGGTTGCGATGTCGTGCATTGGCAGTATGAGGTCGTAGAGTGATTGCCCGTAGGTCTTGTGACTGTCTTGGTAGAGACCGCCAATGACTGTTGGGAACTGCTGTCCGTATGGATTGAGTTGCATTCGGATTACGACGTTCTCGTCTAAGATTGTTATGACCATAAAGATTTGGTCGATTGAAGGTATATTGATTTCGTGACCTGATAGGCGTACCCATGCTTCGTCTACTACTCTTGCGTCGCCAAGGGTAAAGTAGGCGTGATCCATTCGTTCTCGTTGATTGGGTTGTGCGGGATCAATAGAGAGACCACGCCCTTCTTCTTTATGGAAGTGGTGAGCGTTCCATGCGTTCCGTGGGGGGGATACCTTGTGACGAAGTTCGGGGTTCATTCTTAGCTTGGGGTATAAGCCAGAGTAGAGAAGGCTGTTGTATGAGGAATAGTCGGCGAAGACTATGTATTGCATGTTGTCCCAGTCACCCCAGTTTACGCGAGGGTCTGGGAAGCATCTGCGTGGATCAAAGTTTACTATCTGGTTTTGATTTGATTTGGCGTCCCAGATAAGTTTAGTGGGGGCGAAGCCGTATCTTATGCTATCAAGTAGGAGTTGTGCGAGACGAGCCTCGCCCGCAGTCCTTCGCATTTGCTGGTGCAGGACACGTTCCAATATGAGTGAGGATTGTCTGGACTTTCGGTTCAGACCTTCCAGTTGGAACATTGGATTACGTCCTGAGAGAGCCGCCATTAGATATGTGAGGACTGTGTCTGCTATCGCACGGGTGTCAGCTATTACTGCTTTTTCTCGGAAGTCTGTACTGTCTGGTCTGACGTAAACGTCGTGAGCGCGGTCAGCTTCCTTCCAGTGGTCATAGCGTTTTCTTATTTTGTTGTAGGACATGTCAACCATAGACTTGACGTAGTCTACTATTCGACGTTCCTGTTCGTCGTTGAGAAGATGAGATATGTCTTCATACTTAATTAGTTTTTCTGCAAACTCAGAAAGATCAACGACAATACCTTCTTGAGATCCAGCTACATGATCTGTTTTGTAGTTTGAACCTGATTTAATTGTTGTACGGGTTTTAGGGCCACTATCACTCATAGTCTGACTTTACCTTTTGTTAGGGTTGTTGGTCGTCCCTTATGTTCCCCAGCCTGTCCATTTTGGCATGGCTGAACTGACACGGGTCTTTAGGGATTTTCCGAGGGCTGGTATGTCCTTATAGTTTAGGGATTGTGTTGGGTCGGAGTGGAGGTTCCACGCTTCGGGAGAGACGGAAGTTCGGGATAGAACGTCGACTGCCATTGTCATGGCGTCGACTTGGTCGTCATGGTTGCCACCTGGAAATGTTACACACTCGTCTATGAAGGTGTCGAGCCAATCGGATTGTTCGGGTATATATACTCTGCCACCTTCTATGATGGGAAGGATAGCATTGACACGGGCGACCTTATCGTTGACGACCTTGTAGGGGATTACAGCCATGCCACTTTCACGTTTGAGTTCTTGGATCAGAGATTGGCCAGATGCTTTGTCTTCTATATACATGGCACGGAGACCTTTGCCTCGCCATCTATTGTTGAGTTGGACTAGGCGTTGCTTGAGTTCGGGGAAGTCGTACTTGCCACGCATTATGTCTATAAGGTAGATGTCGCCGTTTCTATCCATGCCTGCTGTGACAGCTACGGAGTAGTCTGCGGTTTCTGTTTTCTTGAAGGCTGTGTCGACTGCGATGATGAGGGATTGGAATGTGTCGGGTCTGAGGTCGGACGGATACTTTAACCACCATTCTGTTTTGATTATGTTACCACCCTCTATGTATGGTTGCTGTTGGTATAGGGATGCAAACTCGCGTGGGTTGAGGCGTTGACGGCGTTTTAGATCGTCAAGTGGGAAGCGTTCGGGCCATAGGGGGGCTTCTTCTGTTTCGTCGACTAGACGTTTTGGTGGTGAAATTTTATTGAGTTCGGCGGTGGGGAGGTAGCGTGGATCGGTTTCGGGGAGGTGGTTGCGTCTGAGTTTGCCTGACTTTACTTGTTTTATTGCGGAGAAATTGATGTGCTTCCAGCGTCCTTCTTTCCAATCTTCTGTGTCTTGAAGTCGTCCTGCTAGGTCGTCTGGATGCCAGCGTGTGAGGATTATGATTTGCTTTGGCTTTGTTCCGTCGACTTCTGGCTGGAGACGAGTGGCTAGGGCAGAGGTGTAATAGTTCCATGTCTTGTTGCGTTGAGTCATGCTTTCGGCGTCTTCTCTGGCTTTGATAGGGTCGTCTACTATGAGAAGGTTGGCTGGTCTACCTGATGTTGTTCCGCCTATGCCGACTGCGAAATACGCACCGCCTTCTTCTGTGCGCCAGACATCGGCGGCTCGACTGTCCATAGAGAGGTGAAAGTCGGGGAAGGCTTGGGGTATGACGGGGTCTTCTACTACTGATCTTATCTGGCGACCAAAGTCTGTAGCGAGTTGAGAGTTGTATGAGCATGACATTACATAGCGTTGAGGGCTTTTAGCCATGAAGTAGGAGGGGAACAGGACTGTGCCAAAGGTGGATTTGGCATGACGAGGGGGCATAGTGATGAGGAGATTGTTGCAGTTGAGTGTGCCGCTTTCAAGTTTGTCGAGAGCGTCAATGAGTTCGAGTTGGAAGTCTGCGAGTTCCCAGTCAGGGTATATAAGTCTGACGAAGCCCTTAAAATTCTCAGAGCCATCGCGTAACTTGAGGAGATATTTGGCAACTTCTTGCGTTGATGGCTTAGACATTCTTACGTCGTAGTCTCTGGCTCATAAGGATTTCGAATTTGGTTTCAGGATCACGTATGCTTCCTGCCATGACGGACATGAAGTGGTCGAATACTGCTTTCTTTTTCTTTTCGGGGGAGACTGTACTGAGATCCATCTGCTTCATGGCTTGAGCAAAGTCGTTGAGGTTTAGTTCTGAGGGTATGGCGTCTTTCTGTCTGTTCTTAATTAGCATCTTCTACTATCTCCGCTTCTATTGTCTTTGCACCAGAGGCTATTGCCTCCAGTTCTTGGCGTGTCATCTCTGTTATGTTCTTTATATCGTGTTCGTGCTGGTGGAATGAGGCGTTGAGGTCGGGTACTACTTTGTTTAGGAGCATACCAAAGACACGGGCTTGGGTTGGTGTCCAGTCTTTGCCATTCATTACTACATCATTGGCTACAACTATCTGGTTGTTGACGAAGTTTGCTATTTGTCCCCGTATTTGTGCAGACAATGCAGGAGTTAGTTGGACTTTATCTATGTTTTTGATTGCTGTTTTCATGTTTCTCACTTCTTTGTCGTTTTTTCTGCAAGTTAATGAGCAAAACTGCGCTCGATCTACGTGACTTGGCTTTACATAGAACTCTTTATCGCACGTTATACACCTCTTTGTAGTCCCTTTCAGTTCAGTTCCAGACGTTTTCATTTTTTGCCCCACGTAGTCCTGGGGTAGGGGAGGTGACTTGACACGCGCGCGAAAGCCGACGGGGGGTCTCCCCCCCCTACACGTATATATAGGTACGTCTGTGACACATTCGGGCAGGCAAAAGGCTGAAGTCGTTGAAAATAAGGGGTTTCGTCACCCTCGTTAAGGGAGTTTTTGCCTCGTGTGTGTGTAATGTTACCACGCATGTGTTCGTTCGCTCGCAAACAATGGGTCTTTCAGACCCAAATTCAATCTTTTCAGTAGGTTAGCAGACGATCAGAAAATCCGTCGTCCCGCGCACACATACACATACACATTCCGAAGGAACTCCTAAAGGGTGAGATTTCGATTTCCGATTTCTCCCCTTGTGATCGGCGTGGAGCATGCACGCATCAAGGGTGAAACCCTCATGCCCAAGGAGAGCCACATGGCAAACGTGACAAACATCCGTGAATGCGCACAAGCGTACTTGAACCCGAAGACGAAGGCAGAAGCCCTAGCGAGAGCGAAGGTTCGTGCGCCCCACAAGAGAGCGTGGGCGAACTTGCTGAAAGCAATGGAAACCGACGACTTGGTTCGTGTGACTGCACGAGCTTCAGGCGACTGGACGGCTGTGACAGCCGAGAGGACGAAAGCCAAGGCGACGGCAAAGCCGAAAGCCAAGGCTACGCCAAAGGCGAAAGTCGTGGCGAAGGCAGTCGCACCTGTGGTTGCCAAAGGCAACGGCATGGTCGAGGCACTCGCTGGCTTGGTCGGACAGATGGACGGGGATGCGCAGATGGCGTTCCTCAACCTCGTAGCGAAAGGCATCACGAAGAAGTAGGCGAACGTATGTGGCTCACGCACCTGATGGTGCGTGGGCTTTTTTTTTGTCATCAATTTTATGGAGGCGCAAATGCGTACTAGACAACAACAACAACGCGACCACGAGATCGACGAAATGCTCAAGCACTTCGACAACACCATCTACGCACAAAAGGTCGAGACGAAAACACCACGGCACATTGAGATCCTCGGAGGCATGGTCGTAGCCATGTTCATGTCTATGCTCGTGACATGGGTCGTCATCAACTGGCTCATAGGCTGTGGCGAGATCATACGCACAGTAGACGGACTTGTCCTATACGGCGAGTGCGTACTCATGCCTTGGAGGAACTAGGCATGTGGGACAACTACGAAATCCGATCACACAAGCGAGGGTGGGCGATAGTCCACACTCGTTCGGGGCAAACTGTCGAGGTCTGTACAACACGACGACAAGCTGAAGACATGCTTGCTCGTTTCAACTCAACTGCATCATAGGAGGACGCATGAACAACAAATGCAACTGCAAACGAATATCTACGCACATGGTAGACGTCTATTTCAAGGACGAGGGCAAGACATCACAAAGGCGAGTGAAAGTTGCCGTCGTGCATGACGACTACGACTGCGAGATCGACGACGACGTGTTCTACACGTTCACTAAAGATGAGGTCATCTACGGAGATCATGGTGAGTTCATCATCTCTCAAATAAAGGAGGACGCATGACATACGTTTTAGCAACAATCGCTTTCGTGAAGTACGAAAACGACAAAGCCGTCACAGACAAGGACGGGAAACCAACTCTGTTCAAGCCAAAGGGGAGATGGAAAGACCTCGAATACCTTTGCGAGGGCAGAGACGACGACGATTTTGAACCAGTATATGCAGAAAAGGAGGACGCATGAAAATTGTAACAGTCATACACAAGTATTTCGAGGAACTGCATGGGCTTGACCCCATCACAGTTGCCTCGGTGAAAGTGCCAAACAACATCTTGAACGTCGACGACGTGCTTGAATACGCATGGAGATGGACGAACAACGTGTCTGGCTCGTGGTCACGTAAGGAAAATCCCAAAGACAACGACGACTTCAATCCGAACGTGATCGTACTCAAGCCACTAGACGAGGACGGCAGAGGTCATAGGTCAACGTCTGTTGGCGATCACATGGTCTACGACGGCAAGACATACGAGGTCGCTATGTCAGGGTTCAAAGAGGTGCAAGCATGAAAACACAATCACGTTACGGCTTTAGTGACCTCGTGGTAGACGAGGACGTTAAGCTACCCAAGTATGCCAAGATCGTTGATGAAGAGGGCAACGAACACGAGATCGAATGTTATCACATAGAGGAGGACGCATGAAATTCCTAAACCTAGAAAACGAGACCGACACAGATGTATGGTTTGAGGTCATCAACCAAGGGCATGATGCAAAATTGCACCCATGTTCATACGGACAAGACTTCAAGGCATCAATGAAATGCACTCACTACGAACCTTGTGGTGATGCACACGGAGGCAACGGGCTAAGTGAATGTGCTTTTGCATTGTTCACATGCGAAAAAGCTCGTTGCGAATTACAACCCATAACAAAGGAGGAGTAACGTGCCAAATTGGTGTAACAATTGGGTAAGCCTTTCCCACGACGACGAGTCAAAAGTCAAGGCACTAATCGAGGACATGAGAGAGGGTAAATTCCTCGCACATTTCCTACCCGAACCCGAATACGAAGGCGCAGAAGACTGGTATCATTGGCGTTGGGATACATGGGGGTGTAAGTGGGAAATCGACCTCACTTACACAGATTGGGAAGAGCAATCATCTGAAGGCAAGGTCGAGTTCAACTTCCAATCTCCGTGGAATGCACCCGTCGGCGTGTATAAGAAAGCACACGAACTCGATTGGGGAGTTGAGGCAACCTATGACGAGGGTGGGTGCGACTTCTGTGGTCGGTTCGAAAACGGCACAAACGAGTGCATCAACATGACCGACACTTTCGAGGACGGGTCAATGCCAGAGTGGGCGTTGGAACAAGTCGGCGACGAGTTGATTGATCGCTACCTTGATAACGAGATCATAGACCTGGGCGGCAACCTACTCGACGAGGACGGCAAGATCAAGAAGAAGCACGGCACATGGGGAAACCCGAAGTTTAACAAGAACGAACTAGCGCATTACTTCGTATAAAATTTAAACTCAGAAAAGGAGAACGCATGACTAAAATATCAAAAGCAAACGCATCTAAACTCGCTCTTATGATCGGGTACAAGTCAATTGAGGACGAGATCAAGGTAGTGAAGAAGAACTACATAGACCTATCGACGGCATGTAAGCCAGTACATGAAAAGTTCTGTGAGGCTATGATGAATATGCCCGAGTTGTGGCAAATGAACTTTAATCAGTCAAAAGTCGAGGTGATAAAGGGCAAGATCCTACCCCAAGAAGCAGTATTCAACCAACAAAAGTATGCACGAGACTTGGTCAACGACGTAATGTATAATAGCAGATCGCTTAACATGAAAGACGCAGTTCATATCAATAGCTTGTTTCCTAAAGACGACGTGATCGAATACGAAAACATGACAACAGGAGCAACGCGAATAGAATGCAATCTCTCATTTAGGGAAGGTGGCAAGGAGGTATTTGGTGTGTATCGACTACGCCTCTCTACAAAATACAAGCTCTCTCACTTTTGGCCTAACATACCTATGAACTTCCACAAGAACGTGAAGGTTATAAGATCCTTGCAAGAGAAATACACAAAGTTTAGCAATCAACTCGAACGAAACTTCTCCGACTTGTGTCAAGACCTTCTCGAACAGATCACAGTTGCTGGCACAGTAAAGAACTTGCTAAAGCATTGGCCCGAGTGCGAGCCGTTGGTTGATTTGCTCGGTATTGGAACGCCTACCACTAAAGACATTGAAGTACCACTCGGCAACATAATCCTACGGCATCTCAAAGCCTTGCCACAAGCGGAGGCATGAGCATGAAATTTATACACGAGCCAATCAGAAAATATACGCCTTGTCGGTACACAATCGGTCTCAAAATTCCGAATGACGACGAGACGTATAGGGTCGTTATTGATAGGGAGTGCGAAGACCCCTTCAAGAACGAGTTAATTGCAAAGGCAGTTGACTTAGTCGTTGAGAGTGTACCCTCTCTTGACAGCCTTTGCGTAACCGAGTGCAAGCTACTGTACTTTAACTGTAAGGAGGTGACGGCATGACAAAACGATTTATGGAAGGTAATCGTGCCGATAGATTTCCGTATAGCATAACGTACTGGTGCGACGTTAAAGTTCCTATCGACGAATTTTATTGCGACGGAGAGTATTATCCCGAGCCAGACGAGGAAGAACGCAAGAAAGGTTTCTTTGAATTTTCGGGAAACGAAGAGACCTACCACGTACCAACCAAAGAAGAAGACTACAAGGATTGGGTGATTGAAACTCTCAATGACGAGTTCAATGTCGAGATTGATATGAACGAATGTGAGTTCGTTGTAACCTACGAAGAACACCAAGAAACACCCTAGTCCACACCATATTACTTCCTAATACACACCTATAGTTATTGACACACTACTGTATACTGCGTTATACAGATCAAATGATGTCAACACTACACGTACACATGTGCGCTTTATTACGAAGTAATCCTTATAACGAGGATCGAATTTCGATTTTCATTTCAACTTCAACTTTTACGAAAGGAGATTTGCATGATTGATGCAAACTTAAAACGTGCTATTTCGCTAGACGATTTCACAGATAGACGAACTTCACTACGTGCTATGACATCTCACGTACTGAGCAACCTATACGACGCAAACGCTTTAATCTCTCAGGCGTTTGATGATAGTCCACTCGTGGGAGATCAGCCCGATCAGATCACACCACGTCCGACATGTTCGGGATTGTGTAATGTTCTCGACGAGGACACCATGATCGCTCTCCTAAACAAGGAGATCGTAGGCAAGGAAATCCTTGATGCGATTATCAAACCCGAAGTGACTAGCTCTAAAGCGAAGACGGGTTGGGCGTTTGGTCGACCTAAAAAGGTTGCGCCAGGCAGACGTGATGCTCTGCTCAAGGAGATCGAGGGAGAAGGGAAAGGCTACGATCCCATGACGTTCTCACTTGAAGCCTTGTTCATACTACATGACTACACTTTGGACAAAACTGGACGGACATCAGACGAGGTGCTTGATGCCATGCAGATTGTTCTACGTGTAGACCAAAAGATCGACGGCTTACGTGCGGCGATCAGTGTCAGAGGTACGGAAGAGAGACCCGTCCCTGAGTTGGCAACCTTACCCGAACATGTACGTCTAGCGCACAACGACGTCGCCGATTACATCCTCGGATTGTCGACTACGTCAGAGCCAGTAAGTACGGACTACGAGATCCCGAAAGATGCTGAACTGATTAACCTCGCACTCAGTAAGCAAGGCTTACCACCTATCAAGGAGTTGCTCACCGAACTGAAGGATGCCAAGACCAAGTCGGCTACGACTATGCAGATGCCACAGATAGCCGAGGTATCTCAGAGTGCCGACATTCCGAAGGGCAAGTTTGTCGTGAAGAAATGTGCAGACGTGTTCAAGATCACGGGTACATACAGACAAGCCTTCAACTTCGAGATACCTACATGGGAGTGGGACGCAAATCACCCTCATGTGCCAGCATTAGACGAGGAGTACATCTTCAACCCAAGTCTGTTGCTGAGAACTCTCTATGCGCTGATGACCAACAAGAGAACGTATCTTCATGGTCACACGGGGTCGGGTAAGACGACACATGCCGAGCAGATAGCGGCGAGATGTCAAATACCAGTGATGCGTGTCAACTTCGACAGTGAGATCACACGTATGGACTTGATCGGACGTGACACTCTCGTTCAAGAGAATGGTACGACAGTATCGAAGTTCGTTGAGGGTATCATGCCTCAAGCTATGTCAGGCCCATACATGATGATCCTCGACGAGATTGACTTCATCAGACCCGACGTCGCTTACGTTATGCAACGTGTCCTTGAGGGTCAAGGTCTCATGCTTACCGAGGATGGTGGTCGTGTCGTCAAGCCACACCCCATGTTCCGTATAATAGCCACGGGTAATACTGTCGGACAAGGCGACGAATACGGAATGTACCAAGGTGCTAGACCACAATCAATGGCTATGCTCGATAGGTTTACTGTTTGGGCGCACGTTGACTACCTCAATGGGAGCGAGAGACGTAAGCTGATCGAGAAGAAAGTACCGAAACTAGCCAAGGATATGGTCGACAACGTCTGCAAGTATGTCGATGAACATATCCGTGCCTTCAAGGATAGCAAGGTACTGCAACCGATAACACCACGAGGTTACTTAGACCTTTGCAATGCCTTGGTCATGTTCCTTGGTGTGTATCCGTCAGCGCAGAAGAACAAGGCAATCAACGAGGCTCTCGATACCACGATACTTGACCGATGCTCGGCTCAAGATCGTGCCGTCATCAAGGGCATCATCAACCGCATATTCGTATAGGAGGAACCATGAGAGAAGTTGTTGAGATAACAGACGATGAGGGTCAAGTGCATGTATTCAATACATTCGCTGACCTAATTGATTACGCAAATACATGTGGCTCAATGGGATGGTTGCCCGATGGGTTCACTTGGAAGATTAAGGAGGAACGCAATGAGAGATAAATGGTATGAAAATGTTTTGTCTTTTAAGCCTAAATTTAAAAGAGGGAATGAGTGTGATTGTAAGCATAATGACTCATCATTTTATGCTCATGTTGAGCATGATGGAGAAAAAGGGGATTTGTACTTTTTCAATCATAAGACAAAGAGTTGGAGAATTTGTCTGAGAACAAGCAATGAAAGTGGTGACTTTACCTCTGGACTTATTGAGGGCTATCACGCAGATAAAAAAATGATGAAGTGGTTTATTTTATTTCTAAATAGGAGAGCGCAATGAAAGGTGAACTATTTGCACATGAGGTCACTCAGACCTCGGCTATATTCGGCAGGAAGAAAGACATCAACGTCGTTATGCAAGGAGAAAACGCATACACAGACGGAAAGACTATCGTCGTGCCGTCGATTGACTATGAGACCGACGTTACAGACGAGCAAGCGGCGATCATCCGTGGTTTCACAGACCACGAGGCTGGTCACGTTAGGCATACAGACTTCAATTCCCTCAAGCTACTTGAGAAAGGCAACAAGCTACAGAAGTCATGTGCCAATGCACTAGAAGACATTTGGTTAGAGCGTCGAGTGATTGACGAGTATCCAGGTGCGGCGAAGAACATCCAAGCCACGGCTACGTCTGTGAATAAGATGTTCCTCGATAACGTAACCAAGGAGGACGAGCGGTGCAAGAATGATACCTTTCTTGGGCCAGTAGCTATCACTTGGGAAGGCAGACGTGAGTATGGTGGAGACACGATCCCAAAGTGCATGGACTACGTGGACGACGAGTTAGCCAATGCAGTAAAGGGTTGGGTCAAAGCCTTAGATGCGTGTGAAAATTCAAACGATGTAGTTGCACTAGCCAAGGAAGTCGAGAGACAACTGAGGACGTGTGACTACAGAGAAAACCCCGAAGATGGAGGAGGAAAAGGTGAAGATGCAAGTGAACAAGAAGACGAAGGAGATGTTGATACGAGCCGAACTACAGACGGGGGAGGTCATGCAACTGAAGATACAAGCACCAAGGGAGAGGGTTCCACATCTATGGAAGACAGCGATGACTGTGCTGGCGAAGATGGGAGCGAGTCCTCACAATCTGATGGTAAAGGAGAAGGCGATGGCGAAGGCGGAGTGGGAAAGTCAGATGACCACGACAAGCTCGAAGACGGAGAAAAAAGTGAAGATGCGTGTGGTCACGGAGCAGTTGACATAGAGGACAAGGGTGCGCCCGAAGAGGTTGAGGTGTACGACAAGTTCGATCTGTCTGATGCGGTTGAAGAGACATTGAAAGAGATCAACGATCCCGACAAGCGTAAAGGTTCTTACATTCCCTTTGCTCCTGCGCATGACAAATGGCATCACCGCAACGACCCATTCAGCAAGTATGGACATGAAACTATGGGCAAGCTGATGGAAACCAAGACCAACAAGCAGTATGACAATCGTCTCAAAGCTACGGCTGGGCCAACGAACTCTATGCGACGTAAGTTAGAGAGGGCATTGATGGCAAAGCAACAGAGAGATTGGGACTACGGCAGAGAGGTTGGCAAACTTGATAGCCGACGTCTTGCGTCTGCTTACAATGGTATGTCCAACGTCTTCAAGATGCGTGATGATCGTGCTGAGATGGACACGGCATTGACCATGCTCATTGACTTGTCGGGTTCTATGAGACGTGAGAAAGCACGGACGGCTGAGTTGTGTGCCATTGCAATGAGTGAAGCTATTGATCGGACGGGTATTGCGTATGAGGTATTGGGTTTCAATAACGTATCAAGTTGGAACCCGAAGTTACCCCAACCTAAATGGAGCAGTAGCGCAGAGTATTCACGGACATCTCCTCTTGACATGTATATCTTCAAGGCATTCGAAGAGAGGCTAGTCGATTGCAAGAAGTCGATGGCAACCATCTCTTCCCTAGCCAATGGAGATAACTCTGATGGCGAGGCTCTTGGCTATGCCTATGATCGCTTGAAGAAACGACAAGAGAGAAGACGTGTGATGATCGTCATGTCTGATGGATACCCTGCCTCGGCGGGTTGGGGTGGCATGGGATTGAACGAGCATCTCAGACGTATGGTTCAGACAATAGCCAAGGATGGCACGGACATCATAGGCATTGGCATACTTAGTTCTTCGGTCAAAAGGTTCTATGACAAGTACGTGGTAGTCAATAGCCTAGACGACCTAGCTAGTGGTGGCATGGATATGTTGAGCAAGGCATTGATGGGCGACAAGTTTGTCGTCGACAATTCAAAACTCATTCGTGTTTAAGCCAAAGAGACTACGGATACATACATCATGGCTTCGTGTGTATCCAAAACGTGGGTGGAACTATTCCTTTTGGATAGAAGTAGCTCGCTTAGTGAAGGAACGCAAGGTGCGTTCCGACAATTTCAAACAAATCAAACGAATATGTATGGAGGTAGACAAATGAATATCTATTTTTTAGACGACGATCCCAAGCAATCGGCAAGAGATTGTGCCGACCAACATCTGCACCGCATGATGCGAGACGCTTGCCTCATGTTAGGCAATCAGACCACGGACATGGGGTGCGATCAATCCATGCCTGAGTGGGTGCAACATAGCCAACAACATGCACAGTGGGTGTGGGAGTATGCTCTCGCTCTCTCGACGGAGTGGCAGTATCGGTTCATGGATATCCCAGGTATATGGGTGTTGAACTCCAATGAGAAGATGGTTGAACTGAACAATCAACTGCCTGCCTTGACAGTGTATGTCGAGACGGAGATGGAAGACAAGGGGTGGCGCAACCCACCGCGTTGTATTCCGAAAGAGTACAAGCGCAAGTATGAGGGCAAGACTAAGCCAAGCAATCATGTGCTTTCGTACAGAGACTTCTACAAAAACTTACCAAACCTACAGTGGACAAAGAGAGGAGTACCATCATGGCTACATACCAAAGTGACCTCATAGATGAGGCGTCCAACTACGTACACGGACATACCAACTGGGCATACTGGAGTACGCTTAGTGATGACGAGAAGACAAAGGCACTCGCTAACAAAGACAATGTCGTGGTTGTCTTTTACGACGAGGAAGCATGTTACGAGTGTGATTGTTCTGTAAGTGAATGTGAATGTAGCGAGGTCGACGATGTATAGTGCTGACCTCAAGCGAGTGTGGTGGGAATACCACCTACAAAACCCACAAGTCTACGAGTTAGTTGAGAAGTTCACGTATGAGGTAATCAATCGTGGCAAGGCAACCTACTCAATCAATGCAATCTTCGAGCGCATACGATGGCACTCGGAGATTGAGACGGACGGCGAGGAGTTCAAGCTGAGTAACAATCACAGAGCGTACTATGCCCGTCTGTTTATGCACTACCACCCCGAACATCAGGGGTTCTTTAAGACCAAGCCAACCAAAGATGAAATCCAAACTAGAAAGGAGATTGCTCATGTCTAATGATGCAAAGAAAGCCGTTGATGCTATAGCCAAGAAGAAACTTTCCGACATAGGTGTTGAGACACCCATTGAGGGTGTCGAAGATTTGTTCGGAGACCCCGATGCACACTACGAACGTGGCGATAATTGGGTTCTCAGAGACACACCTCAACCAAAAGGTAAGATCAGAAAGACCAAGGTTGTACGTAAGTCTGAACCCAAGAAAGCTACACCTCTCTCAAAGTGGGAAGAGCAGTGGGAAGCTATCAAGACCCCAAGCGTATTGAGTTGGGATAAAGCCAATCAGAAGTTGCTGATGTGCAAGGAACTGCCGTGGCCCGATGACGAGTATGCCTCGTATGAAACTAAAGACAAGGACATACTGATCGGCACGTTGTACACGCACTTCAATGACATAGTCGAGGGTGCTGGCTTGTATATCAAGAGTGATGACGAGCGAGACAAGATGATGGAGAGATTGTGGAGAATTGTTAGCGATCATTACTTCCACAAAGATCCACACGATCAACAATACAGAGTGATAAGGGAGAAGAAGTGATGGCTACATACACAATAGTTATGGACGTACAAAGCGGTGGAGAATTTCAAGAGTTAACAGGAACGCTTACAGGGGAGATTGAAGCCGATAGCAAAGAGGATGCAGAAAAGAAAGCCTATGCGAGTTGGGATGAAATCTGTCGTGAAGTTGAAGAAGTTGAAAGAGCAGATGGAGAGGAGGAAGACGAACGAAAGTGTGCAGACTGTGGTCAAACCGCAGATGTTGAAACGGGGTTCATATTTAAAGACGAGTTGTATTGCTTTGAGTGTTGCCCCGATGGTTATGGAGAATAGGAGGAAGACGATGGTTAAAATATACGAGAAGACGTGCCATCCCACTGGCGAGTGGAAGGATGACGGAGACGGATATGTGGTTTATTTCGATACCAAAACCGACGCCGTGGGAGAGCAGAATATATATTGTGTAAAAGAACTAGGCGATGCCAAGGACACAGACGAAGCGATTGAATTAATCAACCGCGCAATAGAAGACGTCCAACCATTTCTGAGGTACAGATAATGGCTAAAGTTCTTATCGGATGCGAGACGTCGGGCATTGTGAGAGAGGCATTCCTTGCCTTGGGTCACGATGCCTGGAGTTGCGATCTGTTGCCGAGTGACAAGCCAAGTAACAGACATATCGTTGCAGACGTGCGTGATGTTCTGAAGATGGGGTGTTGGGATCTACTCATGGTCGCACACCCACCATGCACACGTCTGTGTAACAGTGGAGTGAGGTGGTTGCATAAAGCACCACCTCATAAGACCAAGGCTGACATGTGGAAAGAGTTAGACGAGGGTTGCTCATTATTCTCTGACGTTTGGAACGCAGACGTGCCGTTTGTTGCGGTAGAGAACCCCGTCATGCACAAACATGCCAAGTCTAGGATACGAAACTACCAACACTTCAGCCAAAGCATTCAGCCTTGGCAGTTTGGTACTGACGAGAAGGGTACGGACAACGTCAAGAAGAGGACGTGTCTGTGGCTGAGAGACCTACCTAATCTTATACCGACGGGTACGTTGGATGGAGCAACGGCGAGAGACGAATGCCATAAGGCGGCTCCGTCTAAGGATCGGTGGAAAATTCGATCAAAGTTCTATCAGGGCATAGCCAAAGCTATGGCTCATCAATGGACATGCTTTATGTACGACAAACTTATAGGGAGGACAGTGTGATGAACGATAATTTGAAATTTATGTACGAATTAAAAGAGTACCTGTGGCCTCACTTGCAGAGACGTTTTCAATATGATGGTGGGTTGGACAGTGTCCACATGCCTATGCCAAAGAACAGCACTGAGGCATGGCTTGTATGGCATGAACTTTCAAACGCATTATCGGGGGAGCGTATTGCCCAAGACGGGGAAGCGTCTCAGACGGAAATGGCTAACCACATACAAGAAGTTTTGGTTGATGCCAAGCTAGTCTTTGAGCATGGGTATCCGATGCCGAGGGGCTTAGAGTTGTTTAGTGACACCTTATATTTGGAGCAATTTTTAGAGGAGAAGAAGTGATGGATGATTTCTTTAACACAGTTATGGCCGCGTTAGCCGAGCCGAGACGTGGTCTTGATAGGTATAAAAAATCTAGGCGGGGTGAGTATGCTCGCAATAGATTACGCCAGGAGTTACTTGGTTCGCAGAGGTTTACAGTGTCGAACTCTCTGTCTTACGAGACAGTGAAGGCATCCTTTGCAAAGCCAAAGGTGTTGGCGGGTATGATGGACATGGCGATACCACCATTCGATAACATGTGGATTGAGTGGGACGAACCGCATCGAGTCAAGACAGTGCATGACATGTTGACGTCTACGGGATTGAGAACCGAGCCTATCAAAGAGGATGGTGTGTCGTCTAGGGTTGGGTATCATATACACAAGCGAGCAGACGGCAAATGCCATGAGTATCAAATGTTCTGTATGGCAGAGGGCAAGGTTGCTATTGCGCCAATGGTTATGTGTATGAATAACGCAGACGCCATTACATCAGAGGCATTTCTTGGGGAGCATCAGTTTCAAAATGCACCACCACCTAACGAGAAAGAGTGGAGAGAAAGTCAGCTTGATAATGGTATGCCCTTTCTTGGCATGTCTTACTGTCAGATACATGGGGATAGAGCAACCAAACACATCTGTGATCTAGTCTTTCGTATGGGTAATGCTATCTCACCTAACTTTGTGTTGGGTTTTAATGCTGAACATACGGATGTTATGGATATGCTAAAGCCTTTGCAGAAAAACATGAGGATCATGTCTGATGGTGATGCTCGGTATCTGATTACTGTCTTGGCGATGCTGAACTACCCTCACAAGATTGTGCAGAGAGGTGATGTCCAGCAGGCGGCGGCGTCTCGGATACAGTTCGGCAGACGTGTGCCAAGGAATGAGTTGCGTGTATTGGAGATTGATCTACCCAAGCCATTGGGTACGACAAAGTACGAGAAGATGTTTCGAGGCATGGGGTCGCCCAAGCGACAACATGTCAGACGTGGGCATTTTCATACGTACATTTACAAAGACGGCAGACGTAAAAGCAAATGGATTGAAGAACAAGTGGTCGGCAATCCTGAGTTAGGAAAGATTGACCACGATTACTTATTAAAAAGGAGGAACGGATGAGTACATTAGCAACTAGAGGATACCCAGTTGACGACGAAAAAATATTACTATCGCAAGACAACTGGATTTATTTATACAGCGAATTAGCCAGTTATATAGAGGAGAAATTGGTTGGAGACGACATACACAGAATACGCAACAGTCAAGGCCAACGCTTTTCAAAGTATGACGAACAATTTTGTGAACTTTGTAGTGACGTCGAGGAGATTATGGAAAAAGTTTTTGAAAAGGAGGAAAGCTAATGAGTAAGAAAACATACGAAGTACATTGGAATGAAACAAACGATTTCAGAATGAAAGTAAAGGCCAAGAGTAAGGAGGAAGCAGAGGAGTTGTTTGATAAGTGGTATCGCAACGACTACGAAAAGAAAGTCAAACCCAAAGCAGAATGGCGCGACGGAAGATACTATGGGCCTTATTATACAGTGGAGATAAACAATGCCTAAGTGGAAATATATAGACAAGCTAGAGACGTATGACGACAGACACCAAGCGTTTACTAACGAACTCGATAACCTATTAGCGAGATGCTTTGGTGACAATACTCTCGTTCAGCATAAAGGCGACACAGTACACGTAATTATTTACAAGAAGGGCGTAGACCGCGACCTTGAAGCAGAAAAAATTAGACAAGAACTTAATAGAGGAGAAACGAAATGACTAACATAATTGATACGATAATGACGATGTATAGGGCAATGGATAATGACGAGAAGATGGAGTTGACCAAATGTATAGGGCTTCAAGCCATTGAAGACGGGATCTATACTGTAGACGATCTGCCTAGTGGCGCGGCCAAGACGATCATAACCGCCCCGATCAAGGCTACACTTGGCAAGCCAGTGCCAGCAGGCGGTGGCAAGAAGAAAGGTTGGAAAGGTAAGAGTCTGCCGTATTGGGTGAAGAAGATTACCAACATCAACAACGCACAGAAAGGCTTTCATGCGTGGGAAAGTGAGTGGGTTAATGATACGACGACAGACCTATCCGCAGGCGACGTTGTGTTGGTGGGGTGGAAGTTTGAACCCAAGAAGTATTACTTGTGTACCGCTTCGAACAGTTATGGGATATCACTTCCCGATGGAACCAAGATAGAAAACCTTGCCCTTGTTCAAGAGGCAGAAAAGATGGGCGACTTGAAGGATAAAGCCAAGGAATTGTTGGGGATCACATGATCCCCACGCGGGGGCGTGGAAAAATAGTTCATATATGACACTAAAAAAACACTTGTGTTATTTGTGAGAAACTATTAACGTGTATTAAATATTATACATACCAAGATATAGAGAGGGAAAATATTATGTGTGAATTATGTATAAAAGGGATATGCAACAGAGTGGCAAAAGCTATTAGAGCTATATCCAATAAGACTTCGGAGGTTTATAGCGCGTGGGTATTGAAGGTATGGTTTACCAATATGACTTATCGTAGTTGGTACAACTACAACTATGCGAGCATGCGATTGACCGACAATAAACAAAGGCTATGGGAACATTCTCTAAGAAGCAATGATCCCTCTATAGCAAGATAGGAGATACAATGAAATCACAAAGAAGAGGAAGAATTTTCCCATTGAGCCGACGCTCCGTGGGAAAACAATCACCTCCACCAATGGTAAGTTCTGCGGATGGTGGATTTTTTGTAAAACAATATAGAGGAGACCTAAGACGTACAAGAGCAAGATGTATAGGTCTAGGGTCTCGTAAACTTAATTATAGATTAGGAATTTATAAGTATGACAACACAATTAGATCGCATCGAGTGGAAGCTCGATCAAATATTGGGAGCATTGGCGAACAAGTCCTTTACGGACAGTTCAGTAGCTCCCTCGTCTGGTGGATCTGGATACTCGGACACACTAGCACAACTAGATACACTGCCTGATATGACGAGCAAACAACACGCTAGTATGCAGATGCTACTGCGTGGGGCAGACAACAATGAAATTGGAGAGAGGTTTAACGTCTCTGCAAATACGGCGAAAGTTTATGTGCGATCTATCGCAAAAAAACTTGGTGTAACTTCGAGAGCGCAGATTGTAGTTAAGCTCTTGGATTTGTTTAACGAAGTCGAAGACAATGCCTATCGTATTATGAGCGGTGGGTTGCCAAAGGATTGGGATGAAACCTATAAGTTTCCCGATCCATTTGCAAAACTTTATAGAGTGGAGAGAGAGGACGATGACAGTTAGGTTACAACTTAGAGGGAATACTTGGTATGCTCAAGGCATTGTTTATCGTGCCGACGGCAAGAAGATACGTGTGAGACAAAGCACGAACTTCACTAAGCATCAGAAACAATGGGCATCGGCACAACTCAGTGCCATTATCCATGAAGCCATCATGTCCACCGACGAGACGGATAGTCATGCGACTGTGGATGAGGCTATCAATTTGTTTTTGGAGCGACCAA
>CESQ01226704.1_pt1 | contig 22283 bp, 24 predicted proteins | sample 361401 | NCBI WGS metagenome assembly CESQ01 (sample SAMEA2622119, study PRJEB7988) | marine metagenome | isolation source: saline water (ENVO:00002010), including | reverse complement strand
GATGGGAAGAGAACTTGGCAATGGCCCAAAAAAGGGTACCTTTGGAACTAATATTTCCTTTGATATCGAGGAAACCTCTGCCCCAGTAAGAAGAAGATCTCGGCAACAAAATAGTCAAGATGATGTGCCAATTGATGAAGATGAAAGTCTAACTGGCTGCCCAGGCTGTGGCTCACCGATAAATCAAGAAGAATGGTTAGATTGTTTAGTCGGTTTTGTATCAGGTGCATATGAATTTGAAATTGGAAACCCTGTTAGAGCAAGGATTGTACAGAATCTGCGTAACCAAACCTCAAAAATGAATATGCCAAATCCAAGTGATAGATGGGAATTAGCAGTGGTTGAGAAACTAATGACCGAAATTGAAAGAATTGTTTTGGCAGAAGTGACTCGAAATAATCAAAAACAGGTTGCTGATTCAGGATTGAGTGAAATTGAACGGCAAGAATTGATTGCTGAAACTGAAGCAAGGGTAATCAATACGATGGCACTTGAAATCCAAGAGGCTGTGATAGCTGATTTAACTCCGAGGCTCGAACAAGAAATCAGAGGCCAGGTTGAGAGAGATTTATGGCAGCAATTCGAACTTGAATGGAAAAACAGAATGGATAAAAATTAACCAACAAATAAGCGTACTTTTTGTAATATTTCCTATCTCCAATGATATTCTTCATAGGCTGTCAAGATTACAGACAAGTTATGAGAGACAACCCACTCCATGTTGACTCACTGCCAGCAGAGGTTCAGAAACTATGCGAAGTAATGGCAGGAATCGACCCAAATTGGAGTCTTGAGGACTGGTTAAGGAATCAAGCAACTTCTAGTTTAGAATTGATTTCAAGTGAGCTTGAAGTGGAATTAAAAACTGCAGAACAACGCCTAAAAAGAATTACTGATATCAAAATGCGAATCTCAAATGTTTCAGAAAGTAATGAGGCCCCAAATCAGATGAACCTGTTCGATTGCTTTAGTATTGAATATGATAAGAGCATAATTGGCCTTGGATCAAGAGCGGTTAGCAATGAAGAAGAATATACTGAATCGCATCCAGTTAGCGCATTTCTCGACTTACTGCCAAATGAACAGGGTGATGACCCTTTGCTTGCAGTAGCCTGTCAAAATCTATTGATGGTAATCGACGGAGAGTTAGCCAAAGGTAAAAATCATGCAACCTTGGAATTGATTGTTATTGAATTGGATAAATCAGGCATATCGTTTGAAGAAATAGATGAAGCAATCGAGCATTTGCTAATGAGTGGAGCAATCATTGAAGTCGAAGATGATTGTTTCATTACAATCTAAGCGAGGCTTTGACATGACCTTGACCAAAAAACAGGCTGCTCAGTTGTGTATTGATGCACTAAACTCTGAAAACAAACTAAAACAAAAGGTCATTCTTGTAATTGTCAATATTGTTTTAATTTCTGCAGTTATAACCTACCTTACTTCATGGTATTTTGGCCTAGCATGTTTATTGGTTTGTGGACTATTAGGTCAATTTGCCCATGAGAGAATGGATAATTCAATTCAAGCAAGGAAATTACTAGCAATAAAATCGTTGAATTGGCAAGAATCCGAACTAGAAAATCCTGATTTGTTAGCAAAATTGACTAAAATTATTGGTTAAGTGAAAAAATGGATTACAGCCTTGAGATTTCAAAGTTAGAGTCGCATGCTAAAATTGTTAAAATTTTAGCCAAAATTGCAATTTTGAGTATCTCATTTACTATTATTGTACTGTTTTTTGGATTTATTATACCCGATCCTGCTATTTTCTTTTCGATAATTGTCATACCTATAGCATTAGTTGTTTCCAATAATTTGATCGAAAAATATTACGATACTAAAATTGAATATACACTGAATGAATTGCTTTCTCATGACAATTATCAAGAGATTGATAAGACCAATCGAGAACTGGAAAAAAAATCCAACTATTCAAATTCTGAACATCTCCGAATCAGAGGAAGTGACGAGAAGGGGCCTGCTTTTGGGAAAAATAGTAAGGATTTCTCAACTCACGGAAAGCGTGTTGATGCAATGAAAAATAGAGATTATGATGAAATTGAGGATGTCAATACAGAAGGCGAAAGAATGTTGAGGGACGCTGACAAACTTCAATCTGAAGCTGCTGCAAAACAATGGGAAACATCACAGTCAAAGGATCAAGATTTAATTGAAGCTGGTGTTGATAACCTTGGTGATTTAATAAAAACTGGTTGGTTTGAAAAAAATCAGCAAGATGGTGCAGTTAAACAGTTGTATGATAATAATGAAGGAAACCAAATATAGGACTCCCACTTAGAGCAAGTTATGAAGGTAAAGGCAATCTTGGTGGCTGGCGGTCACGGAAGTAGGTTGTATCCATTTACCAACATTACTCAAAAAACGCTTTTGCCAATTTATAATCGGCCCGTAATCGATTATGCTTTAGGAACAATTAGACGTGCTGGAATAACAAATATTACAATAATTTCAAACCAATTCATCGGTCAAATCGCTAAACATGTCGGTTCTGGATTAGATGGTGAAACAATTCACTATGTTCTTGAAGAAACACCTGAAGGAGTTGCAAAAGCACTTAACTTAGCCAGACCACATAATGAAAATTGTCGATTATTGATATATTTTTCAGACAATATTACCACAATAGAATTAGAAGAAAATGTCAAGAAATTCACAGACCATAGTTCAAACCCTGGTTGCATATTATTGTCAAGAGATGAGGAAAGCCCTCATGCTTTTGGAGTGGCGCAATTTGATGATGATGGAAATATTATCGATATTATTGAAAAACCTGAAAATCCGCCTTCAAATATTGCTATAGGCGGTATTTATCTCTTTGACGAACAATTTTGGGCTCTAATTGATGAATGTCAAAATGAATATGGAGATGATTTTTCAATTACAGATGTCAACAGAAAATATGTCCAAAAAGGCCAAGCAGAATTGTTGAATATTGGTAAGGAAACTTGGATAGATTGTGGTACACCCGACTCACTACTTGCTGCGTCAATCATGGCAAAAGACGGGAAGTTAAATCCGAATCCATTCAAGAAGTAACAATAAAAATATACATTCCACACAATAATGGTGAACATATGAAAATCGGAATTATCGGTGCTGGAATGGTTGGTGGTGCTATCGAGCACTGCTTCAAACATGCTCATGAATTATTTGTTCACGATCCTGCTAGAGGCACTAAACTTAGTGATGTCATTGACAATGTTAACTTCGCATATATTGCTGTACCAACTCCTCCTCATCCTGAACATGGAGGCTGTGACACTAGAATTGTTGAAGAGATTTTAGATTCTCTACCTGATGGTTTTACTGCTGTGATAAAAAGCACGGTTATTCCAGGCACCACCGAAGTATTTCATGAGCGATATTCGCACCTAAAAATAGCATATTCACCAGAATTTTTAGTTGAGCGAAGAAGATTGGAAGATTTTGCTAACCAAGATATACTAGTTTGTGGAACTCACCATGAAGATGTTGCTCAACTAGTTTTCAAGCAACATCAAGAAGCGGGAGTGTTACGCAATGAGAACTTATTCCATTTGACGCCTACACAAGCGGAATTGGTAAAATATACCAAAAATACGTTTTATGCAATGAAGGTTGTTTTTGCTAATCAAATGTATGACATCTGTCAAGCACTTGATGAAGATTGGTATAAGATTCAGGAAGTTATTACTACTCCACAAGATCAACCAATTGGAGACTCGCACCTTGATCCTATTTTTGGCTTAAATCGAGGTTTTGGTGGTAAATGTTTACCTAAAGATTCACAAGCATTAGCTGTACTTGCAGAATCTTTATCTTGCAAATATGAATTACTAGAGGCAATTCAAAATGACAATGAAAAATTACGAACAATTCCTACTGGTAAACCTAGCGATGTTATTACCAATGATGACTAATGGTCTAAGATGGTGGTTGAGTGGACAAAATACTGGTTTCTCAACTTGCTCCAAGGGGCACAATTAGGCGCTTCGCATCAGCAGGAGCAATTAACACACTGTTATTTTGGATATTTTGGGAAGTATTACGTCTTTCGCCAGCACTAGAGTTATTATCTGAAACTGGCGTATGGGCTGCTGCATGGGTAATGTCGTGCACAATTGCCCACTTTACTCATCGATACTTTACGTTTGATGGTAGGAAAGATATCAAAACTACGATGCTTGGTGCATTTGGAGTTTACGCCATTGGTGGAGTATTATCGACACTTTCGTATGAGTATCTAGTTTCAAATTTAGATTTATTTATTCGTATTATTTTTGTCATCAACATGTTGATTTGGGGATTGTTTACTTGGGCTAGTATGCGATGGTTTGTCTTTGAATACGATGATTGATTCGGCGAATTATAACCGTTCGTAAAATCGAATTATTCAATTATATTCATGCGAGAAGTTATTGGCTAATGAGTGACACGGACTACCATGCTGCCCGACACAATTCACAAGTTATCACGTGAAGAAAGGTTCTCTTATGCTAGATTATTGGCATTCATTGCTAGAATTGATAATGAACTTACTGTGGACGAAATGGCTATGTTTGAACAACGTCTTGGTACTGCCTTATTATCTCCAAATCAACGTGAACTAATTCGCCAAGCCCTGAAAGCACCTCCTCCACTGGATGAATGCTTAGCAGGATTGAGCGATGAAGCTGGTCGTCTAGCGTTAAGAGATGCTGTTTTAATGGCTGCTGCTGATGGCACTGTCGATGATGATGAAAAAGAAGTTTTAACTGAAATTAGCACTCATCTCGGATTATCTGATGGAGCTTTAGAACGATTATTGAAGTGGACTGTTGAAGGATATAATTGGATGCAATCAGGCTATGACATTTTGAATGATCTAGCGGAGTGAAACCTTTGTTTCCAGATATGGTTAACGAATTGACCATTGAAGAGCGATTAGCTCATGCACAGCTAATGGTCACAGTTGCTTCTATTGATGGGGAATTGGTTCAAGAAGAACTAATAATGATTGAATCAATAATGGGCAAATCTATGCTTCATCCTGAAATGAGAGTTGATGTTAGAAATTCTCTAACTCACCCTATGGAAATAGAAAAATGCATGGAAATTTTATCTGAAGTCGGTCAACAATTAGCATTAAGAGATGCTGTTTTAGTCTCAGCGTGTGATGGAGATTATGATAAAAAAGAGATTCGAGCGATTAAAAAAATCGCAAAAATTGCTGGAATCAAAACAGAAAAGATCTCTCAGATTTATCAGTGGGTAGAAGAGTATTGGGAAGTTTACAATAACTCTACAACTTTTTTCCAATAAATTGCTGTTTTCCCTTAATATGGTAATTTTGTTTCCATTTTAGGCATTTTTGGGCGGTTTTTTACTCTATTACAAATCCATTCTCTCATCCTAGGGTAAGACGATTATTTATTACTGATAAGTGACTCGATGCTAAAAGAGCCTCGGTGAAATAGATGGGAATTCATCCAAAGATTGGAATTACAGGACTGCCAAGAAGTGGCAAATCCGCTGTGATGGAAAAAGTCCTGCAAATGCTAGTCGAAGAAAGAACCCACGAGATCAAACTCCGAGGAAACCTCAGTGACAAGCCAATTATCGCTGGTATGCGAACTGAGCCAATAATCGAAGGTGGAGAAAGGTTAGGCTACAAAGTAATAGATATCATCACTGGAGAGGAGGGAGTTATTGCTCACAAAGAGTTTGATTCAAGACTTCGAGTATTAGGCTATGGATTAGATTTAGAAGCCCTGGAGCGAGTCGCCATTCCAGCAATTGAATATGCCAAGAATGAGAGTGAAGTATTGGTAATTGATGAAATTGGTAAATTCACTGTTGAAAGTGAGATGTTCGTAAATTGTGTTAGAGGTGCTTTGGAAATTGATAAACCAACTTTATTGACTCTGCATAAGAAGAGTAGGCACCCTCTATTGCAAGATATTAGAAGAAGAGACGATGGTAGGATTCTAGAAGTTACTCCTGTCAATCGTGCATTACTCCCTTACAAGATTCACAAATTGATGAGAGAAACCTATTGATAGTCGCTTAATTCCTCTTTTGGTTTACTTTGTCGGATAAAGGTTTATTTTTGCTTGAATAAGTCAACAAATATGACACGTGGTGATGGCCGTGCTATTTTCGCTAGCATATATTTCACTGCTACATTAATGTCAATCTGGTTATTTTTCATCATAGATAACAATCCAAGACAATCATACGGCGACGCAGGAGCAATGATATTGTGTATTTTGTCTGCTGTATTTTTTGGAATTGTTGGTTTGTATAAGTTGCTGACCGTATCCAAAGGGAAATCTAACAATATAAATCAAAGTTATAATTTTGGAGAGAAGAGAAGTAACTCTAATATCGAAGTCAAAATTTGGCGAAATAAGTTAGTTTTGGGATGTATTTTGAGTGTAGGATTTTTTGTTTACACCTTATTTTAATTTGGTAATTTGAAGCATTCTTGTAATTATGGCCATATCCGCCCAATTGAAATGTATTCTCAAACACGGAGGTACATGGACGAGCCAAGTAAGGCAGCAAACCGAATCCTGCTTGGAACAGGTTTTGGGTTGATACTAATTTGTGGCTTTGCCATAATTGAAGAGAGAATGGTAGTAACTGAAATTGGATTCGGCCACCTATTTTTGTTAATTGGCATAATTTGCTTAATGATGGCAAAACTGTTGAGTTATGAAACCTCATTTCTTTCAAATATTTTCCCCAATGAAACCGTGGCAGAACTCAAACAAAGAGTTGACCAAGACATAAATCAGCTGAGTCATGAGAACCGAGTAGGTAACGCTTGGGCAGAGTTAGAAAGTAAAGTTTTGACCGATGAAATCGATTTAGAACAAGAGTAATTCCGTTGCGAATATTCAAGAATCTTCTATCTCTCCACGACATAAGGCGATATTATGAGTGAGGTCCCAGAAGGTTTGTACTATACCAAAGAACACGAATGGCTTAGAGTTGAAGGTAACACCGTAACTATCGGAATTACTGATCATGCACAGAATGCACTAACCGATATCGTCTACATCGAACTCCCTGAAAGCGGTATGGTAGTTGAAGACATGGGGGAGTTTGCTGTTGTTGAGTCAGTAAAATCTGCATCACCTATTTTCGCCCCTCTTGCTGGCGAGATTACTGAAGTCAATGAAGAGTTAGAAGATACTCCAGAACTGATGAATACCAGTCCTTATGGTGATGGCTGGATAGTCAAAATGACAGTAAATAACCCGGATCAAATTTCCAGCCTAATGGACTCTGCCGCATATAAAACAGAAATTGGCGAGTGAGAGTTTTGTCTTCCAGCGATGGCCATATCGCATTGTACATAGATGGTTCTTGCTTAGAAAATCAAAATGTCACCGCAGAAACCCCTGCAGCATGGGGAATGGCAATTGTTGTGGGAGATAATGGCCTTGGCAAGGGAAGTGGGGAAATTCTTGAAGAATCTTGGGGATTTGTTATTTGTAATCCTGGCGATAATGAATTCCTCGGTGCTGAAGTCGGTTCAAATAATACCGCAGAATTGACCGCATTTGCAATGGCATTACGTTGGTTAATAGTCGATGGAAGGGAACAAGACGCAATAATATACACCGATTCTCAATATGCTGGAAACTTAGCTACTGGACTATGGCGAGCGAAAGCTAACAAAAATTTGGTTAAAACTGTGCAAAGCCTATGGAAAGAAGTGAGCGAGATTCGAAATCTACAATGGCGTCATGTAAGAGCGCATCGAGGACATAGGTGGAATGAGAGAGCAGATCACCTTGCTAATCGTTGCGTAAGTAATCAATTGCCCATGCCGCTATCATTTTGGAAGCCAGGTCAACGTTAATCCAGTCTTTGTTTAAGCCACTCTTGGAGATTTTCTGAATAATCTAAATTGCGCAGGCCATAGTCAATTTGAGCCTTTAACCAAGATAGAGGGTTGCCAGAATCATACCATTGATAATCACTCAAATCAACTCCAATCAGCCCATTTCCATTCATCCAATGCTTCTGTAATTCAATGGTTTGGAAATCGCCAAACTCACTTACTGGATAAGTTGAAGTTAGCAGATCTTTGCTATCTTTAGTGAAAATATATCTCCCGCACAGTACTTTATTAGAAGGTGCGTTTTCAATTGCAGGCTTTTCGATGATTTGTGAGATCTTATCACCATTTAATTCTATGACCCCATAGTTGCTTACCTCACTTTTAGGTACTGAATATATTGCTGCACAAGGTAGTCCTGTTTTATTGAAAGCAGAAACTAATCTACTTGAAGCATTAGATGCCTGAAAATCTTGTACACTTGAGAAATTATCTGTGATGATATTATCTCCAAGTAAAACAAGATAAGGTCCCTCTATATGATCTAAAGACTGCAAAATCGCATTGCCTAATCCAAGTGGTTCATATTGAGTATGAATGAAGAATTTTATTGACTCGTCTAAAGAAAATAGAGATTCACTAATCTCTGGTCTTAGTGAATGATACTCTTGCTTATCTTCCAAAAAGGTGGAAAAATCTTTCTTGGGAGAAGTTATGATGTGAATCCTTGTTGCATTTGCATTTATAGCCTCTCTTACCAAATGAATGAATGCTGGAATATCTACCAGTGGTAGTGACTCTTTTGGAAGATAAGCGCTGGTTGGCAACATTCTACTTCCAAGACCTGCAGCAACGATTACCGCATCCTTAACGACTGTCATTATGAATCCCAAAGGGTACAACCTTTCAAGCATAACCCATCATGGCATACCAATGGCAACAGTTCCTGAGTGGCGATGGATTTCTATCGCGGGTGCAATAATGGTGCTACAATCACTATTAGACATAGCACCTGAAGGGCCTTGGGATGCTCGTTCCTTTACTAGAGGAGTGATTGGATTAGGTGGGTTATGTTGCTTGTATGTAGGTTGGTTTCGCTTTACCTTCAAGCAACCAGGGATTATTCCCTCAATAAATCGCTGGCAGAATCCAGAAAAAAGTTGGAAATTGGTGGTTTTTTTCGCATTGGTTTGTTTTTTGTTAGTATATATTATCAACAACACCGACTTGAAAGAACTACTTCCTGAAACCACTGGCATGATTATTCTGCTAATTGGTTGTCTTGCAATGATGAATGGAGTCTATGTTGGTTTAGTTGTATCTGGCCCTCTAAATGAGGATTTAGAGCAAGAATAATCAATCAAGAAACCCTAATTGTTGATCTAAAGTTTCCAATGCATCATTCAAATCAGGTAACGATTCTGGTGCTTCCATTGTACTAATGTGTAATTTTTTCATACTCGTTTTTGGCATTTCGCCGTCACCTGATAACCAATTAATCCATTCTTTAGATGAACCATCTCTCCTTACATCCATCAATTTCCATAATGGTGTTAAATCGCATCCATGTTCATGCAAATCTGTAATTCGGGAACCAAACTGCTCTGATGAAACTTCAGCCATTTTTATCAACAACTCTCGCATTCTAGTTCTAACTACCTCGTCTCCATCTTGCCACATTACTGGTAATAATTTCTTAGTATCATTTGGAAATGTTTCAAAATAGTTTCGTAGTGAAGGGACTAGATTTCTACGAACTATTGGTAACTTATGCTTACTCAACTCAACTAAGTTATTAGCCCACATTTCCGTGTCAATAAATCTCAAATCCGAAGATGTAGCACTTATTGCAGCTAAAACATCTGGATCCTCGTCGTTTTTCAATTGCTCATAGAATGGCAGTGCATCCTCTGTTAATCTCCTAAATAAGCGCGTTAAAACGTCTGCCATTGCTCGTCGTACCATTAGGTCATTTCTAGCCATCAAAAGTTTAGCCAATTCATGACCTGCTTCTCTATCATAATCTATCGCTTTTGCTAAACACTTAGTAATTTGTACCGCCACTTGAGTATCATCATCGGAACTCAATCGTGTAAGAATTTCAAACAACTCTAACGGTTCGATTAATTCAGATCTTTCCATCAATAATCTAATCCATTCAATTAGTAATCTTCGCCTATCTACATGGCTAATTTCCAATTGATGCAACATCCATTTAGCAGCCTTTATTCCAAACTCATGAGCAACAACTCCGGTCATCCTAAGTACAATTGCATCGGGATTCCAGTCAAGATTCTGAGGGCCTGCCTCGGGCTGAGTGTGCCAAGTCCCTGGCCTTTCACCTATAGCAATCGATTCAAGTAAATGATAGCCTTGATGGATTGGTTGTCCCAATGGCCCGACAGACAAACCATTGAGTAATGCAATACTTAACCACCATCGTGTACTATCAGGTGCTTGGGAATCAAGAGCTCTTGCAAGCCAATCATTATTGATTGAGAATACCAATCGCTCTGCGACCATATTCGTACGCTTTGCAATCCACTTTTTATGAACCTCATATGGATCATCAGTCAAGTTCATTCGATGAGGCACTACTAATTCTACTACAGTGTTTAATTTATGTTCGAACATTCCCCGGTCGACATTTAGCAAACCAAGCCCTTGTTCAATCAATTCCTGCGCAGAAATCGGTTCAATAACTGGGAAATCTAAATCTCTAATTGGTGGTTGAGGTAATGGCCAAGATTGGGTTCCTCGCTCCAATGCCTCTACTAACAAAGTTGCCACTTTTTCAAAAACAATCTGAGAAATCTCAGATCGGCTCTTACTCATTATGATCAACCAATGACTTTAGTTTTAGATATCAAGTTCAATGTTCAAATTTTGAATTAGTTCCTTGTATCTATTCCTAATAGTAACCTCAGTCACTCCAGCAACTTCAGCAACTTCTCTCTGCGTTCTTCTCTTACCGCAAAGCACCGAAGCGATGTAAATTATTGATGCTGCAATCCCTGTTGGGCCTCTCCCGCTGGTTAATTCCTTTTCTTGGGCTGCCTTGATTAATTCGTAAGCCTTTGCTTCTACCTCAGCATCTAAGCCCAATCCAGAACAGAATCTGGAAATGTAATCTTCAGGACCGGTCGGCATGATTTTCATCTTTAACTCTCTTACCATAAATCGGTAAGTTCTACCAATTTCTTTTCTTCCAGTACGAGATGCTTGTCCGATTTCGTCAAGAGTTCTTGGAACACCACATTGACGGCAGGCTGCATACAATGAAGCTGCAGCAACACCTTCAATCGAACGACCTCTAATCAATCGCTTGTCTACTGCTTTCTTGTAATTTACAGCTGCAGCTTCACGAACTGATTTTGGCAATTCCAATCGGCTTGCCATCCTATCAAGTTCAGCAAGTGCCATGGCGAGATTTCTTTCGGTAGCATTCGAAACACGGCTTCGCTTCTGCCACTTTCTCATTCGATAGAATTGCGAACGGTATCGAGAATTGATTGTCTTTCCAGAATAATCCTTATTCTGCCAATCGATATCTGTTGAAAGACCTTTGTCGTGTAGCATAACTGTCATTGGTGCTCCGGTTCTTGCTCTTTGATCACCTTGCTCTGGTGAGAAAACTCGCCATTCTGCTCCTTGGTCAATTACATTATCCTCTAATACTAAACCGCAGTCATCACAAACCACTTCACCTCGAGTTTCATCTCGAGTAAGGTTTCTGCTTCCACAATCATTACACTTTACAATATCTTCAACTTGTTGTTCATCCATTTATTATTCCCCCTCCCTATGAAAATATAGGGCAACACTCTTAACCCCTTATGCGAGGTTATATGAATCTTGTGCCATGTTTTGAGAATTTTTCTTGTAGTAATTTTAGTGCTGGCAACGATTATTTTTACTTTCCATGATATACTTTATGAAAATTCAAGGTCAATGGTTATACGCACAACAAGCCTGCCCGAAACGATTGCAATGGGTGTTAACGGGGGGGAGCGGCAAATCGGCTTAACACCTAACAAGCGAGTTTTATTCTTGACCAAAAACTTAGATCTTATCAAGCAGCAGTTATATGATGGATTAAATCTTCAAATGAAAGACATCAATCCTGAGGATTTATTGGATGATATCAATACAGATGTTATGACTCCAGCCTGGGTTTGTTTTGACCATGAACCAGCTGAAATTGCCAAAAATGCTTATGCTGGTTTGAAACATAATGGGCTAAGAGTATTCAATGAAAATGCATTGATTAACGGAGATTTTGAAGTCATAGTTTCTGGACAAAGAAAAGGTACGGGGTCCAGTAGAGAAACTGCAGCACAATGTGAAAGATGGGCTGGCATACGCATTGTAATTGCGGCATCATTTGCTCCGATTCATGAAAGAAATAATATCAATCTTGGTCAATTAATGGGCGATTATAATATGCTAGAGAGGTTACAAAATGGTGAACAACTGCCATTATCTGAATTTACTGGAAAATATGATAGTGTAACAAAAATTATTATTGAAAAAGGAGGTTTGTTCCCGTTTGCTAAATCTCTGAAATCTGGTGAAATTACTCTACCTGCTATTGAAACTGAGAACCAACCTATGACTATGGCAGAGAAAATTATTGCAAGAAATTTGGTTGGACAAGAATTAGGACAATGTGTAAAACCAGGAGACCCGGTTATTACTCAAGTTCAAGGAGGCTATTCTCATGAATTTACCACTGCTCAAGTTCACACTTTCTTATCAAAAGAATATGGACAGGATTACCAACTACCTAACCCAAGCAAGTTTGCTGTATTCGAAGACCATTTGTTATACGCTCATCATAATCCAAAATTTGTTCCTTTCATGGACAAAGTGCAAACCCTGCGTGACTTACAAAAAGCATTCCAACAGCATACTGAAGTGAGAGATTACTCTGCAGTAAATGGCGTATCGCCAGGAATTTGTCATCAAGTAGCACGTGAAGAATTTATTGAAATTGGTGACTTTGTTCAAGCTACGGACTCACATACCTGTATGGGTGGCGCCTCAAATGCTCTAACATGGGGTGTAGGTGCTACAGAATACTCCAACCTAATTAGTGCTGGATTCACCTTCGTAAAAGTCCCAGAATCGATACGATTTGAATTAGTAGGAGAATTAAATCCAGGTTGTACTGCAAAAGATGTGATTTTATTCATATTGGCAGACCATGCTCGAAAAGAATTGACCCTGAATCGGTCGATGGAGTTTGGTGGTTCTGGACTTGCCAGTTTGTCTGTTGATGAGAGAGCGACACTATGTAATATGGCAACAGAATGCTCGGCTCGAACTGGAATATGTGAACCTGATGAAGCATTGTATTCTTGGATGAAAAATGCTATGCAGAATCTATCAATTGAAAAAATGATGACAGATTCTGTAATTCCTGATGAGGGTGCGCATTATGATGGAGGAGTACACCATATCAATTTAGCTGATATCAAGCCAATGGTTGCTCATCCAGGAAATCCTGACCAAGGGGTCCCTAGCGATCCTACAAATGGAGCATTAATCATCGATATTGGCGATGTTGCTATCGATATCGCATATGGTGGATCTTGCACTGCTGGTAAAGAAGATGATATTTCTTATTATGCGCAGGTATGCCAAGCAGCAGATGATGCGGGTTTGACTGTTGCTGAAGGGGTTGAGTTCTACATTCAATATGGATCAGGATTAGTTAAAGACTTAGCTGTTAGGAATGGTTGGCACGAATTATTTTCCAAGGTAGGTGTGAAATTGATTGACCCTGGTTGCGGTGCCTGTATTGGAGCAGGCCCTGGTGTTTCAATCACTGCTGAACAAGTTACTGTTTCTGCAATAAATCGTAATTTCCAAGGCCGTTCTGGACCCGGAAAACTGTACTTAGCCAGCCCATTAACGGTTGCCACCTCCGCATTCACTGGAAAGATTTCTTCCTGGCAAAGTAATCTCTTTGAATGATAATTATGAAAAAGCGTACTGGACTAATTGCTGCGATCATTGTAGTTTTAGGCATTGCCTTGACGATTAGTTTGACTCAAGTAATGATTAATCTGTTTGCTGATTATCTAAACTGGTTTGTCGACAACAAATCCTTTGGAATTGCTATATTCCTGTCACTATATATCGTGTTTGGAATTGTCGCTATTCCAGCTAGTTTTCACAAATATCTTGCAGGTGTAATTTATGGTTTTGGACCTGGTATAATCATCGCTTGGTTAGGCTCTATGCTCGGTGCAATAGCGCCTTTCTTCTTAGGCAAAAAGTGGATGAATCCCTACGCAAGAAAGGCTCTTGAAGACTATCCAAGTTTGAAAGGTTTAGAAGATGAAATTACTAAGCAGGGTCAAAAAGTAGTTGCCCTTACTAGAGTAAGTTTAGTCATACCATACGGTGTTTTGAATTATGCTTATGGCGCTACTAAAGTTAAATTTAGAGATTTTTTCATCGGTAACTTTGCTATGATTGTACCAGCGATAATCTATGCTTGGTGGGGCTCTCAAACTATAGTGACTAGTAATGGAATTGAAACTACGGCAAAAACTCCATTTGATTTTGTTATCATTTTAATTTCAATAATCATCACAATCGCTCTAATTGTAAAAGGTAAACGAATAATGGATGATCTTGAACGAAATGTTGAAACAACTCAATAATCGAGGCTCATTACTGTTTTTTTGTGTTAGTTATTATGTACCGTCGGTAATCGAAATAGAGTGTTGCTGGCCCGAGGTCATTCGGACCGAGGAGGACCAGAGACGGAGTGACAAGGATGTCTGGGATAGCACAAAAATTAGCATCGAAACAAAAACAAGTAGCGATTTCAGAATTTTTTGAGAAAAATAAACACTTTCTAGGATTTGATTCTCCAGTAAGGTCATTGATTACCGCAGTCAAAGAAGCAGTCGATAATGCGCTTGATGCATGCGAAGAAGCACGCATACTACCTTCTATCAAAGTTAAAGTTACCAAAATAGATACAAAAAAGGACATTATCGAACTAGTCGTTGAAGACAACGGGCCTGGAATTCCTCAGAAAAGTATTGAGAAGGTGTTCGGACAACTATTGTTTGGATCAAGATTCCATGCTATTAGACAATCCCGTGGCCAACAAGGAATCGGTATTACTGGGGTAGTAATGTATAGTCAATTAACTACTGGAAAGCCCACTCATGTCAAGTCAAAAATCGCAACTGAATCGACTGCTGCTGTAGTTGATATTGGCCTTGATACTAGGAAAAATAAAGCAACAAAAAGCAATTCGGGGCGAGAAATTTGGGACCTTGAAGATGGTGAGATGAAAAAACACGGCTTAGAAGTCACCACTAGATTGAAAGCGAAATATCAGAAAGGTAGGCAAAGTGTATGGCAATATTTGCGAATGACTAGTATTGTCAATCCTCATGCAGAGATTACGTTTACTGACCCTGATGGTGAGGTTCATCAGTGGCCAAGAGTCACTGAACGCCTACCTGGTAAAGTCGAATCGATAAAGCCACATCCACACGGTATTGAATTAGGGCAATTACAAAGAATGCTGTCTGAATCCAAAGATTCGCGCTTATCTGTTTTTCTTAGAACGAATTTTTCTGGAGTCTCTACTAGGGCTGCAAAAGAATTGTGTGCTGCAGCAGAATTAGATGTAAAGATCAAACCAAAGCAAATGTCGCCTGACCAAGTACGCGCCTTACTCGAAGCCTTTCAAGGAGAAAGAATGTTCAATGGCAAACCAGTCAAATTACTGAATCCTCCAACTAATTGTCTATCTCCAATCGAAGAGATGTTGATCAAAAAGGGTCTATCAAAAACTATTGATTCGAGATATGCTGCAACAATGACTAGAGCTCCCAATGTCTCTCAAGGTAATCCATATCAAGTTGAAGTCGGTTTGATTTTCGGGGGCAATATGGCTTCGGATAAGCCTGTTGAAGTTTTGCGCTTTGCCAATCGCGTTCCTTTGATGTATCAACAAGGTGGTTGTTTGTTAACCAAGGCTATCGAATCTGTTGATTGGCGTCAATATGGACTTGATCAAGCAGGTGGAAAAGGTGTGCCAAAAGGCCCTGCTGCGATCTTAGTACATCTAGCAAGCACTAATGTTCAATTTACTTCCGAAGCAAAAGAAGCATTAGCAGATAATGGCGAAGTTTTGGAAGAAGTTAGGAAGGCTATGTTAGAAATGGGTAGAGGCCTGAGAAAACACTTAGAGAAGAAAAAGAAAATGGCTAAAACAAAAGAGAAGTTTGAATTAATCAACGATATTTTGCCAGCAATTGCTAAAAAATCTGCACAGATTTTAGATAAACCCCTTCCTAATCTTGCAGGCTCTATCACCAAAATTATGTCTGCTGTTATTTGCGAAAGTAGCACAGAATGGAATAATGAATCTAAAGCTGTTGATGTATCAATAAAAATCTACAACTATACCGCAAGAGCAAGAGCATATACAATACTAGCAACTTGGCCAGAGAAGTCGGGTGGAATGATAACAAACAATCAATATGGCGGTAGAAAGGAAGCGACTGGCGTATGGGCTTGGAAACTAGATACTTTACAACCAGGAGAAGACATAACAATCACATACAGCCTTGATGGTTTAGAAAAAGGTGATTGGACTGAAACCGATGTATTCTATCGAGGAAGTCAAGAGATAATTGGTGCAATGAAGATGGATGAGAAATATCTTGAAGAAATTCGCAATCAAGAGAAGATTTTGAATGAGCTAAGTTCATCAAATCAGATTGAAAGTTTCGAAAATTCCGAAGAAGAAGAAGATGAACCTGCACCAGAACCTGCGGTTAAACCGCCTTCAGGCCAATCAACTCTGTTTGGAGGTGAGCAATGATGGCCGGAAGAATGAGTGCTGAAGAAACAAAATCGGCAATGAAATCGGTCGTTTCAGAGATGTATGAAAAAATTGTCAAGGGCGAACCTCCCACGATGACACTGCCAGTTAGAACAAAAAATAATATCGGGTTTGATAGGAAACTTGGTGTTTACAAGTATGGAAAAAACAGATCAATTCGTGATGCTACAAGTTTGGGTTCAGCAAAACAATTGTTACGAGCATTATACATAATTGAATTCATTGAAGATATGATTGACTCTGGTAAATCATCAACATTAAGAGAAATGTATTACATCTCAGAAAGTTGGGGGCTTGGTAAATTTGGTAGCCAAAATGAATCAAATAATCTAGCTGAAGATTTGGAAATAGTAACTAAATGTTTACGTGAAGATTTCAAATTAAGACCTGAAGAAGACGGAGCAAGAATCATTGGTAATCTAACTTTACAAGAGAGAAATAGACGTGGCGAATGGATGAGAATCAATGCAAGAGATGATGTTGGTGATTCTGGTTATGGCGTTCCATATAATGTTGAAATGGAAAAAATTGAATTCTTAGAACATGATATTAATTTCCTAATGGCAATTGAAACTGGTGGAATGTTTGACAGATTAGTTGAAAATGGCTTTGATGAAGATTACAAATGTGGCCTATTACATCTAAAGGGACAACCAGCCCGTTCTACTAGAAGAATAATCAAGCGAATGAGTGAAGAATGGGATTTGCCAGTTGTAGTATTCCTTGACGGCGATCCATGGTCATTCAGAATTTTTGCTTCTATTGCTTATGGGGCAATTAAGACTGCACATATTTCAGAATACTTGGCAACTCCAAGTGCAACCTATCTTGGAATAACTTCAGATGATATCTTAGCTTATGATTTACCTAGTGATGATTTATCTAAGAAGGATATTGAAGCATTAAATGCAGAATTATCCGACCCAAGATTCGCTGATTCATGGTGGCAAGACCAAATCAATATGATGCTTGAATTAGGTAAGAAAGCTGAGCAGCAATCTTTAGCAAAGTACGGTTTGGATTTCGTAACCGACACATACTTGCCAGAAAAATTAGCCGAACTCGGTCTTGCATAATCGTACAAGCATTCATGGAGGACTTCAACCGAGGATTGACTATGGCGCAAAGTAAAGCTAACCCATGGGCAATGCGGGTTGGAATTGCTGGGTTGGTCTTTTTGCTAGTTGGTGCAGTCGCAATTTTTTCTAATATGGATCAAATAGATGAAGCGTCAAGTCCAAAGAAAATAAATGAGGCAGCAATTACTGGTGGTGGCGCTAAAACTGTAGAATTAGGCAACAGTTGCTATTCGGCAGTTATTATTTCAGATGATATCACAAATGTCAGCCTGCTAAAAATGAGTGGTTCGAATATCGCTGATGAGGCTATTGAATCAAGTAACTGCAAGACTGATTGGACGCCAATGGACTCGGATGGAAGTAGATTTACCATTATCAAAGAATGGGACATTACGGAAAAAGGTGAATATGTACTTGAAGTAGAATGTGAATTAAATTGTGACAATTCTACACTTTGGTTGGTTGATGCTACCAGCGCTCAATGGAAACTATTGGAACAACCTGCATTGGTTTTTGGCGGAGCAATGTGCTGTATCGGTATCGCTTTCCTACCGTTTGCTTTCATCCTTTACCTATCAAATAAGAATTCTAATGGACCCAAGGTTATGATGGTTGGTGCTAATGGGCAAGTTATACCCGTCACAGATTTAACCCCCGAAAATATTGCCAATCTGCAACAACAACAAACAGAAAAGGTAGATAACCCATTTGCTGATACTGGAATAGATAAATCTGAAGAATTTATTGATGGTAGAGAAGATGTTCAAAATGGTACATTGCTAACTACTGAACAAGTATTTGCTCTGATGAAAGGTGATGTAGATGAAGCTCAAAATAGAATTGCTGATCCATTCGCTGACTACAATACATTGCGTCAACCAGAGGCTGAAAATAAAATTACCAATACGAAAGAAATTTCATCATGGGATGAAGGTGGAAGTTTTGCATCAAGTAAACCATCTAACGAAAGTGGTTCAAAGAAAAATGTTAAACCGAAAATTTCGCCTAAAAAATCAGAATCCGAACCTAATGCATGGAAAGATTGGGATGAAAATTAGGTGATAGTATGAAAAAATATATTTTTATTTCAATGGCAATTATTGGAGTTTTAATGATCATTTTTTCATCATTGGGCATCACACAAGAACTCAATGATGCTGACACGGTTGACGCAATGTTGCCACCTTGTACTGTAGAGGATGGTTTACCATTTGTTGGAGAAGAAGAAGTTACTTGTTATTGGGGCATGTCTGCAGAAATTCTAGAAATCCCAGCCGAAGCTATTGCTGCAAATGTTGATGTGGAAATTTCTTGGGTCAAATCCGGCGTATGGATTGGTATTGCTGAAGCGAGTGAAGCGGATAATTGCGAATTAAAAGGTGATTATTATGAGTGCGAAAAAGACTCTGTAAACATGATTGCTGGGGGCCCCTCTTCTAACGGTGAGATAACTTGGCAACCGGTGCCGGGTGAGTATCGGTTTGTTGCTGGAGGAGATGATTCTCAAACAATGCAGCAGTTTGACGTGGATTGGAATTACCAAGCATCGCTAAAGTCTACATTAGCTATTTCTTTCCTTGTTATCGGACTGATTTTTACTATATCTGGCACAACATTGTGGTATAAACTGTCAAAACGATGATTTGAAAAGGTTCATCAATTAGTGAACCTTAGGTTGAGCAATATGGCCGACATTGACCAAGCACTGTGGCTTTTGCAAAATAAAGTTCGTAGACAAATTCTTGAGAGATTGGTGAGAGAGCCCCATTATCCAATGCAATTAGCAGAATTAATTGGAGTAAGCCAACAGGCGATTAAAAAACATCTCAAAGAATTAGAAAATGGTAATTTCGTTACTAAATTAAAAGTTCCAAGTGAAAAAGGTGGCCCGCCTAGAACAATTTATACTGTTCAACAAGCAATATCGATAAGAATTGATTTAGGTCCTGATTTATTTAATTGTGAGCAAAGAAAACTTCCGTCTGGTGGCCCAATGAGGCTGTCTAGTAAACTTCCAGAAGGAACACATTCGGTTGCTGAGATGGTAAGTGGAAGAAAGCGTATTTCAGTTAGTGAAGGTGTTGGACACTTATCAGAATTGAATCGAGTTATTGAACAATTAGATAACGAAAGAGATGCCCTTATCTCATTACATCAACATATTCGCAATCGTATTTCACAAGGAGTTGACAGTGATTTTGAGCAATATGAAGAACGAGCCATGATACATTCGATTATTGAAGCGCCTGAAAAGCGACTAGATCTAAACTTGCTAAGCAAAGAATTGCAATTAGGACAACGACAAATGTCTGAATTATTGGAAGAAGTACGCGCTAAATTACAACGACAGATTTCTCAAAGAGCTGGTCATATTATTGCAACCCCAGAAAACTCTGACCTATACTGGTGGCTTGGAGATTACAAGAAGTAATCCCAATCGTCTCAGTCTTCTGATCCTAAAACAGATGATAGTGAGGATTGTTCAGCAATTCGCTTCTTAACTTCCTCTCTTCTTGCCTTACCTACAAAGTAAACCACTCCAAGTAGAGAGAGTGTTAGCAGAATAACCACAAATGGTAACGCAGTCTTAGCAACTATTTGGCCTGCAACGTCAAAGAACGGACTTGGTGATTCTAGAGGCTCAGATACTGCTTTGATATTGTTGTTTTCGCTTGCTTCAACGATTTCATTCATTGGATCAACTACAACATATACACCTTTACTTCCAGCAACGACCGGATATAGCAGATATATCTCAATTTCTTTGGCATCTTCTGATGCATCTGGAGCCAGTAGTGCACCAACAACTTGGCGCATTACTATACTATCTTCATCACAACCATTATTCTTGATATCATTGATGATAGATTGGCTATTGACATCATTATATTGACATAAAACAATTTCAATATCAGTTGCATGTGTATTTCCTACATTTTGCAAAGTTATACCAATGGGAATTGTAGAATCAATTTCAGCACTATATTGAGACACAATAATTTCTTTGATAAGCAAATCTGGTGCCTTTAGATTTAATATAACAATAAATTCGTTGCTGTCTAAATTTTCTCCTTGCCATGATGGCGATGAGTCATAATCGCCACCTTCTGTCATATCGCCAGCAATTGATGCTACCTTCAATCCGACACTACGAGTATTCAATTTAGCAGTAGGTGAAATCTTTACTACCGCGACCATTTCAATTGTCTGATAAGGTGCCATCTGTGGCATCATATAGATGTCATCTGCTGCAAGATAAGCACATCTTATTGTGTTCTGCTCTTCGGCCACCATAGCATAAAATGTGTCAACTTCTAACTGGCTAGCATCTGCTGCAGGCATTGGGTCAGTAATTACTACACATGGTTCATCAACACTCAAATCATTACTAATTTTCTTGATTGTACGCCATTCTACTGACCAACCTTCAAGTGAACCCATTCCTGGAGATTGGGTCCACACCAAATCATTGCCTTGGGTTTCTGCAGTGTGATTGTACAATTTTGGCCAATCTTGGACATTGCCATTATTGGTAATGTTGACTGCAAAACTGACAATCTTACCAGGTGCTGAAACTTTGATTGAATTATCGACTGTTGAATCCATAGTAATCTCCATGTCAAAGAACTCATTGACATATACATACAAGAAATCAATATCTCTCTCTCTAGTAATTCGGTTATCCTCATTTGGATAAGCTTCTTCGGACAATGTCTTGAATTCAACCACATATAATCCTGCACCGATATCAAACTCAGGAATATTCATCAATACATCGAATGTTTGATCAGAGTCACGATCTAATTCTTCCAAACTTTCTCTTGGGATTGTGATGTCCCAGTGACCTGTTCTTACAGGAACGCCGCTTGGATCAATCACTGTTGTTAAGCGGAAATCAAACCTATCTGGTCCATTACCATTATTGGTTGTTGTAACAGGCAATACGATATTCTCTCCTGGGTTTACAGCAATAGCAGAGATTGGATTTCCATTTGAGTCTGTAACTGAAACAATCCTATCAGCCTCTCTTTCTATTTGCGTATCTAGACTGTATTCATGAATAACATTTACAGTATATCTTCCCGAATCTGAAACCTTTTGATAACCTTCGAGATTCGCTTGTAAAGTGAAACTCTTTGAACCAATACTTGCATCTTCAGGAACACATACATTGACTCGAACCATCCATGTTCGGAAGGTTGTACCAGCATCTAATTTCCATTCTATCGGCATACCAAGAGTTGCATCAGACCCTCCTGGTGTTTGTGAGAAATCAATATCTAAAACCCAATTTGATTGACGCCAAGTTGATTCATCAATATCGTCTGGTTGCGCTTCAGGTGCTCCAGGTGTGCTGAAGATTAGATTACCGGACTCAAAGTTCTTGGTTACATCCTGCTCGAATGTGTGGCAGTCACCCGCTTTGATCTCTACTTCTTTCTCATCTGGTAACATTTCTTCAAATACGATGTTTCCTTCAGAT